>Ga0307515_10012289_pt1 | contig 16114 bp, 8 predicted proteins | sample 17_EM_MG_FD_194513 | JGI IMG/M metagenome (GOLD analysis project Ga0307515, IMG submission 194513) | Populus trichocarpa ectomycorrhiza microbial communities from riparian zone in the Pacific Northwest, United States - 17_EM | ecosystem: Host-associated > Plants > Roots > Unclassified | place...
TTCTTTAGTAATATATTAGGAACTATACTAATTCTTTTAGCCAACGGCTTTCTAATTCCTACTTAGATACTAACTTAGAACCTAGGGATAATACTAAGGATAGTAATAAAAGTTAAGAAGAACGTTCTCCTTACTAGTCCCCCGCCTATACTAGCCTATCTTCCTATTACTTAAAGAAGAATATTAGTGGAAGTACTAATGCTTCTAGGGATGGGAGTGCTAATAATACTGCCAATAATAACGTTAAGATAGAGGAGGAGGCTCCCGTTGCTACTACTGGTAGTTAAGTTATTATCTTATTCTTTCTTTCTTCTTATAGTATAGCTTTATATAGTGCCTCTTAGGTACCTCTAGGATGCCCTAGTACTAGGAATTAACTTTATACTTTAGGGATACCTTTACCCTAAGCTTTAGTAATAATCTATATAAAAAGTAGTATATTACTATAATCCCTATATATAATAAACGGGTAGTATTCCTATAGGTGCTTTATAATTTCTTAAAAATTTTAATTCTTTATAGGCTGTCTTTTTGCTCCTCTTTATACCATTAACTCTACTATATATCTCTAGTGCCAGACTAGATACTCTCCTTTTATCCCTAGAGGACCTTTTTAAGTCCCTAAGGCCTCTTCTTATAGTGCTACTACTTATTCTTAAATAGCGTCTTCTTTAGATAGTATCCCTAGTAGTTCTCCTATAGATCCCTATAGGCTTCCTCTTATAGGGTTCTAGGATCTCTATTATAATAGCGAAACGTTCCCATTCTTAATGCCTGCGTTTAACCCTATGGTTTTAATTTATAGGGTCTTCCCTATTATCTTACCTACGGTATATCTAGAACTATTACTAAATCTTAGTTTACGGTTTTTAGGAAATTTTTAATTACTATATTATATCCTAGTTAAAGGTACTCCTTAGGTTCCTAGCTGTTATACGCCTAGGAGTATCCTTCCTAATAAACTAAAAATTCGCGCTTCTTCTAACGCCATCTTTAGTCTAAAATGTCTTCTATATTCTATTCTAGTTCCCTATTAATTTTGCTAGGTAGGGGCAGTTCTATACTATCTCTTCTCTAGTATAGCTCTAGTAGGGAAACATAAAATATAGGATGTATTGGATATAATTTTAGCAATTCCAGTTTATAGGCTTAATTTCCTTTGGTTTTCCTAACTATCTTAAAGGGTCTAAGCCACCGGTGGTCCAGCTTCTTCTTAATATATTTTATTTGGATATTTTTTATAGATAGTAAGACTTTATCTCCTATCTTAAACTCTTTTAGCATATATTTTTCGTTATAGTACCTTTTTTATATGGCCTAGGCGTCTAGTAAGTGCTTTTTAAGTTCTTCTCTACGAATTTTTATTTGCTTAATTCTCTTAAACGCCACTAGTGCCTCCCTTTTAGGAATAATGTCCTTAATATTCTAGGGGTTATTTACTTTTACCCCAAACAGTGCTTTATAAGGGGTTATTTTTATACTGCTATAGATAGTTATATTATATACGTGCTGCGCTAGAGCTAACTATAATGTCTAATTATTCTATTAATAATTGATATAGTAGCGGAGGTAGTATTCTAATAACGCATTTAGACGCTCTATTAGCCCATCTATTTACGGGTAAAAGGTAGTACTTATCCTTTGCTGTATTTTTAATAAGAGGCAGAATGAAGACTAAAATGCACTGTTAAATACGGTACCTCTATTAGATATGATTCCCCTTAGTATGCTAAATAAGAGCCACTATTCTAGAAACAGGTCTGCCAGTTCTACTACCGTAATTATTATTATAACAGTAAAGTACCCTAAAAACTTTATATATCTATTAATGATTACTAAGATAGTATTAGTAACCTCTCTAGTTCTTATTTTAGTAGGGGGTAAGCCTATAATAAAATCTATTATTAATTCTAATATAGATCCCTATAGAATAGGAAGCACTAATAACTCGCCATATAGGTAATGCCTAGATATCTATACCCTTTAGTATATATTACACCTTAATATATAGTACTTAACCTCTTTAGATATTCTATCCTAAAAGTATTTCCTTTAAATGGCCTTAAGGGTTCTATTAGCACTATAGTAACCCCTAAGAGGGTTGTTATAGAAGACTTTTAGAATTTTGTCTTGGACTGCTTAGTCCTTTAGGATATATATAGCACCCTTAAAGCGTAATAGACCCTTTTAGTCTTGCTACCATAGCTTCTTAGTAACTCCGGCCAAGTTAGTCTCTACTATATCCTTCTACCTCTCCCTAGAAGTAAAGGCATCCCTCTATTAAGCTTAGAGAAGAAGATCTAAAAAGGTTTTGTGTAGATTACTTACTTCCGTTTTACCTGCCGCTATTATAGACTTAAGGCGTAGCACAAGACGTTTTAAACCATTAGTGCTAGCAGATTTTTCTACCGTTATATAGTATACCACGCTATAGATAGGTATCTCGCCTATCCCCTCTAGATCCGGAAACTTATAGCTAATGCACTATTAAGTTAAAGGTGCCGCGATACCCCTAGCACATCCTGTAGAATTCTTGCTAATTCTAGGGTACGCTAACTTTATAATATCTGCTTAGTCTATAACCTGGTCTATAACTATATCCTACGGCTCTATAATTATAGCGCTTTATAGCTATATTGCTGGGACCTCTACCCTACTATAAAATTTGGTAGTTCTAGGGAAAGAGTCTTCTTTCTTCTTAAGTAAATTTTATAATATAGGAATTATTTCCCCTATACTGTCCTAGATCCTCCCTATCTTGTAATCTAGACGCCTTAATAACCTATTAGCGGGATTTATCTTTCCTAAGCGGTATATAATCTTAAAGTTATACTATAATAGTGCCTCTACCTATCTAGCTTACTAACCGCTTAACACCTTTATAGTTGTAAAGTATTTTAGGTTATTATAGTCTATAAGGACTTTAATAGGATAGTTGCTTCCTATATAATAATGTCGCCATTACTTTATTACTGCGACTATTATAAGCAGCTCCTGGTTATACGTTATATAACACTATTCTATAGGGGTTATTTTCCTTAACTAAAACGCTATAGGATGCCATTTTCCGTCTTTTAATTAAGATATAATTTCCCCTAAGGTAAAGCTGAATGCATTTATTTTAAGGTGTATATGTAGCTCCTAGTAGAAGTGTATTAGGATAGGCGCCGATATAAACAAATCCTTTAACTAGTCTATAGCCTACTTAGCAGCTTCCCTAAATATAAAGGGTCCTAACTTCTTGCCATTCTTAGATCCTTTTAGTAGATTAGTAATTGGGAGTATTACTTATAAATAGTAAATAATAAACCTTTAGTAGAAGTTCGCCGTGCCTAAGAAAACCTATACTTCTCTAAATGTTATAGGGTATAGCCATTCCCTAATGGCGTCTACCCGGCTTTTCTCTATTAACACTCTATTAATACTAATAATAAAGCCTAGAAAATCAATGCTAGTAACATAAAATAAGCATTTTTTTAGGTTTATATAGAGCTTATATTCCTATAGTCTTTCTAGTACTATTTGCATATAATACGTATACACTTTGTAGTTATTAGAGTAGACTATAATGTTATTAAGGTAGACTATATATATTATATCTAATAGGCCTAATAATGCCTTATTAATATAGGCCTAAAATATTACCGGTGCGTTAGTAAGCCTAAATAGTATCACTAGGTACTTAAAGTGGCCGTACTGTGTTTGGAACGCCGTTTTCTACTTATCGCCGGCTTTAATCCGGATTTAATAGTATACATCTTTTAGATCTAATTTTGTAAATATCTTTACGCCTAATAGCCTGTTAATAAGCTCCCCTATTAAGGGTAGTAGGTAGTAATTCTTTATAGTAATCCTATTAAGCGCCTAATAGTCGATATAGAGGTAAAGGGTCTTATCCTTTTTAGGTATAAACATAATTAGTACCTCTACCCAGCTTATAGAAGGCCAAATCTATCCTCTCTAAAGATTGTCTACTATATACTAACGCAATACTACTAGCTTATTTTCTAATAGGTTATATAGTAGTCTAAAAGGAGGTTCCTTATCCCCTATATCTATCTTATGCTTAACTAATATAGGGTTAGGTAAGGTTTGTGCAGCCTCTTTACTAGCAACCTCTTCTAGGTCTATATATTCCTATGGAATCTCTAGTTCCTTAACTGTGTATAGCTAGATATCCAAAAATAAATACCCTATATCTTTATTTTTAGGGTTAAGAGTAGTATATATAGCATATGCCCACCCTTCTTCTTACACATAGCTTAGGAAAGTCTCTTAATCTTTAACTAAAATATATAGTTAAGACTTCCAATGTTAATATAAGGCTAAAGGCCAATTAATATCTGGATTAACTTAGTAAAGCTATAGGTATCCCAAAATAAGGTTATACCCCTTAATTTCTATGGCGTAGAAGCGTATCTCCTGCGTATCCTATAGACCCTTACGGTCCTAGCTGGCTATAGGAAAAGTCTATTCCCTATAGTATGGAATCTAGTGGTCTCTAATACTTTAAATGGTGCGTACCTATAAGCTACTAAGGTCTAAATCTAACTCTTTTACTAGTAATTAAGAAATAAACCCTATACTTACGCCACTGTCTATAAGGCAGTCTTATATTACCTATTTATTATTAACTTAAATAGAGATAGGAATAACTATATAACAGCTTACTCCCTCCTTCTCTTACTGGCCTAATATAAGGAAGTAAAGATTTACTAGGCTCTCTCTTTTCCCAATTAGGCTAATTCTTACTTCTTTTATTAGTAGAAGCGGCTTATATGGCCCTTCTTGCTGCAGTTATAATAGGTATATATCTCCTAATTCCCCTTATTCGGATTAGGTTTCTGCCTATTATTATTTTAGGGTTAACTAGCGTTACTCTAGGGCTGCGAAGCCTACTTATATTATCCTTTTATAGAGTGGTTAGGTTAGAATCTGCCCCTATTAAAAGCTAGGTCTAGTCCTATACTCTTTATTATTAGCATCTCGTTTCTTTTACTTCCCTAGGTTATCTCTTTTAGCGTTCTTAATTTGGGTAGCCTTAGAGATAAGCTTTTCTTAAGAGATAGGAATTTTGCCCTTCTTCTATATGGCCTGCCGAATCTTAGGCCGTAGTTTAGCGAGTAGCTAGTAAAGTTATATAGCGTCATCCTATAGATCTAAGTAGGGTATATTATCTTCTAGTTCTTCTAAGTAGTTTATAAACTGGACTACACTCTAGCCTTTTTACTATTTAGTGTTATAGTATTACTGGTTATAATCTATCCCTTAATTAATAGGGTCTTAGACCTAATTAACTAACTAGGACTTAAATTTGCTAAATTTAAGAGGTGTAGTAAGTTTCTTCTTAACCTATATCTATAAACTCTTAATAGTGCTATATAGGAAGGTAGAAGTAATTAGTGTCTAATTATACTTATTAATAATAATAAATTCAATTTACCGCCCGTCCCGGTCCCCCTAGTGGGTCTACGCAGGCTAATACCTTCTATAGGAAAAACTCTATCTTAGAGAAAACCCGATCGCGGGCCGCGCTGGAGAGACGACAGCGTTCCGATATTGGGGCGCCGGCGACTCGCCTTCTACCTGGCTAAGAGTCTGCATATTAAGCTAACTAACCGCGCTTTACAGACGATCTTACACTACCCCTTCTTCCCTTATCCTTTTACCCTTATTCTTTTACCAGTCCTCTAAGCTTTAAAAGGGCTGGTATCCACTTATCTCCTTTATATCTATTACCTTTATAGCCTAGAACTAAGTTAGGGCTCCTAACTATACCATCTATTTTATAGCTGCTTAGGCACTTCTTTTATTGCTTAAGACCTCTTAAAGGCGTTTAGAGGCGTATTATGCTATAAAGTCCGCCCTTTAGTATTATGGGCACTGGAATAGTATATAGTGTACTATCTGCCTTATCTAGCTACATTCGCACTATAGGAGAATTTCTAGTACTCTAATAGATGCAAGCCATGCATTAAGCCCTATTACCTCTATGCAAAGGAGAAATAGTGCTATAGCCTCTGCTTTTGTTAGATCTTTATATAATAGGATTATAGGTTTCCCCTATAGGGTCTTCCATATGGTTTCTATGCGATTTTTAGCCTTTGCCTACCACTGTCGGCGCTATTCTAGGTCTGCCTACTTCGCGATAAGGGTGGTTTCCTATTAGCGATACTAGTGACCTCCTATATAGTAGCGGCGCTCCGTTTATACTTTACCGGCGTTCCGCTAGCTACGCCTACGGGGGTTTATTATAGCTTCCTACTTAGCATAATCCTTCTAGTGTATAAGGAACCCCTATATCTTATTCTTATAGTCCTTTACGCGGTCCCTAAGCGCTTTTAGTGGTACTAGTAGCTATCTTATTTTTCGCTAGCGCTTTACTAGTGTTTTCTAAATACCCTTAAGTGCCTCTACTAATTCCTTTTCTACCCTATTAAAAGCTATCTTAGCAGCTCTTTAGAGGGCTGTCGTTTTAATATGGAGTTGGATTGGGGGAATAGCCGCTTCCTTCTTAATTGCAGCTATTGGTGTTCGCTAGTATGCCCCTATAACCCTATAGAGGCACTAGTTTTAGACTTTCTATAGCGGTTTAAGCAAGCTTTTTACTAGCGTTCCGCCGTTATCCTGTACTCCCTATACTTAGGCGCCATATAGCATTGCTAGTTAGACGGTAGCCGTGTATAGGAGGCGCGAGCGGCGCATTAATAGGCCCTATGTAGACGTAGTGATCCTTAACATCGCTTTAAAGGCTGCTAATCCTTTAGTTGCCGCCTTTTTAATCTATTCTTTTTACTAAAGCTTAGGGTCTACCTAAATCCCTAGGATTCGCATACTAGTTTTCTAGGGAGCTATCTCGCAGCCGGCAATACGTACGGTAGACGTAAGGTCTGCAGTAGTATAGCGCTGTTGCCTTATAAAGTGTATAAGCTAGTACTTTTTAGGGGCGAACGCCGTGCCATATTGGTTTGCCTATACAGCGTAGCAATTATAGGCGGCCTTTAATTATTAATAGTTCTCTGCTGTGGAGTCCCCCTAAGTAATAAGGTTCGTGTCATCTATAAAGCTAAACCCTAGCGTGCCGCTGTTAGGGCTCTAGAATTTTTCTAAGAGTTCTAATATAAAAAAGAGAAATAGAATTAGCGATAAAGGAGACCCCTAGGGGATGCCTATCTGTATCTAGATCTAATTGCTTTTATATCCTGTAAACTTAATACAGGTCTTATATACTATTAGGAAGCTTTATATAAAGTCTATAAGCTACTTTAAAAAGCCTTTTCCTTTTAGGATATAGAGGAGCCTTTTATAGGATATATTATTAAACGCCCCTACTAAGTCTAGGCTTAGCATTAATACCACGCACCTATGGCGCGTTTGCTACGCTATTTATACATAGGAGCTAAGTAGTCCCACTGTTAATAGTATAGATCGCTTATACCTTGCTCCTATCTAGTTCTAAGGGAGTAATTTATACTCTTTCGCTGCTTCTAATATAATATTAGCTATATGCTTCTCTAGGACTTTTGCTAGCGTATTTTTAAGTGCAATTGGTTTATAGCTGCCTAGGAGAGAGTAGTCTTTCTTTTCTTTCTTACATAAAACTACAGTTATAGATTCTTTAAGGCTTTTTAGTATTATTCCGTTGGTAAAGTAGTAACTAGCTACTTCTGCTAGGTCTTTTATAATAACTAGGGTAACCGCTTTAAGAACCTTATTTAGTATACCATTTAGCCCTAAGGCTTTTCTATTTAAAAGGCTCCTAATTAGCTTGCTAATTTTTTTTATTAAGATAATAGGGCTAATATTAAATGCCCTTTGTTCCATTATTATCTCTATCTTAATATTACTAAAGTCCGCTATTCCAGTCTTAGGAAAAAACTTGGCTATAAGGATGTCTGCTTTTATAGTATTATTGTCTACTAGGGGGTCCTTAATGGACCTCCTAAGGTCTGGTAGGTAGGGGTCTGCCTTTACTATACTTGCTTTTTTGCTCTACTTTAATAGAATCTAAAGTCCTTTATTATAGGGTTTTAATTAGTCCTTAGTAAGTTTATAAATAAAACGCCGCCAGTTATTACGACTAACTCTCCTAGTTTTTTTCTAGAGTTAATTACTTAGTGCTAAGTATCTTTAAAGGTTCTGGGGGTCGTTATAGTCCTAATACTGTTGTCGCGCCTAGTGGGCGCTAGCGTGGAGCTATATGGTATATGGTGACTATTCTCTACGGGCCTGCCGGCTAGGTTATACTTATAGGCAGTATTCTTTAAGTGCTTGTTTAATACCTTCCTGGAGGGCTTAAAGGGGGTCTTTAGATATAGCCTAGTTAAGCTCCTAAATGCTTTAGAGGAGGCCCTATAAGTCTAGCTTTTTAAGGGCAAAGCGCTAGCATTCCGCTGGCGGATAGCTGGCGTTATTAATTTGGATATAGATAGGTATATAGTCTCTTATAAGGGCCTATCCCTTAACCGTACTATAGAAGTTAACTTTTCTATATAGATTTGGAGATATAAACGTAAGGTTAATTATACTTTCCTATTACCCTCTTTTTTATATAGGCTTTCCTTTTAGTATGGCGAGTATAAGACCTCTAGCATTAGTTTTAGCTAGTAGGCGTTCCGCCTGCTCTTTGCTAGCTATATGCTTTCCGACCTATATTAGGTAGTAGGCATTAAAGTCGCCTAGGAGTATAATTTCTCCCTTAGCCTCCTTAATAGCCGTTTTAACCTTAGGCTATGTCCTAATCTAGGGGCCGTCTTTACGCGGGTTATAGATATTAATAATTATAATCTCTAGCCCCTCTAGGCGCACCTAAAGGGCTGCGGTAAAGGGGCTATACTATCTATACTTCTAATGCGCGGCATTAATATTCCGGCTAATTATAAAGCAGACCTTTATTATAGGGAGGGCGTTATACGTAAATATAAATCCCCTTAGGCAGTATATTAATTTGGTATACCTATTATATGCTAGCTCCTAAACTATAAGAACCTAGTAGTCCGCCGGCGTAACGCTGTTAAAGAAGGGGCGATATGCCCCTTAATTTGCATTTCCGTAGTTATACTAAATAATTATATACTTACTTATTTAGGGTAAGTGTGGGCTTATCTATATCTATATCCTATTCCTCTTTATTTTTACTAGTAACTATTATCACTTTATTAATGCGGAGCCGGAGCCTTAATTATAATCTATCTCTGCTTACTTTATTAATAAAAGATGGTTTACCTAGTCCCTGTTTAAGTAGTTGTTCTTAAGTCCCTAATAGTTCCTATCCTCTTTTTTTATTAGTGATAATTGTGAAGTTTCCTAGTATTAGGGGTTAGTGTAGTATTGTTTTTATAGCTTCTCGTATATAAAGCGACTGCGTTAAGAGGGTTATCCTTTTTATTTAGATGCCCTTAAGATAGCTCTAGAAGGTCCTACACTCCTTTCTTTACTATACTTTATAGGCTTTACCGTAGTTAATATAGGATACCCTTTCCTTAGGGCAATCTATAGTGCTATGTGGTCTTATATATTATCCGCATTTTATTTACTTTCTATATACGCTTTATATATATCCCCATTAGTTATATTAGTAGCATTACTTTATAATTAGGCTATTCTTAAATAGCCTAGTTTTAAAAAGCTAGGATTTAATAACTATTCCGCTTTTTATAATCTTTTGCTAGATTGCCTAGGTTAGGATACTAATTATAAGTGTTCCTCTAGTTTTCTTAGGTTCTCTCTAGGCACTACTAGGGTTTGCCTAGTATTTTGTCTGCGCTTTAGGGTTATATAGCTATTAAATCCAGCTAATAGCTACCCTAGGTATAAGGCGCTTTATAGCTTTATAGATAGATTAAGTTAATTCTAAGTTATTTATATTTCTTCCGCTATTAATTAGGGTCTTAAGTAAGACCCTAGATACTTCTAAGAGGTAGTCTTTTCTTAGTATTTTTAGTCCTAGCGCGTCTAGGCCGTTTAGGATTTAATCCTTTATTATTTAGGAGGGGATATAGACGTCTATATCCCCGCTATTAAGGGTGCGTATAGTATATGCACTTAGTATTATTCTCTAAATAGTCTTAAGGAGCTCCCCTAGTTCATGGCCCTAGGGCTCCTTAAGCTGGACGCGTACGGTTGCTCTCTGTAGTGCCGCAACTACGTTTACTGTATGGGCCGCCTACGTAGCAATAGCTGCCTAGGACTAGCTCTGTACCAGGGGGACTTCTAGACCTAGGGGTCCTCCTTTACGCGTTTTCTTTTAAATTTTTATAATACTAGCTTTAATCCGGTTAAGCTAGGCCTTAGTCTCCTTTTCTTAGGTTATCTAAGGCGCTTAATGCGTTAAGAGGGCTTTAGCGTGTTATATTACCTCTTAAACAGCAACAAGTATTTAGTATTATGGGGTTTCTTCCTCCTCTTTTATAAGATTATCTTTAATTTATCCGAGTGTTTCCTTTAGTTTTTGCTATTACTAGTTAAGCTAGCAGCTGTCTTTTTCGCGTTATTGCCTACCTGGTTTATAGTTTAGCTCCCTTACATCGCGACTTTTATGGCTTTAGCGGGAAGCTTGCGTCCCTCCATCGTCCCCTATGCTTTACAGCTGGGGCGACGTGGTTTTAAGGGTCTCTTAATGCGAGGAATGGGATTCCGATAACGGATTGCTTTATTGAGTAGTTTTTGGGCTGGTTTTGCTGCTGTTGCGGCTCTTAGACGTTTTAATTATACTTATTAGAGTAATATTTTAGTTTTAGCCAAAATATAGTTTTATATTAACGGATAAAACAGTTATAGTTTTAGAGACTATTACCCTTATACTTATTAGGGTCTTTTATACGGAATTTAGTCTTTTCTAACACTACAGTATAGTATAGTATTGCCCCTTTAAGTCTGCTTTGCGTCTAAGGTGTCTATACTTCTCCTATTTATCCTTATAATTATTTTTAATAATCTTAATATACTTATCTTAATTATATCTCTAACTCTTTTATTTTTTATAGGGTATTGCGTAGTAACTGCTCTAATAACTCCCTAGCAGTAATTATTCCTAAGGGTCCCGCAAAGTTAGATAGACTAGCTGTGGCTTCTTAGTCTACCCCTTTATAAGTAGAGGGAATACGCTCCTCTAGAGAGACTCTCTAAGCCTCTTATAGTAAGGGCGTTACTTTAGGGGGTAAAGGAGTATAGCCCATTATTATTAATTAATAGCCGTACGTTTCTTCCGTAACGGATTATAAGCAATTAGAATTATAAGAGGCCAGCCTCTCTAGAATATATAATTATCTAATTAATAGTGTTACTAATAAGTAGAAGGTAAGTTAAAGGTAAGTTAAAGGTAAGTTAAAGGTAGAATAGGTTTTATATATTAAAGGACAAATGCTTCTAACCACTTCTATTTAGAGACTAATTGCTAGCTCTTCTCTAAAGGAGAACCAGCTCCCTATATAATCCTTCTAAAACACTAGTAAAACCCTTCGCCCCTTATCTGTCTAACGGTGTTATCTCTAAGACGTAGATGGGACATAGATGGGACATAGATGGGACATTGATGAAACCTCCTACTGTCTCATCCGACATGTACCTTCTGGGGGATTCCGTTACAGACCGCAAGCAGGTGAGGTTGGCCAAGCTCGCGTCTTCTTAGGGCCCCAAGTAGTCCGAAGGAACATTTTTAACCAGCTACAAGGCTAGGTATAAACTTAGGAGTATATAAGATTAGTAAAAGGCTTTAACTGTCAGGTAATATTTTAGCCATCCTATCTACTCTATTGATTCTCAGAATCCTTTTATTTTAACGGGAAGTCCGATTTCGCCGGCCCCAGGAACCTAGGGTAGCTGGGATCCTCCCCACATAAGCTTTAGAGAATTTGAACTATAAGTACGCCGTTTGCGACTTCTAGTACGGGAAAAGTTGTGGTGCAGGAACGTTAGGTTGGCCGCAATCTCAGCTCCGCGGTTCCTGTATGGGAAAAGTTCTGGTACGGGAAGAGCTGTGGCGCAAGAACGTTAGATTGGCCGTAATCTTAGCCACGCGGTTCCTGCACGGGAAAAGTTCTGGTACGGGAAAAATTGTGGTGTAGGAAGGTTAGGTGCGGGAGAGGCCCTAGGCGCTTCGAGTGCCAAGCAAAAATCCCGTACCAGAAAATTTCCTGTACAAGAATTTTTCCAGTGCGGGAGAGGCTGGGCGCTTCGAATACCTTCAATAGTATATCAATAGTAATATCCACACTGCGGGGGTTGCGGAAAGCTCTGACCCTGATTGACATGCTGTAATAATTACTAGGAATCCGAGTTTCCAAGAGGTTGAGTTACAGAAACTTAGATAATACGACCTAGGTAACCCTTTTACCGGAGCATTATTACACGGGAACAGTGACTTCTTAAGTCATCTCTGTACTTGAGTACTCTTACTTAGGAAATACGGCTTCTCGGATAATATGACCTAGGGAACTGTTTTACCTGAGTAAAGACTTAACGTAGTCTGCGGGCAAGTGGACCATGCGGGCAAGTGGACCACTTCAAAAACTCACCAAAAAATTAGGAAATTCACACCTTAATATCCTAACAACCACTTAATAATAAATTCTAATAATTTAGATCTAGGCTTTTATATATACTCTATAGCTTTTATTAAAGTTATATAGTAAATAGTTTAGTAGTTTTTAAGATAAAGTGGTTTTGCCTTATTTTGGCCCCTAAATTTTAATATCTTTAAAACTACTAAACTATTTATTATATAACTTTAATAGAAGCTGCAGAGTATATATAAAAGTCTAAATCTAAATTATTAGAATTTATTATTAAGTGGCTGTTAAGATATTAAGGTGTGAATTTTCTAATTTTTTGGTGAGTTTTTGAAGTGGTCCACTTGCCCACATGGTCCACTTGCCCGCAGACTAAGTATCAGGAAACGGCGCTATCCCATTCGGGTTTAGTGTTACACTTGCTTGGCAGAAACCCCTCAACGCGTCCTTTAGAGAACTTTTCCTCACTCGCGTCCTCACTCATCATTGCAACGATGGCGTGCAAGTTCATGGTTAATTCAGCCTTTGAGGCTCGTCTTCTTCTTCAACCATCTCACCAGCGCACTGTTCTAATTGCGACCGTCAACAAGCTTGGATGCCCCATCCCTGGCCGACCCATGTTGCCGCTCATTCTCAGCTCCAGATCATACTCAGAGTCTACTCCCACTCCTCCCTTTCCAAAAACCTCCGGATCTACTGAGGGCTCGGAATCTTCTGGACCTGAGGATAAGAACTCGTTCTTCCGTAAGGGCTGGGGCAAGGTCTGGGACAAGGTCTGGGCTGGGACCAAGACCGGAGGCTTGGCTATAACTGGTCTTGTACTTGCAGACTCCCTTATATGTGCCATTTTATACATGCTAATTACTAAAGGGGCTCACTATATATGCCACCCAGTTAATCTGGCAAGATTGGTACCAACAATTTCGGAGACGCGTACGCGAATCTGCACGCGAATCTGCAATCTACGATAAGCTTAAAAAGGGACCGGTATTTGAAGAGAAAATGCGCTATATTATACCACGCAACCCCCTTATTGAGGAAATAAAGGAGATTATCACGCCAACGGAAGAAAGTCGTCTTTACCCCCTAATTGTCGGAGAGCATGGAACTGGAAAGACAAGTCTAATCAAGCTCGCTGTGAATAGCATGAATGAGAACAAGCCTAAGGGTGTAGTATATGTCGATATACCTATTGAGTGCGACTTAGAAGTTGATGTTACCAAGGCGATGCAAGAGGCTTTAGGTTGGAGCCTAGATCCGCTTATCGATCCTAGCGAACGTAACTATAGCAGTTCCCTTCTAGTATTACTTGAGGCTAATAGATTCGCAGCGGTGTCCTTAGGAGGGGTTTTGCAAGTTTTATCCCATCTCGCCATTAAGTACAAGCAGGAGTATAACAGAGTGCCGGTTTTAATAATCGATAATGCGAATAGACTTGCTGTGAAGCAGCAGAGGCTTCTTGACCTGTTTCAAGACTATGCGAAGCTTGCTGTTGACAAAGAGATGGTCACTGTTGTATTTGTGTTAAGTGAAGGCTATATACCACGTCGTATGATGGGTAAGTTAATTATGTTTATAGTTATCTTATTAATTATTATATGCTAATTAAGTGCTATAGTGAGAAGCTCGTGGTTAAGACACGGGCAAATCATTGAAATTGGCGATGTGAGCAAAGAGGAGGCTCTTCAGTACCTTAAACTCCGAACAATTAATAAGGAACAGGCAGTGCAAATTTATGAGCTTACTAGTGGTCGTATGATACACCTTAAGTTTATTGCAGATTATATTAAGATAATAGGCACACTTGAAGGTACGTATATAGTATGCTATGTAGGAAACAGGGCTAGTTTCTTACCACCGTTACAGCTGTTCGCCAGATGATGTTCTCCGACGCCAAAAGTCAACTCGAGTCTGCTGAAATTCTTCCTGGACATTGTTACCATAAGGAAGGAGCGGTGATTATACGTGAACTTTTAAAGAAGGAATCCATCTCAGATGACACTTATTATGGCCTCATAGGCGTCGGTGCGGGGGCTAAGTTATTGAAAACAAACGTGTTCGCAATGCACGTTAACTCTAGAGGGATTACCTTTCAGTCGACAGTGATGAAGCGGTTTTGCGAGGAAAATTCGGCTCTCTGGTCATAGGTCCCTGTTCTATTGGTGGCGTCGGCGAGGAGTATCGTGGGGAATTGAACTCGAGAAAACGGCACTAGGCCCTCTAAAACTGGAGGCGAATTTGCCGTCTAATTGTTTAAAGTAGTAATCTATACAAACTCCTTTATAGTGTACCCTTCTCAGCCACCAATTGCTCTTCTGCCTGCACAGCTGAAAGTCTCCTCACGGCCTCCATCACGACCTCCTCGCCATCAAACAGCAGCAATCTCTTCCAAAGTCCTTCCCTTAGTCTCCAGGAAGAGGAAGTAAATAATAAGGTATAATAGGCGAAGCGCTAACCCTAAGTTAATAGGATAGGAGGGGGCCCGTTTTTAGGTGCAAGCACTGCTTAAAACAGCGGGCCAACCCACCCAAAAACGGTGGCCAATGTCCCTGGATGTAGAGTTACTGTGGTAATAAAGTTAAGACGTTGCGTAAGGAAAGAAAGTAAGAAATAGGAGGGAGGGATATATATCGTTAACTTAGTCGCTAGGTTAATAGGTGCCGTGCCGTATATAGGGCAGATTAAGGTTAGGTAGGATCGTCCTAATAGTCTATCGAATTTGGGTGACGATATAGAGTTCTGCCGGATATAATCGTTAATGGACCGATTGGGATTTTCTATACCAAGCCGCGCAATCAGGTTCTGAAAACTGAGGCATCAACTCTGGGAATTAGCCACCAGCGACCTCCCGTACGCTTTCCCCTCGTTCCACGTTTCATTTATTGTTTTCAACACTCCCAGAACTCTTCCACACTGCCTCCACATCCTCAATTCTCCCCTCCAGATGCAGCACCCTATGCAAGAAAATTTATGGTGTGAGCTAATGTAACAGCCCCTCCGCCTCACCCAAGACGAGGAAGGCCGCATCTGCTCGATAGTCTACCAGCCGCCTAATCGCCTGAGGAGGGGCTCATTGGTCTGCGGGTAGGTGAAGGTGATGTAACGGAAGGAAGCGCCTCGTGGAGCTACATAGACGGAGCGAAGGGTTCCTTCTAGCACGACGGTAAGAGCCGAGTCGATGGATTGGGAAGGAGATGGAGATTTGAGGGTCACAGTTGCGAATTTGATGATCGTGTTGGATAATGGGATGACCTCTTTGATGACTGCCTCCCTCGAAGGTCAGGAGGGGAGTGGGATGAAGAGACAGGTCAGAGGTTGGGTGAGATGGAGGAATTTGCTTCCATCGATGCATAAGCAATGTAATCAACGCAGTGATCTTTGTTGGAGCGGGATCTATTTGGAGCTCCAGGTGGATTGAGGCTTGATGTGGATTTGGAGTCGGGCTTCTGATTGGTGGATTAGAGTGGATCTGAGGTTGATTTGGCTCTTGGAGCTCCAGATCTATACCCAATTCGGAGTAAGGTTGACTCGTTGTCTAGTAAGTAGTATATTAGCCATAGAATCTACTACGGTATTAGGCATAAGTTTCGTTAGTATGCACGGAC
>Ga0307515_10012290_pt1 | contig 16114 bp, 16 predicted proteins | sample 17_EM_MG_FD_194513 | JGI IMG/M metagenome (GOLD analysis project Ga0307515, IMG submission 194513) | Populus trichocarpa ectomycorrhiza microbial communities from riparian zone in the Pacific Northwest, United States - 17_EM | ecosystem: Host-associated > Plants > Roots > Unclassified | place...
AAAAGACCGAGCTGATGGCCGAGATCCAGCAGATCAAGAAGCGCGGCTACACCATCTTCATGATCGAGCACGACATGCGCTTCGTGATGGGCTTGTGCGAAGAGATTGCGGTGCTCAACTTCGGCCGCATCATTGCGCAGGGCACACCGGACGAGATCAAGAACAACCAGGATGTGATTGAGGCTTACCTTGGGCGCGAGGACGATGAGCCGGTGACCGGAGTGATCACATGATGCATCCCCATTGCTGCGCGGCGGGAGCGCCGGGCCGCCCCAAGCCCGGCCGCATCCCCCTGGGGGATCGTCGAACGTACCCGTTGGACGAGGGGCTGTCATGACTGCGCTGCTCGAAGTCTCGAACCTGCAGGTGGCGTACGGCCACATCGAAGCGGTGCAGGGAATCGACTTCCAGGTGGAGGCGGGCGAAATCTGCTCGCTCGTCGGCGCGAATGGCGCCGGCAAGTCCACCACGCTGCTTGCGTTGTCGGGGCTGGTCAAGCCCAAGGCCGGCACCATCCGCTTCGAGGGAGAAGACCTCGCCAAGCTGAAGACGCACCAGATCGTCGAACGCGGTCTCGTGCAGGTGGCCGAGGGCAGGGCGATCCTCACGACGCTGACCGTGCGTGAGAACCTGGAGCTCGGTGCCTATCGTCGCAAAGACAAGGCGGCCATCGCGTCCGACCTGGAACGCGTGCTGACGCTGTTCCCACGGCTCGAAGAGCGCCTGGGCGGCGTGGCCGGCAACCTGTCGGGCGGCGAACAGCAGATGCTTGCCATCGGCCGTGCGCTGCTGGCCAAGCCGCGACTGCTGCTGCTCGATGAGCCGTCGATGGGCCTTGCGCCCATCATCGTGCAGGACATCTTCCGCAAGCTGCGTGAGATCAACAGCGAAGGGCTGACGATCTTCCTGGTCGAGCAAAACGTGCGCCAGGCACTGAAGATCGCCCGCCACGGCTACGTGCTGGAGAACGGCCGCATCGTGCTGCAGGACACCGGCGCGAACCTGCTGCACGATCCGAAGGTGCTGGCGGCTTACCTCGGCGGCTGATCGCCGCGTCAGTCGCGCCGATGAACCCGACGACCGTTCAGATCGCCGCGGCGGCGTTGTTTGCGCTGGCGCTGCTGCATACCTTTTCCACGTCCATCTTCGTGCGCCTGGCGCGGCGATATCCCCGGCATGAAGGCAGCTTCCATCTGCTGGGCGAGGTGGAGGTCGTGTTCGGTTTCTGGGCGCTCGTGCTGGTGCTGTTCATCTTTGCAGCGGAAGGCTCCCAGAAGGCCACGGCTTATCTGGATGGCTGCAATTTCACCGAGCCCCTGTTCGTGTTCGCGATCATGGTGGTGGCCGGAAGCCGCCCGATCCTGCGGCTGGTGGGACTGTGCGTGGACGTGATCGCGACGGTGATGCCGATTCCCCGCGCCTTGGCGGTGTACTTTCTCGCGTTGTCGCTGATTCCCTTGCTGGGCTCCTTCGTCACCGAGCCGGCGGCGATGACACTGGCCGCCCTGATGTTGCGCGACCGTGTGTTCAGCGGTGCGCTGCCGCAGCGGGTGAAGTACGCGAGCTTGGGGGTCCTGTTCGTCAACGTGTCGATCGGTGGCACGCTGACCTCGTTCGCAGCGCCCCCAGTGCTGATGGTCGCAAGCAAATGGGGTTGGGACAGCGCCTTCATGCTGTCCACCTTCGGCTGGAAAGCGGCGCTCGCCGTGCTGGTGAATGCAGCAGGGGTGTCGCTGCTTTTCGGGCGCCACGTCGTGCGCAACCAGCCGGCAGCGGCTGTAGCACCGCTGGAGGTTCGGCCGATCGCGCCGATGCTGATGTGCGTGCTCTTCCTGGTCGGCATCGTGATGTTTGCGCACCATCCGCCAGTGTTCCTGGGCCTCCTGCTGTTCTTCCTGGGGTACAGCGCTGCGTATCCTCGTCACCACGACGCGTTGATCCTGCGCGAAGCCCTGCTGGTCGCGTTCTTCCTGGCCGGCCTGGTGGTGCTGGGTGGGTTGCAGCAATGGTGGCTGCAGCCCTTGCTCGTCAGCATGAGTCCGAAAGCGGTGTATTACGGTGCCACCGCGCTGACGGCCGTGACGGACAACGCCGCCCTGACTTACCTGGGCTCGATGGCCGAAGGGCTGACTGACGAGTTCCGCTATTCGTTGGTGGCCGGGGCGGTCACCGGGGGCGGGTTGACTGTCATCGCCAACGCGCCCAACCCTGCGGGTTTCTCCATCCTGCGCCATGCGTGTGATGGAGGCACGATCGACGCGAGGTGGCTGTTCATCGCTGCGTTGGCACCGACGCTGGTGGCCATCGCCGCTTTCCGCCTGCTCTGAGGCGGTTGCGGCGGCTCAGCTACCAGTGGCGGCACGGTACAGCTTGCCCGAGCGCGCGCCGCTGCGGCAAAACGCGAGGATGGGCCGGGGCAACTGGCTCAGCAACTCACCGAAACGGGCGATTTCTTCGGGTGACTGGTAGGCGCCATTCACTGGCAGGAAGGCATAGCTCAGGCCTGCTGCCTTTGCTGCCGCCTCGATTTGCGCGCTGGTGGGCTGGGAGGGGCCGCCTTCGAAGTCCGGGCGGTTGTTGATCACGCTCTTGAAGCCGTTCTGCGCGGCCCAAGTCATGGCGGCCGGGTCGAGCTGGGGCGCTACGCAGATGTCGGGGCTGAGTTGCTGAACTTGCGGTGCAGTCATGGAATGTTCCTCAGCGTGTCAGGGCTTGTTTGACGGCAGCCGACACCATGCCCATGTCGGCCTTGCCTGCAAGTTGGGCCTTCACGGCGCCCATCACCTTGCCCATGTCGCCGGGGCCGGTGGCACCGACGCTGGCAACGATCTTGGCCACTTCGGCCGCCACTTCTTCGGCGCTCAACCGCTTGGGCAGATAGCCTTCGAGCACGGTCAGTTCGGTGGTTTCCTTCTCCACCAGGTCAGGGCGGTTGCCGGCCGTGAACTGGGTGATCGAGTCGCGGCGCTGCTTGATGAGCTTGTCGATGATCGCGATCACTGCGGCGTCGTCGAGTACCACGCGCTCGTCGACTTCCTTCTGTTTGAGGGCAGCAAGCAGGCCGCGGATGGTCAGCAGGCGCGCTGCATCCTTGGCGCGCATGGCGGTCTTCATGTCTTCTGTGATCTGGTCTTTGAGGCTCATCGTGTGCTCCGCTGAGGGTAGAAACGACAAAGCCCGCAGGGCGCGGGCTTCGGATGCTTGAGCGCCGGGGGCGTTCAGTACATGCGCTTGGGCAATTGCATGCTGCGAATGCGCTTGAAATGGCGCTTCACTGCTGCAGCCTTCTTGCGCTTGCGCTCGGCTGTGGGCTTCTCGTAGAACTCGCGGGCGCGCAAGTCGGTCAGCAGGCCCAGCTTTTCAATCGTGCGCTTGAAACGGCGCAGAGCCACGTCGAACGGCTCATTCTCTTTGACGCGAATAGAAGTCATAGATCCAGAAGTTGATGCGCTCGGTGTTCGCCCGGTGTCTCTGGTTGGAGGTTCCGGAATCCAGCCTGAGGCTTGGACGAATCGCAGCGCGGGGGTTTTGCCAGCAAAGACGATGATTATAAGCAGACCGCGGAGCGGGTGCAAGCAAGACGTTAGTGACTGCTCAAGGGGCCTTCTAAATCGCCAAGGCGCGTGCGCAGGCCGCGGCACTCGCCCAAGCCCATTGAAAGTTGTAACCACCGAGCCAGCCGGTGACATCGACCACCTCGCCGATGAAGTGCAGCCCTGGGGCGCGGGTGCTTTCCATCGATTGGGAACTGAGTTCTCGGGTGTCCACGCCGCCGGCCGTGACTTCGGCCTTGCGATAGCCCTCGGTGCCGGCTGGAGTGAGCTCCCAAGCTTTCAATCCTTGGGCGAGTTGTTGCAGGTCTCGGTCGCGTGCTTCGGCCAACAGCCGGTCGCTCAGGCCAGGCTGGCGGCTCAGCCAGCTTTCTGCGAGCCGGGCTGGCAGCAGCGAAGCCAGTTCGTTGCCGAGCTTGCGTTTGGAACCAACCTTGCTGCGCGCCAAGTGATCAGCAAGATCGACGTCGGGCGCGAGATCGATCTGTAGGGGTGTACCCGGCCGCCAGAAGCTAGAAATCTGCAAGACGGCCGGGCCACTGAGCCCGCGGTGGGTGAAAAGCAGGTCCTCCAGGAAGCTGCCGCCGCCCTTGGGTGGCCCGGTGCGGATGCCCACGGGCAGCGACAACCCCGCCAGCGCCGCAAAGGGCGCCCAGGCGGCTGCATCGAAGGTCAACGGCACCAGCGCCGGCCGTGTCTCGATGAGGTGGTGGCCGAACTGCTTGGCGATGCGGTAGCCGAAGTCGGTGGCGCCAATCTTGGGAATCGACAGGCCCCCGGTGGCGATCACCACACGCCGCGAACGCACGGTGCCGCGATCAGTGTCGAGCTCGAATCCGTCAGCAGCCTGGCGCACGGCCTGAACGCCACAGGGCTGCCAGCGTGTCACGTTGCCTTGCTCGCATTCACGCAGAAGCATGCCGATGATGTCTTCGGCCGACTCGTCGCAGAAGAGCTGGCCCTTGTGCTTCTCATGCCACGGAATGCGGTGACGTTGCGCCAGCGAGATGAAGTCCTGTGGGGTGTAGCGGGCCAGCGCCGAACGGCAGAAATGCGGATTCGCGGACAGGAAGTTGGCCGGGCCTGCCTCGCGGTTGGTGAAGTTGCAGCGGCCGCCGCCGGAGATGCGGATCTTCTCGGCCACCTTGGCCCCATGGTCGATCAGCAGCACCTTGAGACCCAGTTGCCCCGCCATGCCGGCGCAAAAGAGGCCGGCGGCTCCGGCGCCGATCACCACCACATCGAAACTTTGCATCGGTGGATTATCGCGAGGGCAGAATCGCCGGCTTTGCGTTCCTCATCAGCCGTGACCGCTCCTCAAATCCTTGCTGCCTAGGCCGTGCGCCTGCATTTCTTCGTCTCCGGTGCGCTCTTTGCGAGCTGGGGTGTGCAGGTCCCTGCCGTCAAGCTCAACTACGCGCTGGGCGACTAGGCCTTGGCCATCGCGATGCTGGCGGCGGGTGTGGGTGCGTTGGCCACGCTCACTCAGGCGGGCGGGCTGGTTGGCCGCTACGGTCCGAGGCTCGTAGCGATCACGTCGGGCGCGCTTTGCGCGGTCAGCCTCGCGGCCTTGTTCGTGACGCACGAGTACGCCGTGCTGTTGCTGCTCATGCTGGCCTTCGGCGTCGGCACGAGCGTGTTCGACGTGTCGATCAACGCAGCGGCCAGCGACCTGGAGCGCCTGAGCGGGCGCACCCTGATGAGCGGCTTCCAAGGCATGTTCAGCCATGCTGATGAGCCTGAGCGCGGCGCTGGCCGCGGTGGCCATGGCAGTGGTGCTCGTGGTGGCGAACCCTGTCGTCGCACTGATCGGTTTCGCGCTGGTCGGCTTCGGCTTTGCCAACGTGGTGCCGGTTCTCTTCAGCGCCGCAGCGAAGATGGATGAGAACCCCGCGCACGGCATCGCCGCAGTCGCGTCATTGGGGTACCTCGGCATGATGGCTGGGCCGCCGTTGGTTGGCGTTATTGCGGAGCACGCATCGCTCACTTGGGGACTGGCTTCGGTGGCGGTGTTCGCCGCGGTGCTCAGCCTGGCGGCACCAAAAGCCTTGAAAGCCTAGCCTTTCCAGGTGAACGGAAACTTCAGCTGCTTCCAGAAGCCGTTGGGCACGTAGTCGCCCACCACGCCGTAGTCAGCCGGCCAAGGGCGGTCTGACTTCACCGCCGTACCGAAGAGGTAGTCGATGAAGGCGAAGTGCGCCGCATAGTTCTTGTCGATGGCCTCATCGTCCTGCGAGTGGTGCCAATGGTGAAAGTTCGGCGTGACGATGACGTAGCGCAGCGGCCCCAGGCGCACGCTCACGTTGGCATGGTTGAACACCGCCTGGAAGCCGACGACGACGATGTAGGCGTCGATGACCTCCTTGCTGAAGCCAAACACGTAGATCGGCGCCAGCACCAGTGTGCGGGTGATCAGCAGCTCGAGGATGTGTTGCCGCGAGCCCGCCAGCCAGTCCATGCTCTTCACGCTGTGGTGAACGGCGTGCAAGCGCCACAGCAGCGGCACCTCGTGGTAGCCGCGGTGCGTCCAGTACTGCACCATGTCGGCCACCAGGATGATCAGCAGCAGCGCGACCCAGAAGTTCAGCCCGGCCACCCAGCCGCGGATGCCGTCGTTCGCCGCCCACCCGAAGAGCTTGTGCACCAGCAGGTTGGTCGCGAGCAAGATGAAGCCGACCACCATGTGGTTGACGATGAAGTGGTGGAAGTCGGTCTGCCACTCCGCGCGGAACACCGGCTGGTCTCGCCGCAGAGCGAACAGCTTTTCGATGAAGATGAAGATCAGCGTAGAGCCGAGCAGATCGAGGATGAACCAGTCAAGCCCGATGTAGGGCGTGTTGTCGGCAAAGTCGTTGACGGGCACCTTGTGGCCGCCGAGAGCCAGCGTGAGGCCGATCACCACGAAGGCTGATGCAGACAGCCATCGCACCCGGCCGCGGATGATGTTGAGCAGAGACAGCGCGCCCGCCAGCACCAGCGCCGCCAGCATGATCTTGCGGATGATGTCGACGTTGTACGACTTGCGCAGCTCGGGCGTCGTGAGGTACTCGGGGAAATGGAACGCGATCACACCGAGGAAGCACAGGATCGCGAGCGACAGCGCGATCACGCCGCTCACCATGCCATGGCCCGGACGCAGCGCTCCGTGTGACTCGGTCAGCTGATTGAGTTTGTTGAGTTCCAGCACGAGCATTCCTCCCCTTTTATGGCTCGGCCGATTATCGGCCCGCGTCGGGGAATCAGGCTGCTCGTTCCGCCCCTGAAACGAGTGAAACAGAAGCCAGGCCCTTGAGCACATCACCGACCACGATGATGGCCGGGCTGCCCAAGCCTTCGCGCTCGATCAGGCCCGTCAGGTCGGCCAGTGTGCCGACGGCATGGCGCTGGTGAGGCAGGCTTGCGTGCTGCACCACCGCCACGGGCGTGGCGCGTCCCAGGCCTTGAAGCAGGCCGTCTTGCAAGTGGCCTGCTTGCGACACACCCATGTAGATCACCAGCGTGAGGCCTTGTGCTGCTGCAGCGGCCAGCGTGGGCCAATCGAGCGTGCTGTCTTTCCCTTTGGCATGGCCGGTGACGAAGATCACGCCGTGCGCATGGTCGCGGTGTGTCAGCGGCACGCCCAATGACGTGACGGCGGCCAGGCCCGAAGTGATGCCGTTGACCACGTCGACTTCGATGCCAAGGGCACGGAGGTGCTCCACCTCTTCGCCGCCGCGGCCAAACACGAACGGGTCGCCGCCCTTGAGGCGCACGACACGTTCGCCCTTGAGGGCCTCGGCGGCCATCAGCTTCTCGATGAAGGCCTGTGGCGTGCTGGCGCAGCCGCCGCGCTTGCCGACTTGAACGATGCGCGTGGAGCGTCGCGCGTAACGCAGCACCTGCTCACCCACCAGGTCGTCGACCAGCAACACCGTGGCCGAGCGGATGGCACGCACTGCCTTGATGGTCAGCAACTCGGGGTCGCCCGGGCCGGCGCCGACGAGGGTGACACGGGGCAGCGGGCTGCGCGTCATGCTGACTTCTCCTGGGGATGGGCGTAGGCCAGCGCAGCCAGTGAAGCGAGCAGGCAGTCCACCTGCTGGGTCAACGGCGCCGGGGCCGGTTTTTCGCCGCTGATGACGGATTGGATGTACATCGCCGTGGTGGCGGCATCGAAAGTGCGGGGCAACACCGGCAACTCGCGCAGCACCCCTTCGTGGGCAGCTACCGAGAGGTCGGCGCGCAAGAAGCCGTCGATGAAGACATCGAGCTTCGGCAGGCGACGTGGGTCGGCCACCGGCTCGCCTTCGGTCCCACGCATCAGCATGGCATTGCCGACGGTGTGCTGCAGAAACTCGGTGAGCATGGTGCCGTACTCGGGGTGGGTGAAATTCACCACGCGCAGAGCCGTGCCGGCTGCGCAGGGGTCAAGCAGCTTGGCGATGGTGTGGCCGGAATTGCGTAGGCCGATGGTCCAGCGTGCATCGAGCAAGCGCGCGAGTGGTGGGCACAGCAGGTCGGTACGGATGTAGACGGGTTCGCGGCGTTGCCATGCTGAGCGAACGTCATCGGTATCGCGTGCGATGGGCAGGCCCAGGTCGTGAAAGATCTCGGCGGTGGTGACCCGGCCCGGGTCTTCGGGCATGCCGTGCACCAGCACCGGCACGTCTTCTTGCGCGAGCAGCAAGGCGAGCAAGGGTGTGAGGTTGGGCAGCTTGCGCGCGCCGTTGTAGGACGGCAGCACGACGACGGGTTGCGTGGTGGCGATCGGCTTGCAGCGGGCCACGGCGGCTTGAAGAAAGCCAGCGGTTTCTTCTATCGTCTCGCCCTTGATGCGCATGGCCATTGCGAAGGCGCCAAGCTCGAGATCGGTGACCTGGCCGTCGAGCACCTGGCTCATCAGGTCATGTGCTTGCTCGCTGTTGAGCGATCGCGCACCTTCTTTGCCACGGCCTATTTCCTTGATGTATTGGCTGATGCTCATGTTGAATCCCTGAGTGTGAATCGCAATTCCCGGGCCATGTGTTCATGGCGCAAGAGCGACGCGACAGAAGGGTTTTTCGACGTCAAGCCACACGCATCTGGTTGCGCACCAGACGCTTGAGTTCAGGGATGCACGAGCCGCAATTGGTGCCGCACTTCAGCGTGTTCTGCAATTGCGCCAGCTGCTGCTCCGGCGTGCCGTTGCACGACTGCAGTGTCGAGACGATCTCGGGTTCCGCCACGTTGAAACAGGTGCAAACCTGCTTGCCGCGCGCTTGCACCGCGACCGGAGCGCGTGCACCAGGCACCAGCAACAGGCGACCGTAGGGTTGTGCGGGCAGCTCGTCTTGCAACAGTGGCTTGATCCATGCCTCTGCGCTGATGTCGCCGGCCAGCACGAAGCCTTCCAGCTGCGTTTTGCCGGCTACATCCGCCAACCGCATGGTCCGGCGCTGGCCGCGGCGTCTGTCGGCGTAGTGCAGCACTTCTTTCCCACCCAAGCCCAGCACGCCTTCGATGCGCGCCACCAATTCGTCAGGCGCCGCTTCATAGGCGGCCGCGCGAAACAGCACGCCGCTGCGCTCGCGGCCGAAAGGCACGCAGCTCGCGAAGGCGAACGCACTCATCAGCGCCTTGAGCTGCTCACGCGCCAGCACGGCCTTGTCGTCGGGCAGCCACGCCACCCCGAGCAACCGCCACGGCAGTTCGGCTTTCAATACCTTGACGGCCGTGTGCTTCAGCTCGGGTTGCTTCGACGTGGGGCAGAAGGTGGGCGTCGTCAGCGCGTTGACGCCTGTGATGCGCGCCCCGGTGCCGGTGCTGCCGGACACGTATTCCTCGCCCCAATGCATCGCGATGAAGGCTTGGGTGGTCGCAACCTGTTCACTGGCCTGCACCGGCAGCACCAGCATCCCGCGGCGCGACGTCACATGGACCAAATCGCCTTCGGCGAGCTTCATGCGGACGAGGTCCTGCGGGTTCATCTCGATGCTAGGTTCCGGCACGTGGCCGAACAGGCGGCCCACCGTGCCGGTGCGGCTCATGCCGTGCCACTGGTCTCGCAAGCGGCCGGTGGTGAGCGAAACCGGGTAACGCGCATCGCGAGGCTCGGAAACCTTGTCGTACGGCACATCGGCAAACTGCGCTCGGCCAGTCGCCGTAGGGAAGATGCCATCTTCGTAAAGGCGCTCGCGACCGGTGGCGGCGCCCTGCGGGAACGGCCATTGCGCAGGCGCCACGTCCAGCTGTGCATAGCTCAGGCCGGTGATGTCGAGGTCGCGTCCGCGCGTGCTTTCGCGGTGCTCGTTCCACACCGACTCGGGCGAAGCATAGGGAAAGAGCGTTGGCAAGCCTGGGCGCAGCCGCTTCTCGAGCCGCTGCGCAAAGTCGACCACGGTCTGCCAGTCGTGGCGGGTTTCGCCGGGGCTGGGAATGGCGGGGTGCACCCGGCTGATGCGGCGCTCGCTGTTGGTGACCGTGCCGTCTTTCTCGCCCCAGGTGGTGGCAGGCAGCAGCAGGTCGGCGTATTCGCAGGTGGTGGTGGTACCGAAGGCTTCTTGCACGACCACGAACTCCGCGCGCTCCAGGGCGCGGCGCACCATGGTCTGGTCGGGCATCGACTGGGCGGGGTTGGTGCACGAGATCCAGAGGGCGCGAATCTGGCCATCGGCCGCGGCCTCGAACATCTCGACCGCCGTCTTGCCCGGCTTCGCTGGCACGTCGGCCACACCCCACAGCTGCGCCACCTCGGCGCGGTGCTCTGGCTTCGACAAGTCTCGGTGAGCGCTCAGCAGGTTGGCCATGCCGCCGACTTCGCGCCCGCCCATGGCGTTGGGCTGGCCTGTGAGCGAGAACGGTCCCGCGCCTGGCTTGCCGATCTGGCCCGTGGCCAGGTGCAGGTTGATCAGCGCAGCGTTCTTCGCGGTGCCGCTGCTGCTCTGGTTCAGACCCTGGCAGTAGAGCGACAAGGTGCGGCCATTGGCGCCGCCGAACCAGCGTGCAGCCTGCAGCAGCGCGTCTTCGCTGATGCCGCACAGCTTGGCCACGTCTTTGGGCGCGTAGTCGCGCACGCGGTTGCGCAGCGCCTCGAAGCCTTGCGTATGGGCGGCGATGTAGGCGGCGTCGATCAAGCCCTCCCACAGCATGACGTGCAGCATGCCGTGATACAGCGCCACGTCCGTGCCGGGCAGGATGGGCAGGTGCAGGTCGGCCGATTCAGCGGTTTCGGTGCGGCGCGGGTCGGCCACGATGATCTTCATCGCCGGGTTGGCGCGTTTTGCGTCCTCGATTCGGCGGTAAAGGATGGGGTGGGCGTAGGCCGTGTTCGAGCCGGTGATGAACAGCGTGCTCGCGTGGTTCAGGTCGTCGTAGCAGGCGGGCGGGGCGTCAGCGCCCAGCGTCGTCTTGTAGCCCGCTACTGCGCTGCTCATGCACAGGCGCGAGTTGGTGTCGACGTTGTTGGTACCGATGAGGCCCTTGGCCAGTTTGTTGAAGACGTAGTAGTCCTCGGTCAGCAGTTGGCCCGAGATGTAGAAACCCACGGCGTCAGGGCCATGGTCATCGACGATCTGGCCAAATTTCTCGACGGCCAAGTCCAGCGCGGAATCCCACGACAGAGCTTGAGGCGCGCTCTGCCGCGAGAAGCGGTGCATCGGGTTGAGCAGGCGTGCCTGCAGCGTGATGGGCCTCGCTGCCGTGTGGTGTAGCGTGCTGCCCTTGGTGCACAGGCGGCCGAAGTTGGCCGGGTGATCCGGATCGCCGCGCACACCGGTGATCTGGTCACCTTGCGACTCGATGATCACCCCGCAGCCGACCCCGCAGTACGGGCAAGTGGAGCGAGTGTCTGTCACGGTTGAAGTGCGCCGTGGCGGTTGGGTAGTGCCGGCAGGCGAGGGCGCTTCACGGGGTGTGAGGCGCCTGCACGTCGAAGGTCCGGTCGCCGAGCGCGCCGGTCGAGGCCCCAGGCCCGGCCTTCGGCAGCGGCACGTTGATGGCCAGGGTGGCCAGCTCGTCGGCGTTCAGGTGCACGGTGCCGTTGTCGATCTTGATCTGGAAGGGCTGGGTGCAGCCTTCGTCGGCACCTTTGGCGCAGCCGTCATCCAGGCCGATGGTCCAGTTGTGCAGCGGGCAGGCGACGCTGTCGCCGAACACGATGCCCTGGCTCAGCGGACCGCCTTTGTGCGGGCAGCGGTCGAGCAGCGCGAAGACCTTGTTCTCGGCGTTGCGGAAGATCGCGACGGGACCGCCCCGCGCACGCTCGATGCGGCGTGCGCCGAGCACGGGGATGTCGTCGACCTTGCAGATTTCTTTCCAGTTACTCATAGCGTTCAGCTCAGTTTGGAATACATGCCAGTCACGCCATCCATCACTTGCAGGATGCGCTCGCTGGTGGTGAAGACATTCGTCATATGGGTCGTGTCAGCGGCGCCCGCGCGCAGCGTGCGCAAGGCGGCGTCGAAGAAGCTGAACTGGGTCTCGGCGAGTTCGAGTTCGGCCTTGATCGCCGCTGTGGCTTCGGGCGCCTTCTTCAACACATCGTGCGCGGCGATGAACTCATCGCGCGCCTTGTTCATCTCGGTGGTCGAGGTCGCTGCCTGAACCCCCCAGCTGGTGCTCAGGTAGAACGCGGCCATGCGCTGGCTCAGCATGCGCTGGCGGCCCGAGACGTTGACCAGGTGGCCGACCGATTTGCCCGACACCTTCTCGAGCTGAACCGTGCCCTGGTTGGCGAGCGCGAGCACCTTGCCTGCCAGCTCGAGCACGGTCTCGGCTTGCGCCTTGACGGGATTGCTTCCGGTCAGCGCAGCTTTGTACTCGCCCCACACACCGTCGAGCTTGCCGTAGGTCGACTTGATCTCGGGCTGCGGGGCAAATGCCTTCAGCTCGACGAGTTGGCGATCGAACAGCGCCATCGAGGCTGTCAGCGTGCGGCGAGCCAGCTCGGGTACCACACCTTCACCCTCGGCGAGGTAGCTCTTGGCCATGCGCTGGCTGAGCATGCGCTGGCGGCCCGCCTTGTTGATCGCGTCGTTGAGGTCGGTGACCTGCGCCTGCGAGGCGGCGGGCAGCAGCGCAGCCGCGCTACCCAGCGCCGCCGCGGCGGCGAAGCAGCGGCGTTTCATGCCGCGGCGACCGGGTTGAACTGGCGGGTGTCGACCGAAGCCTTGTCGAACTCGAACCACGGATCGGGCTCGCCGTCGAGCGAGAACTGCAAGCGCTCCCACAGTGCCTTGCGGCCCGCAGCATCGTCGAGGATCTTCTTCTTCACGTGGTCGAGGCCCACGCGGTTCACGTAGTGCACCGTGCGCTCCAGGTACCAGCCTTCCTCGCGGTAGAGCTGGCAGAAGGCGCCGGTGTACTCGAGCACCTCTTCGGCGGTCTTGAGCTTGACGAAGAAGTGAGCGACCTCGGTCTTGATGCCACCGTTGCCGGCAACGTAGAGCTCCCAGCCGGAATCGACGCCGATGATGCCCACGTCCTTGATGCCGGCCTCGGCGCAATTGCGCGGGCAGCCGCTGACCGCGAACTTCACCTTGTGCGGCGCGTACATGCGCCACATTGCGCGCTCCAGGTCCTTGCCCATCTGGGTGCTGTCTTGCGTGCCGAAGCGGCACCACTCGCTGCCCACGCAGGTCTTCACCGTGCGCAGCGCCTTTGCATAAGCATGGCCGCTGGGCATGCCGATGTCTTTCCAGACATTGACCAGGTCTTCCTTCTTCACGCCCAGCAGGTCGATGCGCTGGCCGCCAGTGACCTTGACGGTGGGAATCTTGTACTTGTCGACCGCGTCGGCAATGCGGCGCAACTCATCGGCCGTGGTCTCGCCGCCCCACATGCGCGGGATGACCGAGTACGTGCCGTCCTTCTGGATGTTGGCGTGGCTGCGCTCGTTGATGAAACGCGATTGCGGGTCGTCCTTCGCTTCCTTCGGCCAGGTGCTGATGAGGTAGTAATTGACGGCCGGGCGGCAGCTCGAGCAGCCGTTGGGCGTGCGCCATTCCAGCGCCTTGTAGGTGGCGTCGATGGTCAGGAGCTTCTGCTCCTTGATGGCGTCGCGCACTTCCTGGTGGCTGCGGTCGGTGCAACCGCACATGGCCTTCTTCTTCGGCGTGGCCGAGTAGTCGCCGCCGGCAGTGAACATCAACAACTGCTCGACTAGCCCAGTGCAGGAGCCGCACGACGCGCTGGCCTTCGTGTGCTTGCGCACCTCTTCCAGCGTGAACAGGCCCTTTTCCTTGATGGCTTTGCAGATGGCGCCCTTGTTGACGCCGTTGCAGCCGCAGACCTCATCGCTGTCAGCCATGGTGGCGGCCTTGCTGTGGCCCTCGTGGCCCACGTCGCCGATGTTGGATTCGCCGAACATCAGCTTGTCGCGGATGTCGCCGATCGACCGGCCTTCGCGCAGCAGCTTGAAGTACCACGAGCCGTCGATGGTGTCGCCGTACATGCAGGCGCCGATCAGCTTGTCATCCTTGATGACGAGCTTCTTGTAGACACCGCCGTACGGGTCGCTCATGACGATCTCTTCGCAGCCTTCGCCGCCCATGAAATCGCCGGCAGAGAACAGGTCGATGCCGGTGACCTTGAGCTTGGTCGAGGTCTGCGACCCCTGGTACCGGCCGATGCCGAATTCGGCGAGGTGCGTGGCGCACACCTTGCCCTGCTCGAACAGCGGGGCGACGAGGCCGTAGGCGATGCCACGGTGTGCTGCGCATTCACCGACCGAGTAGATGCGCGGGTCGGTGATGGTCTGCATCGTGTCGTTGACCACAATGCCGCCTCTTCCGTCATTGAAGCAATGCAGGCCGATCTTCAGGGCCAACTCGGTGTTGGGGCGAATGCCGGCTGCCATCACAACCAGGTCAGCGGGGACCTCGGTGCCGTCCTTGAATTGAACGGCCATCACGCGGCCGCTCTTGCCGCCTTCCTTGTCGCCGATCAGTTGTTGCGTCTGCGCGCCGATCATGAACTTGAGGCCGCGCGATTCGAGCGATTTCTGCAGCAGCTTGCCGGCGGTGTCGTCGAGCTGGCGCTCCATCAGCCACGGCATGATGTGCACCACGGTCACCTGCATGCCGCGAAGCATCAGGCCGTTGGCGGCTTCCAGGCCGAGCAGACCACCGCCGATGACGACCGCATGCTTGTACTTGGAAGCGGCGTCGATCATCGTGTTGGTGTCGGCGATATCGCGGTAGGCGATCACGCCTTCGAGATCTTTGCCAGGCACCGGAAGGATGAACGGGTTGGAGCCGGTGGCGATGAGCAGCCGGTCGTACGGCTCTTCGGTGCCATCATTCGACTTGACGATGCGCTTGTTGCGATCGACGTCGACGACCTTCTTGCCTAGGTGCAGCTTGACGCCGTTTTCTTCGTACCAGCTCAAGGGATTGAGCACGATCTCGTCGAGCGTCTGTTCGCCCGCCAGCACGGGTGACAACAGAATGCGGTTGTAGTTGGGGTGCGGCTCGGCACCGAAGACGGTGACGTCGTACAGATCGGGTGAAATCTTCAACAGTTCTTCCAGGGTGCGAACCCCAGCCATGCCGTTGCCGACCATCACCAGCTTCATCTTCTTCATTCGGCGATTCCCATTCAATCTCTGGCCTCAGTGCCCTGAAAGGTAGCAAGGTGGGTGCCAATGAACTGCCGGCGATTGGCTGCAAATTGGTGCTTTCTGCACTGTTGGTGGGCAAGCGTCTTGCTTTCAATCGCGCGAAAACATTCGTCGCCCTGTATGAGTGCGGCCATGATTCAACATGAGCTTTGACATCGATCTGGGTCACGTGAGTGAGCGTGGCCCCCGGCCAGAAAACGAAGACTTCGCCGCAAGCATGCGGCCCGCCGCGCATGAAGAAGCGCTGGGCTTCATCGCGGCGATTGCCGATGGTGTGTCGAAGGGGGGCGAGGGGCGCATGGCGGCGCAGACCAGCGTGATGTCGCTCCTCGAAGACTACTTTGGCGCCCCACCAACCTGGGACACCAGTGTGGTGCTGGATCGCATCATCGGTGCGCAGAACAGCTGGCTGGCGGCGCACAACCGGCGCCATGTCGGTGCTGCAATGAGCACGCTGACAGCCTTAGCCTTGCGTGGCCAAACCTGGACGATCGCTCACGTGGGCGATACACGAGCCTATCTGGTGCGTGGAGATGAGTGCCGGCGGCTGACACAAGACCACTGCATCGACCACCCTGATCTGCGCAGCCAGCTCACCCGCGCGATGGGGCAGGACGACGCCATACGCGTCGACTACCTGCAAGGTGAACTGCAGTTGGGAGACGTCTTCTTGCTGGTCTCGGACGGTGTGCACGGCCGGCTCAGTCAACAGCGCATGCTGAGCTTGCTGCGCACGGGTTCCGCGCAGGAGGCCAGTGCGGCGATCGTGCAGGCAGCTTTGGCTGAAGGGTCGCCAGACAACGCCACGGCGCTCGTGGTCCGTGTATTGGGCCTGGCGAGATCACGCCTGGAAGACGCTCTCGTCCGCAGCCGCGTGCTGCCGATGCCACCTCGTCTCAAGGTGGGTGACAAGATCGATGGCCATGTGGTCACCGCGCTGGTCGCCGATACCGACGTGCACCTGCTTTATCAGGTGCGCCACGTCGAA
>Ga0307515_10012291_pt1 | contig 16114 bp, 14 predicted proteins | sample 17_EM_MG_FD_194513 | JGI IMG/M metagenome (GOLD analysis project Ga0307515, IMG submission 194513) | Populus trichocarpa ectomycorrhiza microbial communities from riparian zone in the Pacific Northwest, United States - 17_EM | ecosystem: Host-associated > Plants > Roots > Unclassified | place...
CTTCCAGTTCTGGTTCAGATTGACCTTGCCTTCAAGCTCGAAACCGGTCGATGTGACTTCACCGATCTGTTCCTGGTAAGACGGCGGGCCTGCGATGGTCGTCGTGACGTTCTGCTTGACGATCTGGTAGACCGAAGCCGTCAGCGCGCCGTCGATGAAGCTCGGCTCGTATTTGATGCCGCCCTCGATCTGATGGCCCTCTTCCGGCTCTAGCGCGCCGCCGCTTCCGGAAAGCGTCCCGATCTGCGGATTGAAGAAGGTTGCGACGGAGACATAGGGCGTCAAGCCGTTGTCGAATTGATAGGCGAGGCCGGCACGGCCGCTCAGCGCGCTATCGTTGGTGGAGTATGATCCTGTCGCAAGCCGTGAATCGTTGTCGATATCAACGTAATCATAGCGGCCGTTCAGCGTGACCAGCCAGCCATCGCCGAACCGGATCTGGTCCTGCGCATAGACGCCGATCTGCTGCATGCGCGTGATGCTATCAATATAGGGATCACCGTAATTTAGTGAGCCTTCGCCATAAATCGGATTCTCCGGGTCGAGATCCGACGCCGGCCAGGCGGATGCCTGTGTCTGGTCGATCTTGTAATTCTTGTAGTCGAGCCCGAGCAGCAGCGAATGGTCGAGCGGACCGGTAGAGAACTCCTTCTCGGCGCGATTGTCGATATTAAAGCTGTCGACGCTGGTGTCGTGCTTGAAGCCCAGTCGTGCCAGCTTGCCGTCGGCCGTGTAGGCATAGGGGTAGACAAGCTCCTCGGCCTTGTCGAGATGGCTGTAGCGCAGGTTCTGAGAGACCTTCCAGCCATTGTCGAACTCGTGCGAGAACTCGTAGCCGAACATCTGCTGGTCATAGCGGCCGTAGTCGTGATCCGGTTCGCCGAAGAAGAAGTCACGATCTATCCTCCCACCAAAGGAGCCATCAGTCACGGTACCCTCATAGGGCAGGAAGCCGTTGCCGACATGGGTCTGATCGAGCGCGGAAGCGATGGCATAGACCGTCAAGCTGGTCGCATCATCGGGCTCATAAGTGATTTGCGGCATCAGGAAGCCACGCAGGTCTTCCGAATAGTCACTGTAGTTATTGCCGCCCGCCACCTTGCCAGTGATCCGGTAAGTGAGCGTGCCGTCCGCATTCAGCTTGTCGTTGGCATCGAAGCCGAAAAAAGCGTTGCCGAAATTGTTGATGCCGATCTCGGTCGAATAGGCCGGCTCGTCCTGCGGGCGCTTGCGCACGAGGTCGACGATGCCGCCGGGGTTCGAGCCACCGTAGAGAACGGAAGCCGGACCTTTCAGGACCTCGACGCGCTCCAGCATGTAGGCGTCGGTCTGGAAACCGCCGAAGCCATAGGAAAAGAGATTGAGACCGTCGAGAAACACGCCGGTCTGCGTGGCGTCAAAACCGCGGATGTAGAACCAGTCGGTATCCGGGTCGCTGCCGAAGGGCTCGGTCGATACGCCGGCGGTGTAGCGCAGCGCCTCGTCGATCTTGGTAACGACGCCGCGATCGTCGAGCTCTTCCCGCCCGACAACGGAAACCGACTGCGGAATTTCGGCAATCGGCGTCGCTGTCTTGGAACCCGTGCCGGTGGCCTTTGCCACATAGCCGTCAACAGGTCCGGTCGCTTCCTTGTCCGTGCCCTTGCCGCCTTCGACGATCAGGCGCTCCAGCACCGTCGCATCGCCCGTTGTCGCATCCTGTGCTTGCGCCACCTGCGGAGGAGTGATGGTCGCAATCGCCACACTCGCCATCAATATCCGGTAGAGACCAGTCCCCTTGATCTGCATCAGTTCGTCACCCCAGCTTGAACCCGGGCGTTTCCGCCCCCGTCGGCGACACGCAATCCGGTATTTCCATGAAAATAAGATGAGTATTTAACTCAACTACACAGGGCGGGGATTGTCTCTGACTGCGGTAATTGAACGATTCTGGTCCATATTCCGCATCACACACAGGCAAGGCAGACGCACTCAGACCCTCTGGCTTTTCGCCCAGGTCGCGGGCGTGGCACCGACGGTCTTGCGAAAGACACGGGTGAAATGTGCCTGGTCGGCAAAGCCCGTCTCGGCGGCAACCACGCTCATCGGCAGTTCACCCTTGAGCATCAGCTGCTTGGCACGCTCGATGCGTGCCTTCATCTGCCACTGATGCGGCGGCAGGCCGGTGGACGCCTTGAAGGCATGGCTGAAATAGGACTGCGACAAACCTGTCAGCGTCGCCAGCTCCTCCAGTCGGATGCCGCGCAGGCAATTCTCCTCGATATAATCGATCGACCGGCGCAACTGCCACGATGCCAGTTCGCTGCGCCTGCGTGTCCGGACCGGCGCGAGCCGCATGACATCGACGAACAGCGCCACCGACAGGCCGTCGCCATAGAGGTCGTGCAGCGGCTGCGGATTGACGCATTCGGCGGCGATCAACTCGGCCAGCGTCAGGAAACGCGGCTCTGAAAACATCAGCCGCGGCTGCTCCATCTTGCGGGGATCGAGATCTTCCATCAGCCGGCGGCTGAGGATATCGGCGTTGAAATGCAGGTCGAGATGGCGGACATAATTGACATCGACCATTTCGGCCCAGAGTTCCATGCCGGCCGGAATATAGGAAATGACCTGCCGCCGGCTGTCCTCGGCAACGGCCTGCTGCGTCTGGCGCAGCCGGATATTGCGCCGACCGCCGCCTTTGGCATCGAGCACGATGAACAGCCGCGGATCATCGGCGATGTAGAAGCCGCCGGCGGACGGTGCGCATTCGACATCCCAGAGATCGGCAACGATGCCGTTCCACTCGCGGCGGTTCAGCCCGCCGATAACGGAGAAGCCGGAAATCCTGTTGTTCATGCGCGGCTGGAAGGTCATCCGTTGTCTCGGCATCCCGGCAAAGACTGCCGATCTTAAACTTGCTTTTAATAGTCAAGTTTAACTAGACCAGAACGTTCATCTTTGCAATTGCGGGATTGCCTGCAAAGCCAAGCTTTCCCGGCCGTTGTGACCTTTTCGCCATGAAAAGCGTGCTTCATGAAGGGCTAGCAGAGGCGCCGCGTTCTAATCGCTGCTCAGGCCGAGAACCGGCCCGCGACCGGGGGCCGCTTGTAGCCGATCATCCACAACACCAGCGCAATCAGCAGGAAGAAGGCAAAGGCAGGCTGCTGCAGCGACCATCGGACCAGCGGATCCAGAAAAGCACCGTTCGCATGCGGCGTCTCCAGGGTCTGCACCAGAGACTGCGTCGAGGGACCGCCGGCAGCAAGCGCCGTCGCCAGCGGTGTCAGCACCGGTTGAGACGCCGAGACCGACTGGATGGCATCCACCGACGCCACCAAGACACCGGCGACAAGCGCCATAAAACTCGCAAATCGCAGCAAAAACCGCATTCCGCCACTCCCCAAACCAGTCCGTATCCGCGGCGGCCAGACTGCATTTCTCCACCGACAGCAAGAAATAGGCACAAGCCTGATGAAGTGCAATGCCACCCTTTCACGGGCGCGCATCACAAGAAGTCAAAAAACTGTCAGAAATCAGTTGATCCCACCGAGTTCATCGGTATATATCGCGCCGGTCCGCAGGTTTTCACTTGGCGGACAACCCGGTTAGGCAATGCCGAGCGGGTTTCAGGAGAAAGCAAGCGCTTGTCTCTGATCCACCGGCCCCAACCGCCGGTGCGATTGACAAAACGGACAGGTGGCCGAGTGGTTGAAGGCGCACGCCTGGAAAGTGTGTATACGTGAGAGCGTATCGCGGGTTCGAATCCCGCTCTGTCCGCCATTTATCTCTTCAACGCCCTGTTTTTCATGATTTATTTTCGAGAACGGCGTTCTCTCCCGGCTTCTGCCATTCCTGACAACGGGACTGCTAGAGGCACGCGGCCAGATTGGCCAAATTCACCTTTGTGGATTCGAGCAGCATCCGCGCTCCGGCAACCACGTGTTCGGGCTCGACATACTCCGCTTCATTGTGGCTCAGTCCGTCCCTGCACGACACGAAGATCATCGCCGCAGGCGCCACGCGGGACACATACAAAGCGTCGTGAAAAGCACCGGAAACCATCTGTTTGAAGGGCATTGCGAGCTGCTGCGCGGCCTTTACCGCGCCATCGATGCAGATAGGCGAGAAGGTGGCCGGGCTCATATCGAAGGTCTTGCGGATGTCGAGCGTGCAGCCTGTGGATGGAGCGGCATCGGCAAAAAGCGTCCGCACCCGCGCCTCGATCTCATCGAGCCGGGCGGAATCCGGGTGGCGGATATCGATGCTGAGAAAGACCGAGCCCGGAATGGCATTGACGGAACCGGGATGCACCACGAGACGGCCGACGGTAAAACGCGCATTCGGATCGCCGGGCATGATGGAGTCGTACAGCGCGTTGAGCGCCCGGCTGATGGCGACCATGGGGTCGCGGCGAAAGGCGAATTCCGTGGTGCCCGCATGCGCCGCCTGTCCGGTCATGGTGATTTCCAGCCAGCGGGTCCCCTGAATGCCGGTGACGACACCGATCGTGATATTCTCCTTCTCCAGCGACGGGCCCTGTTCGATATGCAGTTCGAGATAGCCGAGAACAGGAAACCCGAGCGGCCGGATGCGGGCCGCCGGCAGGGCTTCCAGCGTGGCCTTCAGCGCGTCACTCAGCAAGACCCCGTCGGTGCCCTTGATCTCTCGCCAGCCATCCGGCATGCGACCGAGCGAAAAGGCCATGGATCCCATCGCGCCCGGAGCAAAGCGGCAGCCTTCCTCGTTCGTCCAGGCCACGACCTCGATCGGCGCATCCGTCTCGGTGCCGGCATCCTCCAGAGCCTCCAGAACCTCGAAAGCCGCCAGCGTGCCAAGAGCGCCGTCAAAGCGGCCGCCGGTCGGCTGGCTGTCGAGATGACTGCCGATCAGAAAGGGCGGCGTTTGCCTGTCCCGTCCTTCCCGCCGGATGAAGAGATTGGCCAACGAATCCTGAAACACACCGAAGCCGCGCTCCGTGGCAAGCCGGGCAAGAAGAGCCCGGGCGTCGCGGTCGTAGGGTGTCAACGCTTGCCGATTGACACCGCCGCCGGCCGTCGCGCCGATCGACGCGAAATCATCGAGCCGCTTCAAAAGCCGTTCGCCGTTGATGCGCGCGCGTCCGCTCATGCCTTCAGCCCGGCGATGAAGGCCGTCACGCGGGCCTTCTCGACCCGGTTCCACCAGACGCCGTCATATTTCAGGGAACTCGCGACGATGACGCCGTCGACGATATCGAGGATGGCGCGCGCATTGTCCGGCGTCACGCCGCTGCCGACCAGCGTCGGCAGGCCCGCCGCCTCCTTGATCATGCGGATGTAACCAAGATCCGCCGCATGACCTGTGCGCTGGCCGGTGGCAATGACGGCATCGGCGTCGAAGAAGACGAGATCCTTGACCTGTTCCTCCACCGGCCTGTCGGCGACGATCGCATGCGCACCGTGCTTGACATGAGCGTCGGCGAAAATCTTGATGCCGTGCTGTCGCAGCTTTGCCCGATAGCGCATCGCCCGTGCCGCCTCGCCTTCGATAAAGCCCTCGTTGGCGACGTAGGCATTGGCCCATTGGTTGACACGCACGAAACCGGCGCCGGCAGCACTTGCGATGGCGAGGGCCGGAATGGCAGCGTTGGCGAGAACGTTGATGCCGATCGGCCGGCCGAGCTCCCGCCGGATGCGGTCCGAGATGACCGACATGTAGGCCGATGTCTCCGGTCCGATATCATCGGGTTTGGAAAAGGGAATGTCACCATGGTTTTCGATGATCACGCTGTCGCATCCACCCTCGAGATAGGCGCGTGCGTCATCCAGACCCTGGCCGTAGATATCCTCTATCGCCTCTCCCTGGTAGCGCGGTGCACCGGGCAGGGGCGGCAGGTGAACCACGCCGATCACAACCTTGCTGCGACCGAAGAGGGACAGCATAGCATCGCCTGCGCCGGATCCGATTGGTTTTGCGGTCTGTGTCATGGCTGTTCCGTTTCTGATTTCTGCATGAGAATTGATAGTTCCGCCGCCGTCGGGCAGGCGGCAAGCGTTCCCGTCCGGGTGACTGCGATCGCTGCGGCTTCAACGGCGACCCGCAGAGCTGCCTCGGGCGCCATCGCCTGTGCCAGACAGCCGGCAAAGACGCCGCACAGCACGTCGCCCGCACCGCTGGTATCGATGGAGTCGACGTCCGGGGCCGTTATGAAGACGGCAGGTATGTCTTTTTCCAGCAGGACGCAGCCCCGTGCGCCCAGCGTGATGATGGCGGCCCCTGCCCCGTGAGCGATCAACGCTGCGGCCGCCTCCTGCGGCACGGCAAGGCCCGTGATCGCCAGCGCCTCGCCTTCGTTGACGACAACGAAATCGACGCAATTCAGATCGAAAGCAACGTCCTTTGCCAACGGGCTTGCATTCAGCACGGTGTTGGCCCCCCTTGCCTTTGCCGCCTGTAGACAGGCGCTTGTGACTTCGACCGTCAGGTTGCCCTGCAAGACGACGATATCGCCGGGCGCGATGGCCTGGAGCATCTCCGTGTGCCCGAGCGGGTCGAAGCCGCGCGCGCAGGAAACGCCGCTGATGATCACGTTCTCGCCGCGCGCATCGACCGCGATGGCGGAGCGATCCGTCGGAAGGGTCAGCGCAACAAGGCCGGAGAGATCCAGATCGGCGGAAAGGGCCTGGCGAATGCGTGTACCATCTGCATCCTCACCGATCGCAGCCCAGAGCGTGACAGCGGAGCCTGTCCGCGCGGCGGCGACGGCCTGGTTCGCACCCTTGCCGCCGATACCGTCCGCATGACCGCTCGCATTCACCGTCTCGCCCGCCTCGGGAAGGCGGTCGAGACGGAATGTCGTATCGATGCAGACATTGCCGACGGCGTGAACGCGCATGGCTCAGGCTTTCGCGGTCGCCCAGGCAAGCATCTGTTCGAACAGCGTCTTGTAGCCCGGCCATGCAATGAAGCTGGACGGCAGCCAGTGCGGACCGACGTCGGAGGTCCAGGCGACCGTCCGGCCCTTGCCGTAGGTTCCCGTCACCAGAAGCGGCTGCGAGCCGTAATCCGTCGAGACCGTTGCCAACACCTCCGCCCCGTCCTTGACCGTCACTTCATTGTAGCCGAGCAGGACCGGCCAGTCCGTGCCGAGCCCCTTGAGGATGGGATGGCTGGCCATGCCCGTGACGACCGGCGTGAATCCCTCCGGAACTTCGACGCGATCATCGACCGACAGGCAGGAGACGGGAAGAACCTCCTCGACGGGCGTCTTGTGATAGCGCGCACCGCCGTTGATGCCCTGAAAACTGTAATAACCTCCGAACATCAGCAGGGCGCCGCCGTTGCGAACATAATCGCGCAACAGGCGAAGACGGTTTGGCGTGGTCTTGGAGTGGATCCAAGTATCGGGATGCAGAAGCAGCGTGTTGGCGCCGATATCCGACAGGATGATGGCGTCATAGGCGGACAGAGCGTCCAGCGATTGTGGAAAATCGCGCTGCGCCTCATGCGCCGGCATGAACTGGACGTCGAAGGGACTGTCCTTCAGCGCTGCCAGAAGTTCGTCTGCACCGGTGTGATAGGTGACGGTCGGAAACTGGTCGAACCCCTTGATGTGGGTTGCGGTGGAAACCCAGGACTCGCCTGCGAGAAGAACTTTGGACTTGGACATGGAAACTCCTTGGACTTTGATGCCAGCGGTCAGAGCGCGCTGGAGAAAACGGATTTCGGATTGTCGATCAACATCCTATCGATGGCAGCCTGATCGACCCCGTGACGCTTCAGGCGTGGCAGGAAGTGCTTCAGGATGAAGCCGTAACCAAAGCCGCCGTAACGGGTGAGCATGATTTTCAGGAACACGTCCTGCGACAGGAGAATGCGGTCGCCGTAGCCCATGTCGATCAGGGAACGAATGGCGCGGGCGTTCTGCTCGTCGGAGGGCGACTGGGCATCCTGGTCGGCATAATAGAAGTCCATGCCGATCATGTCGTATTCGAGAAAGGCGCCACGCTCGGCCAGCGCTTTCTGGTAAGGCAGGTCGTCATGGCTCGGGTTCATGTGGCAAAGCACCGTGTGCCGGAGATCGGCGCCTTCCTCTTCCACGATGTCGAGAACCTCGTGCGCCAGCCGTTCCCAGCCGGGCAGGTGGATCGAGAGCGGCACGCCTGTGATCTTCGACGCACGGGCAGCACCCCGCAGCGATTTGCGCTCCTCGGACGTGAAATCCTTGCTGACGCCGATCTCGCCGATGATGCCGGCCATGATCTCGGGCTGTGTTTCACCGCCGCCAATGTCGTTGACGATGAAGTCCGTCACCCCATCCACATCCATGGCCTTCAGCCAGTCCGGATGGCTGAACTCCAGATAGAAGCCGGTGCCCATGACGATCTTGAGGCCAGACATTTTGGCGATCCGGGCGAGCTTGGCCGGTTCGCGGCCGATGCCGATATTGGTGGTATCGACAACGGTATGACCGCCCAGCGCCTGGAAGCGCTTCAACTCCGACAGCGCCAGGTCGCCATCGTCGAGCGAAACGTTGTCGCGGTTCATATAGGGGTTCATCCGCAACTCGCCGATGATCTCCATGCTGACCTTCTGCGCGCCGATGGCCTGCGCATCCGGGTGGCATGGGCATCGCCAGGACTTCTCCCCATCGAGGAAAATGTGCTCGTGCATCAGGGTGGTGCCCATGTCCTCGATCGGGATGGGGCCGAGAACAGTCATCACGGTCCGGGACGTCACACCAATGGCGGCACGCGGTGCGGCTGGACTTTCGAACAGATGATCCACCGTCATTTGCCCCGCACCGCGCCGCGAAACAGGCGGAAGTTCAACCACACGGCAATCAGGATGATCGTGCCGGTGACGATGGGGGTGAGGAATGGCGACATATGAGCAAGGATCAGGCCATTGGCGATGACTGCAACCGTCAGCGCGCCAAGCACAGTGCCGATAATCGTACCCCGGCCTCCAAAAAGGCTGGTGCCGCCGAGAACCACAGCCGCGATCACTTCCAGCTCGAACCCCTGCCCCGCATTGGATGAGCCGGAGCCGAGGCGGGCAGCGAGAATGACCCCGGCCAGCGCCGCCGACACGCTTGACAGGATATAGACGAACAGGATCGTGAAGCGCGTGTCGATGCCTGCGCGCCGCACCGCTTCCATGTTGGCGCCGATGCCGGTGACGTAGCGGCCGAACGGAGTGTCGTTGAAGACGACGTAGGCGAGCGCCAGGATGCCAAGCGCGATCAGCGCGGGAACTGGAATGCCGAGGAACCAGGCCCGGCCGATGGTGGTGAACAGGCTCGTGGTCTCGATCGGAATGGAGTAGCCGCCGGTGATCAGAAGGGCGATGCCGCGGATGACGGACAGGCCGGCGAGCGTGACGATGAAGGCCGGAATACGCTCATAGGCGATGAAAAATCCGTGGATCGCACCGATGAAGGCACCAAGCGCCAGCATCATGACGATAACCAGCGGCCATGGCAGGCCGGCCTGCAGCGCCGTTGCCGACAGCGTGGCCACCAAAGCCAGCACCGAACCGACCGAAAGATCGATCCCGCCTGTCGTGATGACGAAGGTCATGGCAGCCGCCACGATCAGGAGCGGTGCAGATTGGCGCACGATGTTGAGCAGATTAGGGGCTGTGAGGAAGGCGTTGGTGATGAGCGAGAAGACGACGCAGACCACCAGAAAGAACAGCGCGATCGAAACGACGCTGCCGTTCGCCAGCAGCTTGTCCCAGAGGGTTGCCTTGCGCAATCGCGCCTGCGAGACGTGAGAACCGGCATGCCCGGTCTGCGATGTGGGCATGGTCATGCGGAAGCTCCGGTTTCATGGCCGTTATGGGCGGAACGGGCCGCGAACTTGCGCCCGACGATGAGGTTGACGACCTCCTCGATGCTGGTGTCCTCGATCCGCCGTTCGGCGACGTTGCGGCCTTCATACATGACCTGGATGCGGTCGCAGACGAGAAAGAGGTCCTGCAGGCGGTGCGTGATGAGAATGACGCTGACGCCGCGGGCGCTGACCGTGCGGATGAGCTCGAGAACCGCCTCGACTTCCGCCACGGCAAGCGCTGCCGTCGGCTCGTCCATGATCAGCACCTTCGGTTCGAAGGAAGCGGCACGGCCGATGGCGATCGACTGACGCTGGCCGCCGGACAGGTTTTCCACCTTCAGGCGGGTATCGGCGATGACGATGCCGAGCCGGTCGAGCATATCGCGGGTCAGTGCGTGCATCTTCTTCTTGTCGAGAAGCGGCATGCCCAGCACATGGCGGCGCGGCTCGCGGCCGAGGAAAAGATTGCCGGCAACATCGACCGTGTCGCACAGCGACAGGTCCTGATAGACCATCTCGACATGGGCGGCGCGGGCATCGGCAGGCGAGGAAAAGGATACGACCTTGCCGTCGATCTCGATCGTGCCGCTATCGGGAATAACGGCGCCGGAAAGAACCTTGCTCAGCGTCGACTTGCCGGCGCCGTTGTCGCCGACGAGGCCCAGAACTTCGCCGGGCTTCAGTGTCAGCGAGACGCTGTCGAGCGTCTGGATGGGATGATAGCGTTTGCAAATACCGGTCATGCGGACGCGGTAGGTATCAGTTGTCATGGTGGGCTTTCCCGTTCATGGCGACCTTTCATCCCGATAGCAGCCATGATGAAGCGGCTATCGGACATAAAAAGGGATTGCCGCTCGCTTCTCTCCCGTCAACGCGAGAGAGGATGCCAGAGGGGGGCGCGAGCGGCAATCCGGAGAAAGGCTGTTACTTGAACATGCCCTTGAACTCAGCGACGTTGTCCTTGGTGACGATGGTCACGGGAACATTGATGATCGGCTCGACGGTTTCGCCCTTCTTGAGCTTCACCAGCGCTTCGACGGCAGCCTTGCCTTCGCCGGCGGGATCCTGCTGCACGACGGCGGTGACCCAGCCCTCTTCGATACCCTTGACGGCCTGCGCGGTCAGGTCCCAGCCGAAGATCTTGACATCCTTCTGCCGGCCCTGGCTCTCGACCGCGGAGACAGCGCCGATCAACTGCGGCTCACCCGTCGCATAGATCGTCGTCATGTCGGGATTGGCGGTCATCAGGTTTTCGGCGGCACCCAGCGCGATATCCTGCTGGTTCTGGCCATCGACCGTGTCGAGGAAGGTGACGGCCTGGCCGCCGTCGGTCACGGCTTTCTTGAAGCCGTCGAGACGCTGGTTCTGAATGAAGGAGTTGAGCGCGCCGACGATGCCTGTCTTGGCGGTGCCCGACATGTCCGACTTCACATAGTCCGAAAAGAACTTGCCGATGTCTTCGCCAGCCTTGGCGTTATCGACGCCGATGAACGAGACATTGTCGCCGCCGGGGATCTGCGCGTCGATCGCGATCACCGGAATGCCGGCCGCCTTTGCCGCCGTAATCGCCGGCTTGACGCCATTGACGTCGATGGCGACGAGAATGATGCCGTCGACCTTCTGCGTGATGTAGGTCTCGATCGCATCGTTTTGCGCGGCGGGAACGTTGTTGGCGTTGAAGATCACCAGATCGGCATTCGCAGCCTTTGCGGCAGCCTGGGCACCGTCGTTGATCTGATTGAAGAAGAGAGCCTGCTGGTTAATGGTCACGAGAGCGAAGGTATCCGCCTGAGCGGAAGCCGCACCAAAAGCGATGGTGAGGGCAATTGCGGCTGTGCAGCCGGACAGAATTCTGGAAATGCGCATTCGGGTTCCCCTTTTTTTGAATGACCCGCCGTCGGGCTCATCGAGCGCTTGAGCGCCGGGGCATAATTCAATGAGCTTGAACCTTTGTCAAGTAACTTGAATTGAGCTTTTTTGAGAGGCCTGCACTTCGTTCAGAATGTCGCCGGCGTGTTCACCCAGAAAATGCTGGCTCTTTGTTTTCCGACATTCCTGTAGTGATGCGGAAGCTCCGAATTGAAGACGAAGGCATCCCCCGCCGACAGCAGGAAGCTTTTTTCGTCGACGATCAACTCGATCTCCCCTTCCAGCAGATAGCCCACCTCTTCGCCCGCGTGCTGAATAGGGCCGGCACTGGCACCTTTTTCCTCGATATGATGGATGTTGCACTGGAGCAGATGTCCGGGCGAATACGGAATGATCCGCTCGAGGGAGATCCCTTCACCGCGGCGCAGGGGGTCCAGCGCGATCAACGGGCGCGTGCCCGCACGAAAGATGATTCCCTCCTCGCCATCCGATTCTTCGAACATCCAGCCAATATTGGTGTCCAGCGCGGCCACAAGACGGTGCAGCATCGGCAGCGAGGGCGACGCCTTGCCGTTTTCGATTTTCGACAGAAGACTTTCCGAACAATGCGCGGCGTCAGCCAGCGCCTTCAATGTCATGCCACGGGTCTGGCGCGAAAGACGCAGGCGCATCCCGAGACGTAAAGGATTTTGCGCGGGGGCCTCATGCATTGTCATCGGTACGTCACTCGATTTGTTTGTCTGGTTCATGCGGCGGCTGTCTTTTTTCAAAGTGCCCAGGAAAAGACGGCCACGCCTGTCTTCAGCTCTCGCCGTCTGGACGGTACGGTTCCGCGCAAAGGCGCAACACATCCAGTCGTCAATAGCACTGCCCTTTCATCAAAATCAACCTTCTTGAACGGGAATGCTGATCAGGACGCGCGGCGGCAAGCCTCCCGGCGCAGACCGGATTTGTGCGGAGATCGATGAGTTCGCCGTCTTCTCCCGCCAGCTGCGTGACCATTTCGCCATCATCCATCGGACGAAATCACATCGCGCTGCAGCAAAGGGCATTGGCTCTCTCAAGGTAACACGACCAGGAGTGGGGCCATCGACCGGCCAACCATCTGCACGATGACCTGGGTTGTCCACAGGGATGGAACTGCGGTGTTCACCTATGACACAAATCCAACAGTCGCCCTGCGATTGAGCCGCATAGGCTCTCAGCTTCAGACTTAAAATATTAGCAATTTCATTGAAGATCGATTTACCTTCGGATCCGTCTGAGCGATGTCAGACGTGGAACCGGTTGAGCGACTCAAGCATAAAAAGCCGTCAGCGAAAGGAGGACATGATGTCTAAAAACCTGCTGCGCCAGGCTATTGTATTGGCCGAAAATGTCACGCTCACCGTCGATCAAATGGAAGCAATGATTTTTTACCTTGATCGAAAATTGAAAAAGGCTCGCGCCTCCTCTGCCCCTATTTCCATGAGCCGCTATAAAATGCGGCGATTACTGACTCGAGCCCTGCAGTTGCGCGCGGAGAAGCCGGACGCTGAGTATCACAAGCCTTGGAGCAGGCGGTAAATTCACCAATAAAGGATTGGCGACGTTGTGAACTTTGGAGCTCGCGGCGGGAACATCTCGACACCCCAATGCGTTGCACAGCAAACAACGAAGGAGACCAACATGGCCGAATCCACAACGAACTATGATATAGAATCTCTGCGCACCGAAGTCGCCCGCCTTACCAAGATTGTTTCTGCCCAGGGCCAGCAGGCTTACAGCGACATTCGCCAGCGTGCTGCCGATGTCGCCGACGCTGCTGCACCTACGGCCCGCAAAGCGGCAAATGTTGCAAGGGCTGAAGGCAGCGCTATCGCACAGACAGCGCGCGACCATCCGACAGCGGCAGGTAGCGTCTTGCTGGTAGCAGCGGCGATCGGAATGGCCGTCGGCTACGTGCTGGGCGCAACCTCACAACCAGAACCTCCCCGTCGCCGATACTGGTAGTCGGCATGCTGCAACCGAAGGGGAACCCACGTCGGCTTCGTCAGCCGCACTATACCTTCGACCAGTTCGCAGAAAAATACGGACTTTCGCCTGATGAGGCCAAAGCGCTGTTTGAGAAGTTTGGGCCGTCGTCTGTCGAGTTGGATTTGCTTATGAAGGCGAAAGGCGTGCAGCCAATCAGGTAATCGTATCAAATCGCAACTCCCGCATTCTAGGCGCGTCGATCTAAAAAGCCAGTTGATCCTCTCGGGTCGATTGGCTTTTTGCTCTGTCGAACAGGCTCCGTTGATCGAGCGACAAGGCTAGCTGCACAATGCCTTTCCTGAGCAATCTTCATCCCTTATACGCCGTGACGTCAGACCATCTCCCGCATGCAGCGCGCTCCGCTTGACGCCCGTATTTGTAAGGACACCACAATGAACTCCCATTTAAATGACCTCAATAGCCTGGTTCAGCAACTTTCCTCACAGAATGAAGCGCATCTCATCGGTATCCGCCGCGACATTCATGAGCACCCCGAAACCGGATTCGATGTCGAGAGAACAAGCGGTGTCGTCGCGCGTGAACTGGCAAGCCTCGGCATCGACCACGTAACGGGTATCGGGCGCACCGGCGTCGTCGGCTTCATCGCGGGTGGAACGCCAGGACCGACGCTTGTCATTCGCGCCGATATGGACGCGCTTCCCATCGAGGAGCAGACAGGCCTGCCTTTCGCCAGCCGTAACGAGGGCAAGATGCACGCCTGTGGTCACGACCTTCACACGGCGACGCTGATCGGTGTGGCAGCGGTCTTGAAGGAGATTGCACCGCGCCTGAGCGGAAACATCAAGCTGATGTTCCAACCGGCCGAAGAAACGCAGGAGAGCGGCGCCGCCGCCATGATCGCCGATGGCGTGCTCGATGGTGTCGACTTTGCGCTCGGTTTCCACAATCATCCCGACGAGCCGATCGGCACCTTCAGTTTCGTCGAGGGGATCTCCAATGGTTCGTCCGACGAATTCGACATTACTGTTCACGCCGCATCGGGCCACGCCGCACGCCCGCATATGGCCGTCGACCCTATTGTCGCAACTGCGCAGCTGATCACCCAGCTCCAGACGATCGTTTCGCGCGAGGTCGATCCGATGCGGCCGGCCGTCCTGACGATCGGTTCCATCCATGGGGGCAACACCCACAACATCATTCCAGACTCTGTCAGCATCATGGGCACGGTGCGCTGTCAGGACCCGGTTTCGCGCGATGTCATCGAGGCGGCGCTGCGGCGCGTCTGCGCGGGGCTTGAGGCCTCGATGCGAGTACGGTGCGCGATAAATTACGTGCGCGGCGTGCCATCGCTGGTTTCCGACGATCGCCTTTTGAAAACGACGATGGCAGCCATCCGCGACCATTTCGGCGATGTCATCCAGAAGCGCGAGTCGAGCCTCGGAGCGGAAGACTTCGCGCTGGTAGGCGCCAGGGTTCCAGCCTTTCAGCTCGGCGTCGGCGCCTCGCAGGAAGGCCGTAACGACCGGCTGCACAATTCCAACTACCAGCCGGATGAGCGCTGCATCGGCAACGGCGTCGTAGCCCTTTCGCTGGCTGCGGCACGATTGCTGTCTTAAAGGGACTTCGCGCAGCCTCCGCCGTCACCATCGCAGCGGACGGCGGAAGTTTGCCCGGCTGTTGACGCAGGCTTTCGTCCAGTCCGCATTTTCTTCCCCTCAGCGGATGAATTTTGGAAGGAATTTGCGGGATTGCGTCACCGGAAACCCCTAAACAGCTCAAGGACAGCGCCGGTAATCCATTATCGCGGTCGCTATAACGCATCATGACAGGAACCGATCAATCATGCCGGGTCACAAGAGTATCTCCAACATCCTGCAGCCTACACGCCGGCAGCTTCTGCAAAATGCGGGCCTCCTCTCCGCGGCGCTTTCGGCTGGCGGCCTGATACTGCCCGGCTCGGCCAGCGCGCAGGCGGCAACGCCGGTCAAGGGCGGCCACCTTATCCTCGGCCTCGATACCGCCTCGAGCTCGGACAGGCTGGACCCGGCTTTCTACACCGAAGCCTACATGTATACGGTTGGCTTCCAGCTCTTCAACACGGTGCTGGAGCTCGGACCGGACGGCAAGCTCATCGGGGCTCTGGCCGAGAGCTGGGAAGCGGCGACGCCCGATGCCAGCAAATGGGTCTTCAAACTGAAGAAGGGCATCCAGTTTCACAACGGCAAGGAGCTTGTTGCGCAGGATGTCGTCTACTCGCTCAATCATCACCGTGGCGAAAAAAGCAGCTCCGGCGGCAAGGGTCAGCTGCTTGCGGTTACCGACATTCAGGCCACGGATACTCATGAAGTCACCGTAACACTGAATGCTGGCAATGCCGATTTCCCGGCTGCACTCGTCGATTATCACATGGGCATCGGCCCTGATGGGGGCGACTTCGACAAGGGCATCGGCACCGGTGCCTTTATTCTCGA
>Ga0307515_10012292_pt1 | contig 16113 bp, 10 predicted proteins | sample 17_EM_MG_FD_194513 | JGI IMG/M metagenome (GOLD analysis project Ga0307515, IMG submission 194513) | Populus trichocarpa ectomycorrhiza microbial communities from riparian zone in the Pacific Northwest, United States - 17_EM | ecosystem: Host-associated > Plants > Roots > Unclassified | place...
GAACCGGTGATCGAACGGGTCCCTGACTCGGTGATACTCACCGGGCGCCAGACCCGATACTCACCAGGCCCCGTACCCAGCGCGTTCGGTGCCCGGGTCTGGCACCCGGCGTTTGTAACCATAGAGGTAATCAGCATCCAGATTCTAGAACAGCCCGACCTTTCCTAACTAGATGACATAGAAAATGAAGGTGAACGCTGGACAGGTGGAAAATTACAGCGCTCAGGACTGATCATCATGAGCGACAAGAAGAGGAGCAATAACATAACACATTAACATTAGGACATGAAACGAATATAAGCCGCGTAATCACAGGTAAGAAAGACTAAATACCACATCAGGTTCAAAGACGACAGTCTGAGCGTCCGTCAACAATGAGTGGAGCTAGGAAACACGAGACGATGTATAGCTCGTTCGTAGGTAATAACGTCTCTATACAGGCGAACGGGCGGACGAGGGACGGACGGTAGGAAGGACGTGAATGGTCGGGAGTGGATTCGCGGTCGGTGGTACGGACGCCCCCGCATTGTAGTAGAATAGTGTCGGCCTTCACTGCATCCTCATGGATCTGGCAGCCGATAAATATCGAGCGAGCGTGGGGTGTCTATGGAGAGTTATTGTGGCTCACGATGACGAACGCGAACGCGAACAAGGCTATGGCAACGGTCGAGCGACGCCTGTTAGGGCCATAGTCGTAGCAGCGTTCGCAATGGTGCAGGTGAGTGTGACTTGGGTGGGGGATGCTGTTGCGCTGCGAGTTGTTGGCGTTGTGCACGTGCTTGATGTGCTCGGCGAGTAGCTTGGTCCTGTCGTCCATCGTGAACAAATGATATTGGACAGCGGGTGGTGTTTGGAGAGAGAGAAAGAATGCTGGTCGGAGGTTGCCACAGCAATACGGCGACGGGTGTGTCGACACCCCTGCGGCGGAGGCGATGATGCAAGGTAGATTCGGAGCGTGAGCGTTATCGGGGGAAAAAAAAGCAATGAGAAAGCATGAGTTATGTGAGCCAAGTTGACAAATGGGAAACGAAAGAAGGCGATACGCACACGTCGGTGCATGTCCAGCTTCGATAGAGGTAGTATGGGTGCTGCCGATGAAGGTTGTGTGGGTGATGGACTTGTATGCGAGGGTGGTAGGGCTATGAGGCCGAGTATCAGCGAGATGGACGGTCGAGAAGCATATAGATAAGTTGAGGAAGAGGGACTAAGAGCGATGGATACCCACCAAGTAGCCCTTTTGGAACCACTGGGCGCTGGTAGTGGCTGGTCTGGGTAGGAACGATGACCGAAGCCGGGGAACCCGTGGCGTTCCTCTGGACGGGTGGACGGTCATAGTAGCTCAGTTGTAAACGCATGGACCATTCGCGCTCCTCCTTACTCAGGCGAACGAACCGCTGTTGGTAGTTGGTGAGCGACGGTCGCTGCTCACCGAGCACCTTGCTATTGTTTGAATCGTCTTCAACGAGTGAAAGGAGGAGCAATGGGAAGATGAGGGCGAGACTGCCAGCGCAGAGGAAGGGTACGAGGTCCTAGTAAATCGCTGGGAACCTCGGGGGTGGGAGATGTCCGGCCTGGTCACCGTGGGTGAGAATAAGAGTAGATGAGTAGATGAGTAGGGCTGTTGTCGAGGGTATTCCTGTCGGCTTATGAGTGGGAGAATGGCGTTGTCGTCGAGTACGCAGTAGCGTAGCGGGCTGGCTGTCTAGTCGAGTGGAGTACTGGCAACGCGCAGCGAGTGCGCAGTGGACGAGAGACGAGTGCGTCGAGGCAGAGTGTGCAACTGGCTGGGGTAAAGAGGCGACTACATGGAGGTTCACCATGAACGGGGAACTAGGTGATATTGAAGAAACCACAAAATGCCTTGTCGGAGTATACCAGTCCAGTATCTGGGTGTTGTTGAGAGGTGAGACGAGAATAGACGAATGTATGTTGTATAATCAGGTCGTAACAGGACAGCGAACTGCGAATACTCGTTAGTCTGGCGGAGGGAAAGGGAAAGGACGATACGAACCATTCTAAAGAGTTGATACGCTCACAGCGCCTGCACCGCCTGTTCGAGCCTTGCCTCCAGCTTGGAGATGACGACAAAGAGGAGGGTAAATTGTTGGCAAGGTAACCATTGCAGTGGAGATCGGAGAAGAGGAGGGTACAGAGGATATCTGTAGAGGTTGTAGAGGCGGAGAGAGTGAGCGGAGATATCGGTTTGATGGGTTGTCCGTGAGTCGCTCCCTTCATGCGAGAGAGCGTGGTTTATCGAAGAATCTCGTGTAGAAAGAGCAAGGGTTGAGAAGTCGGTGTAAGACGTGGATGGAGGTCGCGCTTAGACACCAGTTCGGGTGCTGCTGGCGTGCTCTCGACGTTCTGGGGACTAGATTGCCTGCGTGGATTCACGATGCACTAGAGATGAGGAACGAGTATTCTAGCATGAACGCAGGAATTGTCCAGAACGAGCGACCCACAGCACGATCTTATCTCTCCAAATTGCACGGGTGGGCATGCCGGTGGGCAATGAAAAAGCAAGCTTCTTAGACGTACAATCCCGGCTTGCGAAGTAAACAACGTCGATTTATGACCCAAGCAGGTGAAGTACTTGGACAAACGACGGTGGGCATGACCTTGTCGTAGTCATTGTCAGTGAGGATGCGGTGTTACTGGCTCAATGGAAGAGATATTTGGGTGGTCGTATTAGATAATTAAGGCGCAATCGCAGGTAACGAAAACAAAGTACTGGTCCGTGTTTAACCATAGATGCTTTGTCTCCACCTGCAACGAACGCGGACACACCGGCTCCGGAAAATGAAGGTGAATGCAGAACGACGAACGACATATTCAACGCAGTACGGCGGGATGACGGTCTTCTGCGCATTGGACGGTTGGATGGACCTCCACATTCGTCATCTCGATACCGGATGAAGCGGGACACTCGTACCCACCTACATCCCGCGGCCGGGAGATATTCCGCGCTACATGACCCTCAAGGCTGTCGAAGAGTGCCAATTCATTTCAAGTGTATCCCTCTGTTATCGACGATCGATGACGGCCTGGAGAAGAATGAGGCGGGCTCAGGGTTTGGGAGACCGACTATCCATAACCCATCGAGGGTGGTAGCCGTACAGACTTTATTTCGTAGAATATACACCTCGAACACTATCGCGTATCCCCGTACTCAGACCGGCGTGAATATGAATACCGAAGACGCACCTCGTTGGCCTGCGTGCACGCTGGCGAATCTCTTGGTCTGCTGTGCTGTGTTGATTCTGGATGCTGTCCTGCTTGGCGTGCCCACGAGGCAACCGTTTGAAAGAAGAAACGCCCGTCTCATATGACCCTCAATGCTGTCCGAGAGTGCCAATTCATTTCAAGTGTATCCCGTATCCCCTTCTGTAATCGATGATTGATGACGGACCGAAGAAGAATGAGGCTGGGAAGATCGACTTCGGCACCGCATCGCTCGTGGTAGACGTACATACTTCATTTTGTAGAATATACACCTCGGGCTCTATCACGTATCCCCGTACTGAGACTGCCCTGAATAGTCCGCCGAGACACCCATCAGGCGGAAGACGCACACATTTGACCTGCGGTTGCGCTAGCGAATGTCGTGTAGCAATCGTTCGCGTTCAATCTCGTTTCGTTTGGGCTGTGAGCCAGCTAGAATTTGGACCGTCTTGGCGTTTGTAGCCGGCAAGGGAATCGCGTGATCGAGAGCAGCACCGCGAGGTTTAGATTCCCATCTTGGTCAACTACGCCTGCGCCGCGTCTCACCACCACCACACTGGTCAGTCCCCCAAGCCATTGACTATTTGTCGCACGTGAATCACCCAATTGCCATTTGGTCCATTGGCGCCTTACTTTGGCGCCTCAGCGCCAATTTCTTCGATTCAAATCGTGTCCTCGCCGTCATCTCACTCGAAGATTAACCCGTCTACGTTCAGGATATGTCCGCCACTAACCGTAACCGTCCGCGCTCGACCATTGCTCGACGTGCCAGGCGACACATGGGTCAGGCCACGCCTTATGCCGAAGATATTGATATCTACCGTCTGCACCCGACCATTGCTCGACGTGCCGGGCGACATATGCCCCTGGTCCCGCCTTATGGCAAAACCATTAATACCTACCTTCCTATGCAACTTCTGCGAGAGATCTTCATATATAGCATTGAACCGAACCAAATGAAATCTGGTCAATTGGCTTCTGTTTGTCGCTACTGGAGGTCTGTTATCACCACGATCAAAACCATTAACGACCTTCCTGTGGAACTTCTGCGAGAGATCTTCCTATATTGCATTGAATCAAATCAAATCAAATCTGGTCAATTGGCCTTTGTTTGTCGCTGCTGGAGGTCTGTTATCAGCTCAATGTCTCATCTATGGTCCACCTTGAGGGTCGGGACCTGGACTGAGACGGAACAGGTTACTACTTGGTTGCAGAGAGCATACCCAAAGAAGGTTATCATTGATCCACAGAGTGATAGCCAGAGCCCATCTGAGGCTCCAATGTTTGCTGCACTCCAGAATGCTCTTACAAGCACCGGCCAGTGGAACGAGCTTACTATTTCCTCACTCCCCCCTGAGCACTTGGCTAGTGAGCTTGTCGTTCAAGTCGTAAGCCCAATGAAAGTATTGAAAGTGTTACATGTGGCTGCTGGATGTGTCGATTCTCCCTCATTTGCTCATTTGCTCAGCCTTGTTCCAACTGAAGCTCCACTCAGTGAGCTGAGACTCCATCCCCCATTTGTCAGCACCCACTTTCTCCAACCCCATTGGTCTCCTGTTCTGCAGAATCTCACGGTTCTTATTGTCAGTGGCAGAGATATGGATGAGCCTTTTGAGCTGCTTCCTACTTTTACCCAGCTTCAGGTACTTGAGGCTGATCGTCTTCGTCTCCCATTTTATGAGCCCAATACCAACCTGCCTCTCATCTGTACTCTTCGGAAGCTGCGGCTTAGAGCCTGTTCAGTCCAATGGATGGCTGGGAGACAATTCCCATGCCTCGAGGAGTGTGCAATCCTCCTTCCTCGTCATTGGGAGGAAATTCGGCAGCACGAGGTGCAATTGCCATCCTGCAAGAAATTGACCTATTATGGTCACCCAATAACCACATCCCAATCTTTTCATGTTCCCGAAATGAGAGCAATGGAACTCAAATCTCATGACTGCAATGAACAGAGGGTCCATCAGCACCTACGACATCTATGCACAGCAAATGAGAGGATTTCCAAACTCACTGCTCTACACCTCACAATTCATTGCAGTGAGCAAGTCTTAATCAAGGTGCTGAAGTATTTGGTCCCTCTACGAGAGTTGGTTTTTTCTCTTGCCGATCTCTCACCCTCTTGGCAAGACTTCCTTGCGTCACTGGCTGCCAAACCATCTACAAATGAGTGGCCTACATGGGATCGATGGAAGTCTTCTGAGCAGTGGGAGCAATGGTGCTCCTCTCAAACTTGGAGTGTCAATATTTTCCCGCATCTGAAATACCTGGGCATACAGTGTCCCACGGGCTATTCTCATTCTGAGTGCCTCGACGATTTACCATTACTTAGACTTATTGGATGGACTAGGTCATATTTGACTCCTCCCTTGGAGCATTTGAAAGTCTGGGAGGGGCGTCAGAGCATGGATGACATCGCGATTGATTACGTTTCCACTGGCTGTTTAGATAAGCATCTTGGAGAATCAAGGAAACAATATGACGGAATGATTGTCATGGGAATGGTCGCAGGACATTTGATCATTCACCACGATGATGCTCCATTACTCCAGCTCCATTCCACAGTCCTTTTTAGGCAGCTCAAGCATCTTCAGTTCTCTTGCGACCATGATATCGAAATCCCGATTTTGCCATACCTGGAACAAATCAAGAGGTTGGAAATTCGTGGTGGTTTTTTTCCTGAATATTCCTTGAAGATTGACTTACCTTTGACTCATACTGTCCAGTGGTTGGAACTGAATTCGTCGGTATCTTGGGTGCTCGGGAGGACCTTCAAGGCCCTGAGAGAAATCTGCATTGATATGAACGCACCGGGGATCCAGTCTAGGCATGAGGGGCTGCAGGTGGACCTGCCTGCCTGCACAACATTGGAGTTGGAGGGCTGTCCAATGAGCTATCTCCGCTTCTTCTCCTATTCAAATGTCCAAATTTTTCGCTGGTTGCAACCCCCGAAACATCCAAATTGGGCCCCCTTTGGTTTGGCCGCTTTCAATGCATTACATGATTTCCTATCCACTCTTTCCTGTTTGCAAACCCTTTATATTTCCGTTTCCCAGGATTTGGGGACCGATCCCTTGGTTCATTTTGTCTTTTGTGGGGCATTAGAGAAGGGGGCATGGCGAGATATCAGGAGTGTGGAAATGAAGATCCGGTTTAATTCCTCCTCAAAAGCATCTGACTTCATCGACCAGACGGTTGGACAGCAGCGCTATGGGAAATGGTGGAAAACGTTCATAACCAAGAGACGCGATGGTATGGCGCTGGGTATGAGTATGATGAAGGTCACACTCACTGCATCCATGTGAATGGTCTTGTACAAAGTAGTTCAAGAGCAGTCTATGCTGTTCGGCTGTAATATACACATTTTATTTTCATTTGGATTGTTCGCTGTTTTTGATTTGACTTTATTTGACTTTCATGGTACCCTAATATCATTAATAAACTTCCAACTATCCACAGCCGATTCTTGTCTTGAACAGATCGACCTTTCCAAAAAGGTGACATAGAAAATGAAGGTGAACGCTGGACGGGTGGAAAATCACAGCACTCAGGACTGATCATCAAGGGGCCCAGGGGACCCATGAGCGACAAGAAGAGGAGCAATAACATGACACATTAGCATTAGGACATGCAACGAATATAGTCCGCGTAATCACAGGTAAGCAAGACCAAATGCCACATCACGTTCCAAGACGACAGTCTGAGCGTCCGTCAACAATGAGCAGAGCTAGGAAACACGAGACGATGTATAGCTCGTTCGTAGGTAATAACGTATCTATACAGGCGGACGGGCGGACGAGGAGACGGTAGGAAGGACGTGAATGGTCGGGAGTGGACTCGCGGTCGGTGGTACGGACGCCCCCGCATTGTAGTAGAATAGTGTCACCCTTCACTGCATCCCCATGGATCTGGCAGCCGACAAATCTCGAGCGAGTGTGGGGCGTCTATGCGGAGTTGTCGTGGCTCACGATGACGAACGCGAACAAGGCTATGGCAACGGTCGAGCGACACCTGTCAGGGTCATAGTCGTAGCAGCGTTCGCAATGGTGCTGGTGAGTGTGACTTGGGTGGGGGATGCTGTTGCACTGCGAGTCGTTGGCGTTGTGCACGTGCTTGACGTGCTCGGCGAGCAGCTTGGTCCTGTCGTCCATCGTGAACAAATGATATTGGACAACGGGTGGTGTTTGGAGAGAGAGAAAGAATGCTGGCCGGAGGTTGCCACAGCAATACGGCGACGCATGTGTCGACGCACCCGCGGCAGGGGCGATGATGCAAGGTGATTCGGAGCGCGAGCGCCATCCGGGACAAAAAGCAATGAGAAAGCGTGATGTTATGTGAGCCAAATTGACAAATGGGAAACGAAAGAAGGCGATACGCACATGCCGGTGCATAGTCAGCTTCGCTATAGTAGCAGGGGTTCTGCCGATGGAGGTTGTGTGGGTGATGAACTTGTATGCGAGGGTGGTAGGGCTATAGCGGAGTATCAGTGAGATGAACAGTTGAGGAGCAGATAGATAAGTTGAGGCAGAGGGACTAGGAGCGATAGATACGCACCAAATAGCCTTTTTGGAACCACTGGGCGCTGGTGGTGGCTAGTCTGGTTTGGAGCAATGACCGAAGCTGGGGAACCCGTGACGTTCCTCTGGACGGGTAAACGCATGGACCAGTCGCGTTCCTTCTCACTCAGGCCGACGAACCGCCGTTGGTAGCTGGTGAGCGGCGACCACTGCTCACCGAGCACCTTGCTATCGTTTGAATCGCCTTCGCGAGTGAAAGGAGGGGTGAAGGGAAGATGAGGGTGAGATCGCTAGCGCAAAGGAAGGGTACGAGGTCCTAATAAATTGCCGGGAACGACGAGGGTAGGGAGACGTCCGACCTGATTACCGTGGGCGGGAGTAAGAGTGGGCGAGTAGGGCCGTTGTCGATGATATTCCTGTTGGCTTATGAGTGGGAGAATGGTGTTGTTGTCGAGTGCGCAGTGGCGTGGCGGGCGGGCGGGCGGGCGGGCTGTCTAGTTGAGTGGAGTACTGGCAACGCGTGGTGAGCGCGCAGTGGACGAGAGACGTGTGCGTCGAGGCAGAGTGTGCAACTAGCTGAGGGTAAAGGGACAACTACATGAAGGTTTACCATGAGCGGGGAACTAGGTGATATGAAAGAAACCACAAAATACCTTGACGGAGTATACCAATCCGGCATCTGGGTGATGAGACGAGAATAGACGAATGTATGTTGTATGATCAGGTCGTAACAGGAGAGCGAACTGCGAATACTCGTTAGTCTGGCAGAGGGAAGAGGGGAAGGATAACACGAACCCATTCTAAAGAGTTGATACGCTCACAGCGCCTGCAGCGCCTGTTCGAGTCTCGCCTCCAGCTTGGAAATGACGACAGATAAGAGGGTACATTGTTGGTACGGTAACCATTGCAGTGGGGACAGAGAAGAGGAGGGTACAGAGGATATCTGTGGAGGCTGTAGAGGCGGAGAGAGTGAGCGGAGATATCGGTTTGATGGGTTGTCCGCGAGTCGTCCCCTTCATGCGAGAGAGCGTGGTTCATCGAAGAATCTCGTGCAGAAATCGCAAGGGTTGAGAAGTCGGTGTAAGACGTGGATGGAGGTCGCGCTGCTGGCGTGCGCTCGACGTTCTGGGGACTAGATTTCCTGCGTGGACTCACGATGCACTAGAGATGAGGAACGAGTATTTTAGCATGAACGCAGGAATCGTCCAGAACGAGTGACCCACAGCACGATCTTATCTCCCCAAGTCGCACGGGTGGGCATGCCGTTGGGCAATGAAAAAGCCAGCCTCTTAGACGTACAAGCCCGGCTTGCGAAGTATACAACGTCGATTTATGACCCAAGCAGGTGAAGTACTTGGACAAACGACGGCGGGCACGACCTTGTTGTAGGCGTTGTCAATGAGGATGCGATCGGGCCATTACTGGCTCAATGGAAGAGATATTTGGATGGTCGTATTGGATAATCAAGGCGCAATCGCAGGTAACGAAAACAAAGTCTTGGTGCGTAATTAACCATGGATGCTTTGTCTTCACCTACAAATGCCCTTCTGAGCAAAGGTGAACACACCGGCTCCGGAAATGAAGGTGAATGCAGAACGACAAACGATGTATTCAACGAAGTATGGCGGGATGACGGTCTTCTGCGCATGGACCTCCACATTCGTCATATCCACGTACATCGGCAAGGAGATATTCCGCTGCGTTCAAAGGCCGGTCACCATGTCTGGGATTGCCAATTCATTTCAAGTGTATCCCCTTCTGCTATCGACGATCGATGACGGCCCGGAGAAAAATGAGGCGGGCTCGGGGGTGGGAGACCGACTCTCCCCACACCATCGAGGGTGGTAGCCGAACATACTTTATTTTGTAGAAGATACACCTCGAACACTATCGCGTGAATATGAATACCGAAGATGCACACATTTGCCTTGCGTGCATGCTCGCGAATCTCTTGTCTGCAGTGCTGTGTTGATTCTGGATGCTGGCCCAGGCTTTGGACCGTCTGCTTGGCGTGCCCACGAGGTGACCGTCTGAGATCTGTCTCATATGACCCTCATTGCTACCGGAGAGTGCCATTTCATTTCCAGTGTCTCCCGTTCGGCCCGAAGAAGAATGAGGCTGGGGAGATCGACTTCGGCACCGCATCGCTTGTGGTAGACGTACATACATCATGTTGTAGAATATACACCTCGGGTATTATCACGTATCCCCGTACTGAGGCTGCCCTGAATAGTCCGCCGAAACACCCATCGGGCGCATATGACCTGCGCTTGCGCTTGCGAATGTCGTGTATCAATCGTTCGTGTTCAATCTCGCTTCGTTGGCGTTAGGGCTGCGAGCCAGCCAGAATTTTGGACCGTCTTGGCGTCACGTCTGTAGCCGAAGAGGGAATCGCGAGGGAATCGCGTGAGGGCAGCACCGCGAGGTTTAGATTCCCATCCTGGTCAACTACGCCTGCGCCACTTGTTTCACCACCACTACCACACTGGCCAGTCCCCAAGCCATTGACTATTTCTCGCACTCGAATCACCCAATAAATTTGCCGTCTTACTTTGGCGCCTCAGCACTCAATTTCTTCGATTCAAATCGTGTCCTCGCCATCATCTCACTCGAAAATTAACCCGTCTATGTTCAGGATATGTCCGCTACTAACCGTAACCGTCCGCGCTCGACCATTGCTCGACGTGCCAGGCGACGTACGCGTCGGGTCACGCCTTATGACGAAGACATTGATACCTACCGTCCACACCCGACCATTTCTCGACGTGCCGGGCGATATATGTTCCTGGTCCCGCCTTATGCCAAAACCATTAAAGACCTTCCTGTGGAACTGCTGCAAGAGATCTTCCTATATTGCATTGGATCGAATCAAATGAAATCTGGTCAATTGGCTTCTGTTTGTCGCTACTGGAGGTCTGCTATCAGCTCAATGTCTCATCTATGGTCCACCTTGAGGATTGGGACCTGGACTGAGACGGAACAGGTTGCTACTTGGTTGCAGAGAGCATACCCGAAGAAGGTTATCATTGACCCACAGAGTGATAGCCAGAGCCCATCTGATGCTCCAATGTTTGCTGCACTCCAGAATTCTTTTACAAGCACCGGCCAGTGGAACGAGCTTACTATTTCCTCATTCCCTCCTGAGCACTTGGTTAGTCAGCTTGGCGTTCAAGTCGCAAGCCCAATGAAAGTGTTGAAAATGTTACACGTTGCCGCTGGATGTGTACACTCTCCCTCATTTGCTCATTTACTCAATCTTGTTCCATCTGAAGGTCCACTCGCTGAATTGAGACTCCATTCCTCATTTGCCAGTGCCCACTTTCTCCAACCCCATTGGTTTCCTGTTTTACAGAATCTCACGGTGCTCATTGTCAATGGCAGAGATATGGATGAGCCTTTTGAGCTTCTTCCTACTTTCACCCAACTTCAGGTATTTGAGGCTGATTGTCTTCGTCTCCCATTTTATGAACCCAATACCAATATTCCTCTTCTCGGTACTCTTCGGGAGCTACAGCTCAGAGCCTGTTCAGTCCAGTGGATGGCCGGGAGACATTTCCCACGCCTCGAGGAGTGTGCAATCCTCCTTCCTCGTCATTGGGAGGTACTTCACCAGAATGAGGTCCAATTGCCATCCTGCAAGAAATTGACGTATTACGGCCATCCAATGACCACATCCCAATATTTTCATGTTCCCGAAATGAGAGTAATGGTAGTCAAATCTCATGACTGCGATGAACAGAGGGTCTATCAGCACCTACTCCATCTATGCACAGCAGATGAGAGGTTTTCCAAACTCACTGCTCTACACCTCACACTTCAGTGCAGTGAGCAAGTCTTGATTAACGTGCTGAAGTACTTGGACCCTCTACAAGAGCTGGTTTTTTCTCTTGCCGATCTCTCACCCTCCTGGCAACACTTCCTTGAGTCACTAACTGCCAAACCATCTACAAATGAATGGCCTGCATGGGATCGACGGATGGATTCTCAGCAGTGGAAGCAATGGTGCTCCTCTCAAACATGGAGTGTCAATATTCTCCCGCATCTGAAATACCTGGGCATACGGTGTCCCACAGGGTATTCTCAGTCCGAGTGCCTGGACGATTTACCATTGCTTAGACTTGTTGGATGGACTAGGGCATATTTGACTCCTCCGTTGGAGCATTTGAAAGTATGGGAGGGGAGGCGGGGCATGGGTGACATTGCGGTTGATTACATTTCCACTGGCTATCTAGAAAGGCATCTTAGAGAATCAAGGTACCGCTATGACGCAGAGATCGTCAGAGGAATGATCGCAGGACATCTGGACATTCGTTCGAATGGTGTTCCATTACTCCATTGCACTGTGCTTTTTAGGCAGCTCCAGCATCTTGAGCTCTGCTGCGACTGGAATGTTGAAATCCCAATTTTACCATACCTGGAACAAATCAAGAGGTTGAGAATTCGTGGTGGATTTTTTCCTGAATATTCCTTGAAGATTGAATTACCTTTGACTCATACAGTCCAGTGGTTGGAACTGAATTCGTCGGTATCTTGGATGCTTGGGAGGACCTTCAAGGCCCTGAGAGAAATCTGCATTGATATGAGCGCACCCGGGATCCAGTCTAGGCATGAGGGGCTGCGGGTGGACCTGCCTGCCTGCACAAAATTGGAGTTGGAGGACTTTCCAATCGGCTATTTCCGCTTCTTCTCCTGTCCAAATGTCCAAGAATTTAGAGAAACTTGTCGCCACTGGCAACTTGGAAATTGGCAATCCTTCAATTTGACAGATTTCAATTTATTACATGATTTCTTACTGAATCTTTCCTATTTGCAAAACCTTTATACTGTCGGTACCCAGGGTTTGGGTGCAGATTCCTTGATTCATTTTGTCCTTTGTGGTGCATTGGAGAAGGGAGTATGGCAAGATATCAGGAATGTGAAGGTGGAGATCTGGTGTACGTCTTCCTCAAAAGCGTCTGTCTTCATCGACCAGGCAGTTGGACAGCAGCACTATGATAAATGGTGGAAAACGTTCACAACCGAGACACACGATAGGAGTGTAACACTCACTGCATCCATGTGAATGGTCCTGTACAAAGTAGGTCAGGAGCACTCTATGCTGTTCAGCTGTAATCGGTAATACACACATTTTGCTTTCATTTGGGTTGTTCGGTATTTTAATTGTTTTTTTATTTGACTCTCAGCGTACCCTATTATCAGTAATAAGCATCCAGATTTTAGAACAGCCCGACCTTTCCTAACTAGATGACATAGAAATTGAAGGTGAACGTTGGACGGGCGGAAAATTACAGCGCTCAGGACTGATTATCAACGGGCCCAAGGGGCCCATGAGCGACAAGAAGAGGAGCAATAACATGGCATATTATCATTAGGACATGAAACGAATATAAGCCGCGTAGTCACAGGTAAGCAAGACCAAACGCCATATCAGGTTCTAAGACAACAGTCTGAGCATCCGTCAACAATAAGCAGAGCTAGGGAACACGAGACAATGTATAGCTCGTTCGTAGGAAATAGCGTATCTATACAGGCGAACGGGCGGATGAGGGACTGACGGTAGGAAGGACGTGAATTATCGGTCGTGGATTCGCGGTCGGAGGTGCAGACGCGCCCGCATTGTAGTAGAATAGTGTCAGCCTTCACTCCATCCCCATGGACCTGGCAGCCGATAAATATCGAGCGGGCGTGGGGTGTCTAGGAGAGTTGTCGTGGTTCACGACGACGAACGCGAACAAGGCTATGGCAACGGTCGAGCGACACCTGTCCGGGTCATAGTCGTAACAGCGTTCGCAATGGTGTTGGTGAGTGTGACTTAGGTTAGGATTGCTGTTGCGCTGCGAGTCGTTGGCGTTGTGCACGTGCTTGACGTGCTCGGCGAGTAGCTTGGTCCTATCGTCCATGAACAAATGATATTGGACAGCGGGTGGTGTTTGGAGAGAGAGAGAATGATGGCCGCAAGTTGACACAGCAATACGGCGACGGATGTGTCGGCACACCTGTGGCGGAGGCGATGATGCAAGGTGGATTCAGAACGTGAGCGTCATCGGGGAAAAATAGGCAATAAGAAAGATGATGATATGTGAGCCAAGTGGCCAAATGGGAAACTAAAGAAGGCGATACGCACATGTCGGTGCATGATCGGCTTCGCCATAGATAGTGTGGGTGATGGGCTTGTAGGCGAGGGTGGTAGGGCTATGAGGCCGGGTATCAGCGAGATGGACAGTCGAGAAGCAGATAGATAAGTTGAGGAAGAGGGACTAAGAGCGATAGATACCCACCAAATAGCCTTTTTGGAACCACTGGGCGCTGGTGGTGGCTGGTCTGGGTAGGAACGATGACCGAAGCTGGGGAACCCGTGGCGTTCCTCTGGACGGGTGTATGGCCATAGTAGCTCAATTCTAGACGCGTGAGCCATCCGTGCTCCTTCTCACTCAGACCAACGAGCGGCTGTTGGTAGCTGGTGAGCGGCGATCGCTGGTCACCGGGCACCTTGTTATTGTTTGAATTGTCTTCGACGAGTGAAAGGAGGAGCGATGGGAAGATGAGGGCGAGACTGCCAGCGCAGAGGAAAGGTACGAGGTCCTAGTAAATCGCTGGGAACGTCGGGGGTGGGAGATGTCCGGCCTGGTCACTGTGGGTAAGAACCAGAGTGGACGAGCAGGGGCGTTGTCGAGGGTATTCCTGTCGGCTTATGAGTGGGAAAATGGCGTTGTCGTCGAGTACGCAGTGGCGTAGCGGGCGGGCTGTCTGGTTGAGTGGAGTACTGGCAACGCGCAGCGAGTGCGCAGCGAGTGCGCAGTGGACGAGAGACGAAAGCGTCGAGGCAGAGTGTGCAACTGGCTGGGGTTAAAGGGCCAACTACATGGAGGTTCACAGTGAGCGGGGAACTAGGTGATATGAAAGAAACCACAAATTGTCTTGTCGGAGTATACCAATGCGGCATCTGGGTGTTGTTGAGAGATGAGACGAGAATCGACGAATGTATGTTGTATAATCAGGTCGTAACAGGAGAGCGAACTGCGAATACACGTTAGTCTGGCGGAGGGAAAAGGGAAAGGATGATACGAACCCATTCTAAAGAATCGATACGCTCACAGCGCCTGCACCGCCTGTTTGCGTCTTGCTCCAGCTTGGACATGACAACAGAGAAGAGGGTAACGTGTTGGTAAGTTAACCATTGCAGTGGGGACAGAGAAGAGGGGGGTACAGAGGATATCTGTAGAGGCTGTAGAGGTGGAGAGAGTGAGTGGAGAGATCGGTTTGATGGGTTGTCCGCGAGTCGTCCTATTCATGCGAGAGCGCGGTTCATCGAAGAATCTCGTGTAGAAATAGCAAGGGTTGACCAGTCGGTGTAGGACGTGGATGGGGTGGCGCTTGGACTCTAGCTCGGGGTGCTGCTGCCGTACTCTCGACGTTCTGGGGACTAGATTGCCCGCGTGGATTCCGATAATACACGATGTACTAGAGATAAGGAATAACTATGTTAGCATAAACGCTGTAGTTGTCCAGAACGAGCGACCCACAACACGATTCTATCTCTCCAAGTCGCACGGGTGGGCAATAAAAAAAGCCGGCCTCTTAGACGTACAAGCCCAGCTTGTGAAGTATACATCGTCGATTCATGACGCAAGAAGGTGAAGTACTTGGACAAACGACTGCGAGCATGGCCTTGTTGTAGTCGTTGTCAGTGAGGATGCGGTGGCGCCATTGCTGGCTCGGGGGTTGTATTAGATAATCAAGGCGCAATGTAACGGGGTACTGGGTAAAAACCTTGGATGCTTTGTCTCCACTCGCAGCGAACATGGCCAAGGAGAACACAAAGCAGATATGCCGGAAAATAAAAGTGAATGCATATTCAACGGCCTTCTGCGAATTCGACGGTTGGATGGGCCTCCACATTCGTCATCTCGATGCCGGACTGAGAACGACTGCGCGACGACAGCTGGACACACGCTCGCACCCACATCGCGCGGCAGGGAGAGATTCCGCTGCGTTCAAAAGCCGGTCATCGTGTCTTCCCGCTTGCTACATGACCCTCCATGCTGTCGGAGAGCGCCATGAGAATGAGGCTGGGAAGATCGACTTCGGCACCGCATCGCCCGTGGGAGACGTACATACTTTATTTTGTAGAATATACACCCCGAACGCTATCGCGTATCCCCGTACTGAGACCACCCTGCATAGTCTGCCGGGACACCCATCAGGCGGAATAAAGACGCACACAATTGACCTGCGGTTGCGCTAGCGAATGTCGTGTAGCAGTCGTTCGTGTTCAATCTCGTTTCGTTGGGGCTGTGAGTCAGCCAGACTTTGGACCGTCTTGGCGTTTGTATTGCCGGCGAGGCAATCGATCGCGAGGCAAGTATCGCGTGATCGAGAG
>Ga0307515_10012293_pt1 | contig 16113 bp, 9 predicted proteins | sample 17_EM_MG_FD_194513 | JGI IMG/M metagenome (GOLD analysis project Ga0307515, IMG submission 194513) | Populus trichocarpa ectomycorrhiza microbial communities from riparian zone in the Pacific Northwest, United States - 17_EM | ecosystem: Host-associated > Plants > Roots > Unclassified | place...
CAATACAGCAGGCTGAGATGATTACCCTCTCCTCGGGCCTACACCCCCAATCAATACATTATTCAGAATATATCTCTATCTCTGCGAGCAAGTGAATAGATTGCAGCAGTAACTGCTGCCAAGCATTTGGAGATTAGATCTATCAGATCCGGTCAAACGATTTGGCGCTGGGATGGAATATTCGTGAGACACCTATGGAAGAGCAGGTTAGCCGTATCATCCAATGGAGAATTGCTATGGGTCATTGTCTTCAAGAAGGGAATCGAAAAGAGTCGATATAAAATCTGGAAGCTGAAAGATGCGGACGATACGAGCTCTAGCGAGGAGGATGATAACTAAGCCTGATCTAATGTTGGCCGCTAAGGCAGCAATATTAAGGACTTAGGCATAAATGCTTAGTAAGGGCAATGTTTGCGGGCAGCGGCCAAAGGCTGTAAATCGCCTCGAATTGATTGATTCTGCTTCTGCTTGCTCGAGCTTGCTTGCCCTGCAATAAGCTGCTGGGCGAGCTGTATTTATACACGGAGGATAGGAGTCTAGACCCTCAACATAAAGAAACAAGTACAGAGTCCAGAACTACAGCATAAGCAAACAAATACGCCAGAGTATGGCCAGACTCGCTTGGTGGCGAATACCAGCTTGATATCACGTGGTTATGCCTGATTTCGGCCAACATCTAAAGTGAGAAACGCCAAGCTTTCACGGACAGGAGTGTGAACAATTGATTACACGCGTAGGAAAGCGGAAACTAATTTTGCGTTAAAGTAATGACTGTACAATAAGATAATTTTTTGGCAAGATGTGGCCAGGGGATGTAGCTCCGGCACTTCTTCGTGTAATAAGAGAACCGACCGAGGAGACGACCAAGTCGCCCATAATTTTATCATTGAAAATCGATTGAATTCAGTGGATTCTATGCTCTGGGATCTGGGCTCTGGGGCCCCAGCTGTATAAATACGTGATGAATAAAGTTCTGGACCTTAGTCCTAAGGAATAAACAATGAATTGAGCTAATTTCCCACTTGCTCAGCTCTCGGCAACTCCGATTGTGTGGTGGAAGCTTGATTCAGCTGGTGGCATAATGATGCAGCTTCAACCATCACGTGTTTTCTCTAACATATTTTCTTATTCTTGGTGTCATCATGCACTTGCGAAACTATAAAAGAGCGGTTCGCCTGTCCTCCTTGTAGGAGCTGACTTCCTTCGTCCATCAAGAGGGTGGATTCGATGGAGGAGGTGGGATTTAAGAAGTTTTCCAACTACTTCGACTTGGGGGTGACTGGTCCACGCTGCCTACAATTCTGCTAAATACAGTAACGTCTGGCTGCGGCGCAACATTGGGTCGTATAATCAGGTGTAAAGAGAGGTGGAAACTATCCTGAACGCATCATACCTACTCGAAATGGTCAGGCCACTCCACACACGATTCCGACGAATAGTGCTGCGGCGCACGAAGTCGTACCACCCACAATCGACCATACGGAGTACGTCAGTCGCCATCGACGCTTCGATCTAATATAATTGGTTGGGGGCTCCCCACCTCTGTCTTAAATCCCTTTCAATGTCTCCAAGTTCAAGCCTACGGCATTCTGACTCCTTAACTTCCCGCGCGTCCTCTTGCTGCAATGGCTTATCGCATCCTTAGTCGCGATCTCTACCTCCATCCACACGCGATCTCCACGCCCATCCCTCCTTCTGTCTGGTTCTCCCAGCTCACTCTCTGCTTCGCACCCTATATCACCCACGTCCTCGCCGGCACCCCACACGTCGCGATCATCAACGGGTCTGGTCCCAAATGGTTTCACCACATTCCGTTCCTCAATCCTACCACAATACTGTGGCGATATTTTATAATCACGGACAGACGTATACGTCGGAGCAAAGAATGGTGCGCAGAAGATCTGGCAGCATCGAACACAGCATTTTGGTTCGATGAGAAATGGGATGGGTCGGAGGAGATGATGGGCAGAAGCCGGGCGTATATTTTGCATTCCCCGCCACAGACACACGCCGTTTTTCTCCATGTCCGTGCTGGGGACGATCATAGTCATGGTGCAAGGCGCGCAGGCACTGGTAGAGATGGTGGAGGGGTTTGATACAGTTGTATTTGATGGCCTGGCAAAGGTGTTTATTCTTATCGCTGTAAGTGGATTCTTGGGTTGAAATTAGCTTGTATGATGGAGACCTGATACACGAGAACGCAGGTATTATCCATATGGCGCCTTCCAGCCGCGTTTTGGTTGTCGGACCAGTTTGGGTATAAGAACCAAAAAGAAGAGACGCGTGAAAGTGCTGGGAACGAGGGTATAGAACTGGGAGCGATACCGCTAGAGCCGAGCGAGGGACTTTATTCCCAAGTGATCTACACTTGCAAAGTCATCGGCACTTCTAAAGTCATCGACACTTCCAGTCCCACCATGCTTCCGGAGTCCAACTGGCGGTCAGTAGTCTTCCGTATCCTTTTCATATTAACCTTGGTTTTTATGTTTGTGCTTGGCCTTGGCCACTCTTTTGTCAACCCTTCCACGTACACAGTATCATCTTTAGCTCTATACATATCTTACTTCGCCCTCATGATACAAATTGTTGTTTTATTCATTTGGTTTATTATTATTAAACCACGGGCCACAACCACGATGATTCCTTGCGTTAGCGAGACGTGGTATTCGGTGTGCACTATTGTTTGGTATGCCATAATACTCACGGCTATTGTGTTGGCTGCTCTGGAAATGAGGAAAACCAGTTGTGGAGTTTATACCTCATACCCTATCTCTTATGGCATCGACGATAAGATTCGTGCCAATTCGTAAAGGCGTCCAACTATGGAGAATTTCAAGGTGGTATTGGGCGAGGAACATCCTTCTACACTGGCCAGCATGGTCAACCTAGCGTCGGCGTTACAGGAACGCCGATCTACCAAATCACTGGTACTAGGGAAGGCGAAGGTCATGAGCTATGAGGATCTCGAAGAGGCACGAGCGAAGCGCGATGCGAAGGAAGCGGCCAAAGCGAAAGGGAAAGGAAGACGTGTTCGGAAGCGCAAGAGTCCAGAGGCAGAGGCAGAGGCAGATACGCCAGTGCCGAAAGCTAAAGTGGCTCGGATGAGCGAAGCGCCAGAGCCAAAAGGCCCCAGTGACCCTGATGATATAATGGAGAGGGATTGGGTTCTTGAGGCAGGCTCGCGCGGGATTTGCGACCTAGTTATTAGAACTACTGCACAGTGGAGTTAGCCTTCGCCGCACTTGACACAATAGAACGGAAATACAATAAATCACTTCCTGGCAGTTATCAGCGAGCAGTCTTCGCGCGCATGTTGTCGCGGACCTGCTAGTATATAAGGGAGCGCAGTACAAAGTCTGCCGGACTTTGTATCCTCTTCTTTTGTTGCTATAGTGCGTGGTGTAGCTTTGCCTCATCGCGTGCCCGCTAGCCACAGCGCTTCCACACCTTGAATGCGCCCAAGGTGCGGGCCGTAACACAGGCGGGGTAACCTAATGTGACATAAGCCAAAATTACATTGTAATCATTATGTGAGACGTGCGGGTCGTTCCGTTCTGATTGGAGGTACCGACCGGCGTGGCGACGTTGCATGAGTTCACGCTTCACGGCCGCCATAGAGCTAAAAACGACTTCCCAGTATAGTAGTGAGGCTTTCAGGTTCGGATATAACCCTTTTATTATTTCAGAGGTGATAAAAGCTTGATGGTGGGGCTGTAGTACCCAGGGTTGTGTTTTACCATAAAAGACGGCTCTCTACTAACCAGGCGGCGAGACGGTGATGCCATTGTAATATTCAGGTGGGAGGGGCCTCGGGAGTTCAGGAGTAACCACTGCACACAACTAGTATAGAAATATACAAATATAGACATGTATGCGAAGTCAAGATGGTTGCAAAGAATAAGTACCTATAATTTGTCCGGTCTCGGGGGGTGTCCGGCGACGTAGGGAGGGATGTTACTCCATTATATTTTAAGCAGAGGGCTCTGTATCGAAGCTCTGCAGTCCAAGTATACACTATTCGTGACCAATATGATCTTGATTGCGAACTATAAAAGCTATATTAAAAGTCTTTAACCCAAAAGCCTCTATATTAAAAGCCTCTAAGTAAGGGCCTATTAAGTATAAACTCGGGTCAAAATTTTCGTTGGCGGACCCCCGACGATCCACATGTTGCTTTTGGTTTACCCCGTGTACAAGGGCAGATCTAAGCAAGCCAAGGGGAGACGAAGCCCTAGGGGAACGAAGCCCTGGGGGAATGAAGCCCTAGGGGAATGAAGCCCCAGGGGAATGATCCCCTAGGGGAATGGAGCCCTGGGGGAATGATCCCCTAGGGGAATGGAGCCCTGGGGGAATGATCCCCTAGGGGAGTGGAGCCCTAGGGGAGTAAAGCCTCAGGGGAACAATCCCCCAGGGGAATGAAGCCCCAGGGAATGGAACCGCAAGGGAGTGGGAACGCAAGGGCTTCCATGAATGGGCGAATCGCCAGGATTTATTTTTGTCCTTAGCTTCTCAGCTTTTAATTAGTTGGCACGCTTCGCTAAGCCTTACTGGCTTACGCTTTAATAAGTTGCCCTATGCCGTTTTATGTGAGTTGTATCTAAGGCTGCTGCCTGGACTCGGAGAGAAAGAAAGAGGGGGATTAAGTAGGCTCTGAAAATTAAGTATTTAGTTTTAGGTGTGAACAAAGGGCTATTTTTAGCTTCTAAGAGGGTCCTAATTTTGGATGTTTCGAGAGCCCAAAATTAGGTCCCCTATTTTTAGGGTCTACTTAATCCCCCAAACCTCCTCACTCCTGTCTTTAACCTTCACTTTTCCTTTTAAGCAAATGGCGTAAAAAATCCCAATCAAGTAATAAAATTTCCGTATAGCTTTCCTATCCCACCAGTAAAGTCATTAAGAAAACGCCAACTAGTGGAACCTATTACCCCATCCAGACCAATATAATAGAAGATATAGGCGGACCTAATAGTGCTGAATTCGGGAGCTATCCCAATGGCTTACTAATTCCTTAAAGAGGTAACTTAATCGCAGTTCTCTAATAGAAGTTAACCGCACTAGCGGAGGCTGTTTATTATGGATAAAGCGTTGCTTTCATAACAAACTACGCGGCGTCCATAATTTGGGAAAATGATGCTACAAAAAAAGCTGTTACCGAAATGCCTCTATAAGAGTTAGAAGCTTAGAGGCTCTATATCTAGGGCAAATACCTATTACCAAAAGTTAACTGGGACGCTAGTTAAGATCTAGCGCCAACTTTAATAAAGCCTCTTTAAATAGCCCGGCGTCGTGCGGAAGCACTTAATCGCCTTTATAAGACTAAGAAAGCGGATCTAGGCCACTTAGTGTGGTTTATAAAAAACGAATTAGTCCATCTTCCTCTTATTAAGGCTGTGGCACGAGTAATTAAAGCTAAGAGAAACTTCCTAGGTAGGCAGTGCACGCTAAATGCGATTTAGATTGCCGACTTATAGTTAATTAATAAGATTTTGTCTGTATCTGGCTAAATTTTAGGGGAATTAGGACGTAACGCGATATTAGCAGCAATTTCATCCGCCTAATAAGTTTTAGGCTCTTAGCGCAATATACTCTAAGAGATTTTTAGGGGTAATAAAAGGAAATAAAAAGGAATGCCCGACTAATTGTGGTAAGAGGAGGGTCCTAAAGTTAAGAAACGGATAAGTATAAGCTAAGGGATTACTTTTTAATATCTTAGCTCCTCTATTAGTGTAATAAGTAACTGCTAGAGAATAAGGTTATCCTTACCCTTATTACAGTTTACCTCTCCATCTTCTTAGCCATTACTATCCTAAAACTGCCTTGTTCGCTCTTAAGAGTATTATATTCCGCTTTATAGTCACTCTTATATCTCTTAAACACCTTTACCAAATAATTACTCATTTTCATACGGAACGGACTAAAGTAATGGTTATTCGCTAGCGCTTAGAGAGGTAGGAAGCGAGGGACGCCGCGGCTTAATGCCCTTGTTATTCCGTACCTTTTAAGCGTTAGTAACAATCGAAATACGAGTAAATCCTTATACCTCTCCTTGTCGCGGAAATAAGATGCCCTAGCGCTTGTTTTCCTTTAGCTATCTATTTACTGTCAAGTGGACATAATCCGTGGGGATAGTAATGCGCTTAAAGGCTAGAGCTTGTTTTACGCGGAATCTAAGCACTTTATAAGTGCTAAGGTGCTCCGGATTATTATAGTTAAAGATAATAAACACTTTCTCCCCCTTAATTATGCCGAGGACACTAGTAGAGTAATAATCTCTACCTATAAACTTAACTAGAGGCCTTATAAGAGAGTATTGCCAGTCTTTTAAGTATTTATTAAACCTGGCTCTTAAACAGTAGATAACGCATTAACTCTGCCCGCTTAATATTGGAGGAGTGTTTGTTATAGAAAATGTAGGTACAGAGATGGAGAAATAGTTTAATGATATGTTGTGAGCTGAACTATAATCTAATATAGGTGGGGAAAGGACCTTTCTTAGAGGTGCTAAGCTATATAAGTAAGCGAAAGCACGATAACTAATTAAGCGTAAACTACCTAGTGTACCTATTACTCTTCCAAAGTTTCCGAAACACTAGAATCACTACTCTCTAGCGGGGTTTAAAGTTGTTTAGCTGCTATACATTCTATATAGTCTTTAGGGACTTTAGTGTCTCTACTCTTATTATATATAATATTTGATCTAGTACAGTCACTATTATAGCTATTGCTCGGTGCTTTTATTCCAACATTACAGCCACACGCGTAATGCTGCGTGAAAGTCATATATAATTGCCTAAGTTAAACAATTAGTACTCTTAATGGTCATTCTAGAGTTATACTAATAAGCTAGCTAGTAGACTCTAACCAATAACTTTCGGGAGGATATTGCCTGTGGTCCTCTTTAATTATTAATAAGAGTTAGGCGAATAAGTTTATAGGATTTTAATTAAACACTTATAGGGATCGGAGAGGATTTTCCTAAGGAGCATGCTAAGATATGGTTACAGTGATTTTATAAAAAGAAAGCTGAGGCTCTTTAAGCAACCACAAGCGGTTCGCACAGGGAGCAGGAGGGCGCTTAGTATCAATGCTGTCCAGCCAGATACGGCTATAGCTGCCGCAAGTTTAGGTAAGGATTTATAAGATTATACCAACGTATATTTGCATAAAGGGCAAAACTGTAAGACTAAGCAAGGGCACGTCAGCTCCCAGCACGGCAACATTAGCCGACAACTGTAACAAGTCCCTAGTAACCTTAGGCTACGCCGACTTAACTTCGGCTGGCCTATATAATTTTATATAGTTTAATCCTACAGTAATTATAGCTACGGATTGCCGGTATATTGCCTAGTAGGCTAACAGGTTAAACAGAAATACTAGTGCATATATACAGCACGTGACTTACAGTGCTGTGGCTGGCTGGGTTAATGTGAGAATATGGCGTTTTATAGCTGCGGAAGTCTCCAAAAACGCCATACGTGGCTAATTCCCGTAATAATTAGCAGTTTTATTAAAAACATCACTTATCCTACATTTTCCTCACGCTTTTTTTCCATCGCGACATTTAAGAGGCGTTTAATTTTTAACGCGAATAAAGAGAAGCTGGCGTTTAAACGCGCTTTCGCCACAGGATAGCATGCTAGAAGTAAAGGTTAGTGGGTAGATGCCAAGAGTTTCTAATAGCGAGATCTCTGTAAGGGAACTTAGTAGAAAATTTATTTCGCGATCTAAATGAGGACCATAGTTAAGGTCTCATCTTGGCAACTTACTATATCTTTTGATCCTATTAGCTATAAGCAATCCTCGCAAGATATATAGACGTAGTTTCTACCTTTTCGGCGTAATTGGATGTAAACGTCTGCTTAAAAAAGATTTCTAAGTCTATTACAGTCGTCGCTATGCCGTCCCTCGCCTTCTCGACCATCACCACTATTAAGTCCACCGCGTCGCCAGCTACAAGAAGGATCATCCTCCCCAGTTCTTTCAATACACGATCTATCTCGCCGTTTCCGCAATAAACCGAGCCCATTTTCCCTATCACAACACCTACAGATACAACCACCACTTATACAACTCTTGCACGCCATCGCAGATCTCTTGAAATCCTAGATGCATACCCAGGTACCTATAAGCCTAAAACCCGGATAAAACGCAGGACCCTAATAGCACTTCATAAACCCTTTCTAGAAACCGTCCTACTTTTAATATTTAAGTTATCGCAGACGTTAATAGAGGTTGCTGCTATACCAATAAAAAGACTAGCAGCACCTAGGAAATATAGCTCTTAGGTAAAAATATACTTAGTAAAGTATTAATATAAACTACTGTTACTATATAGCTAATATTAACCGCTAAGCGTATAACTGTTCTAGATTTACGTTCACTAGAATAGGCCTAACCTATATAAAAGTAAAACAAAATATAAATCTTGGAATTACGAGCTAACACAAAACTTGCAGAAATTAAAAATAGTAAGATAAATAAGGATGATAAGTTTACTAAGGAAGTTAATCAGAATTTTACAGCCTACTGTATAGTTAGCCTATTTACCGGTTAAACCTACTAACTAGTTAGCCTATTTACTAGTTAAACCTAATAACTAGTTAGCCTATTTATTAGTTAACTCTAATAACTAGTTAGCCTATTTACTAGTCAAACCTAATAACTAGTTAGCCTATTTACCAGTTAAACCCATTAACTAGTTAAACCTAACGACTAGTCCGCCTATTTACTAGTCAAACCTAATAACTAGTCAGCCTATTAGTTAAACCTATTAACTAGTCAACCTAATTAACCAAGCCTAATTAATAGCCCTATTTACTAGTTAACCCCATTTAAATAATCAAACTCCACCCGACCTAATTGTAGAATTGTAGATTAAAAATATCCTATATATAGTATTTGCTAGTTATTATAGTACTACAAATATAGAATTTCATCATAATTTTATAGGAGGAGGTTAGTTTGATAATTTGTAGTCCTACACTTAGCTCTACAGAATGTACGCCCTTTTGGTATATAGGTAGATATACATTTAGAATTTAGCTACCCTTTCTCTTTCTTTATATTTATTCTTGTTAATAGTTGGTGGCGGTACGTTGCTTAACTACACTGTCTATTAGCTAGTAATATATATGTATTCTAATAAATTTACGTTATATAGCTTTGGTATAATATAAATATACAGAATACTTACATTATTAGGGGGTATATAGATATATATAAGCGACCTCAAATCCAAATATATACTAGGATACTGTCTTATCCGCTATAAATAATAGGGCATAGCGCTAAGCAGGCTATTCTACTATGGGTTTAGTTAGTAAGTATCCTAAGAGGATATTTCCCCTCTAGATGCCCCGGCCAAGAGCTTAAATACTATTAGATATTTTACTAAAAATAATAGGGCTATATAATAGGAAAGGCCACTAGAAATAAATTACTCTTAGGGTAATACTCCTAGGCCATAAGTTGCTCTAAGCGCTGCGGCCGTATACTTTCTGTAGGTAGTATATTTCTTTAGCTATATAATTTTTATAGGCTGCTATTACTAGTACTCGGCTCCTAGTTATCTGGATAGAGCTTCTAGGAGGGCTTAATGTCTAAGAAATTTAATCTTAGGAGGGCTCTCGGTCTAGAAGGGCCGATTCTAAAAGGGATGCGATTTTAGGAGAAATAATTATTCCGTTATAGGGTGCTGTGGAACTTTTAAGAATATATTCCCTAGGAACCTAAGGCTCCTAAAAGACTAATTCTCCTAGGAGCCTTAGGTTCCTAAGAGCTTAATCCTAAATTCCTATATTTTTTAAAAGTACTTAATAAATTACTTTTAAAGTTAAATAAGAGTCTTAAAGTAGGTATAAAAGGCTAATTATAAAATTATAGAATTTATTATTAAGCTATTGTTAAGATATTAAGGTACTGATTTTCTAATTTTTAGTAGTTTTTGGGGTGTCCTACTGACTGGTAAAACACGTTAACGTATTTAACCACTCCCTAGGCCATACTAGTCCTTAAGTCACCCTTAAAATGTATATAAAATTAGTATTTCCGACCTTTAGTAATTCCAACAACCATTTAATAATAAATTCTAATAATTTAGATTTGGACTTTTATATACACTTTGCAGCTTCTATTAAAGTTATATAGTAATTAGTTTAGTAGTTTTTAAGATATTATAATTTGGGGGCTAAAATAAAGCTAAATCATTATATCTTAAAAACCACTAAACTAATTTCTATGTAACTTTAATAGAAGCTGTAAAGTGTATATAAAAGTCTAAATCTAAATTATTAGAATTTATTATTAAATGGTTATTAGAATTGCTAGGGGTCGGAAATACTAATTTTATATACATTTTGAGGGTGGCCTAAGGACTAGTATGGCCTGGGGAGTGGTTAAATATATTATCCCTAGAAGGATAAAGCGACGATAAGGACTATATTAATAATACTATATTAATAACAAAGACTGCATTACAGGTCTAACCGCTTACTGCAATTTAAGGCAAGTTCATTCTCCTTCTTAAATCTTACTTATATAGGCTACTTATTACATAAACTCCAATTAATATAATAACTAGTATCTAGTTAAAGGAAAAGCCCTTTACTAGCCTTAGTAGCTTACTAGCAAGCTTTTAAAGGATAGATTAGGAAATAGTCCCGTATATACTAAGAGTATAGTTTTTATAGACTTTACATTTAATCCGTTTACCCTATTTAATATTAGAGAAATACTTCCGCCGGAAGTATTTTATAGTATTAGTTTAGATTAATTTCAGTGCTATATAACATATTAACTACCTAGTATCTTAGGGCTAAACCGTTCTAACTAAGCTTAGTCTCTACGCCGAAGGACTTATACGGTGGGACTATCTTAACATAGACGGTAAGGTAGGCGCCGATACGTACCTCTTTATTTTTCTCTCCTATTCCTTTACCTCTACCTTACCTGTTAGTAGGCGAGGATTAATTCTTAAAAGAATATTAGAGTCTATAGAAGACGCTAGAGTTTAGGTACTAGATATTGTTACATCTATTACCGTATCTATCGTTACATCTATTATCGCTTCCGCTAAGCTACCACCGGCGCCAGCGCTGGCGCCAGCCTTATCCCTCTTTTACTTCTTCCTGCTAAACGTCTTCTAAGTTCTGTCGTCTAAAGGCAAGCTAGGCGAATGGGACGGACTAGACGGAAAATCGGGCGCGTGGACCTTACTATATACCGATTCCACGTGACTAGGCTATACGGAGAGTCCGTTAATCTAAGTGTCCTCCTTTCCCTAGCGGTGGCATTTAGGATATAAGAAGAGCTGCTTAAATATACCTTCTTTCTAGATATAGATTAGTCTAAAATGCCTTATAAGACCTCGCCTAGGAAGAAAGGAGCTAGAATAGATAAAATACCTAGACGGGTCTTTAGCTAGGGTTAAATAGGAGGGGAAATAAGGCGCGTGAATCTTGTTATAAACCGTTTTAATATAGTTACTCTATATAGACTCGCCCCCGCTAATCTAAGAATCCCCTATTCCCAGGCGGCGGCATTTAGGGCACTAAAAGGGCTGCTTAAATATCCCGTTCTTAATATAAATCTTTTTATAGTGCTTTATAAGTTTACTACGGCGGCAATAAACGTTATAGCTAAGAAGGCACCTAGGTTGTTTCTTACGACCCCTTGTTCCCTTTATTATAGTTAAGGATAGAAGCGCACCCTACTTACCCTCTACGTTGCCCGCTTTATCCTTTTCGTCCTCTTTATCCTCTTCGCGTGTTACTAAACCTATATTATCTACTTCGCGCTCCAAAGTTTTTATATCTAAAGATGGGTCCGCTTCTAGCTGGCGAGTTAAGTATTTAATAAGTAGGTTTATAAACCGTTCCGAACACTATTTAAAGGGCTAGTATTTGTTAATGTTTTAGATATAACTTTATAGAAACTAAGCGACCGCAGCCGCCGTGTCACGAGAGCGCTTTCTTGGAGCGACTTTACCTAGAGCGCCTTTGCCTAAAGCGCCCTTACTAAGAGCAGATCCGGCGGTTTATATGGCGGGTATGCTTATAATTAGTAAACCTAGGGCTCTTAATCTATTAACGCGACTAAAGTATTCCGCCCTCTTCTCCTATACTTTTAGAGACGATAAAATCTTAATAATATAGCGGAGCTGCCTGTTAAGCGCTGTTGCTGCCTTGTAATCTCCCGCTTACTTTGCCGCTTCTAGGCTTCTACGGAGATTATATACGTCCTTACGCTATTTAAACTCTCGTAAGTCCTTCTTGCTTAGGCCGATGGGAGCATTTACGTCCCTCTATAGGGATATATTGCGAAGGCGCTAAAAGAGGGCATTATTCCGTCCGGCTATAGATCCGAAGGCTAACCCTATAAAATCCTTACGGACGTATTTGGTCTAATAGCTACCTTAGAATACTTAGGTTGTGTTAAATAAAATATAGTTATATAGCGTATTAAAGAGAACGCCTGGCGGTTTAAAGAAGTTAGTAGCCATCCCTACTATTTACAGAGTTAAGAAGGAAAGCGGTAGGGAAATGCGCTGCTTAATATATGCATGTGCATATATATATATTTGCCTTAGATTCTCTTACCGTTAAGTCTGGCTCCTACACTAACCCATAGCGCGTAGATATATAAGTCCTTCTAGAAACCGGCCATAAGGCATATTTAGTGCTATAGATAGTTAAAACTTAAGTAAGCGAGTGGAAAAATAGGCCGGTTTAGCATCTCTTTCTTCTACTTTAGTAGGAGGAAGTCCACTCTTTTAAGGGCGGGTTAATAGAGTAGCGCGTTAATGGACTTAAAGCTAGGCTTAAAGGCGTTATCTATAATCGCGTACGTGGTAATAAGGCTAGCGAGGTATATATTTAGATACGGGATAAGGGTAATAGAAAAGGATATCCTATTAGAACAGAGGAGGTAAGTAAGGGAAAGTAACTAGGGTAGGGTAAGGAGTTCCTAAAGATGTAGAGTAAGGATAGGGTTAGGCTTACGCGTTGGCTCTAGAGCTACGGCTAGCCTACTTTTTCTTATTTTTCTTAACTACGATTATAGCGACAAGCCTTATCCTTGTTTAGTTGTTTAGGTCCTATATAACTGCTAAACTAACTTACTAATACGGGAGGCGCATTATAGAGGCTGATCTAAAGCCGCTAATGCCCGCCGTTAGGAGGACGGCGTAAAACGCGAGCTAAGTGTTGGGCTCGCAATTAATATCCCTAGCACGCTCCCACAGTATATTAAGGACGACGATAATATCTTTAGCTATTGCCTTAACCTTTTTAAAGGTCTAATTAACCGTAAGACCGAGCTCGTCTATAAGGCCATTGTAGATCTACTAAGAGGGGGGGGTTAGAATAGACATTTTAACCTTTTTATATACCTACGTAGAGGATCCATAGAGGGGAATAAGAGGAAAGGGAAGGGGAAGGGGGATAGGGAGGAGGGGCGTGGGGTTCGTTAGTGTAACCAACCTTAAATATCTCGAAGATCGGCCCTTATATACGTTATTTAGTGTAGTTAATAAACTTTAGTCTTTAGAGAGCCTTATTCTTAGGATTTTACCGCTTTTTCTCTAATAGGACTATAGAGTCGGCTTAAGTAATAAGCCCCCTCTAGAACTGCGTAATAGAAGAAGCCGTATTTACTATCTGCCTATATTTATACTTTTACAGTCTAAGAACCGGATATCTTTACTCTAAGTTCTTAATATACGCCCAGAGGAATACTCGGCAATAATCTTTAGCCGTTTTAAATGCGAGGCATAGGTTAAGCTAGATACTATCTAGGTCTACTTATAAGACGTCCCTAATAAATCTACATAGAGAGGCGCGCGGGTTAGTAAGGAGAAGGCGGCTAGAAACGAAAGGAGAGGTAGAGGAGGGAAGGGTAGTAGGAGATGTTAGATAGATGGGCAAGGGCGTACTTACTTACGATCTCTAGACCACTATAGTACGATTATAACGGTGGCCCGTTATATCCGTAATCACTAGGCGGTTATCTAGCGGCTAAAAGGCGTATAATTTTAAGGCTAATAAGGCCCTCTGCCTCCGCGACTCTAGGTTATTAAAAAAGCAGCGCTTAGCTTTAAAGGGCCCTATATTTACCTCCTCTAGCAGACGCGGATTAATAAGGGATATAGGGACGGATATAGGGACGGATATAGGGACGGATATAGAGACCGTTATAGAACGGCCGTTACCATATTATACGGTACCTATCGCTGCTAAAGGGAAGCTGTTTTTAAGGCATAGAAGAACGAAAGCGGTAAGGAACAGACGCGGATGGAGGGATTAAAAGGATAGTAGGTGGGCTAACTAGTTGGAAATCGCGATAGCGAATAAGTAAAAGGAGCGGTTAGAATTTAAGGTTAGGGATAAAGAAGGAGATAAGACTGCTAGAGACTATAGGTGGAACGGTAGACGAAGGATATATATATCTCTATCTATTTTAGGGGGGGCCCAAAATAGAACCCCCAGCGGTTAAACTAGGCGTTAAGGGCAGTGCAGTACGGGAAAGACAGGCCTGTATTTTAGCAGCGGGCTAAGAATATAGAGGAGGTAGAAGGAAGAAGGTGGTATAGCACAGGCGTATAATTAAAAGCGCTTGCGCGGAGTTTAAGAGGGGGAAGAAGAAAAGGGAGGGAGGAGCGAGCAAGAAAGAGAGAGGCGGTAAGGTTAAAAAACTAAATGGCGTTTTTAATGGAGGCGTGGAACTTTAAAAAGAACAAGAGGTAGGGTTAAAAAAAGAAAATAAATTACTAAATAAAACGGTTAGTTTTCTGCAAGGGCTATAGAAAAACATAAATTCCAAGTAGTGGCTTAGCGGAATGTTTACGGCTCTATAGACGGATTTGTATAAAGCTTTATACGAAGCTCTATACAAAGCTCTATATAAAGCTCTATACGAAGCTCTATACAAAGTTCTATATAAAGCTCTGCACGAAGTTCTATACAAAGTTCTATATAAAGCTCTACATAAAGTTCTATATAAAACTCTATATAAAGCTCGGCGTATAAAGGCTCTATATAAAGCTTTACATAAGGCTCTATACAAAGCTCTATACGAAGCTCTATATAAAGTTCTATATAAAGCTCTGCACGAAGTTCTATACAAAGCTCTACACGAAGCTCTATACGAAGCTCTATACAAAGTTCTATACAAAGCTCTATATAAAGTTCTATACGAAGCTCTATACGAAGTTCTATATAAAGCTCTACACAAAGCTCTATATATAAAGGCTCTGCATAAAGCTCTATATAAAGCTCTATACGAAGTTCTATATAAAGTTCTACACAAAGCTCTACATAAAGTTCTGTATAAAGCTCTATACGAAGTTCTATACAAAGCTTTATATAAAGCTCTGCGTATAGAGGCTCTATATAAAGCTCTATACGAAGCTCTATACAAAGCCCTATACAAAGCTCTATATAAAGCTCTATATAGAGCTCTATATAAAGCTCTATATAAAGCTCTATATAAAGCTCTATATAAAGCTCTGCACAAAGCTCTATATAAAGCTTTACACGAAGCTTTATACAAAGCTCTATATAAAGCTCTATATAAAGCTCTGCACGAAGTTCTATACAAAGCTCTGCACGAAGCTCTATATATAGAGGCTCTATATAAAGCTCTATATAAGGCTCTACACGAAGCTCTATATAAGGCTCTATATAAAGCTCTACACGAAGCTCTATACAAGGTTCTGCACGAAGTTCTATACGAAGCTCTATATAAAGCTCTATATATAAAGGCTCTGTATAAAGCTCTATACGAGGCTCTACATAAAGCTTTATATAAAGCTCTACACGAGGTTTTACACGAAGTTCTATATAAAGCTTTATACGAAGCTCTGCGTATAAAGGCTCTGCATAAAGCTCTATACAAGGCTCTGTATAAAGCTCTATATAAAGCTCTATATAAAGCTCTGCACGAAGTTCTACATAAAGCTCTATACGAAGCTCTACGTATAGAGGCTCTATATAAAGCTCTATATAAAGCTCTATATAAAGTCCTATATAAAGCTCTATATAAAGCTCTATATAAAGCTCTATATAAAGCTCTATATAAAGCTCTACTAAGACTCTATACAAAGCTTTATATAAAGCT
>Ga0307515_10012294_pt1 | contig 16112 bp, 14 predicted proteins | sample 17_EM_MG_FD_194513 | JGI IMG/M metagenome (GOLD analysis project Ga0307515, IMG submission 194513) | Populus trichocarpa ectomycorrhiza microbial communities from riparian zone in the Pacific Northwest, United States - 17_EM | ecosystem: Host-associated > Plants > Roots > Unclassified | place...
CTTCGAGCAAGAGGTGGGACACCCGGATGCACCGCGCGGAATGCCGCGGCACAGCCAACGGACTCCGAGGGTACACCGGGGTAGCCCGCTCTTGCAGGCCTCGTGCACCGAAGGCCTGAGCTCGCCGGGGTCAGCGGCCGGTTTCCTTCAGGTAGGCCGCGCGCGCCGCGACACCGGTGTTGGCGAAGTCGGTGAACACGCCGTCGATGCCGGCACGGAAGTACGGCAGGTACTCGGCCAGCGGGTCGCCCTTGAAGGCGCCGGCCAGGTACTTGCCCTCGTTGCGGAAGGTGTAGCTGTGCACGAAGAGGCCGGCCTTGTGCGCATCGGCGATCAGGCTGGTCGGCGTCACGGTGTTCACGTCAGCGAGCGAGCCGGTGTAGGGCGTGCCGTCGGCGTTGGTGGTCTTCCATGGCGACACCGTCAGCGACATGACCTGCGGCTTCCACGGGCCGATGCCGTCGGCGTAGGTCTTGATCTCTGCCAGGCCCGCGGGCGTGAGCATCTCGCCGAAGAAGCGGCCGTCGCCGCCGAGCGTCCAGCTGTAGGGGCGGCCGTCGACGAAGTTGTAGACGTCGTCGGTCTTGTAGATCATCTCGCCGGTCTTGTAGTTGACGTCGTTGCCGTCGACCAGCTGCACCAGGCGTGTGTTCAGGCCGTTGGCGCGCATGTACTTCAGGCTTGCCGGGTCGAAGCTCTGCACCAGGATCGGGGAGGTCTTGCTGTTGAGGTTGTTGTCCTTGACCAGCTTGATGATGGCGTCTTCGAACGGGTGGCTGCCCGTGCCGCACCCGTTGGCAATGGCCTGCGCGTTGTTCCAGTACGGGTTCTTGGCCTCGGGGTAGACCGTGATGGTCCGGCCTGTGGCGGCGCTCTTGGCCTTGGCGAGGTCGATGATCTCCTGCATCGTCAGCACGGGGAACTTGCCGTTCTCGGCCGTCGGGCGCTGGTCGCGCGCATCGTAGGTGGTGCCGGCGATCCACTGCTTGAGCTCGGCCACCGTGAAGTCGGTGATCGACCAGTCGTTGGTGTGGTCCTCGCCGTCGACGATCAGCGACTTCAGCACCGACTTCGGATCGGCCGGGTCGGTGAGGTCGCTCAGGTACTGGGCCGGGCCGCCGTAGGTGGCGAGCGAGTACGTCACGTCGACCAACCGGCCAGGCACCGTGCGCTTGCGCGCGGCCACGGTGGCGTTGGTGGCGGCCACTTCAGTGATGTTGGTGTTGTCGCTGAGCCAGGGGTTGTGGCGCGCGACCAGCACGCAATCTTTCGACAGGTGCAGGTCTTCTTCGAGTGAATCGGCACCCGCATCGGCGGCAGCCACGTAGGCCGGCTCGGTCTCTTCGGGGTGCAAGCCCGGCAGCCCACGGTGGCCAATGATCAGGGGTGCGGCGCCATCGAGCGTCTTGAGCGGCGTGGGAGCCGGCGCGTCGTCGTCACCACCGCCGCAAGCCGTCGCCACCAGCGCGGCGGCGATCAAGGTGAGTGTGGCGATCGGGCGCTGGCTGCGCCGTGAGGACGTGGGCTTCATGGGGATGTTCCAGAGGGAAAACGACGATCGTCGGTTGCTCCGGTGACAGCGCCATGACATCTGCGTCATTTGACGTAGGAGTGCTCCGACCTCAAGCCGCGGACTGATCCCTCAGCACGCGAAAGGCAGCGCGTATACGCTTCATCGAACGCGGAAGGCGTGTTGCTTCACCTTCCATTTCATCAACCTGAGTGAAGGAACTGTATGAACAAGGATCAAGTCAAGGGCGCCACCAAGGACGCCGCAGGCAAGGTGCAGCAGAAGACCGGTGAGGTGATCGGCAGCACCGAGCAGCAGGCCAAGGGCCTCGCCAAGCAGGTCGAAGGAAAGACCCAGAAGAACTACGGCGACGCGAAGGAAGTCATCAAGGACGCCAACCGCAAGCCTTGAGTTGACGCCGTGAGAACGGGCGCGGCCTGTGTGCCGCGCCCGTTCCGTTTGACGGCTTCCAATATCCAAAGAGACCATGAAAACCCTGAGCTGTGAACGTTGCGGGCAACGGGTGTTCTTCGAGAACGTGGCCTGCGAGAACTGCGGCGCGGCGCTCGGCTTCGTGCCAGCCGAGATGCGCATGGGCTCGTTCGACATCGACGACGACGGCGCCTGGAAGCGCGCGACCAGCGGCGACACCTCGCTGCAGCCGTGCTCCAACTACACGCAGCACCAGGTCTGCAACTGGATGGTGCCCACCGGCTCGGCGAACCCGCTGTGCCAGTCGTGCGCCACCACCTTCATCGTGCCCGCGCTGAGCAAGGCCGAGAACCTCGCGTACTGGTCGCTCATCGAGCAGGCCAAGCGGCGGCTCTTCTACAGCCTGCTCTCGCTGAAGCTGCCCATGCCCAGCAAGGCGCAAGATCCGGAGCATGGCGTGTCGTTCCAGTTCCTGGAGCAGCTCACGCCCACCGAGAAGGTGATGACGGGGCACGACAGCGGCGTGATCACGCTCAACATCGCCGAGGCCGACGACGCGCAGCGCGAGCAGGCGCGTGCGCACCTGCACGAGCCCTACCGCACACTGCTCGGCCACTTCCGCCACGAGATCGGCCACTACTACTGGGACCGCCTGGTCGACGGCTCACCGTGGCTCGACGAATTCCGCACCCTGTTCGGCGACGAACGCGCCGACTATGCCGAGGCGTTGGCCAGGCACTACGCCTCGCCGGCCATCGACTGGCAGGACAACTTCGTCAGCTCGTATGCGAGCTCGCACCCATGGGAAGACTGGGCCGAGTGCTGGGCGCACTACATGCACCTGCAAGACGGGCTCGAAACCGCCGCCGCGTGGGGCCTCACGTTGAGCCACGCCCTGCCCGATGCCCCGCCCGTGGAAGCGCAGCCGCTGGACCTTGCCGCGCCCTCGCTCGAGCACGCGCTGATCGAACAGTGGCTGCCGGTATCGCAGTTCGTCAACGCCATGTCGCGCAGCCTGGGCTCCCACGACGGCTACCCCTTCGTCGTACCGGCAGCGGTCATCGAGAAGCTCGAGTTCATCCACAAGGTGATCGGCTCGGCCGTGCGGGGTGACGTGCCGATGCGCTTCTCTGCCGCGGAAGAGCCGGCCGAGGTCAGCTGAACCCGGCTGGCAACAGGTCAGCGCGCCTTGGGGCTTGTGGCAATGCCCTGCGTGGCCGCCCATGACGAGATGTCGTCACGGCGAATGGCCGCGGCCATCAAGCCCGGGAACGCATCCGGCGTGCAGGCGAATGACGGCACGCCGAGCGCGGCGAGCTTGGCCGCCAGTGCGCGGTCGTAGGCCGGTGCGCCTTCGTCGCTCAGCGCGAGCAGGGTGATGAACTGCACGCCACTGTCGACCAGCTCCATCGCACGGCGCAGCAGGTTGGCCTCGACGCCGCCCTCGTACAGATCGGAGATCAGCACGAAGATTGTGTTGCGCGGCTCACGGATGATGGACTGGCAGTAGCCGACCGCACCGTTGATGTCGGTGCCACCGCCGAGCTGCACGCCGAAGAGCAACTCCACCGGGTCGTCGAGCTGCTCGGTGAGGTCGACCACCGCGGTGTCGAACACCACCAGCTTGGTCGCCACCGCCGGCAGCGTGGCCATCACGGCGCCGAAGATGCTCGCGTAGACGACGGAGTTCGCCATCGAGCCGCTCTGGTCAATGCACAGCACCACCTCACGCTGCGGCCGGCGGGCCTTGCGCCCATAGCCCAGCAAGGTCTCCGGGACCACGGTGCGGTACTCCGGCTGCCAATGCTTGAGGTTGGCGCGAATGGTCCGGTGCCAGTCGATCTCGGCGTGGCGTGGCCGACGGTTGCGCTGGCTGCGGTCGAGCGCACCGCTGATCGCGGAGCGCAGCGGCTCTTCCAGGCGCTTCATCAACTCGTCAACCACTGCGCGCACCACTTGGCGAGCAGTCTCCTTGGTGCCGGCAGGGATGACGCGTGACAAGGCCATGAGATTCGCCACCAGGTGAACGTCAGGCTGCACGCTGCGCAGCATCTCGGGCTGCAGCAGCATGTCGCGCATGTTCAATCGCTCCAGCGCGTCGCGCTGCATGACCTGCACCACCGAACTCGGAAAGTACTTTCGGATGTCGCCCAGCCAGCGGGCGACGCTCGGGGCCGAGCCGCCTCGCCCGCCGCGCCGGTCCTTGGACTGCAGACCGCCCGGACCCTGTGCGTCGTACAAGGCCGCGAGGGCCTGGTCCATCTCGGCCGCAGGACCGGACGGGACGCCGCAGGACGCATCGGCCTCGCCGCCCAGGACCAGCCGCCAGCGGAGCCGGTGTTCTTCGTCGCTGAGCGGTGTGGTCATGGTTCGACTCCCAGGAGCTGGCGCAGCATAGGCAAGGGCAACACGGCGCGGACTTCATCCCAGGTGGCTGCGGCCACCGGTGCTGCGGCCGCCTGGGCACCTCGGCCGGCACGCTGCCCTAGGTCGCGCCGCTCGCCTGCACCGAAGACCGAGAACGTGCGCCGGATCAACGGCAGCACGCGAATGAAATGCTCGTTGCTCAAGCCGGCAAGCCATTCGTCGACGAGACGCCACACCCCCGCATCGTGCAGCAGGACCACCGCGTTGCGGTTCAGGAATCCATCCAGCCAGGCCGCTGCCTTCGCCGGCTCCGCACCAGCCGACAGGTGCAGCGACAGGGCTTGCGCCGCCTGCTCCGTGGACCAGGCACCCGCGTCGAGCAGCAGTCTCGTTGCGACCCCTTGCAGCAACTCGTGGGCGCTCTGGTGGGCTGCCAGCTGGCCGAGCGCGCGCTGCCAGGCGTGCGTCTGTTCGTCACCCTGGCGCAAAGCCACGGCTGCATGTGCACCCAGCAGCTTGTCGCGCAGCGATTCGGCGGCCGCATCGTCGAGAGACGAACCGGCGAGCGGCAGGCTGAGCGCGGCGCGCACGATGAGCCCGTCCAGCACGTGGCCCACCATCTCGGCATCGGTCTGGCGCACGTTGCCGTAGCGAAACACGTTGGCCAGCGGCGGCAGGGCAGCGAGCAGCTGCAGTGCATCGCCCGTCACCGCGGCACGGTTTTCGAGCGCGCGCGTGGCGGCGGTCACGGCGCCGTCCAGGTCGGCCAGCAAGGCGCGGTCGACCAGCGCCGACAGGTCGGCCAGATTGTCCAGTTCAGCGCATCGATCGATCACGCGCGCCGTGGCGGCCTGCACCACGGTCTGGCCCCACAGGCTGGCTTCGATCAGGCGCAGTGCGAACTCGGGCTGCCATTGCAGCGTCCACACTTCGTGGAAGGTGCCACGAGACGAGCGACCGACCTTCGCGACCGCACCCCACGGCAAGTCGAGCAGGTTCAGGCGATGCAGCAGGTGGCTACGCGCCAGGTCGTTGGCATTGCGCAGGTCCAGGTCCAGCGTTTTCTGCAGGGCCTCGGGCTTGAGCCGCAAGGTCTTCTGCATCTGTTCGACATCGCGTTGCAGCGGCACCGTCGGCACGTCGGGCGGCACGCTGCCGAAACGATCGCCGACGACCAGCGCATCGTGGATGAAATGCAGCACCGCCTCGTCGCCGAGGGTCAGCACCGTGCGCGTGGCTTCGTGCAGCTCCTCCAGCCCAGGGGCGGGGCGTTCGCGCATCGCAGCGAGTGCATCAGCCAGCCGGGTGGCCTCGATCAGGTGGGCCGACGAACAGTCGAGGTCGCGCTCACGCATCAGGCGCGCGACACGCGCAAGCCAGCCGACCGCCCGGGGCTGCTGGCTGTCCTGGCTCTTCCACAAGTGTTCGTACCAGCCCGGGGATTGCACACCGGCCCCATAGCCGCTCGCTCGTGCCAGGTGGCGGTAGGTCCACGGCACCCAGGTCGTCTGCACCTTCACCTTGGGCAACCCCTTCAGCAAGGCTGCATCGGCTTTCACGGTGACGTCGGCTGCCAGCCCGCCCAGATGCCACGCCCCGCAGACGACGGCAATGCGTTCGAAGCCTTCTTTCAGCGCAGCACGCACACATTGCCTCATGTGGGCTTCGCGCATCGCCTCGCGCTGCGCATCGGCTGCGCTGCGGTGCTTGTCGCCCGTCTCGGCACGCAGCGTGGTCATGGCCTCCGCGATGGCGGCGAACAGCTGCTCGCCGTCACCCCGTTCTTCGACCATGTGGTTCCACCACGATTCACCGTCGGCATAACCCGCCGCATGGGCCAGCCAGTTGAGCGGGTCGCCGGTTTCGGGGGTATCGGGTGTCGCTGGGGATGAAGCCGGCTCGGTGGCCTGTTCCACCTCAGCCTCTGGCTCGGCTGGAGCCTCACGCTCGGCCTTGTCCAGCGCCAAGCCATGCACCAGCGGCAGGTCGATGAAACGCACGGGCACGGCCGCCGACACGGCCCAGCGCAGCGCCTGCCACTCCGGCGAGAACTCGGCGAAGGGGTGGTAGACCGCGAGGCGCGGCTCATCCGGGCAGTAGCTGAGCAAGGCGACCGGCGGATGCATGCCCTCGGCCATCACGGCCTGCAGCACCGCTTCGCCCTCGGGCGGGCCTTCGATCAGCACGCAATCCGGCTTCAGGGCCTCGAAGGCACGCAGCAGGCTGCGCGCACAACCGGGCCCATGGTGGCGAATGCCGAAGTAGTGAGGCGCCGTCATCGAAGCCTCAGGCAGCGGCGACCCGTTTCAAGCAGCGTGCAAGGCGTCATCTTCAGCCCTGGTCGCGGAAGGCACGGTACAGGTCCTTCCAGTCGCTGCGTTCCTTCATCACGGTTTCCAGGTACTCGTTCCAGACCACGGTGTCTTGAACCGGGTCCTTCACCACGGCACCGATGAGACCGGATGCCATGTCGTGCGCACGCAGCACGCCATCGCCGAAGTGGCCTGCCAGCGCGAGGCCGCTGTTGATGACGGAGATCGCCTCGGCGGTCGACAGCGTGGACGTCGGCGACTTGATCTGCGTCTTGCCATCTTCCGTCTTGCCGTTACGCAGCTCACGGAAGATCTGCACGATGCGCCGCACTTCTTTCAGCGCAGGCGGCTCGGCCGGCAACTGCAAGGCGCGGCCCATCTCGGCGACACGCTTGACCACGATGGCGACTTCATCGTCTTCACTCGCCGGCACCGGCAGCACCACCGTGTTGAAGCGCCGCTTCAAGGCTGCTGAAAGCTCGTTGACGCCCTTGTCGCGGTTGTTGGCCGTGGCGATGACGCTGAAGCCCCGCACCGCCTGCACTTCGCTGCCGAGCTCGGGAATCGGCAGCGTCTTCTCCGACAGCACGGTGATCAGGCTGTCTTGCACATCGGCCGGAATGCGCGTGAGTTCTTCGACGCGTGCGATCTTGCCGTTGCGCATGGCCTGCATCATCGGGCTGGGCACCAGCGCCTTCTCGGACGGGCCGTTGGCCAGCAACTGAGCGTAGTTCCAGCCGTAGCGCAGCTGCTCTTCGCTGGTGCCGGCCGTGCCCTGGATCAAGAGCGTCGAGTCGCCACTGATCGCCGCAGCCAGGTGCTCCGACACCCACGACTTCGCGGTGCCCGGCACCCCATAGAGCAGCAACGCGCGGTCGGTGGCCAGCGTCGCGACGGCAATCTCCATCAAGCGCGGGCTGCCGATGTACTTGGCGCTGACTTCGAAGCCGTTGTCCAGCTTGCCGCCCATCAGATAGCGCACCACGGCCCAGGGCGAGAGCGCCCAGTTCTCCGGGCGCGGGCGCTGATCGAACTTGCCCAGCTCGGTCAGTTCTTCTGCGAACTGCTGTTCGGCATGCTGGCGCATGACCTGGTTGGTTTGAGCGGTCATGGGGTACCCGAGATCGTGAGGGAGTGAAGGGCTTGCCGAACGGCCACGACGTGCGTCGTCACCTGAAGGACTTCGGCCAGGGAGGTGGTTTCGTCGGGATGGCGCGCCAGCTGCGACATGCCCTGCAATGCATCGGCGTGAAGGGCACAGCACAGGTCCGGCAACAGCCCGCGCAACGCGTAGTCGTCATTCAGCGCACGGCTCTCGGCACGCCGCCGGATCGCATCGACCAGCGTGGCCGAGAGCGAGGCCGACAGCGTCTGGCCGGCCGGGCACGCGACGAGCACCTGGTTCACCACCAAGTGAATCGACGTGCCGCCCTCGCGCAGTTGCCTCAGCCAGTGGCGCTCGCGTGCCGCCGGCGGCAGCAGCGCAAGCACGGTCGCCGGGTCGTCGCGCAAAGCCACCGATGGCCACTTGTCCAGGAACGCTTCGCACCACGCCATGTCGGTCGCGGCGAACAGCACGTCGCGCCAACCACGCAGCAAGGCTTCGGTCCAGTCGGTCTCGTGGGCCCAATGAAGCAGCTCGGCGGGGCTCATGCCGGTGTGCTGCGTCCACCAGCCGAGCGGCACCTGCCGGACGAGTTGATAGAGCCACCAGGCTCGTTCTCCCAGCGATTCGTTCTTCGGGCGAACGGCGTCGAGGTTGTCGGCCTTCCAGTCGCTTGCCGCTGACGCTGGGGCGTCGATCTGCCAGCGCTTGCGCAACAGCACGCGCTCGTGCTTCAGCAAGGCGTCCATGCGGGCCATCGCCCGCTTCGGGTGGGCTGCGTCGGGCAGTCGCAGAAGAAGGTTGCCAGCGGCCTGTCTCACTTCGCGACTGCGGTCGGCGCGCAGCGTGTCGAGCAGCGGCTCGTCGTCGAGGTTCAACCTCTCGCTCAGTTCAGCCGCCAGATCGGCGCGCTCCTTGGCGCCCAACTCGTCGAGCACCCCTGCCAGCCGCTCGCGCGCGGCCTGCGGGTCGGCGGCTCGCTCTTGCCTCAGGAAGTTGCGCCGCTGCTCGAAGCTCCCTTCGTTCCATTGCGCTTCTTGCGGCGCTTCGGCACTGATGCCTGCGGCAAAGCGCCAGTCGTCGCGTTGCGCTGCCAGCCAAAGGCCTCGCTCGCCCAGCACCGGTGACAGCAGAGGCCGCAGAGACAACGACCGTCGCCCCAGTTCCAGGGCCTGCGGCAGCAGAGCGGTCGGCAATCGGCAACGCGCTCGTGCGAGTGCAATGCAGACCTCATGCTGCAGCCGCGCCGGACCGTCGTTGAGCGACCAGGCGACCAGATGGCTCACCGGTCCGTCGGGCAGAGACGGCAATGCATCGTCGCTCGCGGCAGCTGGCAACGGCTCGGTCCACAGAATGCCCTGGGTTGCCGCCAAGTCACAGGCGGCGAGCACGGCAGCTGCGCGCAGCACAGCGGTCGCCGGGTTGCCGTTCGCGTCAGCCACCTGCGCCAGCAGCTGGCCCACCTCGCCAGGCCAAGAAGGCACCGGCGAGGCCTGGCGATCGGTGCCGACCATCGCCAAGGGCAGCAGGGGCGTCCAGATGCTCATGCCGCACCGCCTTGCCAGAGCGGCAGAGGCGACCCGTCCTCCCAGGCGGAGAGTGGTTTCAGGACGCGTCCGTCCCACTCCCCCATCAGCTGGCAAGGCCGGCCACCACCGCTGCCGAGCAGCTTCCATTGTTCGGCAACAGCCAACGCCAGCGGGAGCGCCCGACCCTGCGAGACAGCGAGCAGGCCGTCACCGGAGCGCACCGCCACGGCGTCTCTCACGATGAGCGGATGCAAGCCGGACCACGGGCATGCCGACACGCGCTGCGCGATCGCCATCCATTCGTCGCCCAAAGCCCCACTCGGCCAAGCCGCGGGGCCGGGTGCCGAGCAAGGCTCGGCGCTCAGCGCGCGCAACGGGCTGACACCGGGAAAGAACGCCAAGGTCGTCTCGACACTGCTGCCAACCAGCCACGCCTGCTCGAACCCCCGGCCACCGAATGCGTGGTCGAGCAGCCAGGCTCGGCGGCCGCTGCGGTGGCCATGCAACCAGACGCGTCGCTCCGTCAGCTTGTCGTCACGTTCCTCGAGCGCGCTGCCGAGCACGGTCCAACGGTCAGGCACGCGTTCACCGGCGGTGAGCACCTCGGCCTTTTCGTGCTGCCAGCCCACGGCGGCACGAAGGTCGGCCTGCATGGGGGCGGTCAAGGCGTCACGCCGCTGCAAGGCTTCGCAGAGCAGTTGCAGCAAGCCCAGGCGGTGCAGCGTGCGCTCGGGCCAATCGACCCCGTTGTTGACGCCGACCGCGGCCTCGCGAACGCGGTACCCGAGACCCGGCGCCTGCGCGTCGACCATGCGCGCAGCCATCGTGTGCCAGCTCTTCAGCACCTCGCTGTTGAGTGAACCCAGCCCTCGCGCCATCTGATCTGCGAGCCAGCGTTGCAGCTCCTGCCCGGCGTCGGCGATGCGTTGCCAACGCTGGCCCTCGCGTTTGGCAGCGGCCTGCGGGTCAACCGGTGCTGCGGCTTTTTCGAGTTGCCGCTCCTCCTTCTTCTGCGCTTTCTCGCCACGCGAGGCCAGCCACTCGCTCACCCACGCCGGGGATTCGCCCGCGGCGAACAAGGTGGCGTCTTGCGCTCTCATCATCAGGAGCGCCAGGCCATGCTTGCACGGGAACTTGCGGCTGGGGCAGCTGCAGCGAAAGGCCGGGCCGCTCAGGTCGACCTGTGTCTGATAGGGCTTGGACCCGCTGCCCTGGCACTCGCCCCAGGCCGCCGCTTCATTGGCACCGAGCAACGGCCATTTGGCCGGCACCGTCAAACCACGCGCAGCCTTGGCCGACGCGTCGTCGGGGGCCAGCGAGAGAACTGCCTCGAGGGTCAGCACGCTGGCTGCCCACGCCTCGGTTCGATCATGAGGATCACGTCAACGGCTGGTCTGAAAACGCGCATGAAGGGGTGCTGGCGGGCGACACATGCACCGAATTTACTTCACGCCATCTCGTCCGTGCCGATGCCTCGTCAGCAAGAGCCGCCGACCGTGAAGGGCGTTGCAATCTCCCTCGCCGTGTAGACGCCGGCGCGCTTCAGCGAGGCCGCACCGCCTCGGTCGGCCGCACGTTCAGATAGACCGGCACCGGCGAGGTCGCACCGCGGATCAGCTTGAGCGCGCAGTCGCGGTTCATGCGGGTCGCGTCCAGCGCCTGGTGCAAGGCGTCAACGCTGTCGATCACCACGCCATCGAGCCCGACGATCAGGTCGTGCGCGTGCACACCGGCGAGCGCGGCGGGGCTGTGGGGCTCGACCGACGACACGCGCACACCGCTCGATTGCGGGAGTTCGTAGGCCAGCACCACGCGGCGGTCCAGCGTCTGCGTGGTGCCGGCCACGCCTAGGTAGCCGCGGCGCACACGGCCATGCTGAAGCAGCTGCGGGATGACCCAGGAGGCAATGTCCACCGCCACCGCGAAGCAGATCGACTGCGCGCCGCGGATGATGGCGGTGTTGACGCCGATCACCTCACCGCGCGAGTTGAGCAGCGGGCCGCCGGAATTGCCCGGGTTGAGCGCCGCGTCGGTCTGGATCACGTCTGGAATGAGCCGGCCGGTGCTCGCTCGCATGCTGCGGCCCAGCGCGCTGACGATGCCGGCCGTCACCGTGTGCTCGAAGCCGAGCGGGTTGCCGATCGCGATGGCGATCTGCCCGCGCTTCAAGCCGGCCGATCGGCCGAGCGATGCGTGCGTGAGCGTGCCCTTGGAGAGACCGTCGATGCTCAGCACCGCGAGGTCGGTGTCGGGGTCGTCGCCGACCCAATGCGCCGCGAACTCGCGGCCATCGGCCAGCGACACGCGGTAATTCAATGCCGGCCGCGCCGTCACCGGCGGCTGGCCGGCCCGTACTACGTGCGAGTTGGTCAGCAGGTAGCCGTCTGGCGTGAAGAGAAAGCCCGATCCACCACCGAGCGGCGAGTCGGTGCCACGCAGCTGAACTGCCGCCACGCTTGGGCCGACGCGCTCGACCACGTCGCTGACGGTCTGCGAATAAGCGTCGTGAAGAAAAGCGTCGGTCGCACCCAAGAGAAGTCTCCTTAGTTCGCCTAGGTGCGAACGAAGGGAGCCGTTTCAAGGGGCCGGCATCGCGGACGCGGGCGGGCCGAAGATGGCGTCGAACGCCCAGGTGAACACGAAGGTGTAGATGAGGAAGAACACCACCAGGCTCAGGTCCATCACCAGGGCCTGCCAGAGACTCACGTCCAGCCACCATGCCATCAGCGGCACGAGCAACACCACCAGGCCGAACTCGAAGCCGAGCGCATGCACGATGCGCCGGCCGAGCGTGCGCTCGCGGTTGTGCTGGCGCGCCTCCCAGCGCTCGAACAGGGTATTGAACACCGCGTTCCAGGCCACCGCGATGGCCGATGTGACGGCGGCGAGCACGCCGCTGTCGAACACGCCTGCGCCCGACATCAGCATCAGGCCGATGCTGGCCATCACGATGGCGATCGCTTCGTAGAGGGCGACGTAGACGATGCGCCTCAGGTTGCCTTGCATGGGGAATCGTTCAGGAAGTGCGAGGGCGCCGCGCGGCAGACCGGCGCCGGACGGGCGATTTCAGCACACGCCTGCCACAGGCTCCCACGGCGCATCGGAGCGCTGTGACAGCTCTTCCACCAGCACCTGCAGGGCACGGCGATCCAGTGCCTGCAATGCGTCCGTCCGCGCCGCATCGTCGAACGGCAGGAAGGCCGCAGCCCCGAAATCGCTGAGCAGCGCACCACCCTGCCCGTCCACCAGCAGGTTGTGGGCGTACAGATCGCCGTGACCGAGACCTCGGGCGTGCAGGTGGCTCAACGCAGCAGTAGCCGCTTGGGCGATGGCCTGCGCTTGGGCTCGCGGCAGGCGCAGGCCGGGGCGGTACACGTCGCGAGTGCAACTCGCCATGCTGGGCGGGCCGGCGAGCGGCGCCCAGTGCGCGGCCAGTCGCGGCAGCACCAGACCCGTCGTGCCCTGCGGATGATCGGCCAGTACGCCGCGCACGCCGACCAAGTGGGCGTGCTCACCGGCCGCCAGTGAGGCAGCCATCTCGCACTGCGGCAGGCCGTCGCTGGTGACGGCTCCCTTGAAGAGCTTCACGGCCACGTCCTCGGCAGGCCCTTCAGCAGGCTGCCAGCGGGCCGCGTGGATGTGGCCGGAGGCACCTTCGCCGAGCATCGCGCCCAACTGCAGCTCGGCCCAGGGAATGGGAGCAGTGGCAGTCCGCCTGTGCGCTGCCTGCTCGCGCGCCGCGCTGAACGGGTTGCCGGCATGCGCCAGCCACGCCAGCCGCGGCAGGGCCAGCACCTCGTCGGGCAAGGCGTCTTCCACCTGCTCGAAGTGGTTGGCCGATACGCGCAGCAGCTCCAGCCGCTGCAGGCGGCCCATGCCCGCGGGCAAACGGCGCAGGCGGTTGCCGGCCAGCATCAGCTTCTGCATCCGGGTGCAGTCGGTCAGGTTCGATGGCAGCGCGGTGATGCGGTTGTCGGTCAGGATCAGCCAGCGCAGCGTCGGCGACAGGGCCTGTGGCGGCACGTCTTCGATGCGGTTGGCCTTGACGCCCAGCGTGTCCAGCAGGGGCAGGCGGCCCAGCACCGGCGGCAGCGCCGTCAGGCGGTTGCTCGACGCGAACACGGTGTGCAGCCGCGACAGTTGCGCGAGCTCGTCCGGCAGCGAGACCAGCGCGTTGCCGGACACATCCAGCACCTCCAGCGTGTCGGCCAGCGCCAGCACCTCGTCGGGCAAGACCGAGAGGCCGCAGCCGCGCAGGTCCAGGTGGGTGCTGCCCTGCAGTTCGCCGGCCCGCAGCCGGTCCAGTGTTCGGAGCGTGGGAGTGGAAGCCATCAAATGCATCGCGAGGTGGGGGTTGCATTCTCGACGGTGCCGGCGCCGGGCCGGGCCAGGCTCAGAACACTACGCCAGCCTGCAGGATCACGTTCGCATACGGCGTGAACTCGCCGGTGCGCACGATCGCGCGGGCCGCGGCCGAGCGCGCCTTGAAGGCCTCATGGTCGACCTGCTCCAGCGGCGTGTCGCCGAGCAACACACGCAGCCGGGCCGCGAGTTCGGGCGCACGCTGCAGCATCTCGCTCGCGTGCACGGCGCGCTCGACCTGCAGCTCGCCCAGCACGGCACCCAGCACCGCCTCGAACGAGGGCACGCCGCGCGTCACCGCGAGGTCGATGCAGCGTGTGCCGGGTGGCACCGGCAGGCCGGCGTCGGCGATGACGAGCAGGTCGCCATGGCCCATGGTCGCGATCAGCTGCGAGAGTTCAGCGTGCAGCAAGCCCGTCTTCTTCATGGTGACCCCAGTTCGTGACGGCGTGGCATACCGGCCAACGCGCCGGCGCGTGTGACGCTCAGTGCCGCCGCGCGTTGTGCATAGGCCGCAGCGGCGCACACGTCGGCGCCTTCACTGCGGGCAACGGCATAGGCGCCGATGAAGGTGTCGCCAGCGCCGGTGGCGTCGACAACGGTGCCGACGGCCGGTGCGGGAAGGTGGCGGTCGAGGGATACGGTGGCCACGTGCAGGCCCTGAGCGCCGAGCGTGACCAGCACGGTGCCCGGCCCCATCGCGCGCAGGCGGGCCGCGGCCTCGGCGGCATCGAAGGCTCGGCCAACGGGCCAGCCGACCAACGCCGCGGCCTCGGTCTCGTTCGGCACCAGCACGTCGACCTGCGCCAGCAACTCCTCTGGCAAGGCCTGCGCCGGCGCAGGGTTCAGCAGCACCGGCACGCCGGCGGCATGCGCCAGCGCGACGGCATGGCACACCACGGGCAGCGGCGTCTCCAGCTGGCAGATGAAGAGAGCGGCGCCGGCGATCAGCGCCGCGGCGGCGTCGACCTGCGCGATGCTAAGCGCCGCATTCGCGCCGGCGGCCAGCGCGATGCTGTTCTGCCCCGTGCTGTCGACCAGGATCATCGCGACGCCGGTGCGCGTGCCGGCGGCCTCGTGCAGGTGATGGGTGTCCACGCCTTCGGCCTGCAGCACGCGGCGCGCCTCGCGGCCGAAATCGTCGTCGCCCACGCAACCGATGAACGCGACCTTGGCGCCCAGCCGTGCGGCCGCCACCGCTTGATTAGCCCCCTTGCCGCCGGGCAGGGTCTGGAAGTCCTGCCCGTGCACCGTCTGCCCCGGCAAGGGCAAGGCGGGGCAACGCAGGACCAGATCGACATTGACGCTGCCGAGCACCACGATGAGCCCGCTCATGCGCCGGGCTCCGTGCAAGGGCCGGACGAGCTGCGCACCAGCAGCGAGGGCTGCAGGATCGTGCGCTGCAACGCGCGCCCCGGGTCGGCGATGCGCTCCAGCAGCAGTTGCGCTGCGAGCTGGCCAGTCTGGTGCTTGGGCTGCACCACGCTGCTGAGCGGCGGGTTGCTGTGCGCAGCGAGCGCGATGTCGTCGAAGCCGACCACCGACAGGTCCTGCGGGATGCGCAGGCCCAGCGAGGCGGCGGCACAGATGGCGCCGATGGCCATCAGGTCATTGGAAGCGAACACCGCCGTCGGGCGTTTGGCCGGTGGCTTGCGTTCGAGCAGCGCGGACAGGGCGGCATGGCCGCCCGCGCTGGTGAAGTCGGCGCTGCGCAGCAGCTGCTCGTCGACCGCGACGCCCGCCGCGGCCAGCGCACGCCGGTAGCCCTGCACGCGCTCGCGCGCCGACGACAGGCCCTGCGGCCCGGCCAGACAGGCGATGCGGCGGTGGCCCAGCTCCAGCAGATGGCGCGTCGCCAGAAAGCCGCCGGCCTCGTGGTTCACCTCCACCAGGTCGGCCGCCAGGTCGTCGATCTCGCGGTCGACCACCACCAGCGGCATGCGGGTGGCGCGCAGCGTGTCGAGCAGCTCCACGTCGCTGCCCGAGGACATCACGATCAGCCCGTCGACCTGCTTCTCGCTGAGTAGCCGCACGTAGTGGCTCTGCTTGATCGGGTCGTCGTCGGAGTTGCAGAGGATGACATTGAAGCCCGCCTCGTAGAAGCTGTCTTCGATGCCGCGGATGATCTCGGCGAAGTAAGGGTTCGAGCTGTTCGGGATCATCATCCCGACGGTGTGCGTGCGGTTGCTCTTCAAGCTGCGCGCCAGTGCGCTGGGCACGTAGCGCAGCGCCTCGATGGCCTGCTGCACGCGCACGCGCGTCGGCTCGGCGACGAAACGCGTGTCGTTGATCACGTGCGACACCGTGGCCACCGACACCTGTGCGTGCTGGGCCACGTCCTTGATGGTGCTCATCCCTCTGCGTCCGCTTCCTGAAGTTGTTAGGTCACGCCGCTGCGCGCGTCAGCCGCGCACGGTACACGTCCAGCACCACGGCCAGGATGATGACGAAGCCGGTGACCATCTGGCGCAGGAAGTCGCTCATGCCGATCAGGA
>Ga0307515_10012295_pt1 | contig 16108 bp, 20 predicted proteins | sample 17_EM_MG_FD_194513 | JGI IMG/M metagenome (GOLD analysis project Ga0307515, IMG submission 194513) | Populus trichocarpa ectomycorrhiza microbial communities from riparian zone in the Pacific Northwest, United States - 17_EM | ecosystem: Host-associated > Plants > Roots > Unclassified | place...
AAACGCTTCGCCAGAGTGTATTCCGATAGCAAGGAGCAAACATCAGACCCTCAACCAGAATCAAAGATCCCAACTCGTATCCACCTCCCCAGACTCAATGAACGGCTTGTCCAACCCAGCAACCACGCTCTCGCAGAGCGGGCAATTACTCGACAACACGTTTTCGAGCTCCGTCCTCAACTTCTCTGCCTTCTTACCCAGTTCCGGATCTGTACCGTTCCGCCTGCCACCACCGAGTCCGATCCCAGGTATCCACCCAACTGGCGCCGTTACGAGAGTTACTAAGGTGTCTGGAACAATGAGTTCTCTCAATTTGTCTCCTGCCGAAAGTATGTTCCGCCCGACGACGTTCGCCGCTCGCGCGCTGTTTGGAATCGGGTTTGTGAAGTTAGACGAGAGGAGTGCCCGTTGGCTCGTAGGCTGGCGCTGCGATGATTTCGTGGGAACTGGGGAGTTCGATCTATCGATTGGACCCTGATTGCTGCCGACCATCTCGTTTTGCAATGCAACGATTCGCCGCAGTAAATGTGCAGGCAGATATTCTTTCGCCTGTCAAGAAACACATCCATAAATATGTGGGAGGGAAGTCACAAGCCTCGTTAACGTACCAATCCGATCAAACAATCAGCGTGGAAGGTGTGCTGGCACGGGAACACGTAGAATTGCCTCGTAAGCAATGCGTTCCCACACGACGAGCACCTCTCTCCAGCATCAATCGTGACGAAGCGAGTCTTCAGGACCGCAATATCACTCTTGATTGCCTGTGCATTCTTCGTTGCATCGTCCATCTCAGACTTGAGTTCGTCGATGTGCGCGGCATAATCTTCCAACGCGTTGCAAATTTCTTCTTTGAAGTCGTCGATGACAACAAAATCTGGGAAGAAAGGTAGGATGTCTTCGATCTTCAGCAGGTCCGTGTTCTCCAAGAAATGCATCGCACTAGTGTCAACATGTCAGCAAAAAGGAAGTTTGCGTTTGAAATGGAAACACTGACGTTTTGATGTCTTGCTTCTCCTGAACTACATACTTCGCAATCTTCAACCAAAGCTTCTTCCTCAGCGGAATATCATCCTGGGGCATATCCGCATTGATCTTCGCCAACTCCAGGTCGTTCTTCTCCAACGCCAGATCGACGCTATTCTCGAATAACCCCATCTTGGAATAGATGTGTACACAGGGTTGGATCCTTCCTGTCTGTTTGCACAACCTGAGTGCATAATCCAGGTCGTAATACGGTTTCTGCGTTAGAGGGTCTACCGGAGCAGTAGAGAGGAACCGTAGGAGCTTAACATCGTCTTCGGGCGAAGACGCAGTGGGGACGGAGGTGTGGAATGTAATGACGAGGTTGTGCAGTGTGGAAGATGTGTCGCCCTGTTCGATGACATGGTTGAGATACCGGAGCGCCTGATTGGGGACGAGAGGGTCGCGAGGGGCGTGTTGCAGTTGCAGAAGCGAGGGGACGAGGCGCAGCGGGTCTAGTTCAGGTCGTCGTAACCATGAATCAACTGTTTCCTTTGACGCGTTCCTCATAAGAACCGGGCCAAAACGGTAGTACAGCTCCAGATCGGACTTAAACGGCGAGACGTTAGAACACTGTAGCTCATCTTTTTGTGGAACGTTTACCTGGCGGTTAATAATATCGATCGCCTTGCTCCACTCTTCCTCAAGGATCCAATGCTCAACGACACGCTCGAAATCACCGATGGTAGTGGTATAGTGCAAAAATAGGTCCGTCCTCCCGTGACCTTGGATGAGCTCATACATGGTCGTTGGATCGAGGTTTGCCTAAAGAAACTGCGTCAAGCTCAGAACCCACCGCAGTGACGTATCCCATACCTTATATGTTACAAAGAAGTGTCTGATCTCTTCCTCCAAGATCACCCGTTCCGCCTGTAGGTTCTCCACATCCTGAGATACAGACCGAGAGGCAATTATGTCATCTAGTTCGTTGCATTTGCTCAGGTAGAACTCGACGAGCCACGTCGCCAACATCATCCGTTGTGTGAGATCCTGTTCCGAGCGATTCATGAACTGACGTATGAGATCTAACTCAAGTCCAACTTACCCCTTTTTGAGTGCGTTCGAGCCTCGACACAAGATACGACCTCAGCGAGTCTCGTTCCCCAACGTCCAAAAACTTGAGCGTGACTTCCTCGAACGACACAGATGTTTGAGAATAGCAGTGTGCCGCCTGGAAGTATCGACCTTGGTCAAAGTACGCTCGAGCCTGAGCGGATATAACTCTATCCCGCTGTGCAGCTGTATGCGTGTACTGCAGAGCTGAATCGAATTGTCCTTCTGTTAGATAGATCCTCCATACGTCATTTGCCTCGTTCTCAGTCGACAGTTCGTAGATCGATTGGTCGGTGTATATCCAGTACGTCCCTCGTACAGTATCCGCGCTGATCCCTCGCACTTGCTCGCCAGCCTTGGAAATTACATTCAAAAACCGCGTTACGCCAGGAAGGAAAAAAGGTACTTACCAGAGGAACTTCGTACGTCGTCTTCTCGTTCAAGTTACATATCCCCACGAGGTGGTCTTTGTACAGCAGCATAAAGTGGAACTTGGTCATGACCATAGATAGGGGAGTGTTGGCTTGCAGATGTGGAGGGTACGGCAGGAGTTGGGCAGAATCAATTAGATCGTCGGTACTGGACTCAAAGTTCAGCGTCCCATGATAAATCCCGGCGGCTAGAAGCGCTCTTTCAGTTAATGACGAATGTGCCGAGGACTGAAACATTACCATTCATCCATGCAATGAGCCCCGGAAGTGAGTGTGCCTGGTCAGCATGGTCGGTAAACACGTGGAGCTCAGAATTCTGGATCTCCCCGGGAAGCTCTAGGATCTCTAATACGAGTCAGAAAATCACACTACGTGGCAAGGAATACTGAGAGAACATACTCGGTGTCGCGTCCCGATAACTCGCAAAGAGGCTCGTGAACACCTTTCCTTCGTCACCCTTCCTCTCCGGCGCACCGACGAATTGATAGATCCTCGTCGGGGTGGTAGCAACTACCAACGCCTTCTTCGGGTCCAGCGGGGGGAACATATCAAACCTTAAACCCGTGATAGGTTGTTTCTCCGGCATCGAGAACACGGATTGGAGGTACCGATCCGTGCTCTTAAACAAGTCCTCAGCACCGTCCAACAAAGCCTCATAAATCGTCCCACTCCTCGCTCCAATCAAAATCTCCCGACTCGATGTCGAAGTCCCCTGAGATGAAGCCAAGAGTGCAGACCGGTTCCATGCGACGGATTCGATGACCATCTTCCACGATTTGAGATGTTTCGGTTTCTTAGACGGGATGTAAATGTACCACGTCTCCCCCTGCGTGGAAGTCACGAGCAAATGTCTTCCGGAAGGGTCAAAGAACATCTTGTAGATCGTCATCTCAGTAGGTTTGCGAGGGATCTGGATGATAGATAGATACTGTTCTCGCATTAATTCGAGCATTACGAGTCGGTTGTCGGATAATCCCATGACGAGCGTGTTGGATGATACGACCAGGGCAACGAGTGGAGCGGGGAGGGTGTATTGGACACGTTCCAGGCTGAAGAGTGGTTTAGGCGTATCTTTGACCTCCGGAAGCTCGTGAATCGTTAATACAGCTGCAGCCAATGGTGCGTAGCACTCACAGACGGACTCAGGTCGACAACCCTGTTATCACCGGGTTCATAGGTGGGCTCGAAACCTTCGTACTGTAACTGGGCGCTCGACAGCCCAAGAGCGGGCACGTTCGAGTGTTCTACATCTGCAAAGAGAAATCCAGTCCGTTATAAAGCGCGTGAAATCGAGGTATAGCACGAACAGTCGTCAAACATGGCGAGTTGGGTCACCACTCGCTGTGGCTGCAGCAAACGCGCAGGTGATCGAGACGTGACAGGAACATCATAAGCGCTCGCTTGGACGGGCAGAATTGAAATTCCCTCTGGTCAAAACTGTACAGTTGGATACGCGATACACGGGCTACTGAGACACACGGGGAAGGAAGGAGGATCTCGGGAAAACACAAGACGGGATGCTGCATAGTAATGTCTGAGATAACGTAGGGAAGGATAGAAAAAAGAAGTAAAGAGGACGGGGACAACGCGTCGGGGGTGAAGAAAGATAATGTGTTTAAGTCGACCTCGACTGGCAAAAAAGAGGAAAAGAAAAAAGGGAGACAGCGATAACATTTCAATGGGTGGTGGATAGCAAGTGAGAGACCAGGGAAAACATCTGCTGGACGGGCGGGTCATGGGGACTGGGCGTTACTCAGGTTCAAAGATCTCTATCGGTCCTCCTCCGCTTGGAGGGGGGAAGCATGTCATCCCAGGATGTTCCTGGAGCGCCGGATGGGTCAAAAAAAAAACTGGAATGATTCAAGGCATCCAACTTACCAGCCAAGTTCTCATCAGGGAAGAGCGAATTAAAATCACTGTTAATCCCCGCCAAAGGGCTGCTGAACTGCGCACTGCGCATAACCGGCAATGGACCGGTCCTCACAACCGGGCTGTCCTCAGACGCTATCGGATTTGCAACTTCGTTCTTTCCCTTTGCATCCTCCTCCACGACTCCGGGCCATGCTTGATAGATGTCGGCAAAGGGATCCTCGCCAGCAAGTCTGATAGGTTCAAGCAAACAACTGTCTCGAAGGGATGCCGGAGACGCGGGTGAGTCGGAACTGGGGACAGAGGAAGTCGAGAAAATGCTAGAGCTGCTGCTCTTGGAAGAACGGAAACTGTTGTCCGGCGAATCCAACGTCCATCGACGAGGGGTCGGGAGTGAGAATAATCTGCGAGGAGAAGGTTTTGGGAAGCCGGGAGTCCTGTTGGCAAAAGAGTTCAACTGCCAAAACGAGCGCTTCTTGGAAGATGTAGGGATGCTTGGACTCCCCAGGGTGCGCTGCTTGGAATCAGGCGGTCCGAGAACAATCGGGCTGACATCGAGACCTTTTCCTGGGGTGTTTGCGGCTTCGTTGCGGGTGAAAGAAGCAAGCGAAAGATCTCGAGCAGCGGAATGAAGGGGATGGCTTGGGCTAGGAAACCTCCAAGGCTGATCAGAGGGGTACCTGGGAGTAGAGTGACGGAACGAAGGAGTAGCTAAGGGATCATACGGCGGTGTCAAACTTTTCAATGGAGACCCGAGAATGTGGGATGGAGTGAATGGCGTGGACTTGGGAGATAGTTTGGGTACTAGCGGTCGGGGTGGGCTAGCCTTTGGATCCGGCAAGACCGTGCTTTCTTCCGTAGAGGCGGGGGCGGGAACGGGGTCGGGCAGTACGTCCACCATGGGCGAGCGGGAGCGTTTTCTGTCATTTGATGTGTCGGATTCGAAGCCATTTTCCTGCGACGTTTTTGGTTCCTCGCTCTTTTCGTCCTTTCTCCAGTTTTCTTCTGTAAGGTCGGTCAGTATATGCGCTGGGGTTGCACCGGGATGCACAAAACGCACTATTTCCGGCACGGCGCCGGCTACGATCGGGGTTTGTGGTGTCGCGACGATTTGCCATAGCAATTTTGTGTTTCTCATAGACATGGCGGCGCCACATACTCTTCGCATTCACCCCGGCATAGGTACGACGACAAAAGGTGCACCTCAGGCGAGGTTCCTGACCCTCGGGCCAGGGTTCACCCCCGCGTTCCTTGAGGTCCTTTTTCTTTGCAGGACACCAGCCCCTAGGAGGTTCAAGCTGAGCCGGATATGGAATAGCGTTAGGGTTGGAGTTCCCAGGAGAGACGAAGTCCTGTGGGTCCAGGAACCAGTTTTCGTTTTCCGCCATAACGGTGTATGTAAGACCTTGAGAATACTTCTCGACATTTGGAAAATTTGTAAACGGAGGGTGGAGGAAGACCGTGTTTGGGTCAGCGGGTGTGGGGTCCATTGGGTACATGATATGAGCTGAATCCTTGCGGGACAAGAGAGACCTCGAGGACGAGGCGGAGAAAGTTTGTGAAGAGGCTGCTTGTAGCATAGAATTTGATGCAGGCTGAAGATCCTCAGCGGTGAAGTGGCGCTTTAGGACTGGCGGGGCGGGATCTACGCCCAGTGATGCAGAGAAGGTGTACGATGGTTGGAGTGGTGCTCTCGATCTTGATTGAGCCATCGTGAAGAGTTGACCAGGCTGAGAGGAGCAACGTAAGCAAGAGAGAAACAGAGCGGGAAAAGACTGGAATATGCACAAATTATCTGGGAAGAGTAACCAATTCTTAACAAAATGAAAAACTGAGCTTGAAGAGAGAAAGAAGAGGAGGAGGAAGACGGAGAGGATTGGGAAGAAGAGCGTCAAGGCTCGGGTAGAAAATACTGCAAGCGATGGGTCGAGCCGAACGTGAACGGGAGGACAAGAACCAAGGCAGAATCGATCAGAACCCAACCACCACGAATCGGAGTTTCAACTCGAACTGTGAGAAAACTCAGTCGCGACGCGAAAGTCACGTGTTCAACCTCAATCCATCACCCGCGCGCGGCTACTACATACAAACATTTAGTAATCATCTAGAGTGCTAGCGCGATGTAGCTAGTATTTGGGGTGGATGAGAGTGTGTCTAGATTGGCTGTAGCTTGAAGTATAGCTCACCCTGCGATCGTTAGCGCTCCGCCCAACGGGGTAATCGGGCCGAGGAAACGGAACCTAGCAACCGCACCTGGATTTTAGCCACCATCGACAAGGGACGCGAACAACGAGACCCACCGTTCTTTGAGCGTGGTCAATGCAAAGATTGAACCGGAGAACAAGATCGAGCCCCCCAAGATGGCTGGTCCAGCGAACTTGTGGGTGGAAAACCTATTGTGCTGGGAAATGACCAGCAACGCAATCCCATTGATGCTCTACATCGGCCGGAGGGGTCACAGTCAGCTTTCGGTAAACTTGGGCGATCTCCGTACCATGTATTTGGCAGCTGTTGCCCAGGCGGCAACCCTTTCCGGTGTCACTCCCGGTCTGCTCTTCAGAGCGTGCGCTCCGAAAGCCGCCGCAGCGAACCCGATGGCACCTGAGAGGAGACAAAATCACTTCGCATCCTTTCGCATGTACCAAACATGCTCACTGAGCAATGCGCCAGAACGCCATAAGTTGGCGGAGTTTACGAGCGGTTCAACCATCCTACTCCGAGGCAACAAGGGTGTTGTGTTACTAGATGACATGGCTGTGACAGTCGGTCACGGCTTGGTCACGGAAGTAATTTTCAAAAGCGTGATCGACCACAAACTCAATCTGACCGCCAGCCATGGGCAAGGCGCAGAAAAAGACCGGGAAGGGTCGGTTGGACAAATACTACAAGCTTGCAAAGTGCGTTGGTTGTCTCTCGTATTTCTTCTGCTCACTTCAATCTCCGACCCAGGGAACAAGGCTACAGAGCTCGTTCGGCGTTTAAGCTGATACAGTTGAACAAAAAGTACGACTTCCTTGAATCTGCGCGATGTTGCATCGACTTGTGTGCCGCGCCGGGAGGTTGGTTGCAGGTCGCCAGCAAGTATATGCCCCCGAATAGCGTCATTGTTGGTCTGTTATCCTTATTCTGCCCCCGTCCACTCCGTTCTCACACACAATCAAAGGCGTTGACTTGGTTCCTATCAAGCCCATCCCTCGTGTTGTCACCTTCGCTTCCGATATTACGACCCCACAATGCAGAAACCTGATTCGGGGAGAATTGAAGGACTGGAAGGCCGACGTCGTGCTTCATGATGGCGCTCCTAACGTTGGTACCGCTTGGGTCCAGGATGCTTACAGCCAATCCGAACTCGTGCTTATGAGTCTCAAACTGGCGGTAGAGTTTCTGATCAAGGGTGGAACATTCATTACCAAGGTCTTCCGGAGTGCCGACTACAACAACCTGATCTGGGTGTTCAATCAGTTGTTTGCCAAGGTTGAGGCAACCAAGCCGCCGTCTTCGCGGTAAGACAACTCTGCTCTATGCATCTCAGCGCAACTGATGTTCGGTGTCCTCCAGTAATGTTTCCGCCGAGATCTTCGTCGTCTGCCGTGACTTCCTCGCGCCAAGGCAGATTGACCCCAAATTCCTCGATCCGAAGCACGTCTTCAAAATGCTCTCATCTTCTTCGTCTATCGACAAGGGTGCATCCTCTAACAACTTCCAAGCCAACGTCTTCCAGCCTGAAAAGAAACGCCGGAGACGAGATGGTTACGAAGACGGAGATTACACGCTATTCAAAGAGGGCACAGCTACCGACTTTATCCAGGGAGCCGACCCGGTTTCCTTCCTTGGAAGTGTAAACAAGATTTCGTTTAAAACAGACGAAGAGAAGGAGTATGTTAACCCCTCATTCTACCCGTAACTTGCGTCACCGATGCGCTTTTCAGATGGCGTAACCTCGACCTTACAACACCGGACGTTCTCACAAACTGTGAGGATCTGAAGGTTCTTGGGAAGGGAGACTTCAAGACCCTCATCAAATGGCGGTCTGCTCTGCGGGAAGAGGTGCGTTTCTATCCTAAAGACGTTTAATGGTATCTGCATCCCTCACTGTCCGTCCGTAGCTCGGATTAGATGTAAAAACTAAGCCCGCAGAGGAGCTCACTGAAACTGTCGAGGTCACCGAAGAGGTGGATGAGGAACAGCAGATCCAGGATGAGGTAGGCCGTCAATTCCCATCACGGGATATTGCCGCTGACAACCGACCAACAGCTCGAACGCCTCAACGCCGAAGCCATAGCTCGGAAGAAGCGCGAACGACGAAAGGCCAACGAAGTCAAACAACGGACAATTCAACGAATGCAGCTCCAAATGACCGCTCCTCTCGATATCGGACTGGAATTTCGGGACCAGGCTCTCGGTCACGGACAGGAAGATATCCTCGACCTCGAAATGTCGAAGAAACAGCTCGGAAAGAAAAATAACCACGTTGATCTCATTAATCTGGTCGACGACAAGGACGATTTCGAGAGCGACGAGGGGGAGAATGTAATGGATGAGGATGAAGGGATTCTGGATCCAGACGACGAAGAGGATAAAAAAGTGGACGAGCTTGAGGCAGAGTTGGACGAACTTTACGATGCGTATCAGAGAAAGATGGGGGAGCGGGATGCGAAGTACATGGTCAAGGAGGCTAGGCGGAAGGACAAGTCGCGGGAGGAGTGGCATGGGATTCAGCAACAGGACAGCGACGATGAAGATGGCAGCGACGGATCTGAAGGAGGATACGATGTCGTGCAGGCTGCTAAGGCCCGTTTTGGGGAAGACTCTGATTCGGAGTTGGACTCCGAATCCGACGAAGATCTGGATGCCTCTTCTATCAACAGGAAGCTAAAACGAACGAGAGGGGCCGACGCCGGGGTTAACGGGAGGCAACTCAAGAAGGCTAGGACAGGACAGCAACTGGAGACTAGCCGAGCCGCGAGCATGTGGTTCGACCAAGACGTGTTCGCCGGGGTTGACTTTGCAGTAAGCGATGGTGAGGATGAGGATGAGGATGAAGACGAGGAGATGCATGATGCAGAGGACGAGGAAGTGAGCGAAGAAGGTGAGGAGGATGTATCTCAGTCTGGGGGGTCAGCAGGCTCCGAGGACGAGTTCGAGGTGGTCCCGCAGGAAGACCGGGACGAAGAGATGTGGGACGTCGGCGACGAGGACCAAGATGAGATCAAACGGTTGAAGATACAAAGTACAGTTCTCGAAACACTCCCCAACCGACAACTAATACTGACGCGAGCTACAGAATACGGCCTGTTAACAGACGAAGCTGTCTCTATGGCCCATCGGCTGGTCAACCGAGAAACAACCAAAACCCATCTGATCAACGACGGGTTCAATCGTTACTCCCTTAATTCTAAAGAAGGGTTACCGGCGTGGTTCCTCGACGACGAGACTAAACACTACAAGTCCAACATACCCATAACGAAGGAGGCAGTGGCCGCCCTCCGAGCTCGCCAACGTGCTCTGGACGCTCGTCCGATCAAGAAGATCGCCGAGGCCAAGGCTCGCAAGAAGTTCAGGGCCACACAGAAATTAGAGAAGGCGATGAAGAAGGCTGAGGGTGTTCAAGATGCTTCGGACTTATCCGAGCGTGCAAAGGCGCAGCAGATCGAAAAGCTCATGAGGAAGGGCACGTCAAACGGTAAACCTAAGAAGGATATCAAGGTTGTCGTGGCCAAGGGATCCCATAGGGGACTAAAGGGCCGGCCAAAAGGTGTCAAAGGTCGTTACAAGATGGTGGACTCGAGGATGAAGAAAGAGGTGATTTTCCTCCGTTCTCTGCTCGGATTTTCCAACCCTGCTTACCTTTTTGTTCCTTAGGTACGTGCGGCGAAACGGAGAGAGAAGGCGAACAAGAAGAGATCGGGGTAGAATGGAGGCAGTGTATTAGTAGTAGCGTATTATCGGGTAATATTAATATCATTAGCATCGAGATTATCCAATATCAGGCTGTTAGTCGGGCGGTGTTGGAAGGTGGTCATCTTATCACATTGGGACAGGAACTCGTTCCACTCTTCATCCACCGTGGGGTTCCCACCATTGATCTAGGCACCTGTTAGTGTAAGGCTTAAGCGTCTGCAGAAAGAAGTATTACCAAACAAACTGAAGACTTTTGGCTCGTCTCGAGATCCAAGATAGTCTCCGTCACAACCCCTCCCAGTTTTTCGGTACTACCGGGGCTGACGTTCCGTCTTACACTCTCAGTCGAGTGGAGCTCATAATTCACTCCTTGGAATAGGAAGGAAGCAGAGGGTGCTGGCTGTTCCATCTTCTCAGATTCTTGGCTCTGAAGGCTTTGGTACAAGTTAGGTCCTGATGGCAAAGAATCCATGACCGTTCACTCACTATGAGTCTAACTCAGTGACATATTGCTGAAGAACAATAGGGAGTGGTGTATCGTGGCCCAGAGAGAAATCTTGGACGGAGAGCTGGATGTCTACCGGTCTACAACGGATGTGAGCTACGGACTACGATCAGATGGGAGTGAGGTCTAACCTATGAGGCATCAGCACGTCGACTTCAGATTGGTAACCCATCCACATTCGTGGTGTCCCAGAGGCACGTAGCACGTGTTCCATATCGGCGTTAACAACATCGGTATCCGATTCAGCGTCGCGTGTCTCAAGGGGAATCTCGAGCTTCAGAACTCTTGGAGACGATGAAGGCGATGCGAGTATTCCCGAAGCGCGGTACGTCAATCGGTGAAGATTTTGGAAGCTGGGATTGGAAGGGGCAGCGAGGGAAGGAGGCACACCGGGGGCGAACTCGGATCTCGCGTGCTCAGACTGGATCCAGTTCAAAAATTTGGAGTACAGGCCGTGGCCTTTCATCGGTGGTACCAGTGTGGTTCTCTGTCCATCAGGATGCGAAAAGAGGATGTGTCCGATGCTAGGTGCCAGGTTCAGCCGTTGCACTACGAGATGATCGTAATGACATACGAAACGGTACATGTCCTGATTCGGTTGGGGAGTTCCTCTGGGAGAGAATCCAGGAGTATACCCCGAAGGTCGATGGATTCCCTGAGTCGATACATGAGTGGATATTCATGCAAGAGGGATTATTACGACCCACTGTAAGGTGTTCACCACGCTACCGGAGCTCAGGCCACCAGTCTCGACAACACCGACTGTAGAATTTTGGGTGAGCCAGTCGGATAGTTTACGGATCCGGAATACACTGTTGTTTCCCATTGTCCATGGAAGTGATGTGTGAGGAACGAAGGGGTACATCGAGTAAAATTCCTCTTCTGTTGAATAGCCAAAGGATGACGTCGGGGGTGGTGGGGGGATATGGGATAAAAGCGGGAGCTTTGGTCTTTCTTGCAGCTTGATTGCAACCAAAAATCAGCGCCGACGTAGGGTGGAGATCTAAAGCAATAAACTGACATGATGAACTGCCCGGTTTATCAGCCGTTTAGCGGCTGAGAGGTTACGATAGTCTGCCGCACATATCCTAAGCTATTCAGGGGAATCAGTCAAAGTAGATGGGTTTTTAAGTGTTCGACAGGACCTTATCGCCTAGACTTTCGACAAATGCAGACGACAATCTGGAGATCTTTTCTATATATTCCTTAGGGAGGGGTTCGGGACCGTTGTACTGGACTGTTTCCTCGACGATAGACTGTGCTCGGCTGGAATCAGTGACCGGGCGCATTTGTGTTGAATGGGCATTACCCGCTTCAAGGCACCAATTCTTTCTGAGATCTGCTTCAAAGAACCCCTTAAACCCTGGACTCTCAGTGCCAGAGGCTTTGAGGTCGTGGATATCCGAACGGAGAAATCTTTCGCAAGTTGAAGGAGGTCTGAACCATCTTTGAAGCCAGGATATAAGCTCGTGTGATACTTGAGACCCACCGGGGCACATACCTTTGCCCAGGACCAGGAACAGTTGGCTGCGCGAGAGGTTGAAAGCTATGGGGAAAGTCAGATATCCACACGGGAGAGTGTTAAACCCGCTTACTCTCGGTCACAACCTCCGTCTTTTCTCGTTTCTTTTTCTCAATATCTCGAAGCGACGGCCAACCCCAAGCATTCTCCACAATTGCACGCGCATAATCGGCCTTGCGCCTACAAGATCTCCACAGCCAAGGATCCAACCGGTAACTTTCGGCAAACCGCCGAAGTTGTTCCTTGCTGAATGATCGGCGCAGGTGTTCTATCACCTCGTTGTACTGTTTTGCGTACAGTGTAGATTCCGGGTGCGCATATTCACGGGGCCGGCCGCGTTCCAAATCCTCTAATGAAGGCTGGGAACCTGTAGTCTGAAGGGAAGCTAAGAACGCATCAACCTTTGGAACACCTTCACGGCTTGAAACAGGCGTTTGTCTTGGAGGTGGCGCTGTCGGGGTTGCCACAGACTGAGCTGCAGAGGAGGTTGGTTCCGTCCCGTTCGTGGACTCTTGGGGACTGTCTGAGACGTTACGTGTGAGTGCCTGTTGAGCCAGCCATCTTCGGTGGTGCTGGACAGTGCGTGAAGACTGTGCACAGCGTCGAAGGAGAACCTGGGACATTCGCGTTCGCCGACGCTGCCGGTGACGGTAGTGACGGGGATGAGCGTGTCCTCCGGAGTTGGCCCGATGATCGTACCAATCAAAAAACTCCCACGGCCGCTAACCGCCTCCTCGCATCTCAGAAAAAAAGGATTGGGTCCGCAGACATGACGATCCCAACCGACGCCATCGACGATGTCATTGATTTCTCCGATCTTGAGGCAAAGTGAGTGACTGATCTTCCCGTGCAGTTTTCATTCACCAACGGCGAAAACTTTTCGATTAGATTCAACGTTGTCGCAGATGAAAGCTTCGACAACCTCGTCGTTTTAGACGGCGTTCCCATCATCGATACCTCAAGACGCGAGAAGCTCCTTACCAAAATCTCCAAGGAGTTTGCGAAGAGAGGCTCCACAATCTCAGCAAACAATATGACAGTCCCATGGGATGATGCCACTGGAAAGAGCAAGGGGTACGTTGGTTTTCTCATGGCCAAACTTCATATTAACTCCCGATTGACTAGATATCTTTTCATCGAATTCAAGACTCGCGAGGATGCCGAGTACGCCATCAACGCCATGAACGACGTTCCTTTTGATTCAAAACACACATTCCGTCTCAACCACTTCCTCGACGTGGAAAAATACACGGAGATGGACCCCACCTACGTTGAACCCAAAAGTGAGGTCTACAAACCTGGTGTGCGTGACTGCGTATAGTTGCGACGATCACCAACTGATTCCGTTCCAGGAACACCTGCGCGCTTGGCTGGCTGACCCCCAAGGGAGGGATCAGTATGTTACATACAGAGGAGACGAGGTCGCAGTCAACTGGCACGGAAAGCCCTCCCAACGTGAGGTTGCCCACACCAGAGTTGTATGTTTTGCGCCCCACTCCAATGAACACGTCACTCATACCTTGTAGAACTGGACGAACTTGTACGTATCGTGGTCACCGCAAGGCACATACCTCGCCACCTTGCACCGCCAGGGTGTCTGCTTATGGGCCGGCACTTCGTGGGAAATGAGACAGCGGTTCGCGCACCCACTGGTCAAACTGATCGACTTCTCTCCGAACGATAACTACTTCGTGACATGGTCGCACGATCCCGTTGTTGTCCCGGAAGGTTCGCAACAGGGCCCCAACTATTTCTCTTTCGACGATCAAGGTAACAACGTTGCGATCTGGGATATCAAGACTGGACACCTTCTGCGCACCTTCCTCATCGAGAGCGATGACAAGAAACAGCTCCAGTGGCCAGCTCTCAAGTGGAGCGCGGATGAGAAGTACGTTGCTCGTGCGACTCCCGGACAACAGATTAGTGTCTACGAACTTCCGAGCATGGGTCTCCAGGGGAAGAAGAGTTTGAAGGTCGAGGGTGTTGTCGACTTTGAATGGTGCCCACACGGAGACAAGGACAAGGACGAAGCTGAAAAAGCTGCCAAGTCCGGAAAGCCCAGCAAGGCGAGGGAGAACCTGCTGGCTTATTGGACTCCCGAAGTTGCCAACCAACCTGCTCGCGTGACAGTCATCAATTTCCCGAGCCGTTCAGTGCTACGTCAAAAGAATTTGTTCAATGTATCAGATGTAGGCAAACTGCTTCGTATTTTTCTGCGAAAGTGATTCAATCCTTCTTTAGTGTAAATTGCACTGGCAAAACCAAGGCGACTTCCTCTGCGTGAAGGTCGACCGTCACACAAAGACGAAGAAATCCATATTCTGTAACCTCGAGATCTTCCGGGTGAGGGACAAGGATTTCCCTGTCGAAGTCGTCGAACATAAGGGTTAGTGCACGGGCAGAAGTCTCATCTGAGATGACCTTACGTTCACTATCAGACACCGTTTTGGACTTTTCGTGGGAGCCGAAAGGCGAACGGTTTGCAATTGTTTCGTCCAGCGACCCGAACGTTGGAAACCCAGGACCAGGTATTACCGTAAAGACCGATATCAGCTTCTACCAGCTTGAACGAAGCAAGGGTGACTTCAAACCCCTTCGTTAGTGCAAATTCATCTCAGGTTTATTAGGAAACCTCTCACTGAGGCCCTCTTTTAGAAACTCTCACCTCACGGACCAGCAACACCATCCGTTGGTCTCCTCGGGGGAGACATGTAGTTCTCGCTACTGTCGGATCTTCAACGAAATCAGAATTGGAATTCTGGGATCTCGACTTCAACGCAGAAGAAGGCAAGAAGGAGGGTACAGGAGATTCCTCCGGAATCCAACATCTCGGTACCGCTGACCACTACGGAGTCACTGATGTAGAGTGGGATCCAAGCGGTCGGTGCCTCTCCACCAGCGCTAGCGCGTGGAGACACACTGTACGTGTTTCCAGTCTGACCTCTCGTAGTTTGCGGTGATCAACCTATTTTCCCCAAAAGCTCGAGAACGGGTATGCAATCTGGGATTACGGGGGCCGGGAACTCCAAAAACAAATCCTTGATCGATTCAAGCAATTCCTCTGGCGACCTCGCCCACGCACACTCCTGACGAAAGAACAACAACGTCAGATCCGCCGAAACCTTCGAGAATACTCCCGAGTGTTCGACGAGGAAGACGCGGCGGAGGAAACGAACATCAGCGCTGAACTTATCGCTCACAGGAAACGTCTCGTCGACGAGTGGAACACCTGGCGTGCGCTGTGCGAAGAAGAATCGTCCGATAGGAAGAAAGGTAAGAAGGGTGAGCGGCGCGGAGAAGAAGCTAAGGAGGAGATTGAGGTATGGATCGACGAGGTGATCGGGCAGATCGAGGAGGAAGTTGTGGAGTAGAAGCGCTTCCTCTGTCGTGAGTTTGTTCTATAGCTGCCCTCGCGTACCCCCTTGCCCATTGTAGTTTTCTCTTCGTTCGGGGACCATGCGTTATTCCTGATCTCTTACCTGGCGTCGGGCGATCGGAGATCACTAGATCACTGACGGTCTACAACATGCATGAACAAGCGAAACCGGCACAATACGAAGACAGTTGAACAACGGGGTAAAGCCAAAATGGAACGATGCAGGGGTGTATTTAGATAAGGGGGACTAGCGGGCCGAACCATAAGACATGAAGGAGGTGGACATCCCCCCGGAGGCAGCTACAGAAGCGGCATCTAACCGTGCGTCGCCGAAAGGCACATCTGAAAGGAAAAAGATACGCCTGGAAAAACATGCGAGATGGGGCCACCAGCTTCGGCGGGTGTCCTTTGCTCGTTGATGATGTGGAGGA
>Ga0307515_10012296_pt1 | contig 16108 bp, 15 predicted proteins | sample 17_EM_MG_FD_194513 | JGI IMG/M metagenome (GOLD analysis project Ga0307515, IMG submission 194513) | Populus trichocarpa ectomycorrhiza microbial communities from riparian zone in the Pacific Northwest, United States - 17_EM | ecosystem: Host-associated > Plants > Roots > Unclassified | place...
ACAAAAAGTAATTTACTGTGTTTGGTTAAGAATGCTTTTGAAATTGAGGTTATAAAATAATTTTAAAAAATATATATTAATATTGATGATTTTTAATTTAAATATTGTAGATTTAATTATTATTATTATTACATCATGAAATAAATAATACTTTATATAAAATATTTTTTAATTGTTCCATTAAACTATCTACAATTCCATCACGTATGAAATACATCCGACAAGGACTATAGTTTCCTTGGTTTCTTAAACGCGCAATAACATCAGGTAAAATATAATCAGGAACAAAATTGGGATTACGATCAAATTCTGTAAATGCTACGTCATCAAACGATCTCCGTCTAATTTATGTAGTGTCATTGAATAATGTTAAACACTAGTTTTTCTAATAAAACGCAATTAAAAATAAAAAATAAAATAAAATTTTTTTACTAGGTCGGACCCAGTTCAATGCATTTAGCTTCGAACCGGACCCGATCCAGTCAGAACAGTGGAGACACTCTCCACTGTTCCCGTGAACAAAGAACACATAAGTGAACAGTGGAGAGTGGTTCACTCTCCATGGCAAAAAGCAGCATTGTGCTGCTTTCAGTGATCTTGCATTTTCAACGCATATAATGATGAGGCCCATGAACAATGAATAGAGTTTTATTCGTTACTAAACATTTGTTTCCCGTGGTTTGCTTCAAAAGCAGAAGCAACCACGGAAACAAATGGGCTCATATATTTTCAAAGAAATAAAATAAAAAAAAAACAAAGAAAACACACACGAAGACATGATTTTGAAGAATGCCTGGTTGAAATAGTTTGTTAGCCCGGTTTTGTCATCTATAGTTTGTCCCAATAACTCAATTTGATAAGAAAAAAAGCTTTTTTTTTTTACTTCATTAGTAACTAAGGCGGAAAGAGAGTAAAATAAATAAGCATCAAGGAAATGACATCTAAATTATTTAGTATGGTAAGCACTATAATAGTATTGAAATAAAAGAGTTTTGCCAAATTTTAGTGCCCACATATGAACCGCAATGCCTTCTTTTAAAAGAAAAATTTTGAAATTAAAAAATATTTTTTAAAAAAGAAAAGAAAACACAAAGAACACATATGAATGCATGTATATAAATTTTCAAGTTCATTAATGACTAATGTTTGTTGATTTATTTGTGTTAAAGAATCAACCTATGACACCCCAAACTCTCAGACTTGCAGCAACCTCAAAAACAAATTTCAATACTACAAGAGGATAACTGTTAGCCTTTCAAATATTCAAATCACCTGCTGATAAGATATATGTATTGAGATAGGAAACTAGTCTATATTTTTTCTATCTAAGAAGAACTCTAGAGTAGATAATAAAATATTGTACTAAACCATTATTTCTTATAAAGACTTCAAGGCGTAAGGAAACTTTACATGGTAACAGAGCCACTCATAAAACCACCGTCCCTTTTTATTTTCTAATCCACAATGGCCTCTCCATCCTTTTCTGCTTCTAGTACCACCTTCAATACTCATGTTACTCCAACACTTTCCAATCTTCCCATGACCATCAATGTCAAACTTAATTTTTCAAACCACCTTGTCTGGAAAGCACAAGTTCTACCTTATTTCAAAGGCCAAGAAGTTTTTGGCTGCCTTAATGGTACTATACCACCACCACCTCCTGAACTTATTGTCTCTTCTCCTACTAACAATACTGTCACTACCACCCATAACCCTCTTTATAATCAATGGCTGCACTAGGATTCCCAGGTTCTAGCCACCATTAACTCTTTTCTCACTGAAGATGTTCTCACCCAAGTCTTATCCTACACAGCTTCTCATAAGGTATGGCTTACCCTTGAACATAATTTCTCTTCTTTTTCTCGTGCAAAAACCATCCAAGCTTGCACACAACTTACCAATGCCAGGAAAGGTGCTATGTTTGCTCACTCTTATTTCCTTCACATCAAACATTTTTTAGATGAACTTGCTCTTACTAGACAACCCTTAACTTGTGATGATGTCATCACTTATTTGTTTGCTAGCCTCAGTCAGGAATATGATTCCTTGGCTTCAACAGTCTTCTCTCGTCTTAATCCTATTATGTTGGAGGAATTCTATTCCCTACTTCTTCTCTATGAGTCCTGCATCACTTACAACAATCATCCTATAACACATGCTGCTTTAGTCTATCTTACTGCTAAACAACCTCTAGTGCATCCTTCATCTCAATTTCGATCATCTCCTGTTATGTACACTCATGGTCGTATTCCTTATCGTGGTCGAGGATGAGGTGTTTAATTCTCCAACAGAGATATCTCTTAGTCCACTTATGTTATCTGTCAGGTATGTTTTAAACAAGGTCATATTGCCCATAAATGTTATCATCATTTTAATGTCACCTATTAGGATTAACAACCATAAGCCATGATTGCTGCTCAATTTCCATCCAATGAGAATGACTAGCATCCCAATACAAGAGCCGCCCATCACCTTACCAATGATAATAACAATCTTTATATTTTCATTTATGATTATTAAGGCTAGGATCATATTTAGGTGGCCAATGGTGCAGGTTTGAAAATAGTAAGGAGTGACATTTCTACTCTTTCTTCTCCTTCTAAATCTTTTATTCTTAACTAACTACTGATTATGCCTGAATATCATAAAAATCATCTTTATGTTCATCATTTTATCTTGACAATAATGTTTTCTTAGAATTCCATGCTTTTTTATTCCATGTAAAGGATTACTTGAGGAACGTCCTGCATCTTGGACCACTCAATGATGGTATTTACAACTTCTTTGCTTCCCTTGCACATCTTCAGCCACAAGCTTTCTTTAGTGTTTGCGTGTCTGCTTCTCTTTGGCATTATCGTCTTGGTCATGCCTCTCTTCCTGTCATTAATAAAGTTGTTTCTTTATTTGTAAAAAATAACAGTTTTTCCATATGTTCTCATTATCAATTGGCCAAGAGCCATTATTTACCTTTTAAACTTATACATGTGTCTGTTTCAAAACCTTTGGAGTTAATTTATTCTGATGTTTGGGGACTAGCCTCTCTCTCGTCTACTTCTGGTGCACATTATTACATTAGCATTTTAAATGATGCTACCAAGTTTCTATGGTTGTTTCCTTTAAAACTCAAGTCTGACGCCCATCAGACATTTATTCTTTTTCAAACAGTTATGGAATGTAAATTTAATAGAAAAATTAAAGCACTCCAATCTATTGGGGTGGTGAATTCCGCAGCCTTAGCACATACTTATACCACCAAGGCATTCAACATAGAATCATTTATCTCTATACAAACCAACAAGCTGGTGCCATTGAAAGACATCACAAACAAATTGTTGAGATAGGTCTAACATTACTTGTTATTTCCCATCTACCCCAAATGTTTTGGGAAAATGCATTTCACGTTGTTGTTTTTATCATTAACAGATTGCCAACCTCAATCCTTCACAATAAATCTCCTTTTGAAATGGTTCATCATCGTAAACCAGGTTACAATTTTTAAGTGCTTTTTGATGTGCTTGCTGGCTTTATTTGCGTTGTTATAATCAATACAAAATGGATTTTAGTTTTAAAAATTGTATATTTATTGGTTATAGCATTGGTCATTGCGATTACAAATGTCTTAATATTTCTATTGGCAAAATGTATGTCTCTCATTATGTTGTCTTTGATGAATCTGTTATTCCTTACCAAACTCATACACTAGTCCAGTCTCCTCCTCATACTCTTTTGGTTACTCTCCCTCGTTAATTAAGTCTGTCCTGGACCAGTATTGCACCTTCTACAGGTACCACACCTCCCTTAATATCTTTATCCTTTCCTTATGAATCCATCATCATGTCCTAACAATTTTATTCATATTACTACTGTTTCCCTCATCAGAGATGTTGTTATTGCTACATAATCCGAAGACAAACCTTCACTTCCATTATCCATCTCCTCACTTCAAACGACTCATAATTTTCATCCTATGATCACTCACAACAAAAACTACGTTCACAAATCTAAATTGATTTCTGACTACCATGCTCGCTATCCTTTTCCCAAAGCTCTCATGGCTACATTTCAGTCTAATGACTTAGAACCTTCCTGCCATTCTAAAGCTGTCAAACATCCATATTAGTGGGAGGCTATAGAGAAGTAATTTGATGCCTTATTATCTAACAACACTTGGATTTTGGTTTCCAAATCACCTACTGCCAATATCATTAGCTGCAAGTGGTTGTATAAAATTAAACACAAAGCTAATGGCATAATTGACAAGTACAAGGCCAGGTTGGTTGCTAAAGGGTTTCATCAACAAGAGGGCATTGATGCTGGGGAGACTTTCAGCCCTGTTGTCAAACCAATAATAGTCCATTTGGTTTTTTCCTTGGGGTTTCACTAACCCTTAACTACCTAATCATGTTTGCAAATTAAATAAGTCTCTCTATGGACATGATCATTCACTTCATGTTTATCATCATGGATCTATCACCATCTATTTATTAATCTATGTTGATGATATAATCTTAGTTGGCTCTAGTGTTCATTCCATTGGCAGTACTATTCATTTATTACAGAAACATTTTGTTGTCAAAGATATGGGTGCATTGGGTTTCTTCCTAGGCATTGAAGCCATACGAGAGGATGATGACCTATTCTTATCTCAACGATATTATATATTGGATATTCTTGTCCACAACAAAATAAACAAGGCAAAGCCTTGTATTACCCCCAATGCCCCATCACAATTTGTCATCATTTTTGCTGGCACTTCATTTCATGACCCATAATTGTATCGCAGTGTTGTTGGTGGCCTATAGTACTTGTCATTTACCTAACATGATCTTGCCTTTACTATCTACAAAGTGAGAAAAATATATGCATCATCTTATAAAGATACACTAGGTCGCAGTCAAATGAATCTTACGTTACTTAAAACACATTATACATCATGCTTTGTTGATCCAACCATTATATATTCTTCAGCTTCAAACCTTTAATGATGCTAATTGGGCAACAGATCATGACAATAGACGATCCATTGGAGTTTACTATGTCTATTTAGGGTCTAACTTGATTTCTTGGAGTTTCAAACAACAACACATAATAACTCGAAGTAGCACAGAGGCAGAATACAAAGCTTTCGCTAACATTGCTGCAGAAACTCAACGGCTAAAGTCTTTGTTGATTGATCTTCATGTTTTAATTACTCCCTCTCTAATTATATGGTGTGATAACATTGGGGCCACGTATTTATTCAGCAATCCATTGTTCTATGCTCATACAAAGCACATTAAAATAGACTTTCACTATGTCAGAGATCAAGTTATACATGGTTAACTTCTTGTGAAATTCATCTTTACCAAAGATTAGTATGTTGATGCTCTTATCAAGCCTCTACCTTCTGTCCAATTTCAACTTCTCCATGACAATCTTAGGGTTCGTTCCTTACCCTTTTGATTAAGAAGGTGTGTTGAAGAATCAACTTATGACACCTCATATTCCTTAAACTTGCAGAAGACTTCTCAAGCAATAAAGCCCTGCAACAACCTCAACAATAGATTCCAATACTTCAAGATGTTAACAAATAGCCTTTCAAATATTCAAATTACCTGTTGATAAAATATATGTATTGAGATAGGAAACTAGTCTATATTTTTTCTATGTAATAAGAACTCTAGAGTAGATAATAAGATATTGTACTAAACCATTATTTCTTGTAAAGATTTCAAAGCATAAAGAAACTTTACAATTTGGAATCCTTTTTAGATTTTCAAAAACATTTCTTAAAAAAATACAATGATTGGAGTTTTGGCATTTCTTACCTATTTAAATTGAAAGATTGAATTAGCAAAGACCACAAATTATTCACAAAAATTAGAAATTCTTAAGCATACTATTTTTTTTTTTATCTTTCACCAATAAAAAAAAATAGAAGAGATCAATATTCAACAAAATCTCATTCATCTTGGTTCTTTTAAATAAGATTCTCTTTAACAACATAATTTGTACAAAGAACATCATTATTAAGTCTACTAAGAGAGGTAAGGTTGCTTGAATCAATATGGACACCAAAATAAAGAAAATAATATCAACATTGAAGCATGATTGATCATGCAAATCAAGTATCTTATTGACAAAATCTATGCAAATCAAGGGTTGTTGATTTCTTTCTCAATAATTAATTACAAAAAATCTTAAAATTTTTTATTTTCATCTCTATAATAAATAATGGAGTAAGAATAATAATAATAATAAAATAGGGTTAGAATAAGACAAATAACACCACCCGATCAGAATTTTAAGGGAAAATATATAAGAAAGTAATCCCTTAACTAGGATCTGCATTTCGATTAAGTCCTTAAAGTGTAAATTAAAACATAAGGAATTATCACCAATTATTCAAATTCAAGGAAGTAGCTAGGAAGATTATTGGATCTTGGAGAAAAGGAAACGGTATGCCTTGTGAGGTTTGGTGGAACATCCTGTTCCATCACACATCACACACCACACACATCAAGTAGCCTTCACCTTTCTTTCATGGCTATAAATTCAAGACTCCTAATTGAAACTTTCCAGCCTTGCATGACTTGTGTCAAACTCCTTTTTCCTTTTCACCATTTAATACAAAGAAAGGGAAATATTGGGCATACATTTAACCTTCAGAGACATGATTAAGCTGTGTGAAAGGGAAGATTCGCAACTGTTGATTCATTATAGTATTTTTTTTTGCTTCCAGGAATATAAAATTAACTGTTAAAAAAAAAAAAAAAAAAAAAAAGAACTCTCCGTTTTCTCTCTAATTATGATTCATGTACCTGAATTTCACCTTGGCAAAAACTGTTTAGACAATGGCATGACCAAACTTCTCATAACCCTTGTTCTAATAATTCTTGCCCCCATGATTCCTCTCTACATCCTGAATATCTCATCACCAATATGGCTGCCTTATAAGAGCTCTGAGAGCAGAAAATGTGACATATTTCGTGGGACATGGATTTCGTATCAGAATATGCCATACTATAATAATGCAACATGTCGAGAAATCTTTGATCAACAAAACTGCATGAAGTTTGGCAGACCAGATACTGATTTCATGAAATGGAAGTGGAAACCAAACGAGTGTGAGCTGCCTCGCTTCGATGCGGAGCAGTTTTTGGAGCTTGTAAGAGGAAAGTCAATGGCATTTGTTGGAGACTCCTTAGGAAGAAACCAAATGCAGTCACTGCAGTGTCTCTTAGCCAGAGTAAGTGTTCAGAATTAGTAAAAAATAAGTAGCTGATCATTGAAGCAAGTGTTTTTTTGCATGATAAATTCACTTCTGTACTCACAGGTGGTCTATCCTGAAGACATTATTTCTTACACAGAAGATAAAAGATTCAAGAGATGGTTCTATGTTAACTACAACTTCACACTAGCATCCTCTTGGGCGCCCCACTTGGTTCGAACCATTGACACAGACCCTAATGGCCCGACCAATAACCGCCTTTTGAATCTTTACTTGGATGAGGCCGACGATGCCTGGGCAGCTCAAATTGAGACGTATGACTACGTGATCATCTCGGCTGGAAGATGGTTCTATGGACCACAAGTATTTTATGAAAATGGCAAGGTTGTTGGATGCCATCGATGTCTTAAGAACACCATCAAGAACCTCACAATGTTCTATGGATACAGGAAGGCTTTTAGAACTTCTTTCAAGACCCTGCTCAGCCTTGCAAGGTTCAGTGGGGTAACATTTTTGAGGACCTTGTCACCGGCACATTTTGAGAACGGTGAATGGAATAAAGGAGGCAATTGTGTCAGGACGCAGCCCGTTTCTAATGGAGAAATGAAATTGGAAGGGGGTGATTTGGAGCTATACTTGACTCAAGTAAAGGAGTTCAGAAGAGCAAAAAGGGAAGGAAAAAGGAGGGGCTTAGATTTCAGGTTGCTAGACATAAGTGCAGCAATGGTTGTGAGGCCAGATGGACACCCAAACCATTATGGACACTGGCCGCATGAGAATGTGACTATTGCCGATTGTGTTCATTGGTGCTTACCAGGCCCAATTGATACTTGGAACGAGCTCTTGCTTCAGATGCTGAAGCGGGAAAGGCACTGAAGAGCCATTCAGTAGCAGACTACACAATATTCAGCTCAATGCAATCTGATGGGTTTGGATGAGGCAAATGGTTGGGGGGGAGTCATGTGGAGTGTGAAAAGGCATGGTTTCTGATTTCCAGTTTTTGTTGTTTATTATTTATTTCAAGTTGCCAGTCGTCTCCGAGTCAATATCTTCCATTTGGTTATGGTCCAAACTCCTGAGAGACGGACGGTAAAAATTATAAAACCATCATTAGAATCTGTTAAAGGGATTCTACGCCCAAGTGCGATCAACCATCTCAATCAGGATGGTGTTGTTTCTGGTTCTAGTTCAAAACGCCCTGTTCAAGTGCAGAAAAGATAGAAAAAAACAAAGAAACTAGGCATTAGTGAATCACCGGGAGCTTTGTATTTTCACAATGAAGATGTTTAACTATTATCTCTATAAAATGTTTTCATATTTTAGCAGTGAGCATCTTGCATAAGATCACTGACAGGCAGTAGCAACGTTTCCTGGAAGCGAGGGAAGAGGAGCAGGATTCTTCTTCTAGTTCTGCCCTTGGTCACTTACTACTTTAGAAATCATTATAGAAAAGGAAAGCAATTTCATGTATTAGATCTTAAAATATTGTGGTATAAGAGCAACCCTAGCAGTAATAATCAGAGGTTCTTAGCATACCCCAGTAACCCCACCGCTAATCCTAGATAATGCTAGACATGTAACCCTACTTCATCATCACCTTTTGACCTAAATTATTGTTCTTCTTAAATAACCCAGATAATTAATTTTCTTAACATTTTCCTTACTGCTAAAATGTTTCTGTCCAGCTCATCACTAGATAAATAAATGCAGTCAAGTCTTGGACTTAGAAAATGCAGTCAAGTCTTGGACTTCAAAAATGCAGGCAAGTCTTGCCTTAATAGCCTCCTACCCGAGCTTGAACTTCCAATCTCAAACCTGTTCTGGACCTTGAAGTTGAATCATAATAGCTATAAGATTTATCTGAAATGAAAAGATCAAGGGAAAAAAAAGAAGATCACGATCCCAGTTGTGAGTTTTTACAAGTTTACAAGGATTCTGGAGTGGTTAGACAACTATTCCTTCTAAATTCCAGCTGCTAGTTCCTTCTTCTCAAATCAATTTAAATGGGAAAAATATTTTAAATCAAATAAAGGAAAGCGTAAAGAATAACTCAGCAGCCTCCGAAGTCCCACCAATCTTGGTTGTCACACTAGGTGGGGGCGTGTAATAGGGTCTCAGCTGATATTTTAGTTCAGAAAGATGTAGGTAGCAGTCGACTATCAAAGCAAAAGGTAAGCTTACCTTTCCTCTAAGAAAAATGTGATGAAATGTGCCCAATCTCACAGAAATGCGATTTGCAATCATCGATAACTTTCCTCCTAAGCCACGCCTGTGTCACTTGGCACTGAATACAACCAACAGAGCATTCCTGTACTTGTATTTGAAGATACCTGCAAAGCTAAACACCATGAGGTGGCACAGTGTATCCATGAGCCTTATGATTGCTGGGAATTGTTGACTATAAAATGTGATTACCGTTTGATCATGTTATAATTCTGTTGCATTCCTATTCCCATGTAGCCCTAGACAAAACTGTGCACACATTTCTGTGTCTAGAAAATAAGGAATGAGAGCAGCTGCAGAAGGAATGCAGTCCATTTCCACCCTTTATTTCAAAACTTGGCTTGAGTCATTTCCAGCTTCCAAGCTCATCAAAAGTGTGTCATAGCAAATTTAATAGACATGGCTTTGATTTCCATTACAGTTATTGCTGGTAAATACGATTAGGGCACGTTTATTAGACAAACAAACTAGTAATGAAGTCTGTACAGGCAATATTATCAGTATCATGATGCTAACATTTTTAGGTACAAAGAAGGCTGCTGGAAAAATATAATATGAAAACTAATATGACAGAGAAACGTAGTGCTCAATTATGATGACGATGGTTAACCAAAATAAAGGGCATTTACATCATGATTGTGATTTAATACTCAAACTTCACCTGTATTAAGGTTGGTAATGATAGAATTGATTGGAAAACGAAAAGGTTAGGAATTTCCAAAGCTACTATTCAATGTAGATAATGATGCTTCACCAAAGACAAAAGGTGTATTAACTGTGAACCAGCAAGAACTCTCAAACCTCAGCTCTAACAGCTGTTAAAACTAATAATTGGTCAACGTTCGATACATGTCCAGAAACATTATAAAACCCATAACAATTGCTCCTATATAGTATGCACTAAATGCGAAGTTACTTTGTTTCACTTCACCATGAAGTTTAATGACAATGAGTTTTCCAAAGGAAAGAACTCACAGCACGGCACCTCCAAAAAGTTGCTGCTGCTAGCCTTCAGTCTAGTTTTCCTCACTATAATCCCTCTCTACCTGTTTTCAACTTCACATTCTCCACTTTCATCTCCTAAGATTGATGTCAGTGATTTGAGAAACATAGGAATGGTGAAGGAATGTGACATCTTTAGTGGAAAATGGATTCCTTATCCTAAAGGGCCTTACTACACTGATGCAACTTGTAGCCTAATCATCGACCAGCACAATTGCATTAAGTCTGGGAGACCTGATACAGAGTTCATGAAATGGAGGTGGAGACCAGACGAATGTGAGCTACCGTTCTTTAATGCAAAGCTGTTCTTGGAACTTGTTAAAGGGAAGAAGATGGCCTTCGTCGGAGACTCCGTAGGTAGGAACCAAATGCAATCATTGCTGTGTCTCTTAGCCAGTGTAAGTGCTCAATCACTGCTCATAGCATATATCCATAGATAAGGATTGAATCACCAAGAAACTCGAGTTATAAACTCCATGTTGTAATAACTGACACCATTAAACTTAAATATCTTAAAATTAGACCAGAATTTGCTAGGATGTAGTTATTTTATTTACCAGACAATCAGTATCAAGAACTCTACAAGCCAAATTAGAGGCACAAAATTGAGAATCTTTCCTAATATAAATTTGATTCTCATTCCTGATCTTCGTCTTTCAGGTGACCTATCCCGTGGATATTTCTCATAGATATGCAGTAGACACGGCATATTTCAAACGCTGGTTCTACGCTGATTACAGGTTTACCCTTGCGACTCTTTGGTCTCCATTCTTGGTTAAGTCCCGTGATGCAGACCCCAGTGGTCATTCCCTCAACAGCCTGATGAGCCTTTACTTAGACCAAGCTGATGAGGCATGGGCTAGCGAGATTGAAAATTTCGACTATGTGATCATCTCAGCTGGACAATGGTTCTTCCGTCCTCTGATATACTACATGAATGGTCAGGTTGTGGGTTGTCATAACTGCTATATGGACAACATTACTGCTATTACAAAGTACTTCGGCTACAGAATGGCATTTCGAACTGCCTTTAAGACCCTTCAAAGCCTAAAGAACTACAAGGGCATTACATTCTTAAGGACGTTTTCTCCTTCACACTTCGAAAATGGAGCATGGAATGAAGGAGGGAATTGTATCAGGACAATGCCCTTTACAACCGAGGAAAAGAAGCTTGATGGTTATGAATTGGAATTCTACCTGACACAAGTTGAAGAACTAAGGAAAGCACAGAAAAAAGGGAGGAAGAGGGGCGCGAAATTTGAGCTACTACCTACAACAGAAGCAATGCTGCTGAGGCCAGATGGGCACCCAAACCATTATGGGCGCTCACCTCATAGCAATGTGACTGTAGCTGATTGTGTTCACTGGTGCTTGCCAGGCCCCATTGACACTTGGAATGAGTTGTTGCTTTATATGATGAGGAGGGAAGCTCGGGGCTCTTTCAATGAGAAGCTACAGAAAAATATTTCAAGAAAAATATGAATACAACGGTATATTATCAACACCATCCATTTATTATTCTTTGTAATCTTTGTTTCTGTAATTATTTATCATTTACAAGTAAATGAAGTGGTTAAGTTCCCTCGCATTACTCAGAAGAATAGTCACATCTATGGGAGAAGCACCTGACACTGTCAAATAACTGCATTTTGAGAAGCCATGGACCAGCATATTTTGCATACAATTGAAAAGCACAGGCTTCTAAACCTTTCGAGTTTGGTTTTTAACTTAAGAAAAGAGTACAAATGAGAAACTAATTTTGCTAGAATCAAGATCTTTATTCCTTGACCCGGACCCGTTAATCCTCTTCAAGTTTTATCCACTGTACTTCACTGATTATGTCTCTACTTGAGATAATGATGAATGTTTTGGAATTGGATGACTGTCAGGTCATGTTCATGATTCATGAAGTTGACATCCAACAACGTTTTACATCTCGTAGGTCAATCTCAATTTGAGAACATCAAGAACTCTACGCATCGCACCTATAATGTTGTTTCCTCCCTGTAATGCCATTGTCTCATCCTTTTCCCTCAATGTTCCACCCCCTTGCTCATTACTTTCTTGTCTTTGTCCAGGTGTGCTGTACCCTCTCTTTATTAGATAGTTTTACCTCTTACCCTAACTCTTTCAATAAGTATATTCTTTAGAGCCACTGAATTGAGCAATTAGCAGAATCATGAACTTTGGAAGTGGTAAACTTCATTGAATATATATTTTGAGAATTAGTCCATACAACCCACAGTATTATATTATTTGTTTCTTTACAAAATTATGATATATAATACAACGAAATTATCTCACGTTCACCAAAAAGTTATTTTATGAAGACGACCAACAGTTTCTCTTGATGCTACTCAAAATGAAAGTTTGATTAAGACCACAATGTTCAAGAATAAAATGTACATAACAAAAGCCGACCGCAGAAGCATGAGTCTCTGTTGGTGCTCAGTTCGGCCACCAGTGGAATAAGGTAGCTTGTCAACCATATAGTCTGTAGAAGCAGAACCCTTCTCTGAGGTGCTTCTTCCAAACCGATTCCTGGCGGTATTACCCTCTACATTGCTACTCTCAATCTTCCTCCACAATCCTTTCAACCTTTCTAACTCCATCTCTTTCAAATGAATTTCACCGACCAGGCCTTCTGCTTGTGCCTACAAACAAGACAGCATTTAGAAAAGTTGGTGTTTATGCGATGAGATATCCACTCCACATTGATCCAGAAGTCACAAGTAGCAGTCAATTTGTAATGAATTGTAAAATCCACCTGTTTTGCTGCTAGTTGCTCCATTAGGCTATGAAGCTGTTTATCCAATAACTTCTCTCTCTGAGCTGTGGCAAAATTACTTTCATGTCAAATTCCGTTGAGCAAGTGACTACTTCAAGAGAGGGAATTTTTCAACTAAATACTGGTTATAAAGGTTTTCTTGTCACTGGTTACAACAAGGTATATGTTTAACCATTGAAAATTAACAAAACTCTGCTAGGAGTTATTGGAAGAAAGACCATTCAACAACCAACTCAATAGCTCATCATGGAACATCTACTGTAGACAAATAATCTAAGCCCACCAGCAGGGTGTAATCCTCCCTGCAGCCTCACATACATTACTCTTTCCCAAGTGTCGTAATCCTATTCCAGTGAAAGCCTAGCCTTTAATATATGTTCTCAATGGCTGAAACCTGAAAAACAAACTCAAGTTTGTCCCTTTGACAACCTTCCAGAAAGCAAGGAAAGAAATGTAAACTAAAATCTAATCTCAGTTCCCTCTTTTACTTTGACCCACCCAAAAAACAAAAAGAAAAAGAAAAAAAAATGAAGAAAGAAACTCAAACTTTAAGAAGATTGATAATATTAGAAACCTGGAGTAGGCTGCTTCAGTTCATTCTCTTGAACTTGCACCCACCTTTTCTCTAAATCTTGAACAATTTCTTCCATTGAACTCTGAGAGAATTAGGCAGATTTTCAAGACCATATAACAAAAGGAGCCGGGCTGAGGAAGAAAGCTTGAAAGAGGCAAAGAAAAGCAAATCTACCAATTCTTTTTTCTTGTTATCCAACTTCTCTAATATAGCAGACTTCTCAGCTTCTGCATCTGGTCCAGCTTCAGCTGTCGTTTCAGATGCAACAACTGATTCAACAGACTTTCCACTTTGCCTGGCATCCAATGCAGTTTCTGCATTTTCCAGCTCCTCCATCAAAGTTTGCTCAGTCTCATCCATTTCCTAACATTAATTCATAAAAACAAACATCAAATTGTACAGCGAATATAGGAAGAGATTATTGCTTACAGAAATATCCTAGGACTCCTATAAGATATGTGGTTATGACAGTGACTGAAGCAATGACAGGAAAAAAAAACACGTTACTGATCAGAGTAGCATTAGATGTGGAAGTAAAGCCTGACCTGTAGCTTCTGAAGAAGTAAATCTGTTTCCTGCATTCGCTCCTGTAGTTTATTTTCACAATTTAATATAGCCTTTTCATATGCAGCATTTTCTTCCTGGAGGGTCACCTTTCTTAATTGGGCCTGTCACAAAAATAGATTTCAAGTACTGCTAGGTGAAAAGGAGATTCCAAGTACTAGTAGGTGAAAAGATAATCATCATATAATGTTATTTAATAGAAATTAGATCAGCCTTCAGACCAGAACTCGTCCATGTTCCCAGAATTGAATTGGAAGTCACGGACTCACCATTACAAATTAACATTACACTAAAAAGGAAATTTCTTTTTTAAATTTTATATTGCTTCTACATAGATTGGTCTTGTCAAGTAGAAATCATGGAGGTAACAAATAGAATTGATAAAAGTTGCAAACTCTCTGTGTTTTTTTAGTCAAATCAAGTTTCGACTAGGTAAATTTGATATGTTATGAGTTTACGCTAGTTGTTTAAAAAAAAACACTCACAAGAATGATCCTGGCACCTCGAATCCATACCCGCAATGGAGAGCACGAGAACAGAACTAGTGTGTCCCTATGTAGACTCCCCAACCCCCCAAACAAAGTACAAAGATCGATCACCTATTTCTTTACAAAGTAAATGTAACAAAATCTCTTTAAACTGTCGTATAAATCATAAATTAATATAATCCAAAACAACTATATCGAAAATCTTAGGCATATAAGATTCAAAACCTTCACTTGAAGAGATCGATAGCAATACATAAGCAAATATACAATAACCCCTAAGCATTGCAAATTGCAATACAATGAGAAACACCTGAGCATGATCATATCTGTACCACAAATTTCTATATTTATCAAAAGAACTATCCATAAAAACTAAAACCAATGTTAATATCCCAAATGAGAAAAACAAGTAAAAATATAACCTAAGACGTAAAAGCAAGACAAAAACACCAACAGATAATTTTTGCAAACCATAATTCAAAAACCTCAGATAACAAAACCCATTGCCTCAACCATATCCAAAAACACAAAAGACCCAGATGCCAAAACCCAGAAACACAAACAAAAAACCACACAACTCAACAACATACCCATCACAAACAACCAAAAAAAAACAACAGCCCGGATACCAATAAACCCTAAATTACCCAAATGATTGCATCTTTACCTGCTCTTTAGTAGCAGAATGAGCATTCAACTGGAGAGCAAGAGCAGCATTGGAGGCAAGAGAATGAGCAAGAATGTGAGGTAGACGTTGAGAGATATCAGGTGAAGGCAATCTAAGCCGTAGACCTTGGATCGAACGGCTCAAAGATGAAGCCTTTGAATCTAATTCTTGAACATACTTTTGTTGATCTTCAGTTAACACAATTGGGATTCTATCTTCTGATAATTCATGGTTGTTTCCATGGGCTCCTACTACATCTGCTGCCCACGCCAGCAATCCCGCCATGTCTGTATTCCTGTATAAAAATCACTTAAAAACTGTAATGTCTCAGCAAAAAGAAAATACTGGAAATTGAAGAACAAGAAGGGAGGAGGAGATTGGCGTGGGCTGATTTTAGGAAGACAAAGCTAAATGGCTTATGAGCCTAGATTTTCATTTTTTATTGGGCTTTAGTAAAAACTGAGGAATAATTTAGCTTGACCTGATGATTTGATCCAAAATTTAAAATAAATTGATTAAGTTTAAAATTATCAAAAACATGAGTTAACGCATGTTTCGGTTAGCCCAAGAAAAATCTAGTTAAAACCCATTA
>Ga0307515_10012297_pt1 | contig 16107 bp, 15 predicted proteins | sample 17_EM_MG_FD_194513 | JGI IMG/M metagenome (GOLD analysis project Ga0307515, IMG submission 194513) | Populus trichocarpa ectomycorrhiza microbial communities from riparian zone in the Pacific Northwest, United States - 17_EM | ecosystem: Host-associated > Plants > Roots > Unclassified | place...
CCAGAGCGGTGGTGAAACGGGCGGTCTCGGACTCGTGCCAGGGGGTGCGGGGAGCGATCGCGAAGACGTAGCCCGGGGTGCCGTCCGCCGCCGGTTCGACCCGGCACGCCACGTTCCGCAGCTCGAGTCCGCCTGATGTCAGGGCCGTGCGCAGGGCCCGGACGACCTGGGCGTCACGCAGCCGCTCGCCCACCGCGTCGGACCGGCCGCCGCGGCCGGCGTACTCCACCCGGGGGACCCCGCCGACCCGGTCCACGACCCGGACCACGTCCCCCACCGCGTAGCGGTACAGGCCGCCGACATGGCTGAAGATCACGTGGTAGTCCTGGCCCGCTTCCAGTTCGTGCGGCAGCAGGGTGGCGCTGTCGGGGGCGAGATCCTGGTCGGCGGGCACGAACTCGTACACCGAGGCCGACGCGACGAGGCTGCCCGCCGAGGCGTGCCGGTCCAGCGCCACGCCGACCGGCCCTTCCGAGGCGGCCACCGGCGCGGGCAACGCGGTGACGCCGGTGCCGAACTCCTCCCGCAGCGCGGGCAGATACAGCGACGCCACTCCGGTCGTCCAGCAGAACAGCGCACGGATGCGGGGCCACACATGGGCGGGTCGTACCGTCCCGAAGTAGTCCATCAGCCGTTCGAGTTCGGCGGCGCGGTCCGGGTCCGGCGTGCCGTGCGGCAGGCCGCCGAGGGTGCCGTCGCGCACCTCCTTCACGATCCGCGGCCACCACAGGTTCAGCTGGTGAGGGACGGCGGCGATCATCGCCGGGTTGATGCCGATCAGACAGCGCACATCGCTCTGCACCGCCAGTCTGAGCCGCAGATACGCCCGTTCCAGGTGGTCGCCGGGCTCGGTCGGCACCGGGAGCGTCGCCCACGGCGCGCCCGTGCCGGGCTCGGCCGAGAGCGGTTCGCCGAACCTGGCGCCGAAGTCCACCTGGCTGGCGCCCACATGGGGCCGGCCGTCGGCGGTGGTCGGCGGGGCGGTCAGCGGATCGTGCTTGAGGTTGAGGACGGCGTCGGGCCGGTCCAGCACCTCCGGGAAGTGCTCGATCAGCGGGGCCCACGCCGCGAAGTAGAACGGCATGAAGGTCGTGCTCATGAAGCGCGGGGTGACCGGAACCTTCTTGTGGGCTCCGGTGCTGCCGCTGCTGGTGAAGTAGACCTCGGGGTGGTCCGCCGACAGCAGGTTCCGTTCCCCGGCGGCCGTCCGCTCGATCAGGGGGGCGTGGGCGGCGTAGTCCTGTACGGGGACGGCCGCGCGGAAGTCGTCCATCGTACGGATGCGGCCGAAGCCGTGCTGCCCGCCGAACTCGGTGGCGGCGTTGAAGTCCAGCAGGTCGGCGAGGACACGCTGTTGCGCGCCGCGCGGGTCGGCGTGCTCACCGGCCAGCCGCTCGCGTGCGGCGAACACCCGCTCGCGGTAGCGGCCGGTGTGGCCCGGGGTGTGCCAGACGGAGGGGGTGGTGGCGGGGGAGGGGGCGTTCACGCGACCAGCACCTCTCGTACGGCTTCGGCGGCGCGGTCGGCGTCGGGGTGTTGCGGCAGCATCGTCACCGGTAGGTCCCGGGTCTCTTCCAGGAGCGTCTTGCGCAGGTTCCGCTGGTAACGCTCGAATCCCGCCCAGTCGCCGTCCTCGCCGTCGTGCTCCAGGACGTTGAGCTGTGTCCCGTCGCCCCGGCGCCGCCACGCCGTCTCGGGCGGGACGTCGAGGAAGACCACCCGGCTCGGCTGCGGGAAGGAGCGCCACCAGGAGTACAGGCGGCTGTCCTGGACGCCGGCCATCCGGCACTTCGCCAGGATCTTGTAGTAGTAGGAGTCCACGAGCAGCGGCACCCGTGGGTCGCTGTCCTGTACCTGGTCGCGGAGGTGGATGACGGCCGTCTGCAGCACGCCGGCCAGGAAGTCCGCCGAGTAGGCGGTGCCGAGGCCCGGCAGCAGATGGTCGTGCAGGTCCCGCCGCAGCCGGGAGATCAACGCGTGCTCGGGGGCGACGAAGGCGCTGTCCGTCGACAGCAGCCGCCACTCGGGCAGCGTCCGGGTGAGGCGCTCCATGACGGACGACTTGCCGGCCCCGTCGGGCCCCAGTAACACGTGAAACCGACGCTCGCTCATCGCGTACGCACCCTCTCGGGGAGCTGTGCCAGGCGCTCGCGCAACTCGCTGTCGTCTCCCACGGCCACGGGGTGCCCCACGAGTTCCAGCATCGGCAGGTCGGACATGTGGTCGCCGTAGGCGTAGCAGTCGAGCGGGTCGACATCGGGCCGGGCCGCCAACTGCCGCAGCACCGCCGCGCGTTTGCCCTCGCCGATGACCGGGGTGTCGACCTCGCCGGTGTAGCGGCCGTCCACGATCAGCGGGCGGGTGCAGAGGATCGCCTCGGCCTCCACCTCGCGTGCCAGTGGTTCCAGGAGGGGCGGGAACGAACCGGAGACCAGGACCAGAGTCGCGCCCGCGGCCCGGTGCTCGCGCAGGGCGCGGCGGGTGGAGTCGATGTAGAAGCCCCGGGTGGACGTGGTGCGCTCGGCGAACCAGTCGTTCGCCAGAGCCGTGATCGTCTCCACGGACTCGTCCGTGTAATGGCTGTAGTAGAAGCGGTTGATGTCCGCGCGGGGCACGCCGTCGGCGGCACGCCGGCGAACCACGGACATGATCCGCTCGTACTCCTCCTCACCGGCCGCGCCGTGCCGGCGCACCAGCTGGTGGTGGAGGAAGTCGAACATGCTCTTGACCGTGATCAGCGTCTCGTCGACATCGCTGAAAACCAGGTAGGACCGATCCATGTCTGGCATGTAGCTGACTCCTTGTCATGACGTGCGGATCTCCACCGGACCTGACTGGTTCGCCGCCTCCGTCGCCGCCGCCAGTGCCGCGGAGTCGTGCAGGGAACGCTCCGCCGCCCGTGTCTCCTTGGTGTGGGAGACCTGGTTGTCGAAGGCGGTGAACCGGACCTCCATGCCCGCGGTCTCCGATCCGCCCTGGCTGACGGAGAGTTCACAGTGGAACGTGGTGCGGGTGCGGTGCGGGGAGCGGTGGCTGAGGACGTTGCAGCGCACCACCGCGGGGAGCGGGAAGAGGAAATTGCGGTACCGGGTGGCGAAGGTGTCGATGACGAAGTAACTGGCGCCGACCGCCTCGGGCGGCAGGTAGTGCTGCTCGGCCACCGCGATGAACATCTGCCGCCCGGCCTCCATGGCCAGCATCCCCTGCATGTGCTGCCCGGTGAGGTGGTCGGACATCACCTCGTTGCCGGCGTCCACCAGCAGGTCCGCCTCGAACCAGTCGACGCCGACCGGACGCGGCCGGGAGATCAGCACGTTCTCCTGGCGGTGCTTGTGCGCGATCTCGCGCCCGGCGCGGGCGTGCAGCGCCTGGTCGTCGATGGCGACCCGGTCCGCGAGGCCGCGCCGGGCCAGGGTGTCGCGTACGAACTGGATGTCGAACAGGGAGACTCCCTGGCCCGGCGTCACCCGGACCTCGCCGGTGTCTTCCGGGAACGTCCCGTTCTTGATCTGGCGGGCCAACTGGGAGACGGTCAGCACGCCTTGGTGGTCGGCGAACTCGGCGAACACGTCGCCCACGAGGAACAGCGTGTCCTGCTGGGCGTCGGTGACCTGGGATATCGCATGGGGCATGGGTTCTAGGCCTCTCGCGTGCTCCTGCTGGATGTTCGTGACCCGCGGGTCATTCGGCCGGGCTCACTCGGCCAGGCGGCGGCTCAGTTCCGGGAACTTCGGGTCGGTGCCCAGAGCTCCGCCCTCCGCCCAGCGGTTGCGCGGCACCTCCTGGATGTAGACGGTGATCTTGTCCAGGGGTGCTCCCGTGACCCGCCTGACGGTCCGGGTCAGCTCCTCCAGGAGTTCCTGGCACTGGGCATCGTCCTGACCTTCCCAGGTGGTGACGGAGATGATGGGCATGGGACCTCTCTCGTACTCGCTGGTGCTCTCTCGCACTCACTGGTGTTCGGTTCGGTGGCGGTCCGTCAGGACCGTGGAGCCTGCGTGGTCCGCAGGTCCTGGAAGGACGCGCCGCGCAGCTTCAGATGGGCGTGGATGTCGCCGCCGAGACCGAACTCCCCGATGGCGCCGCCGTAGCTGCGCTGGTAACTCATCCACAGCACGACCACGCTGATGATCCGGTTGGCGCCGGGCAGGTCCGGGTCCGGGAACGGGTTCGGCATCGTGGCGTGGTACCGGCCGGCGCCGTCCGCGTCCGTGACGAACACGTTCGGCACGCCGAGCGGGCCCGGTCGGGTCGGCCCCGCCGGATCCAGGTCGTGGGCGCGCAGCGACATGACGGTGTAGACGCTGTTCGGTACGAGGCGGGAGAACCCGAAGTCGAAGGTCCCGGAGTGGCCGTCGGGGGTGACACCGACGTCCAGGGTGCCGCTCGCCCGCATCCACTCGCCGAACGTCACCGGCTCGACGACCTTGGGTCCGTCCTCCGGGCGAAGGTCCGGGATGGGCACCTCGTGGAAGGCGTGGCTCTCCCGCTTGACCTGGTCGGCGTCGGGCAACTGCTCCGGTGCGAACACCATGGGGTAGTTGTTGCACGGCAGGGGCAGCGGCAGCGTGTACAGGACGACGTCCCGGTCCACTCCGTTGGGGTCGGTGTCCAGTTCACGCAGCACCGTGTACGGGGCGAGGCGGCCGAACCCGGGGACCGGGCTGCCCGGGGAGACGACGGCCGCGCCCCACTCGGGCACGGCGCCTCCGCCGCCGGCGGGCCGGTTGATCATGCCCACCACCAGGAAGTTGCCGTCCCCGTCCATGACCTCGCTCGGCGGGTACAGCGGCCCCTGGGTGGTGAGGCTGAGCTCGTGGGTCTCCTTGCGGTCCGGGGTCGCGAGCCAGGCCGGGCCGGTCACCGCGGTACCGGTCTCAGACATCGGCGCGCTTGTAGACGCGGGTGTACAGCCCGCTCTCGCCGCCCACGATGTAGCGGTCGCCCGCCTCCTGGACGATCTGCTCGTACTCCGGCGACGTGAAGACCTTCTGGTACTCCGCCGGCTCGCACTCGAAGCCGGACACGAACATCACGCCCGGCTCGGTGCTGAGCAGCGAGTGGTACGCCAGGAACGCCTTGACCTGGTCCGCTCGCCGCACGACGGCGAAGATGGTGCTCTCGCGCCACTCGCGGTAGGCCGTGTATTCCCGCGGCTTCACCTCGATGTGACGCAGCTGCACGTACGGGGTCTGCGGCAGCGCGTCGGTGACGTCCTTGGGCGCCTCGACGAACTCCAGGAGCTGGCGCCTGAAGTCGGAGACGAGATCGGCCGAAACACTCTCCCAGAGCTTCTGCCAGACGGAGTTCAGGGCGCCGAGATCCGAGAGTTCCTTGATGGGCGTGATCTCCAGCACATTGTCGTCGACCGTGCTGCGGTACAGCACACGGCCGGCCGCCGGCTCCTTCTGATTCAGTTCGCTCCACTCGGCCAGGACCTGGTCCACCTTGCCGGGGGCCACGGCGACTTCGTTGAGAACAAGCAGGGTGGAAGACATCGGAATTCCTCTCGCTGGAACATGGCTGAACGGGCTTGGAAGTGATGGAACGTGATGAACGGCACGGTCGGCGGCACGCCGGTCGCGGCGATGCGATGCGGGTGCCGTACCGCCCCCGGGGTCCGCGTGAATAATGGCGAGAATTCGCGGCGCGGACGTGGTGTGCGTCAGGCTACGGTGACGCCCTTGGACGCGAGCACCGCTGCCGCCTCGGCGACGGTCTGCTCAGGCACGAGTTCGCCCATCTCGATGTCGACACCGAAAGATTTCTGCAGGCGCAGGGCCAGTTCTTCCAGCAGCAGTGAGTCGATTTCCATGGCCTCGAAAGTGGTGTCCGGCGTGACATCCGCTGTCGGCACGGTCAGTTCAGCCAGTACCACGACAATACGGCTGGCGATCGAATTACCCATTTCTTCCTCCGTGAATCGCGCAAAAAGAACCTGAAGCGCCGCACCGCACTGCGCGACGGACAGTTCTTCAACACCAGTTCTTCACGACTGGGGAATTCAGCGGCTTCAATTCGGCCGCGTCCCACACATTCATCTTGGGAGTACGGCACTGATGGAGGAAGTGTCTCCTGATCGTGGTGGTGCGAACACCACCTGTGCGGAGAACCTGATCCGTGCCCCGGTGAGAACACGGGGCGAGCCGGACACGCCGACGTCCCGAGTCGGCGTCCGGCATCACGTCGGCCTACGGCTCAGGCTGCCTCGGCGTGACACCCGGCCAGACCGCGCGACTGCTCGGCCTGGCCCGTCCCTGGCTTGGCGATGTACAGGATCAGGTGTGACTCGGGACACGTGGGCGCACGCATCACCATCCGGTCGAAGACCATCACTCCGGCGTCCGGGTGAACGATCTTGCGCACGCTCTGACACGGGTCGTCGACCTCGTGGCAGTCCCACAGTGCGGCGAAGTACGGGCTGCGTTCGCACACCCATTCCGCGATCCGATCGAATTCCGGATCCTCCGGGAAACGGGCCGACTGCGCCCGGAACTCGGCGACCAGACCCCGTCCCACCGTGTCCGCGTCCGGATACTTCTCGCGCGTGGACGGATCGGTGAAGAATTTCACCACGCAGTTGTCGCCCTGCACGTTGATGCGGAACAGGGAACGAGCCGAGCGGCTGGCCAGCTCGATACGTCCGTACCTGTCGGTGATGTAGGCCGGATTGGACGACCACCCTTCGACGAGCGCGTGCATCCGTGCCTGCGTCGTGCCCCGGCGCTGCCCATCGGTGCGCTGTGGCGGATTGTGACCGGCCAGCCGATGGAAGTAATCGCGCTCACACCCTTCCAGTCGCAGGGCGTCACTGACGGCGTTCACGATCGATTCGGACGCGTTTATGTCCCGCCCTTGCTCGAGCCAGGTGTACCAGGACACCCCGACCCCGGCCAGGGCCGCCACCTCCTCGCGGCGGAGCCCGGGGGTACGCCTTCGCTCCATGTTCACCAGCCCGACTTCTTCTGGTGTTATTTGGGCCCTACGGGCCCGGAGAAAATGGCGCAGCTTCGCCCGTCGTAAAAGTCCGGATACTGGGGGGGATGCGGTCTTCTGCATGCATCGACCTCGTTCCTATTGCCAGCTTGCCGTCTACATTCTCGCCACGCTGCGAGCGTCGAGGCTTTACGGAAATAGACGGCGGCAGTCTATTCGACGCCGCGACAGGGACGCAAGAGCTGGATATTTCAAGTAACTGGCCGGAATTGTCGGTGTCGTTTTTTTGGTGGTCAATACCAATGGCGAACTCGGGTACTCCTGCTGGTCAGGCTGACTGGTGGTGGCAACACCCGGTTCGGCACGCACTGCCTCCCGTCGGCCGTCGGCGTCAGACTGGCGGGCATGTCCCACGCAGCGGCGAACACCCCGGTGAGCACGGCGGCAGGTACGGCGCAGAGCGTCTCGGCGAAGGCCGAAGCCGGTCGGCTCCGCCTGTTCTGCTTCCACCATGCGGGGGGCAGCGCCTGGTCCTTCGCGGGCTGGGCGCACCGGCTCGGTCGAAGTGTGGAGGTGGTGCCGGTGTCCATGCCCCCGAGGTCGGTGTCCGCGTCCGGCGTCCCGGGTGGTGTCAGCACGATGGACGCGTTGGTGAACGAGGTGACACGGCAGCTGGCTCCCGCCCTCGACGAGCCCTACGCCTTCTACGGTCACAGCATGGGATCGCTGGTCGCCTACGGTGTGGCACAGCGTCAACTCGCCGCGGGGCGGCGCCCGCCCGCGTGTTTCGTGGCCGGCGCCCATCGTGCGCCGCATCTCCCGCCGGCGCCGGACCTGGCCGTGGAACTGTCGGACGGCGCGACCCTCGAGCTGTTGCTGGGCCTGGGCGGAGCCGGCCGCCTGGTGACGGAGAACCCCGGGCGCGTGAGAGCCGTCGTGGACCGGCTCCGCGACGACCTCCAGGTGTGCGCCACCTACCGGTACCCCGCGGCGGGACACCGCCCGCTGCCCTGCCCGGTCCACATCCTGACCGGCGACCGCGATCCCCTGGTCCCCGCCGCGGACGCCGCCGCGTGGCGTACCCACAGCAGCGGGCACTTCTCGGTCCGCGCTCTCCCAGGGGGGCACTTCTTCAACCGGGAGCACAAGGACCTGTTCTTCGCCGAGTTGAGGCGCGTGCTCGGGTCCGCGGAGCACTGAACGACCGCCACCGTCCGTCGCGCGCGACGGACCGGGCGAAGGGGTCTCGAACCGTCAGGCGAACGATTCGCGCCGTTGACAGTGCGTGCAGGCGCGATCTACCTTGCGTGGCTATGGACGCTGTGCCTTCCCGTACCGGCAGCACGAAGAAGCGGCGCAGCCAGTTGACGCACTTCCTGCGCAGCCGCCGTGCCAGGCTCTCCCCCGAGGACGTCGGGCTGGCGGCCGTCGGCAGGCGCGGCCGGGTCGGGCTCCGCCGGGAGGAGGTCGCGGTCCTGGCCGGGGTGAGCGCGTCCTGGTACGCGTGGCTGGAACAGGGCCGCCCCATCAGGGTCTCGGACGGGATACTGGACGCGATCAGTCGCGCCCTGCGCCTCAGCGAACTCGAACGGGTGCATCTGTACCGGCTCGCGGACGCCAATCCCCCGATGCCGGCTTCGAACACCGACCTCCCGGACCCCGAGGTGTACCAACGGATCGTCGACACCCAGTCGTTGGGGCCGTCGTGCGTCATCGACGGCTACTGGGAGGTGCTCGCGGCCAACCGGCTGGCGGCCGATGTGCTGCGCCTGGGTCGCGACGGCAACCACAACTACCTGACCAGCCTGTTCACCGGATCCCACGGCAAGCGGTATCTGAACTGGCCCCAGGTGGCCCGACAGATGACCGCTCGGTTCCGCCTCCAGGCCGCGTACGACGCCGACGATCCGGGATACGAGCGGATAGCGGACCAACTGGCCCAGAACAGCGAGCAGTTCGCTGAGTTATGGGCCCGCCACGAGGTCGAGGAGTGGATGCCGACGACCGTCGAGCTGGACCATCCCGACGACGGCCGTCTCCCCTTCGTGCTGTTCACCATGGACTTGGACGAAGCCCCCTGCACCCGGCTTCTGGTGTACCTGCCACCGGGGATCGCCGGTCCTCCGTCGGCCTGACAGCAAGGCCGCGTCGGTAGTCGCGGTCGCGATCGAAGCCGCGTCGCGCTCACCTGCTCCTGGGCTCGGTCGCCGTGTCCCACGGCCGACAAGGTGGTGGCCGTGCCACCACCGTGCGCACCCACATCGTCAGCACGGTCTGGTGAGGTCTGGTCCACCGCCGGATAATCGTCGTGACGTCTTCAGGACGGCGCGGGAGTCCGTGCCGTTCGTATCGAGCAGCGTCCGGTGACCGTGCGGCGGACCCACCGATGACGCCCCGTCGTCCGTCGCCTTCCCGAGCGGAGGGCGGCCCATTCCACCGTGCCCGGTAGCGGTGTCCTGCGCCGGCGACTATGGAGGCCCCCTTGACGTATGTGTTGTGCCATGGACCTTTACCGCCGCTGAGAGAGGCGGCGGCATGAGCCGAGCGGCGGTCGTCGCGGGGCTCGGGACGTTCGTCCCGCCCCGGGTCGTGACCAATGAGGAGCTCTCCCGGACCCTGGACACCTCGGACGAGTGGATCCGCACCAGGACGGGCATCACGCGGCGGCACTGGGCCGGCCCCGGGACCGCCACCGGCGACCTGGCCGTGGAGGCGGGCAGCCGGGCGCTGAAGTCGGCCGGCTCCGGCGACGTCGACCTGGTGGTCCTCGCCACGACCACCCCGGACCACCCGTGCCCGGCGACAGCTCCCGACGTCGCCTCCCGGCTGGGCCTGGAGGCCGTCGCGGCCTATGACATCGCCGCCGTGTGCAGCGGATTCGTCTACGCGTTGGCGTCCGCGGCGGGTGCCATCGCCGCCGGCATCGCCGAACGCGTGCTGGTCATCGGCGCGGAGACGTACTCCACGATCCTCAACCCGGCCGACCGCACGACCTCGGTCATCTTCGGCGACGGTGCCGGAGCCGTGGTGCTGCGGGCCGGTGATCCCGCCGAACCGGGTGCGCTGCTGGGGCACGACCTCGGCAGCGACGGCTCGTTGAAGGACCTCATCATCGTTCCGGCCGGTGGTTCGCGGCAGCCGGTCACCGGGGCCGACGAGTCCGGATCACGCCCGGCCGAGTCGTACTTCAGCATGCAGGGCAAGCCGGTGTTCCGGCACGCCGTCACTCGTATGGCGGCCTCCTCCCAAGCCATGCTGGACCGCGCCGGATGGGCTCCGGACACGGTGGACTGGTTTGTGGGCCACCAGGCGAACGTACGGATCCTGCACGCCGTGGCCGATCAGCTCGGGATGGCGAGAGAGCGGACGGTCGTCAATCTCGACCGGGTGGGCAACACCTCGGCCGCCTCCATCCCGCTGGCGCTCGCCGACGCCGTCACCGCGGGGCAGATCACACCGGGCGACCGTGTGTTGATGAGCGCCTTCGGTGGTGGCGTGACCTGGGGTTCGACCGCTCTGGTCTGGCCCGACGTCGCGGCGCACTGAGACCGCCCTGTCGGCCGTCGGTCAGAGGTGACCGACGGCCGACATCGTGTCCGGCTCCGGACTCGGCCTCGTAAGCGACATCTCTCGGCTTCGTAAGCGACAACTCATGGAAAACACCGAGGAGTTCAAGATGACCGATACGGCGACACCCCTGACCATTGCCGTCCTGGGCGCGGGAAACATAGGCAGCCCGCTCGGCCGTCACTGGCTGGCGGCCGGGCACCGGGTCACGTTCGGCTCCCGCACCCCGGACCGGCTCGCGTCCTTCATCGAGCCGCTGGGCGACCGGGCCCGGGCCACGACGTACGCCGAGGCGGTCGACGCGAGTGACGTCGTGCTGCTGTCGGTCCCGCACCCGGCCCTCGGCGACCTGCTGGACCTGCTGGCGGACCGGCTGGCAGGAAAGACCGTGATCGACGCCACCAGCCCGATCGGTGTGTCGGAGGACGGCCTCTTCGTCTCCCAGCTCGGTCCGGGTGTCACCCAGGGGACCTGGACCGCCGAGCGGCTGCCCAGCAGTTCCGTCGCACGGGCTTTCACCCATTTCCCGGACGAACTGCTGTGGTCGCGCGGCACCCAGCAGCCGCACTTCTGGGGCATGGGCATCGCGTCGGACGACCCGGCCGCCCAGCAGGTCACGGAGACCCTGGTGCACGACGCCGGCTTCGTCCCGGTCCATCTCGGCGGTCTCGGCGAATCGGCCGCCGTTGATCCGGGCGGCGCGCTCTTCGGCTACGTCTCCACCCCTGCGGGTCTGCGCGCGGCGGCCGGGCTCGCGGTCGCCGTCGCCGGCTGAGCCACCTCGTGGGGATCCGCTGACGGAAGCGAAGGGGACCGCCTGCCCCGCCCGGCTCCGGCCGGGTGGGACAGGCGGTCCCCCGTTCACGCGTTCGTCAGCTCACTCACTCCTCGCCGACGCGCTGGGGGGCGAGAGACACGGGCGCGACCGGGGGAGGCTCGGCCACCGGCTTCTTCTTCGGGTTCGACCAGCGCTGGGTGATCGGCCTCTCGATCAGGGCGTACAGCGCCCACGAGGCCAGGATCGCGGCGGCCATGAACAGCACCATCAGGGCGGCGGCCTCCGGAGCCGAGTACGACTTGCTGCCGAGCAGCTTCCACACGCCGACCATCACGGTGTAGTGCACCAGATAGAAGGCGAACGAGATGTCGCCGAGCCAGACCATCACACGGTTGCGGCAGAACGTGAACCTGTCCTCGTTGTCCGCGATGGCGCCGGCGGCGATGAGCAGGGCGGCGGGGATGACGACGACCGCCCGCGTCGAGTAGATGGGCGGCGTGAAGTAGCCCACCACATAGCTGACGGCGAGCAGCACACCGGACCAGATCATGCCGATGTTGCGCCAGCGTCCCGCCATCACCGAGCGGGCCACGAGGATGCCGAGAACGAAGTCCAGCACCCGGGGCAGCGGCAGGATGTAGGAGTAGAAGTACTGGTTCACCGAGGTGTCGGGTTCCGTGTCCATCATCGCCGTGCCGACCGGGACCAACAGCTCGGAGAGCAGCGGGGTCGCGATGATCCCGGCGACCACGCCCACGACCCAGAGGTTCAGCCGGTGCGCCGGGATCTTCTTGATCCAGTGGAACAGGAGCGGGAAGGTGAGGTAGAACACCGCCTCGACGCCCAGGGACCAACCGGCCGGGTTCACACCGAAGTTGATCGCGAAGTCCGGGTACCAGACCTGGATCATGAACAGGTTGAGCAGCCCGATGGTCATGTCCGTGTAGGGGGCGGCGAACACCACCATGGCCAGCGCCCAGACCAGGACGTAGTTCGGGACGATCTTGAGGAAGCGGCGCCGCCAGAAGCGCGGCGCGGTGTCGGTGTCACGGGCCGACCAGGTCAGCACGAACCCGCTGAGCACGAAGAAGAAGGTGACGCCGAAGGCACCGGCGTGGGCGACGGCGTCGTAGTAGGTGATCACGGCCGAGCTGCTGCTCAGCCAGGGGACGCCCAGGAACGCCAGGAGCGACGCGTGGTACAGGAACACCACGAACGCGGCGGGGAAGCGCAGTCCGGTGAGCGTGTTGAGGCGGGTCACCCGGGTTCGCCCCGGTATCGCGGGGCCGGCGGACGGCGAGACGCGTCCCGCTGTCTCGTGCCCCGTCGCACGCAATTTCTCCGTCGACAAAGCTCTACTCCTTTGGGAAAGGGGGGAATCTGCGATGTGTACGGTGATTCCCGACGCGACCGAGTCGCGGGCATATGACGAGTACGGGAAAGACATCCGTCGGGCGAACTGAAAGCTACCCGAAGAGCGGCTGAATTACCGGGGTGAATTTATCCAGTTAGCGCCAGCACCACCGTGCGCGCCGCCTGCCTGGGCCTTCTTGGTGCACATTCCCGCAGCTTGTGGCGCTGGCCGCTCCGGCGGGTGGTGGTCACACCACCATGATCGGGAGACACTTCCGCCGCGCACCGTATGCGCGCGACAATTCAGCAGGTGGCGGATCTCCTCGGTAGTGGAGCGGACCAGCATTTCGACGCGGCCCGGCGGGCCCCTTTTATTGAATTCGATCCGGAGCAGCGATGACATCGAGCGCGACCGATCAGAACAACAGGCGGTCCGGAGACGACGACGCCTCGACCGGACCTGACGGCACGTCCGTCGACGCGCCCCAGCACTCTGCGCTGCGCGGCTGGCTGGCCGTGGTGGGGCTGGCTCTCGGCGTCTTCTCCTTCGTCACCACGGAGACCCTGCCCATCGGACTGCTCCCGGCCATCGCCGACGGCACATCGGTGTCGGTGGGCACCGCGGGCTTCCTGGTCAGCGGGTTCGCGGGGGTGGCGGCGCTGACCGCCGCACCGCTCACCGTGCTCGCCGGGCGCGTGGACCGCAAGTGGCTGCTCGTCGGCCTGATGGTGGTCTACATCATCGGCAATCTCCTGGCCGCTGCCGCGTCCGGCTACGCGCTGCTGCTGACCGCCCGCATCATCGTGGCCCTGGCCCACGGGGTGTTCTGGTCCATCGCCGTGTCGATCGCCGTACGGCTGGTCCCGGAACGGCACACCGTCCGCGCGACCTCCCTCGTCCTCGGCGGCATCTCCCTCGCCTCCATCACGGGCACTCCGCTCGGCACCGCCGTCGGCCAGTCCGCCGGCTGGCAGGTGGCCTTCCTCTGCGTCGGGATCCTCGGGTTCCTCGTCCTGGCGGCGACGCTGCTGTTCATGCCCGCGCTGCCGGCCCGGGGCAGCGGCAGTCTGAGCGCGCTGCCGCATGTGCTGCGGCACCGTGCGTTGCGGGTCGCGATCGGCGTCACCGCGCTGATCATGAGCGGTCACTTCCTCGCCTTCACCTATGTGACGCCCTATCTGGAGGAGGTCACCGGAGTCAGGTCGTCCCTCATCGGCGTGTTGTTGCTGGTCTTCGGCGCGGCCGGGCTGGTGGGCAACTTCGCGGCGGGTGCCCTGGTCGGCCGGAACCTGCGGGCGACTCTGATCGGCAGCACCGGGCTGCTGTCCGTGGTCATGGTGGTGATGTACGCGGGCGGCGCCGGACTTCCGCTGGCCGTCACCATGCTGGTCTGCTGGGGCCTGCTCTACGCGGCGTTGCCGGTCGCCCTGCAGACCTGGGTGCTGCGGCTCGTCCCGGAGGAGAGCGAGGCCGCCTCCTCGTTGTACGTGGCCGCCTTCAACGGCGCCATCGGGGCGGGTTCCTTCATCGGCGCCCTGATCGTCGACGCCTCCGGCCCCCGCCCGACGATGCTCGCGACCGCCGCCTTCGCGTTCGCCGCCATGCTGCTGGCGGCGGTCCGCGGCAAGCGCTAGGCGCTCCGCTGGAGGTGCGGCGACACGCCGTCGATCGTCTGCGGCACCGACGTGGCTGGTCGCGCGGTTCCCCGCGCCCCTTCATGGCGCGGCCGAACCGCAGCCGACTTCGCCCAGACCCGCTCAGGCCGTGTCCGACCTGGCACCGGATTCCGGACCTCTTCTCTTCTCCCCTCTTCTCCCCCTCTCCGTCGGTCATCCCTTCTCCGTCGGCCTTCCCTCGGAGACTCATTCATCCAGGAGCCCGCCGATGCCCGTCTCCTCGCCCGTCTCCTCCCGCACCCACTGCCCGCCCGCCCCCGGCCGGGTCCCCTTCCTGGGCCACGGCCCCGCCCTGCTGCGCAGGCCACTGTCGTTCCTCGAGGGCACCCGGACCTCCGACCCGCTGGTCCGCGTCGGATTCGGGCCCATCGGGCTGTTGCTGGCGAACGACCCGGCCCTGGTGCACCGACTGCAGGTGGACACCGACACGTTCGAGCGGGGCCGCTTCTTCGAGGCGCTGGCCGGCAACTTCGGCAACCCGCTCATCACGGCCAGAGGTCACACGCACCGGCAGCAACGGCGTACCCTCAAGCCGTCCTTCAGCCGCGGCAGCGTCCGTGACCACGTCGAGGTGATCGGTGCCGAGGCCGAGACGCGCCTGGGCGGGTGGCAGCCGGGCCGGGTCGTGGCGGCCGACCAGGAGATCTCCGACCTGGTCGCCGCGGTCGTGCTGCGCTGTCTGTGCAGTACCGAACTGGACCGCGCCACCGTGCGGGACATGCGCGAGACGATGTACGCGATCTCCCGGCGGCTGCTCCCGCAGACTCTCCTGCCCCGCGTCTTCGGCACCGTGCCCACCGCGGGCAACCGACGCTTCGCCGCTGCCGTGAACCGCTTCCACCGGACCGTCGACCGGCTTGTGCAGGAGCGTCGCGCCGACCCCGAACGGCATCACGACCTCCTGGGCGCGCTGCTCGCGGCCCGGCATCCCGAGACCGGCGCCCCGCTCACCGACGCCCAGATCCGCAGCGAGTTCCTGATCCTGCTCTTCGCCGCACTCGAGACCACCAGCACCTCGCTGAGCTGGGCGGTCTTCGAGGCCACCGTCCGGCCCCAGGTGCAGCGACGCCTACAGGACGAGGCCGACGCCGTGTTCGAGAGCGGCCCCCTGACGTACGCCCGGCTCGCCGACCTGACCTTCACCCGGAAAGTCATCGACGAGACTTTGCGGCTGCACGCCCCGATGCTCTTCACCCGCCGCACCAGGCGCGAGGTCACCCTCGCCGGGGTCACCGTCCCCGAAGGCGCCGAGATCGGCTACAGCCCCCGCGCCGTGCACCGGGCCGCCGACCTCTACGACGCCCCGCGCGCGTTCGACCCGGACCGGGCCGGGCCCGACGACGGTACCGACCGCCCGCGAGGCGCCTATTTCCCCTTCGGCACCGGGCCCCACCGGTGCGTCGGCGAGCACCTTGCCCTGACCACCATGACCGTGGCTCTCGCCACCCTCGCCGCCCGCTGGGACCTGCGGATCGCTCCCGGGACCGGACGGATCCGGGAGGTGAACAGTTCGTTGCCCCACCTCAGCGGCCTGCCGCTGCTCCCCACCCCGCGCGGCTGACACGACGACCGCCGCCGCGACTCCCGGGGCAACGCCGTCATCGAGTCCGGGTACAGGGGAGCCACCCGTGTCCTGGACCCCCGGCCCGACTGCGCGAACCCACCCTCCACCCCCCGTACCCTGGACCCGTGAGTACCAGCCCCGCCCCCGACGCCCTCTTCGGCCCTGCCGACATCCGTGAGCTGGCCGATGTCCTCGGCGTCCGGCCCACCAAGCAGCGCGGGCAGAACTTCGT
>Ga0307515_10012298_pt1 | contig 16106 bp, 14 predicted proteins | sample 17_EM_MG_FD_194513 | JGI IMG/M metagenome (GOLD analysis project Ga0307515, IMG submission 194513) | Populus trichocarpa ectomycorrhiza microbial communities from riparian zone in the Pacific Northwest, United States - 17_EM | ecosystem: Host-associated > Plants > Roots > Unclassified | place...
TGAGGGATCGGTCCGGACCAAGCCCAGTCCAGTCTGTCAGCATCTGGGATCGGTCCGATCCCAGTCCAAAAATTTCTTGGACTGGACCTGGACTGGACTGGACGGTTCCGGTCTGGACTGATCCATTGCTGGACTGGTGGAATCATTGGGAGTAAGAGCCGGCGGGCTCTCCTTGATTTCATCCCTTTTTCCTTTGTATGTTATCGACCGCTTTTAGATGCATGCTTTCTTTTGTCAGACGGGGACGACGGGTAGCAGGAGTGGAGCTCCGCCATCTAGCCGGCTCGCCCGGAGGCGGAGGGGATTAAGGGGCTGTCATACTCTAAGTAGAGTGAATACGGTATGATTAAAACAAAACAAAAATAACAAAACAAAAAAAAGAGCGGATCGCATTCGTTTCGAGCACCACAGTTGGAGTTGATAGTTTTGGACTGCCATAAGATACAGAATACATTCAGGAACTTCATACTGGAGATGGACTTCTCCGCGTGCAAGACACTAGAGACGGAGATGGACATCTCGGAGCACAGGACACTGCAATTGGAATGGGTGGAGATGGACTTCTCCATGGCCATTTCAAGGACATCAGTGGAACAAGTGAAGGCCACAGAGGTAGCGACCACGGCCACACTGCTGATGTCATAGATGTCCATCGCCATCTGTGCAACGACCATACTCGTCGAAGTCTCCCTGCATGCACATGTTCAAGATTATATCCTCCTGACGAGAGGGATACAATCATTCTCGCACACAGTCGTGATAATAGCACGCGCGAGCCACCGGCATCGAGACAATACATCGAAGACAGCCGACATCTCCGCCGCTAGAATCACACTGCCGGCAGGCAAGCCACGGCCAAGAAGTCAGCTCAAGGGCCACCACCATCGATCACGAGTCGCGTCACAGGTAGTCAAGGCAAGGCCTCTGCAGAATCGTTGAAGGCATCAGCGCTGGCATCAACCACTATCAATGGGGACCCATTGAGTTATGCAGAAGCTATGGGAAGCCCACTTCGAGATTACTGGAAGCGAGCCATTGGTGAAGAATGCCCTTCCATCCTCTTAAACAACACCTTCACTACAGTCTGTTGGAATATGGAAGGGGAGAACCGCGGGAATAGACTTAAGATCCAGAGACTGGAAAGCAGGAGAAAGAGTCGAGATATATACAAGGTAGTTCGGTGCCTTATGCCCTACTGGCTGTGTGCCTTGACATCAGCTCAGCTGAAGCTCAGCTCGGTCACGTTCATGCAACACAGTCAACTCCAAAGAAGCAAGGCAATTGCATGTGAAGCTGGTTGGCTACAGATGGGTCTTCAAGACTAAGAGAAACCCCGATGGGTCTAAACGTTACAAGGCAGACTTAGTCATCAAAGCCTATGAGCAGACTGATTTCGGTGAGACATATGCTCCGGTGGGAAAGCTAACTACCATTCGATATCTCATCTCTCTAGTCGGGAGATGTGGATGGAACATCGACCACTTAGACGTAACCACCGCGTTTCTCAAGCCTGATGTTGATGACGATGATATCTATCTGGTACTCCCCGAAGGCTGGCCAGAAGGCCACGAAGACAAGGCCACGTACGCACCGCGGATCATTGTGAGACTCAGATATGCGTTCTATGGTCTCAATCAAGCGCCGCGGCTCTGGCACAACGATATCAACACCTTCCTCCTCTTCCTCGGATTCAACCTCTTGCCAACTTAGACAAGACCCAACTAATCATCTATTGGGCGGATTTCAAGTGAGGTCATCACGCGGCGTTGGGTTAGGGTTGAGCGGCGGAGCCGCATTGACTTTACTTGTGTACGTGTCAAATAGATGAATAGACAAGTCAATATACGCATCACCAATTTTGGAGCTGCACCATAAGTTGATGTGCGCACCCCTCTGTGCCACGATTGGTGCAAATTAATTGTAAACATCACAAGAACGATCACTGTCCTCCATGATCTGTTCAGACTGTTCACACAGAGGGAGACTGATTTCGAAATATAATATAGATCCTATTGAATTCCGGTGATACAGATACCATAGTCTGGAGTCATGATAACGAAGCGATGACAATGAGGTGTAGGTTCGGGGCCTCGATCCCCAACTGGTCGTCAAAGGTGTTATCGTTATTGCCCTAGTCCTAATAGTCTTCGTCTTCATTTTCAGAGTCCGAATCCGAACTCGCGTTAGACGAATCGGACCACGTTCCAGAAACAAGGTGACGCATAAGGATGAAACCCTCACCCACCATCTTTGGGATCGTAACCTGCATCCACCGATTGTAGACGTTATGTAAAATCGATGGTAATTTTGAACATAGGCCGATGGACAAGTGGGAGTTGTAAAATTGTCGTACTTAAAACGCTTCGATCTTGGCGCGGCGGGGTGGGGAGAGTCCTCAAGCTGCAGGAACGCGCGACCTCTACCATAGGGGTAAAAACGGACAATCGTGAGAACATGATCGAGCGCAGCCGTACTGGCCGGAGGAAGGGCTGCAGTGTTTGCGTTCACAACAGACTCGGCGCGTCGCATTTCCATTGGGGGTGATGAGGATGTGGGAGAAGGGAGTCCGGCGTGGAATTCGGCGCGTGCGTATTGTCAGGCTGGTTGAGGTTTTATGGCGAGCGTAGCATTTTTGGTTAGTTGTGGACGATAGTTGCAGCGATGTGAAGAGATGTGGGGAAATGTGGTAAAGGTTGGTTTTGCTGCCGAGTGGCGGCGATAGGTCACGTGGATAATAGAATAGGCTAGCGACACAGGTTAAGAGCTAATCAGTGGAAGAGATTGATAAGATTAGACTAGATAACGATCGCCGGAAGAGTGAACGTGACGTCACCCGGTTGGGAGAAATGTATATCCCAAAATACTGACTTCATAACAAGCGTTCCTACATTTGTCTTGGTCTTGTTTTGCTATTAACCAACTTTTTGAATTGTGCGATATTGATGAAATCGTTTGCACAATCTCGAGGTAGAACCTAAGACTTATATACAAAGAAAACTGGAGATCTGAAGGCTCATCAGAGTGCAGACCGGAGTACGATTAAAACAAAGAAATGCTCACGCAATAGATAGTCATTCATCATATACAAGAGTTTGCAAGCCACCGCTTCTCAACCTGCCTTTTCTGTTTTGTTGTGATAACGTATCTGGCCTGCCTTTCATGCGTCCTCCTCCGCGAGTTTCTCCCTGTATCCTGCTTCCGTACCTCCTTCAGGATTACAATCATAGTAACAGTTCAGTATCCCTTGTCGCACTCTCGGTAGCTTCGTTGAAATGAACATTATGCCAATCAAAACTGCCTGCACCACGAGTGATCCGGCAACCATGTACGGACACACACTGTGCGCAACTATCCTGACCCTATATACCATATTCAGATCCAAAAATGCCCTGCGCCGCCACCATGCCGTTGCGCATATGCACCAACAACGATTGAGCCAACCTTTCACGCATCAGCTGCAATGCGCAATCTCAGGCAGTGAAGAGCAATATCGCACCTTTAAATACTACAAAGAGTACTATGGACATCCCGATACTAAGGGTAATATCCTTAATCATAACCCACTTCCAACATCTTTTGAAATCGTGGTCGCGTGTGGGTTTAAATGATTTATACAGGCCCCAATTGAGGCAGTTGTTTCCTATCCAAATCCCCAAGAACAATAACTGCAATATCCCTCCACACTTCAGTCCGGGGGTCGGTGAAATCCAACTTGTGGCGAATGCAAAAGCCCAGGCAGAGCTCACAGCGGCATATGCTAGTATTAGTAGCCACGCCTTGCGCGAGTCCATCCGTCTGTCTACTGCTAAGGAGTATGTACCCCCATTCCAAGGTTGCAACTGCTGATTTCCAAGTGATAGAACTTCCGCTAGATAATTGTCTTCAAGTACTGCTCTCGATGTTTTACTACTTGGGAAGCCGCCAGCCATGCAGGACAATACAATCGCTGGTAGCAACCAATAGTATAGTTGCCGTAAAGCCACAATTTGGAGTAAATTTATCGGAGCTTCCACCTCATTCAGTGACCGCACAAGCGCCCCTCCAACTGTCGCAATATACGCCCCAATCGCTATGGCCGCCCGCCGTGTATTATTGACACGTAAATCGGTTAGACGCTCTGCCGCTCTTCGAACGCTGGAAGGATGGCACTGGAATTCTTGTAGCAGATATCGGACTGTGTCACGGCTGGTAGATCTGGTGTCTGGGTGATCATGAAGTGCGACGAGAATTGTTGCCAGTAGACGAACGTCTTTATCATTGAGACCTGGATCGAGAGAACGTACTCCTTCGTAGGAATACACGAGAACGTCGAGTTTACAGAGCAAGGACCAGATGGTGTCCACAGGGTCCGCCAGGAGATGTCCGGTAACAGCAAGGAAGTGTCGAATGTCGAGGCTGAGACTGGTAAAGCGCGGCATGTACATATTCCCAACCAGCACGATCAGGGGAAACCACCAAATCGTGAGAGTCTGTAACTCCCGTTTTGAATGATATGGTGTGAAACTTTTACCGAATAATTCGTAGCATATTTGGAGAGGGATAAAGGTGCCGTTTTCGTAAGGGTGAACATCCACAAGCCGAGAAAGTGCAGTTGAGTTCCCCACAAATTTTTGTAGCTCTGTTTCAAGGCCAGCGGTGGAAAGTTCGCTTAGGCTGTGTATGCAAGGAATAATAAAGCTCACAAATAAGAGGATCAGAGAGCGTGCCATTGGTTTTGGAACAACTGCGATATATCTTTAGAAGAGCACGTGGGCGAGTCGTTGCCTTCAAAGTGCACACGGATCAATCACATCTAATATATAGGAACCGTGACACGGGGTTACGGATGTAGGATCTACGGGTTCTCGGCCGAGGGTGGCATTCCACGTAATAAAGTTAAATACCTCCGGGCAATACTAAGTTCAACAAAACCAATCGGGATGTTCGACTATATTGTTCGTTCGTTCCCACATGTGGCTCCATTTGATCCTCAAGGACCATTCTCCACAGTTGAGAATTATCAATAACCTGTATCCAATCCCATGGCGGCGTGACTTAGGTGGGGTGGCATGGCGTCAAAAGTGTGCGGTCACAGCGAATGAAAGTTCGTGTTTAGACATCAACAGCGGATCATGTTCACAATGTATCAGTTGCCCAGTTGCTTGGCAAGAAACACAAAAAAATCTGACACATTCGAGTCCAATTAAATCTCAGATTCCCTGTCCCACGGAAATTTAATCGCCGATTCTCAAGGCCAATGATCGACAGATGCTCATCATGGCAGCTCCAACCATCCATCGCGGGTTCCCATACTGATATTGCACTCATTACTCAGTTGTTTTTTTACATCTTTGGTCATATTGATGCGCACACGAATCATTTTTTCATAGTATTTAATTTTGTAGTTCGTTCACAGAGGATGCTACTCTGCTGAGTGTACACACTCGGTAAATGCTCTGCACGAATGTATGCGTACTCAGTTGGCCATGTCCAGCTGAAATCAATCAGCGCAACTAAGTTAGTACCTTCAGTCCAGCGGAACTAACTCCCTTCAGCTCAGCTGAATACCATCCACAGAAATCTGCGTTGATTGAAATGGTTCATATATACACTAGATCTTTCATATTATAAGTCACTGATTCGGATCATTGAACATATCAAAATTCATTATTGGTACCACATCTTCCAAATATCGAAACTTACCTCGCATTCGGTAATCGGTAACTAATTGCAACTATGTTTTGATCGAACTTGATACTGAGGAAGGAGAGATTCTCGAGGAGGAAAAGTTCACTGGGTAAGAGAAGGAGGAAGAAGATAATACGGAGGAAGAGGGCAACGAGATAGAGAGTAATTATTAGCTTTGGCTGAGCATAAGCATATACACTCCGCGAAGTAACCAATCCATTCACGGAGGCTGAGACTCGGTGAACCCACCCTCGGAGAGTTGGACCGGTAATTCGACGCAGTAACATGCTCCGTGAATGGACTAGGACATTTAAGTATTCAGATCGTCTTCTCTAATTAAGTCCTCCAGTGTTGGTCTACAGAGAAAGTGTTTGATACGCGAAATGTCCAAAACCACTCGTTCACCTCCTTTTCCTCGATTTACGACATCTGCAAAACTGATTAGGCAGCGACACAATCGCCGCTAAAATCGCTAAAAATAGAAGTGCTTTTGTTTGCATGTGTCCTGAGATCAGCCTCAGCTTCCCTGAAACGGAAGCGTACCGTTTGCCGATACGGGTTTCTGATGATCGGCAGGATAAAAATAGACGAGGTAGTACGAAAACATTGTATACCGTAAAAACTTACCTAAGAGGCAGGCACTTATGTTAATGTTCCCAATACGGGATTCAAATTTCCTATATGGATAAAATCAAAATCAAAATAAATTTCTTATTCCCCAGAAATTGCCATCGGTAATCGAATATGCGCTAACATCATTCGGGGCCTACCTCAAAAAAAAGGGATTACGGTATATGGCCTTGTAGCCTGCATAGATAGATATCATCAATGAACACACCAGTAACAGTTTTGAGCAGCAATTGGGATATCGCGGGAGTATAAGAACGCTATCTAATGTGGTAGCTTACCGATCTTATCTTATCTCCTCCTGATTGAGCGCCACCTCTTGTGAACATATTACTGGACTCGATCAAGATTGTCAACTGCCATATACAACCCATACATTCCAGACCTCAAATGTACCTTTCTTGCTGCCAGTGTGCGGGATTAGGTCCCCGAGCGTGCATCCATACATACATACATACATACCTCCTTGTGGTACACCATAGTTAACTGTCATCGAGCGGATTAGCCCATTGCCTACATTGCACGTGTATGCCGAGCCGAACACAATAGCTTTATTCTTTTGCCGTCCCAATCATAATTTGATATGCTCCACTACCACTGCATGAGCCATCCTTTCGACTCAAGTCGCCCAAGCATCCTAGCCTGCCTACTACCGGTGTACCCGCCTAGCAACCTCACTGTTCCCAGCGGGCCCGCAGTCAAGCCAAGCCATGCTGGGCCGCCGGAAATTAAAAACTGCGTAGGCCGAGCTTAAGATTTGATGCCGGGCAATAAACTGTCGGTGACTGCGCCAACGGTGAGCTTTGAGGTTAAGGTACTCCACAGTACAGTGGGTAATCTGTTGGGGTTCAGAGAGAACGGTCTATAAATCAATGGATGACTAGGCGTTTGATCTAACCGCTTGGGAGCACGGTAAACAATAATGCTTGTACAGGTTGGTGTTAACGTTAGCGCACGGTTTCAAAATATTGAATTACAGCAATTTGGGAAGCAAAGCGTATACATAAAAATGCCATCGATTGGCATGAGGGGTAACTTTGCATGATAAACACCTGCCATAGTCATGGATATGAAACCAGTAGTCTCAACGGTCCGGGGCGATTATAGTCGTTCGTAGCCCGACATTGCCGTCCCGTCCTGGTCTTGATTTCAGTTGTCTGGTCCGTCTGGGGTAGGTATCGGTTGCCCTAGCGCCCCATATAGGTACCAATAGGAGACAGGCGGATACGGTAGTAGGTATTCGGTGGTGGTGTCGGGGACCTTCGCGGGTTGAGTTTCATAGGGAAGAGCACACATAGGCAATGGTCTGTTTATATAGCTCCCATAACTCATGACATCGTAGGGCTCATTCCAACTACCAGATACCGCGTCGGGCGTCTCCATTTTTCCCATTCCGGCCTTCTCCGCCACCCTTCGTACGTCGCCACCCTTCGTACGTGTCCAGCAGTATAAATCCATCAAACTCAACAGTGGTAGCACTGCAGGTATAATCCAACGTAGCCCAATTTGCAAGCGTCCTAACTCGGGAAAGCTTCAAACTCCTACAAAAATGGTCTTTCATTTGCAGCAACCCTTCATTCACTAGCAACTCTTCGCACAGCTCAAATCTCACGGCCTCACCGCTTGTACAGACCAAAAGGCAGCATGCAATTGCGTACAGGCTCGCCAGCTCAATATCGGATGAACTGGAAGGTGCAATCGCCAGCAAAAGTCTTCCGCCCTATCGGTCGTATGCGCCAAATCAGCGTATCCGTCTCGGAACATATGCGACCTCTGCAACTCTTCGCCACCCACAGTTGCCACGGGACATGCCAGTGTAGATGCAGACTTACGGCCTACAATGATTAGAGGTTGTCGCGACGTGGAGTAGTGGGCGAAGGGTTACGATAGCGCGTTGGATCTAGCTCGTAAAATCAAGAAACACTCCCTCCGACCCTCAACTTAACACCATCGAGTCATGATTGTAGGCCCTATATTCTGATCGCTCGTTGCGGTTCAGCCTGTGGTGACCACATGAACCCAGCTATCTGCAACTTCTTTGATGTCAGACTCGGAAGTGCAAAAAGAACAATAAAAGAAACCAACTAGTGGGGCGTGAATGGGAGTTACGGAGGTCGTAATCTCGAGTGAATCAATTCGGTATTGCGGCGAAGCATACCGAGCACCATGGACTATTTAGCGTTGGTATGGACGTGACTGGTAGCGATGACTGTGGTAGTGGGGATGGAAGCGGAAGTATGCGGCTCCTCGTAGGAACTAAAATTAGACCAGAATTAACGTATCAATTTGGTATATGTTTGGGTCGTCGATGCTGAGCAATAAAGAGCGGACATAAATGTATCCGAAAACAAAGCCATATTAAATGCACGACCTCACCCAAAGGGGGGAAGTCTTAGTATACTAGCATATAATCTCGTACTCCTGCTGGCGTAGCAGTCTGGTCCAAAATGAGGGTTTTTTAGAGTAATTTCTGACTGGGTCACTTAATGTGACTTGCCACATAATTGGCGGGCCCTACGAAATTTGCTGGTGATCTAACCACCAAATTTGGTGCTTGTCACAAATAGTTCCACTAAATTTGGTACTAGTCGCAATTACTGTCACCAAATTTGGTGCAAAGTCACATTAGCACCATCAAATTTTGCTAAATTCTTATTTCAGGGCGATTAAGTGACTGAAACGAAACTGACACTAAAGAACCTATACGTTGGGATAAACAGCTGCGCTAGCAGCGGTCCGAGACTTACTAGCATACTAGGTGGTGAGCTGTGTTGTCGAAGGTGTGTTTGTACTGTAGACAATCACTTTCGTAGGACAGTAGATTCATTATTTCGATTTTGTTCTTGATTAATCACAACATATAAGCGAATAACAAACATATCCGACATACAACATTTTAACTTAGTATTTGTCAACAGAGGAGAACAACATTGGACGCAAGAAAGACGTTACAAACATCATCAACATATTACAAAGTTAGCAACGCCTTTCCAGATTCCTCTCAAGTAGTACGTAATAAGCAGTCTGCAGTTCATCTTGACTGAAAGAGACACCCTGAGCTCATTTTACGGCTCTCCACTTAACTAATGTATACACCGAAAGCTTTGTGAACGGATGGTCTTTGCCGAGTGTGCAGGACGAAAGATGCGCCACATTTCCCATCAGTGCAATTGCTTCGTCCACACGGCCTTTCAAGTGAAGAGTCCAAGCAATGTTACGCATGCCGGTCAAGGTATCTGGATGCTCCTGGCCGATCACTCTCTTTCTCATCTCCATGACCTTCACATGCAGCTCTTCGGCCTCATTCCATCGCCCCTGGATCGTGTATGTCAATGCAAGATTGGCCATGCTGGTCATGGTATCTGGATGCTCCTGGCCGAGCACTCTCGATCTCGTCTCCATGACCTGCACATTCAGCTCTTCGGCCTCCTTCCACCGCCCCTGGTCGATGTATGTCGTTGCAAGGTTCCCCATGCTGGTCAATGTATCTGGATGCTCTTGGCCGTGCACCCTCCAACTTGTTTTCATTATCTGCACCTCTAGTTTCTCGGCTTTCTTCCACGAACCGAACTGCTTATAAACCTTGGCGAAATTTATCATTTCGCAAAGAATATTGGACTCTGTTTTCTCATTGCATTCAAAATACTCTGGAAAATGTTCTTGAAATGCTTCAACATGAGCAAACATTCGGCGTTGAAACTGTAGGTCTGTCCGAGATCTCCTAAAACAAGTTTGAATGGATTTGTTCATTATACAAACTATAGACTGTTTAATCGGTAGTTGTTCGCGTTCTGGAAGTCTCTCTCGAGTCCACGAGCTCACTAGTGGATGGAGCGTGTAAATCGCTTGCCCTTCGTGTCTCTCTCGCTTGATTAGGGAAAATGATTGTAGAATGTCAATTGTTCCTTCGAATATATCATCATCCCAGTTTTGGTTGTCCTCATCCTTACGTGCACACAGTAAGTAATATATCTCTTTGGACACTCGTGACTTGGTCCATTGGATATCACTAATACTTGTCTTGTCATAATGAACACGATCGCTTGCCCTGCTAAAGATTTCCCGTGGTATTTGAGCATAGTGGAGATATGACATGAGCTGGAGAATCTGTGAAGCCAAATCATCCATCTGAAACACCATCTCAAATGAAATTTCCCAGGTCGTGTAAACTGCTGACTTCGGGTCACTGCGACTTTTCCAGGTAGGAGGCTGTCGCAATAATCTGTTCCGATCTCGGCAATCCCGGAACGTATCTCGGTATTCTTTAAGTGGGCACTTCCTGGTTGCAATGAATGATCCTGCCTGATCGATTGCCAGGGCTAGGAAGCCAAGGTCACTGACAAGACGTTCGGCATCTTCTCGTATAGCGTCGGATGAATCCGTTCGTGCAACTTTGAGCAGCAGACTGATCGCCTCATCGGTTTCCATTTTATCAACTTCAACATGCGAATTACTCTCCGAAGCATAGATAGCGCAACTTGGATTTCGGCTGGTGATGATAAGGTTCCCGCTCAATGGGAAATATTTGGAAATGTCGATGGTCGGATTGTCTGCATTGTCGAATACAAGTAACCAATGTTCTTTAGATATCGATAAACGTTGCTTTACTGCAGCGGATGAATTTTCAATCCCCAGTGCCAGAGAAATGTACTTGAAACTCCCTTCGACAGTGTCTACGCTTGTTGCATCGACCCAAAAGACCCTCCAGAACTTATATAAAGTTAAAAATTGCGAATGACGAATATGGGCGAAGAACATACTTCGTCATAAATCTTTCACAAAATTTCAGGCATATTTGAGTTTTTCCACTTCCCCCCAATCCGTACAGAACAAAAATTCGTCTCGAAAGCTCGATGTCGGCGGCAAGAAAGTAATTTTCCAGCCGTCGGAGAATATCCTCACGTCCGGTGAAACAGGTACTAGATGAGTAAGGAACGAAATATGTCGAAACGCATTCTTGTTTCGGAACCATTGGTCCAACTTTAATTGCTCAGTAAGCATTCATTTTAGGAAGTCGGTTGCATACTCAATTCTGCAATTGCTACACCAGAAGAGGCGCTTGTTTTGGCGAGTACATTGACCAAGTGATCCACTTCTTGACTAACTCTCTCTTTTTGAAGATACTGGTTGGTATGGGCAGTGACGTCACCCAGTTTCTTCCATTCTTCCAGTGTGATACCTTGCATTCCTTGCTCGACATTCAAACGAAAATAGATCCCTGGAGCATGTCTGAAACGTTTTTCAAATTCTTCCGCTGCTCGCTCGGAGTTGGTGGCTAGTTGCTTCAGCATCTTGACTGCGTCAAGTGGAAGCAGCCTCTGGAAATGGTCTGGTTCTGGAAGACCGACGGTCTGGGGCTGTCCTGTCCCAACGCTGAGGATACAGTCGACCCGACCACTTTGGTGTGTGAGTTGTGCTTCTTCAAGGACCTGTTGAACCGGGTTGTTACACCCTAGAGCGCCGTCAATGTAATCGACCTCGGCATTCTCTCTACCAATTTGAATACGCTTAAAAAAGGTTGGCGCTGCAGTGGTTGCACGGGCTGCCTGCCATATCTGGCAATTAACGGCTGTTCGCGGAACGGGATACGAGCGAAAGAGCGTAGGAGTGGCGATATGATTGGCCGCCACAGCACAAACAAAACTAGGTAAATGTTGAGTTATGGGCTTCAAAAATGATATATGGCCCACCTTTTGCAAAGAGAGTCGTCTCGCCGATCAAGCATATCTTCCGTGTCACTACCTCCACCATATTTCTTCACAATCTTCTTGATTGCTTCCTCGAGTTTTGTAGCCTTGAATAATCCATCCTGGAATTTCCATTTCTTTTCTTCGAAGACAAATCTCGCTAACTGTGTGTACTCCTGTAAGGCATCATCGGTGGACATTCTCAGTCGGCCAAGCATTATCGCAATAAGCCTAAACAAAGTCGTTTAGCTCCGAAGTTAACAAGGAAATGAGCCCAGACCCTCCTGTAGAAGTCCCGCCGATGATATCGAAGTACTGGCATGGGCGTGGTAATTCAGGTAGTTGTAGCTTGTGCTGAATTCTGACCATCAACTCGTGCAGGATAAGCAGCTCCGACACTCCCCTGATGCCGCCTCCATCTACGAATAATTAATTAACTAAAATCTTTCCAAATGATGTAGTTTGACCAACCGAGCGATAAGAGTCTCAACCCGCGTTCCACTGGCGGCGTAGACATAGTGATTATTTGTATGGGGTCGAGCGATCGCAAATTGGTTTATTCGAAGAGAAGGCGCATCTGAGGGTCTCTTTATCCTGCCTGCCCCTCTTATAGTTCCCTAGTAACACAGAAGCTGACACCGGCTACATTGCTATTTATGCATGTCAATCACCCAACGTAACACGTGGTGCAGATACGACGTGTAATGGTGGCCTCGTACCCAGGCCCTTAATCTCACGTGATTTCATACTAACCCAAATGGTGAGCCTGATCCAATGGAGATCATGAAGAAAAGTGTGGTGAAAGGGCCTGGAGACATCACCTTACCAAAAATCAAAATTACCTCCAGAGAGCTGAGCTTTTGAGGGGTATTAGTTTACATCTACCTGAGTCAATGCCGAGTTTTTTTAAAAAAATTCCACCACATTTGCAATCACTGCAGCCTTGACCCGGAGCTTGATCCGGTTAACCCGATCACTCTCTTGAACTTTGCGCAAGTAGTTTTGTCCAATTTGCTTAGAGCCCCATATAAACTCTTTTTCCCCCACTCTAAACTCTTATTCCCTGCAAATCCGGTACAAACCCGTGGTGTTGAGATTTTCACCGGGTTGATGAGATTTTGACCCGGTTGACCCGCGAACTTTTGTGTGGAGCGATGTCTCCAGGCTACCCCCTCTACCCCTGCCACACTCCATTTTTGTCACTTCCACTTTCATCTTAGTGCATTACATTTGAGAGCCTGATTCGAGGCCAGTGCAATGGGTAATTGGCCACCGTCTAAATTTACGACACTTGCGATGCCAGGCAACGGTGCACCCCTGCAAACATCTCATAGCACATCCAATGATGTAATTGGATGATTGCGGCCATAGGGCGAACGCTCGTTTTTTGACACTACAAATTGGTAAATGATAATCATTGTAGCTTGGCAATCACGAGCTGGTTCACCGTGAATATAAATTGTACTGCAACAATGCGCGTTCCATTAGGCTAGGAACTGAGAATATTTCGCTACCTTCGAACTTGAACTGGGAACAGCGGCCCTCACAAGTTAGTGTGTGCTCACTTTGTCACAGTCAGCCCCAGTCGGAAGTCGGTGACCTGCATGTAGCGCCATACTAATAACAACATACAGATGACAGGGATCATCAACATCATGCGACTCGGGCTTCCACCCCACCCACCACTCCCACTACACAAGCGTTGCGACAGGGCCTCCATCCATGCAGTTGAAATGTAGTGTGGCTTATCCGACGAATTAGGCCATCGAGGAATGAAGGTATGCATTTGTATCGTGCATCCACCCCATGTCCCACTTGTGGAGAAATGGGAGGTGGTCAAAATCTGCAAGCTTCACTGACTCTCACTCACGATGTCAATTCCACAAATATTGTCCAATGGACAGGATTTTCGTATTGAAATATAACGTTGGTTAGCTATCGTACTGTAGTCTCCGTTCTTCTCTCCATAGGCAACTGGAGTAATATTCAATTTTGAAACAATCTCGGACGGCGGAATTTTACTAATGTTGTATAATCATACAATGATTCTTAGTTTCACTATCTAAATAGCGGTTACCTACCCTTGGAAGTGCTACCCTGGAGCGGGTTTTTGACGGATGTACCATCCCGGGCGTGGTTCACATTACTTAAAGCAACCCTGCCCGGGCCGCGTTCTGCTACTTTCACGGCTGTCAGGTCAATCGGTCAGTGACGTCTCTATCAGTAGGTATCATCTCAATTGGTCTATGGCATTGATAAGTTACTACTTTCCACAGTTGACCGACCGACTGACTAATTGACCAATTGATTGATTGACTGATTGACTATCTGTTAAGGGCGCGAGGTCCCTATATATATATACTGTCTGCCATATGCGTAAGCGTGCGTACTTATCTCAGATGAAGCGCATCACCCTGATCCTGATAGAAGCCATACTCTCATTCCAGCCTCCATCCTCATTGATGCCTTCGAAAGAGTATGTATTCATTGATACCAAATTATGACGCCTTGTTATCGAGATTACAATTCCGAATATGATCCCCGCTACCGAGCTACCGAACCTTAATTGCAATAGAGACTACAATAATATGCCGAGATAAGTTGTTGGCGGTGCAACGACGTTAAAAATTGGGGAATGATCATGCTGAATTCCAAAGTGACCCCTACCGCCGCGACTACCGAACCCGAAATGCTGTTGCAGCACCATGAAATGCACTCAGCGAGATACAACAGCAAGCGCACCCAAGAACAGTTAACAAACGCATCTAAGAAAGTGTTAACAAGTGCTCCTGGAGAAGATTTGACAAGTGCATCTTGCAACCGGTGTGAAATCATAGAGTCAATAAGCGCACCTAGAATGCGACGGATATCCAGTGCACTCATACGTTCACCCACTGACAGAATAGTAAGAGTAATTGCAAGTGTACCTAAAGACGATGAGGAGCCAAACGCGCTTGATCCATGCTGAACACGTGGGGACAAGACTTCCGAACCAGCTGCGATATGGCTCCGAATATCCCAGCGAGCGGCCTACCGAGTGGCATAATCATAGATAATCGAAGCGACTATGGTGATATCGTAACAGAGAGCCAAGAGACCTTTGATTTGTTCGAATGGTTATTAGCGTACGTTATTATGTGCCTTTGGGTTGGAGTTGAGCGCTGTGCCGGTAGCGTATAAATTCAGTATATGACCACATGTCACCTTAGACTTAGACTTATATAGTCAGTGGAGTTCGGTCACGGCAGCAAGTTCGGTATGACATGATTGACATGATCCTGCAACGAATTGGCTGGAATACTTCCTTCGGACATCGAAAGAGGATTACTAGGAGTCTTTCCAAAAGAACTGAAGGGCACACTGCAGCCCAAACTAAGTGTTGTCAACCGAATTGAATACCACAACAATACCCACGAGAGGTCCATAGAACGGACTACAGGGAACTTCACGAAACCATCTAGCGATCTAGTGGAATACTGAAAGACGAACCTCAGGGTCGGTTAAGCCAGTATTACCAATAGAATCGACTCAACAATTGAAAACTTCGGAAACTCCGAATGGACTACCGAAAAATCCAACAAACGCAGGGATGGCAACGGTCCGTCCAGACTGTAGCCATTCGGGGGACTAGCGTGCAGTCCTGCCCGGGCCACTACTTTCGTCCCTCTAGGGCGTCTAGTTCTCAAATCTCCAGGACTAGGGCATTGAAGGCCGTACAGCAGATAACTGCCGAGTGACATCTCATGCTGGTGGGCTTCAGGAGGAGCCTTTGTTAGCTCTAATCGCTCAGTAGGATGTAGTATAATATGTTCTAGTCAGTTCACGGAGGATGTCAGTCCGCGGAGTGACTAGTCAACCCGCAGAGTAACTGGGCTCCATGAACTGACCGGTCACTTCATGGAGTCTACCACAACTCCGTGAACTGACCAGTCACTTCGTGGAGTGATGCTGGCACTGAGAAAAATGACAAAAGCTTGGTCTAATTAAGTCTGGGAGTATTTGTCCAATCTGTAGGGCAGACTTTGAGTGCGGTCATCACGTGGTGTTAGGGTTGAGCGGCGGAGCCGCATTCACTTTACTTCTTGTGTACGTGTCAAATAGATGAATAGACAAGTCAATATACGC
>Ga0307515_10012299_pt1 | contig 16104 bp, 18 predicted proteins | sample 17_EM_MG_FD_194513 | JGI IMG/M metagenome (GOLD analysis project Ga0307515, IMG submission 194513) | Populus trichocarpa ectomycorrhiza microbial communities from riparian zone in the Pacific Northwest, United States - 17_EM | ecosystem: Host-associated > Plants > Roots > Unclassified | place...
TCTCAGACACTCCTGGAGGCTTCCAGTGACTAAAATACATTTTGCTGATGCTATGCAACGCGACCCGTCGCCTGGGCGACGGGAAGCGTGCAATTCTCCGTCAGAGGGTACGAGGTTCCGTCAGAGCCGTCAGAGCCGTCAGAGCCGTCCGGAACACCCGGGTGTTTCTGACGGAAACTAGAGTTGTTGCTGATGTTGGCTCTACGCTCCCCTGTACACTCTCAACAGGGAAGACACTCCCAATCTCACTTGACTATATGCTCACATGTACCCTCCTGCATGCTCGATCCAGAGACTTGCTGAGTTGCAGGCGCCAGGCACCGGGAGGCGTGAGGCAGGTGGCGTATGGTGGGCAGTGTTTGGCGGGCGGCATGTGGCATGTGGTGTGTGGCAGATGGCGGGCGGCATATGGTGGCCGAATCATGACGTCGGTCGATATCATAGTCTGAATCCAATCATTAGCACGGCCACCGAGACAAGATCTCACGATGCCTCACGGCCATGGTGTTGACAATTGCAGCCTTCGATTCTGCAGGATAGGTAGACAATTGGATCATGGGGAGAGCAAATCTCCGACTCAGATTTGCCGGCGGAATCTACTGCTCGCTTCACGCCGATTGTGGGCGTATGTGTGCACATTCGGTGCTGATGCTGATGATGGTGATGGTGATGATGGTGATGATGGCGATGATGATGGCGTTGGTGATGGTGATCATAGTACCAGAAGCACTTAGACAAGTAGGTTGGCTACGTCAACGTTAGCATCAAAGCTTCCACAGACTTAGAGCCTTCTAGTAGCCAAAGCTTCCACAGACCTAGAGCCTTCTATTAGCCAAAGCTTCCACAAACTCAGGGTTTTCCATCGGCCAAAAGCTTCCCGTGGAAAACTATACTCCTCCCAAAGTATGGCTCTCTCAAGCAGGCTTCCAAGCCGGCTATGAAGCAAGGCTTTGAAGTACGCTCTCAAGGAGGCTTCGAAATAGGCTCTCAAGCAGGCCCTCAAGCGCCAGCGGGCTCTCCAGAGGACTAAGTACTGGTATATTAGCCCGGCAGTGAAGACAGGTATAGGTCAATTTCGGGCCGCCAGCCGTATATAGTTCGATAGGCCCACGCGCACATCTCTATGAATCGACTATAGATGACTATAGACTGCGCGTCGCGCAGGGGTCCACGGGAAGCTTGCTATGAGCTGCGCGTGTGGGCGTGCGCGCGTAGCGCAGTGTATAGTTGATTTGCACTTTTGCCGATGAATTCAAATTCATATGGGTCTTATTGGAGTTCCTCCTGAGAGGTACTGGATGAAGGATGCAGTTTACCTTCCCAAGGATGGATTACCACCAGCAGCCTACCTTGGCAAGACTTGCTTTCAGGAGATCCACTGCTTCTTCCATGTTTCTCCATACAATTCCCTAACTGAAACTTCTGAAGACATGCCTTGTTGGCGTTCAAAGGTGGATATTCTGCTGGAGCAGCTACGGGTTTTCTCACAGCAGTACCATGTACCTGGCAGCAATGTTAATGTCTACAATCCACCCTCTAAGTGGTGAGGATTCACTGGTGCTGAGAATGAGAAAGCATCCAGGCAACAAGAGTACCAATGCAAGTGGAGTAAATCCCACATTTCTTCCTGGAGAACGCCAGAAAGAGCTTGATATACCAGTCCTTGTTGATGCCTACAACAAGAACAAGGAGGTTGTGGATGTGGCTGACCTGTATCGAACCTATTTTGATACACAGCTCATATCCAGATGCAATTTGTATCCACTGTTCTATTGGATTCTGGAGACAGCTTTCATCAATAGCCTTATAATCTATCAAGATCTTCCAGTAAACAAAGAGCGCACTGTGGAGAACTTTGACTTCCATCTCTGCATTGTGCATGACCATCTGCCAGCTGGAAGTCCATCAACAACAAAAAGTTCCTCCCGCATTCTGGCTTCACAAAACATCACTCGGTCAGCTCCCGCCACACAATGTGCCTTGCCCCCACTGTCTGCCAGGTTAGTAACCAAGCACACCCCCCTTCCCCTTAGCCGAAAGGTACCAGGAATGCATTCCCCACTTTGGATGCAGAGTAGAGTAGGTTGTTAGCTTTGCAGGTGGAGAAGAAGTCAGGGTGGTAGTGGAGAAGTGTAACAGCACGGCACGTGACGTGCCCAGGGCCGGGTAACGCCCGTTTTATATAGTCAGCTCACCACTAGCCTTAGATCCCTAGCAATGATCTTACGTATACATCTACACCTATAATCACTCGAGTCCACGTTTGCAACCATATCTACCCAATTACGGCACGTGAACCTACGTTGTCAAGCCCAGGCGTATGTGCCTTTACAAGAAGGCATGAAAACCAGCATAAAGTGTGAGGACTGCAATGAGGCTTTGGGTTGCACACCCAAACAAAATTGTTTGTATGAATTTCACCATAAGTAGCGTATTGTTATTTATTCTGGGGGTATTTGGCTGCATTGTGGTTGTGTGATGTGTATTTTAGAGTGGCGTCAGGAAACGCTGAGCAAGGTCCTGGATGCCAAAGTGAAGAAAATGAGACTCTGCGCCCGGTCGAAGAGGTGGTGGAACGGTGAGATAAAGGGGAGGAGAAGCACATTAGCGCGAGAGAAAAGGAGGTGAAGGAGGTCAGAAGCGGCAGCGCACGCAACAGTGGAACTGTAGAGGTCGATTCTCCAGTTGAAGAGCCGCATGTGGAACAAGTACTTGCTGAACCTCAGAGGGGGCGAGGTGTGGTGGACAGCAAAGTTTGCCAAGCCTCGAGTGGGAGCCACCGTGGAAGCATTGATCGATAGAGGGGGAAAGCAAGCAAACACCATGGCCGAAAAGGAGAAAATGCTCTGAGGAGAGTCCTTTCCAGTGAACGATGGCAACCAGTACTATGAGCTGCCCCCAGTAGGCTAAGCCCACGAGCACATAACCAAGCAATTTGTCGAATGAGCCCTATTCTTGCAATCGGTCAAGAAAGCCCCAGGCCCAGACAAGCTGTCCTTCGGAGCCATACGCCTGCTCTGGAGGTGGAGTGAAACGAGAATTGTAGGATTAAGAATAGCGGCAGTCCGAACGGGACGTTATCCAACTGTTTGGAAGCGCGCAAGCAGGGTGCTGATTCGGAAACCAGGAAAGGAGGACTATACGAAGCGCAAATCATACCGAACGATTTCTTTGTTCAGTTGCATGGGAAAAGTTAACCAGAAAGTAGTCGCCAAGCTGCTGTCCAACGAGGCCGAGAGAAGAGCACTATCAAGCGACGGCCAGTATGGCAGCAGAAAGAAAAGTTCAGCCATCGACGCAGCAGCCATCATGGTCGACAGAGCGCACTCGGCATGGAAAGAAGATATCATCACGGGTGTCCTCCTAATGGATATCAAGGCAGCGTTTCCAAGCATAGCGAGAGGGGGGCTGATCCATGCAATGAAAGCGAAGCGGATAGATGGAGACCATATACGATGGACCGAGAGCTTGCTCCCAGACAGAACAGTGGAGATGGTAATCGAGGGCGAAGTCCTGCATAGCCACTCTGTGGACGCAGGCGTCCCACAGGGCTCACCAGTGTCGCCGATCCTCTTCGCAATACACACCACTGGGCTAACAAAGTGGGTGGAAGAGAGAGTCCATGGTGTCGAAGGCCTCTCCTTCGTAGACGACCTTGGATGGGTAGCAACCGGAAAGGACGAGAATCAGGTGGTCAGGAAACTCGAAGCCTGTGCAGCGCAGAGCATCGAGTGGGCAAGCAGGTGAGACCTCCAGTTCGACACTGCGAAGACGGAAGCAGCACTCTTCATATGCAGGAGAGGCCACAAGCAGCATCTCCGGCCAAAACTCTCAGCAAAAATCGAGGTGGGAGACGGCTTCGTCCAGTTCAACACCGAAGTGACATAGTGGCTGGTATTGCACATACAGATCTCAGCCGCAGGCGGAGATGTCTTGTACAGTCGGAGACGGAGATGTCTTGTATGGCCGGAGACGGAGATGTCATGTATGGCCGGAGACGGAGATGTTTCGTATGGCCGTAGACGGTGATGTCTCGGATGGCCGGAGATGACTGTTGACTCTGGTATGAGCTGATAGCATTCAGCCGTACTGGTACTTTCATATATATACTGGCCTTGTGGCCCTCTTAGATAGAATACAATCAAGCTTCTCTAGCATCACTATTTCAACAGCTGGGAGTATGGATGGATGCCCACCTAACGTTCAAAGAGCATCACAACCACTGCATGAAGAAAGCCAGGGCAGCAGAAGCCCGACAGTGCGTACTGACGAAAATGCACGGAATGGTCCCAGAGCGGGTAAGGGCCATTCAGGTAGCTTGTGTCCAAGCGGGTGCACTATACGGCAGCGAATTATGGTGGGACCCGAAAGAAATCGGCAGACAAGAGGATCTTGAACTCCTGCTGAATCGGCAGGCCAGGTCGACCTTGGGCGCCCTGCCCACAATGCCACTCGGTCCGCTCATGAGAGATTCAGGACTGACACCTGCGCCAGTAGTCCTCGACTCCAGGCAGCAACAATTTGTGGCAAGGCTTGCAACTGCATGCGAAGGCACGAAGCAAAACAAGACGTACAACCACCCCACATCTGGCGCACAGATATGTAGTGTCATCAAGAGAGAGCACCAACAACGCCCTGAGGCAGAGACCATGCGCCGGCCCCGCCCGGACGAAGAACCGGTAGTCAAGATGGTCATACTGAGCAATGACGCAGCAGCAAAGAGAGAAGCGAAACGCTGGGCGAGTGAGAGGGAGGCCAAAGTGGGTGCGGGGGTCTGGATGTGGTGGACGGACGGATCATAGTGCGATGATGGCAAAGTGGGCGCCATGGCAGTGTGTAAGCACCGAGACAGCTGGAAAGCATTCTGCAGCCCCCTCGGCACCGGACGAATGGAGGTCTACGATGCAGAATTGTGGGCCATAGGACTCGCACTCCGGGAGTCAGTAAAGGCAAGGGACAGACTGCAGACACATGGAGTAACGAAGATAGCCGTTATCAGTGTCTGGCTAGCAGCCATTCAACGAATGGAGCACCTGGAACCTGGGCCAGGGCAGCACCTAGCCAGGTGGATTAGCCAATGCGCAAGGAATCTGTTAGGTGTTCTCCCTTAACAGCAATAATGGTACTTGCATTTAGTATATGAATACATATCACGGAGTTACTCTCGGTCTAGTCACGTGATATGCATAACACCTATTCTTGACTATTCAAGTGAGCCAGTCCTATGTTCTTTAGCGGGGATTCATAGAAGTTGCGCGTAGATTGAATAAGCAGAGTAATTTTGCTTCGCGGATTCATTGAAAGAATACGACAAACAGTTATTCTGATTTGATGATGCGTCAATGCTGCCAGATCGAAAGATGTTACATTTGCCGAGCGCATTGGTTTCAACCATGTTCATTTCTCTGAACTAGCAGGATATGTTTGATTGGACTGGAGCATACTCCGACTCACAAACCACAGCAGTCATTAGTCAATATGCGAGTACGTGGGACTCCTGGCTTATCGCCCTGGCGATAAGAACCACCAGGGTACTCCCCGGTTTTGAGGACAGTCTCGGCCTTAGCATGACGTAACTGAGGGAATTTTGACGTTGGCTTAAGATATGAGGCCTGAAGCAACCCTGCTCATTGGTTTGAGTTAGTATGCATTGCAACATCAGTCTCATATCGTATACGAGCTAGTGCGTCATATTCTACAATGACATAGTATTGGTTGGTCGCCAATTAAATCTATGACGCAAGCCAAATAGACTTTAAGGTGAGGCATCAATTTGGGTAAAGCGCTGCCATCTATTTTGTTGGTTTAACGTTTCATCTACTGGCACAAACGGGTAGTAAGATGTCTAAGTTCAAGTTTCATCTGACAAAGTTGTCTGACATGATATCATGCGATGGATGGCCTGTTTTTTATCAGGAGCGTAACGCTTTGAAACCACATTGCATGAACACGATAACCATTGGGATGTGTGGCACTATATTCCAGGCGCATGCTTAAAATGCATTTGACACGTCTGCAATAAGCTATCATGAGCACTTTAGTCATAGAGTCAGAGCGTGGGTGATACTAGCACCCCGAGACGACTATAAAGAGATGACATTGCTCCGGCAATGAGAAGGACAAGCTCTAGCAGCGAAACAAACAAGCGATACCTACCAGCGAAAGAAAACCGTTATATAATATTGAGTTTTTATGATACCTATATCTGCCTATTATTATATATAAAATTGAATAGCTTTGCGTAGCGGCAGCCCCGCACCATTTGCTAAGTATCATCCTGAGTAAATGACTTTAACCTTCGAAAATGACAACGACGTTATAGTATATGCATTAGAGAAGATTATCAGCTACGCCAGGAAGAATCAATATATCTTTGTGGCACAGAGTGCTTGGTGGTTGGCAGCCACTATTGGTCTTACAGAAGGACTAGTTACGCATATTGATAATCTACGAAAGAGATCAGAATCTTATCCGGAATCGCTTCAAAAGATTGAACAGTTATCCTCGGATCGCAAAGTGTCACCAGGGATTACGGAATCAGTTGGTACATCCGTTATAAAACAACCTGATAATGGATCAGTTATGACGCCTCGGGATATTCAAGATCCCTCGAATACCAATATCGATCCGGCTTATATTCATCCTGATAGAAGATATCAAGTGAATACTACAACATACGATAGTAGCAGACTCGAGCATAGCGATTCAGAATCAGATCGGGCTTTATGAATTTTAAAGGAGACTGAGGAATTCATTAGCAAGTCCCAAAAGGAAAGGAAAACTTTTAAGAAAAAGTCTGATCCGCTGTCACGCACAAGATCAGGAAAAATACCAGCAAAACCTTTATCTCGGAAGCAGAGGAATTGTTTACAAGCAGTTCCTAGAGATACAATTGCTGCATACCTAATTGAGAGGAAATAGGATCTATGGCTGTGTATCTAGTACTTGCTCAGAAGTATCTTTGGATACAACTAAGTATAGTTACTTAGGTGGAAGCACCCCCGTAACAGAATCTCTGCGAAGCCGGCATAGAGACAGAAATCCACTGGGTCCCAGGATACACTGGCATCCCCGGAAATGAGGAAGCAGATCACCAAGCCGATCCAGCACGAGAGGGCCGCACAGCAGGCAGAGTACAAGAATGAATATACACCTCAGTGGCGAACAGGACCAGACGAATCTCAGAAGCAAAGACGGCGGTGAAGGCTGAGTGGGAGGCCAACAAATGCCATAAACACCACGGCTATAGACCGAAAGGCAAAGCTGGAAGCAAGAGACCCATCCCAATGAACAGCGTGAAGCCTCAAGCAGCCAGGTTCTACTGACTGAAGTCCGGACATGCGCCAGTGGGGACATACGTAGAACTGTTCGGACAGCGAGACGACGACAAATGCTGGTGGTGCGGTGGCGGAGGCAGCATGGTAGCCCAGACGCGGGAGCATCTCTTCCGCCACTGCAGCCGATGGAAAGACCAGCAGAAGATGCTCTGGGAAGAGGTGGGAAAAGCGACAGGATGGAGAGCGGGCAGACGAGGACACGTGAAAGTCTGTGAGCTGCTCTCCATAGAGAAATGTGACCAAGCGGTGATGCACTTTCTGGCGGCCACTGACGTCGGGAAGTTCCCGCCCAAAATGGATGCAGGAGGAAGAGCTGGCGGGCAACAGGTGGAGGAATGAGAGCCGGCGGGCTACGGGCGGAGGAATAAGAGCCTGCGAACTCTCCTTGATTTCATCCCTTTTCCTTTGTATTCTATGCTGACCAGCTTGTCAGACGCCTTCTTTCTTTCTTTCTTTATTGTATCAAAAGGGGACAACAGGTAGCAGGAGTGGACCTCCGCCATCTAGCCGGCTAGCCCGGAGGCGGAGGGGATTAAGGGACTGTCATACTCTAAGTAGAGTGAATACTGTATGATTAAAACAAAAAAAAAGCGGGCCCATCTATGGGCCCAAACCCGGTTACCGGCAAAGGGATAGTACTTAGCCTGGTATTGGATGGCCATCCCATTACATAAGAAATCTGAATATCTGAATATAAAATATTTGATAAGTATCTGCTATCATAAGTTCAGTACTTTCATGAACCTCTTGTGCATATGAATTTTAATATTATTCTGGAGATATCTATTACACCATGTAACGACCGACTGCCGGGTAACGTACGTTAACTGTTTCTTCGCTAATTTTAGCTAGTGTGGCACTAGTTGGCTTCAGCCATGGGTTTTGATGAACAGCATGTCCTATATCTAAACTAACTTATTGACAGTAGTATCTATGGCACTGAGAAGTAAATGGCATACGGAGGCTTTATCTAGACCTTAACTACATAAAAAATCCCTCGAACTGATTTTGTGATTGTCTAAACATCCCCTCCCTGACTTCGGCCCATCGTGGCTAAAGAAATCGTACTAGGTAGATAATTCATATAACCTAATTTCGGGCTTATTTGCCATGCTAATGATATAAAAAGTACCCGACCACGTCGCTAGCTAGCTATCCCTCAATAGCTCTCTATAAAACCCACGAATTCCTTCTCGTCGCCCGCGTATGTGTAATGGCGCTGATGGTTCGCGGCAATCTTCCTTCCCAACCTTGGAAGGAACCATCTAATTATTGCCATTAGTAATTGACGCAGTCATATTGCGAAAGGAAGCCGCCTACAATACGCAAAGTATACATACTCCAATAACACTGGCAGCCAAATTAGCAGTGCCAGGATTTGTCCATACCCAAACTCGTTCTCCATGTAGTCGTCTCCCGCCACGTTCTGGGATTGGTGACGCGACCGAATGATAGCTGCTGCCGATGTCCACGATACAGCAAGGCTAAATGTCGAGACTAACCAAACGTCACGGGCGCTGTTGGCTTGGGTGTATACGGACCGTGATAATGAGTTGCCACGGGTGCAGCGCCTACACATCAATATCATGGCGCATGCTCTATCGAGGGCAGCAAATACCGCGACATCTGTGGTCATGTATAGATAAGGGCTTAATTTCAACTCCCGCAGTGCCTTACTCTTTCTTCGTTTTAGCTGTTTAGCGCAAAGCCAATCATGAAGGATTGCCATGATCCCTACCACCTCCAGCGTACCGTAGATCATGGCCGGAATTGCAAATAATGAGGGAAGTTCAAAAGTATACACATCCTTACATAAGTAGGACCAGCCAGCATATGTGCGCCGTGTTGTGCCGGAGTAGAGCAGAAGTGTGCAATTCAGTAACGATGTTAGCGACACGAGGCTGGATCTTAATCGTCTCCGTCGGAGTTGGTCATGAGAAAATGATAACACAACATATAATCCGCCCGAATTGAGGATTGACACTCTTAGCAACATGTCATGCTCATATGTTGAAGTTAGCCTGCTGATGTATACAATAGATGCGATAGTGATAGACAGTGCAAAGAATGTTGCTGCGTCGAGAAACGTATCCATTATTCTCTTCATTGTGGTTGCATGCATTCTTAATGCGGTTGACAGAAGGGTGATACCGGGAGGTTTGTAGAGTGTGCGCTTCTCTGGTTGAGGAGGGTAGCGCGTCCTATGCTTGACTAGGTTGCATATGCAAGGACTTGCGTGTGCGAGATAGCACAGCGTTACGAAACAAATTTCAAAAACATATGCGCTGATCATCTTTAAAGCGTTCCGTATGCAGATGTTAATGTTATCTTTTACCCAAGAGCTTGGAAGAGTTCTTACACCGACCCCAGTGATATCTGGGTTCCCTGTAGAACCAATTACCATCATGCACATTCCACGCTTACACTCTCCCACCGCCGCATTCAGCGCAGGTGGCCCGTCATAACCGTCAGCACTCCAGACGGCGTACTGTGATGGTTGGTTGTCCGCGCATGGGGCTAGACTTCGGTTGTATACATCTGGGGGAAGGACATCGCGCCAGTTAATTGCATCAGTCAAGTTGTCACTGGTCATGGCTTCTTGTAGCCACTGGCAATTTTGGGAAAGTCCAAGGTGGACCGCGTGTTGGATGGCCTCGGGAATGAGAGTGGTATTCACACATTCACTCATCGTTGCGTGGTGGTTGAAGATGGAATCGAAAAGTTACTCTAAAGAACAGTCATGGAATATATATAATAGTGCTTAAATTTAGGCCAACGGTGCGGCTGAGAATCTGAACTTTGCACTGCCACCGCACTGCCATCCATTCAGTAACGTGTAAAGGATGAGACGCAGACATGATACCAGCTCAACAGGGGCTGAAGGTAAGGCGCATAAGTCTCATGTATATATCTCGAGTCCTTATCCTTCTCTGTACCACAATCTATTCACGCGGATTTCGCTGTATCGCAAAACATTCGTTGGGGGCTGGTTGTTTCACAGAAGCCATAGCACTAGCCCATGATTGATGAATATGTCGCACATCGACTATAAATATGCGCTGGGCGACAATGCTTCCTCATTGTTTAAAAGCACGAATGACATGCGTACGCATGTTTGAAATTATTGGTGGTTGGTTAACGCAGCGCTGATCCCTCGGTGTAGCATCTTTAGCATGATCGTCACTCGATCCCGTATGTCGAGAGATACTCAAAGAATCTGGGAGAGTACCAGGATTTCGGTAGAAAAGTTACACGAAATACTAGATTGTATGTGGATAATTGTGGGGATGTTTTTTTATACGTATATAGACGTGGGTGTCATCATATGCAGACACCACGAAGCATTCTCATTGGTTGACTGGGGGTACATACCTGATTGCACTAGGCATCACTCACCAAATTCACAATTTCCCTGTTGAAATACTGATTGCTAGAAGCTTGTATATTCTAAAGTACAGGTACATTCATGGACTTATATATGCGGTAGTCAGAGTATGTCTTTGTATGTCTTGTACGCCTGCATGCGCACTCAGCTGGCATCTCCAGCTGAGTGGCATCTCCAGCTGAGTATGGAATGACCATCATCTTAGAGAGATTATGCATCAGCCCAACTGAAGCCATACGACAGGAGATAAATCATATATGCAACACTCTCCCCTCTTGCTACGCTCTGTGGAGCAAGAAAACAAACAAACAAACAAAGAAGCAAACAAACTGTAATTTCCATAGTAGCCTCCTTAAAATGCTGCGTGGCAAGTGAGCAGGGAAAGAGTACTACCGTAGCCTGAGGATGGCCATCCATATAAACAGAGAATATCTGTATTTCCAAAAGAAAAGTAAGACAACCTTAAATCGACCTCCAATTGACCTCCAATTGCCGTAAGCCCATAGCTTTCATGAACTTCGTATGCATATCTTTAGTAAGTGCTTTCGTGAGTATATCTGCTACATTTTCGTTTGTGTTTACGTAGGAGTAGTTGACTATTCATCGTCTATGCAGATCTCGACTGTTGTGATAGCAAACGTGGATGTGTTTAGTTCGAGCTTTGATGATTCCCGTGGTGATAAGAGTGAGAGCACCCTGATTGTCGCAGTTGAATGGCAGTGGTGGTGAGTCTTTCTGAGAACCGTGAATATCCTTTTGCAATTGAAGTAACCATTTTGCTTCTCTAGAGGCCTCCGAGCAGGCGATGAATTCGGCTTCGAGAGTTGACATGGCAATGATACTTTGCTTTCGAGACTGCCAAAAGATAGCTGCATTGCTGGCGAGAAACACATGGCCTCCTTGAGACTCGCGGTCCGCGCTGTCATTGGCCCAATCGGAATCCGAGTACCGTACGAGACTATTGCCGATGTCGATGCAGATGCTGATGCCGATGCCGATGCCGATGCTGATGCCGATGCCGATGCCGATGCCGATGCCGATGCCGATGCCGATGCCGATGCCGATGCCGATGCCATTGCTGGTGAAGTGTAGTCAAAAATCGGCTGTAGATTTGAGTTACTGAAGAACTCTCTTAGCAGTGGTTATATGGCTGGTGAATGGCTGCGAATTGTATCAAGAAAGAGCAGCGACCGCATATGGGATATCTGGCTGAGTTGCCAGTGCTGTGTACATTAGTGATCCCACGACTGCTTGATAGTCTGTGATATCTTCCAATTCCGTCTCCCCTCGATCCTCGGCCAAGTCCAATTTTATATTGGGATCCATGGGTGTCGAGATGCCGTGACTATGCTCCATGCTGAATCGTTTGAGGATTGTGGTGATATAGGCATTCTGACTGAGCCTGGTTCTGGTACCATTTTCATCGCGGTAGATCTCGATGCCGAGGAATTGGCGTGCCGGGCCGAGGTCCGTAATTTTATATTTCTCTGAGAGTGTCGCCTTGACCTCGATGGCAGTCTTGGTGGCGGCCTCCAGATATGACATGGAGATATCGTCGACATACAGAAGTATCAAGATGCCATCGCTGCGGAGATAGAGGGTGGGATCGGCTGAAGACTGCGTGAACCCAAGAGAGAGTAGAAAGGCATTGATATCGTCATGCCATAGCCGTGGAGCTTGTTTAAGGCCGTAGAGAGCTTTCCTTAGTCTGACAATGATTTTTGGTGTGTTGAGGCCTTCTGGCAATCCTTCTGGCAAAGTCATATAGATGTCGTCATTGTCTATTTTGGGGTTTAGGAAGGTGGTAACTACATCCAAGTGGTCCATATTCCACCCGTATCTCCCGATGAGAGAGATGAGATACCGAAAAGTAGTTAGTTGCCCAACAGGGGCGTAAGTCTCACTGAAATCCGTCTGCTCATATCCCTTTATGACTAGCCGTGCTTTATACCGTGTGGACCCATCGGGGTTGTGTTTAGTCTTATAAACCTACTTAGAGCCAATTGGCTTGACTTGTAGTTGCCTTGCTTCTCGGGAGTTGAGAGCGGAGAAGGTATTATTGAGCAGGATCGATGTGCTTTCTTCTTCCATGGCTCTTTTCCAGTGATTTCGTTGAGGGCTTTCCATAGCTTGCACGTAGGTGTAGGGATCTCCAGTGGGTACGGATGCCGTTAGTGCATCTGCGGAGTTTTCACCTTGACTTCTTGTGACTCGACTCCCTATTGGAGGAGCTGGAGCTGGAGCTGGAGCTGCTTGCGGGACTAGGCTTGATTTCTTGATTACTGCTGCCGAGCGCCGGGCAGTCTGATCCTCTCAGCGGAGGCGCCAGCTGTGGGCAATGTTTTCTGCATTTGCTGCCGAACGCTGGGCAGTCTGGTCCTCTTGGCGGAGGCGCCGGCTGTGGGCAATGTTTTCTGCATTTGCTGCCGAACGCGGGGCAGTCTGGTCCTCTCGGCGGAGGTGCCGGCTGTGGGTGTTTTTTGCTTCCTCGTCAGGAGCTTTAGGCATGTGAGATTTGGATATCTTACCTATCTGCGTAGGTTGACTATCTCGGAGAGGCTCATCCCCGGTATCTGATTCTTCGACATATTCCTCATCTTCTGGTAATTCAAATATGTCGATCTCATTGCTTTCATGCTGGCACGACATGTGTGCATTCCTTCCTTCATTGAAGACAACTTCTGATTGGGCTTTTACTCTCCGGAATTTGGGGTCCCATAACCACCACAACGTTTTTGAGTCGTGTGGGTAGCCTGCAATCATGCAGGGATTTGATCTCGGGCCGAATTTGCCTCGGCGCTGGACTTCGGGGATGAGTCTGCTGGCGTAGCATTCGAATCGGCGTAGGTTGTGGAGAGAGGCTTGATACGATATCTTGTTACCGTCGGCATTGTGCGTAGGTTTTCCAAATCCATGCAGCATTTCGTATGGTGTTTCGTACGGTGCTTGATAGCCATCGCGGTCACTACTTTTCAGGCCTTCATTTGGCGATCTCTGATGGAGATAGACTGCGGTATTAACTGCTTCTCCCCAGAACTGAATGGGGGCCTGGGAGTCAATCATCATCGCGCGGGCCTTTTCAGTGATTGTACGGATCATGCGTTCTGCAGCACCATTCTTATGGTGAGCGTATGGAGGGCATGGCTCGTATGTTGTGCCTCGAGCCGTGAGGACGTATCGGAAAGTCTTATGGTCGTATTCTCCTCGTCCATTATCACACCAGAATCACTCGATCTCGTATCCCATCGAGTCTACTCGGGCCTGAAATGACTGGTAGGCGGAGGTGCAGGTTTCGGCTTTCTTATTTGGCAGCAGCCACACAGATGTGAACCTTGTGTAGTCGTCGATGAATAGTATATAATATCGATTGTCTCTGAAGGTCGGTGTAGGAAAGGGACCGCACACATTCAAATGTACAAGTTCAAAGGGCTTCGTAGTGTGCTTGACTGGCACTTTAATGAACCTTTGCTTGTGATTGGCTTGGATGCAGACTGTGCACATAGAGTCACCGTGTGTATATGCGACAATTAGAGATTTCATAGTGGTAGGATTCATATGTGCTAGTCGTCGGTGCCATATTCTTGATTCTGAGATCGTGAGAGACTTTTGAGTGGACTTAGTTTTGGCTGCGATAGGTGCACTTGATGACTCGATTGTAGGCTCTGCGATTATAGGCTTGATTGTAGGCTCTGCGATTAGTACTCTTGAGATGTCTCTCTTTCTCTTTTTCCCGTTCTCGGTAGTCAATAAGAGTGCGGTTGCGGGGACTATGATATATATGCCATTGATTAGTTTTTCGGCGAGAGTGTAGGAAGATGGCGAAGTTATGGAGCATTTTCCGTCCTCAAATATAGTCGCATGCCCGCCCAAATCCAACCGGTCGATGGATAAAAGGGAAAGTCAAAAAGTAGGAGTATGGAGGGCTTCGACTTGATAGCCTTGTATAACATCGACGAAACCATAATGCGTGGCAGTGACTGATTGTTGTCTCCGAGTTCGATTACTATAGGAAGTGAGAGTTTTTTGAACGTTGAGAAGCTGGTGCGGTCATTGCACATATGGTGTGACGCTCCGGAATCAATGACCCACTGCGGAGCAGTGGCGGCGAGAGCAGAGGTGGTCAGTCAGAATGGATCACAGCCTCCAGTTGTAGCGAGGGCTGCTGCAGCAGTGGCTTTCTTCACTTTCCACCACTCGTTTATACGTTTTTAGGAGACGCAATCGACTTTGACATAGCCTGGGAGCCCGCACTGGAAGGAAATGCGCTCGTCATTTCCTCCGTTGTTTCCTCCCTCCTGGGCGTGCTTCCGCTTCCTGCATGCATCTGTAGTATGGCTGTCAATTTTGCAATAGGTGCACTTACTTTCGTGGCTGTCTCTGGTTCCACTGCTTCGACCGTATCCACCGAGTCCTCCGCGTCCTCCGCGTCTACCACGCCCACGGCGTCGGCCACAGTAGCCGCCACGTTGAGTGAAAAGGGCTGCCCCCATGGATGCATCTCCAAGTTCTTTTGGGAGGCTGGCTGTAGTTTCTTCTTCAAGAAGGTCATTCATGGCTTCTTCGGGTGTAGGTAAAGGCCTTCTATGTTTTAGGACCATTAATATCATCGCATACTGAGATGGCGGTGATGTGAATATTTGCGTACGGAAATCTCGATCGGTGACTGCATCGGCGGTATGGTCCAGTTGTATGCGGTAGTTACTGAGCTTGGTGAAGTACGTTTTAAGTGGTTCGTCCTCCTTAGGTCGGTAAGCACGGAACTGGCAAAGGATGTCCTGTCTGCCGATATAGGATCCGGCGGTGTCCAGACTCGTTTCTAGTGTGTTCCACATTTCGTGAGGATTTCGTAAACCTTTGATGATGCGCCGTACTTCGGGGGAACAGGAAAGTCTGATCATAGATGCAGCCTCGGCTTCCTTCGCCTTCCAATCATCATAGTTGTCCTTGTGGTCGAAGTCAAGTGGTGGCGGTTCAGGATCCTCTCTGGTGACGATTGCGTATGCGCTCATGGCTGACAGGATGAGGATCATGTCGTCTTTCCATTCGTCGTAATTGTCATGAGTGAGCTTAGGGATGTTGCCCCACCTGGTCCTGTTGAAGGCGGGTTCGGAGGAAGTCATCGTGAGATCGTGGAGATGGTGTTGAGTTTTAGTGTTGTTTATGCGGCTGTAGCTATGGTGAGAAGGTTTAGGGTTCTTGAGGCTCTTTTGGAGATTGTGAAGGAGATGTGGGCAAATAGCCTCTCCGTACGTATAGAAGTGAATGTTATTGCTGATCGAGCTGACATCTCGCTAGAACTAACTAATACGCGAGTCTCCCGCAGAGCCGCACTAATGCCACAGAGCCGCACTAATGTCACAGAGCCGCACCTAATGTGACAGA
>Ga0307515_10012301_pt1 | contig 16104 bp, 3 predicted proteins | sample 17_EM_MG_FD_194513 | JGI IMG/M metagenome (GOLD analysis project Ga0307515, IMG submission 194513) | Populus trichocarpa ectomycorrhiza microbial communities from riparian zone in the Pacific Northwest, United States - 17_EM | ecosystem: Host-associated > Plants > Roots > Unclassified | place...
GTTAGTAGGTAGTATATAGGCGCTAGCAGTCTTTACGGTAATAAGTTAATATAGTAATAGGTTAACAGAGGTGTTATATACTATAGTAATAAGCTTATTAATTTTGGAAGGTAACTCTAGTTCTATAGTATAAAGCTAAGGTATAGTTAGCTCTATTATAGGTAGTATACCTAGGGCTAAATTTTATACTTTTAGGATTGTTTATTATTAAAACTAATTATAAGGGTTATTTTTAGACTAAAGAAGGTCTTATAAGCGGCGTATTAGGCTATTAGGTTTAGTACCTTATACTCCTAATCTATATATAATTTTAAAGTTAAAACTAAAAAGGAACTCGTTCTAATATACTTAGCGTTAGTTTAGCTACTTTATAGTTATAAAGTACTTAAGGTTGCAATAGTCTATAAGGACTTTAGTTAGCTAGTTAGGCTCTATTAAAAAGAGTTCTGGTTAAAATCCTTTAAACGCTTATATAATTATAAGGAGTTCTTTATTATAAATCTTATAGTTATACTCTTATAGTATAAGCTTAAACAAATAGAATATAACTAGGTAAAGGAAACCGTTATTATCTATCTAAAAGAGGACGCCTACGTTAACGTGGTCTAAGGAGTCGGTTTTAAAATAGAGTTATTGTCCTAGTATAAAGTAGGCTAAAATAGATACTTTAGTAAAGGCATTTTTAAGGTCTTAGAACGCCTTCTTGTATTTAGGCGTCTAGGTAAAGCGTAGATATATTTTTCTTCCTTTTATAAAAAGGCCCTTTATTCGCATTATTGCTATAAGTAGTACTACTACGCCTAAGAAGTTATATATAAATTTCTAATAGAAGTTAGCAAAATTAAGGAAGGCTTATACATCCTTAATGCAATTAGGGGCTTGCTATTTAGTAATTATATATACCTTCTTAGGGCCCATACGGACACCCTTAGTAGTAATAATTAGTTTAAGGTATTTTACTTCTATAACTAAAAATTCGCATTTCTTTAAATTAATATAAAGTCTTACGTCCCTAAGGTGCTATAGGACCTTTTAAACGTGTTTAGTATACTTAAAAGGGTTATTATTATAAATAAGTATATTATCTAGGTACGCGGAGTAGAAGTTATTAAGGTAGTCCTATAAAGCGTTATTAATATAGCTTTAGAAGGTGCCTAGGCTGTTATATATGCTAAAGGGCATAACGGTATATTTAAATTAGCTAAAGCGTAATACAAATGCGGTTTTTTATTTATTACCTTCCCGTATTTAAAGATAGTTAAAGGCGGTAATAATATTAAGCTTAGTATAGATTTTAGCTTAGCTAAGCTGTTTAAGGGTCTTCTATATAAGCGGTACTAAGTATTAGTTTTTAATTATAATAGTATTAAGTCCTTTATAGTTAATATAGAATTAAATACCTCCTTCTAGCTTTTTAGTGAAAAGGATAGGGGCGGTTATTAGTAATATACTAGGACAAATAAACCCTTTATTAAGGTGCTTATTAATATACTTTCTTATAACTAGAAGTTCGTCTTTTAATATTAGGTAGGGTCTTTTATAAGGTAGCGTTTTTCCTTATTTAATGTTAATGGTATAGTTATTAGGTTGATATGGGGGGAGTATATTTACGCCCTTTTATAAGCATATATTAATAAAGTTATAGTACCTCTTAGGGAGGAGCTTGCGGAGTTTTTCGTTAGTAAGTCCTTTTTTAAGTTTTATAAACTTCTTAAAGTCTAAAGGTAAAAGTCTATAGAGTTCCGCAGGGGCGTTATCTTATAAAAGGTTAACTATATCTATCCTATTACTATAGAGGACGTAATCCTATTCTTTATTAAGCTTATATAGTCGTGATCGGGAAGCTATAGTAACAGTTTAGCCTTTCCTATATACTATACGGTAGAAGGCCGCAGCACTTATATAATAGTAGTTAGTCGTAGGTAGGGTAATAAGGGGTTTCTTAGGTTAATATCCTAGTAAGTAAATAGAGGTGGCTAGGCCATGTCCTAGGCAAGTCTCTCTATAGTATTTAAAGTTAAAGGTTGCTTTTCTCTTTTCCTAGTTAATGGCGGGGTTATATTATTCGAGCTAGCTCATTCTAAGGATAATAGGGTAGTTGGTAAGTAATATAATATAGGCCCAAAGCTCTTCCTAGTGCCCATTTATATCTAAGTAAAGTTATACTATATAGGTAATCTTCTATATAGTATAAATATTATTAGTAAGTTATAGGGCGCGGGCTTTAGTAAGGGGTAAGGTAGGTAGGTTATAAGTATATATAAGTTAAGTATCTATAAATTAGTTAGTAGCTCCGCAGTTAATTATAGAACGGCTTTTATATTATTTTATAGCAGTAATTCCTATTATATATAAAACTATCTATTTCCATCTATTTATCTTTACTAAGTTATTTATTAAGTAGGCTAATATATAAATCCTTTTATTATTAGGGCGTCCTAACCCGCGACTTAGGGCTAGAACTTAGCGTTTTCCGCTTCCATATCTAATTCTACTACTATTACTACATCTTCGTCTTATATGGTAGTGGCGTATAGCGATATATTTAGTATTTGGGGCATTAGGTTAGGTATTAGGCGGTAGGTACTAAACCTAGCTATTAGGTAGTTTAGATTATCGTAATAATAGCCTTTTTAATAGCATTTATAGCAGCGTCTTAATTTCCAAAGTAGCTCGCGCTTTTTGTCTAGGAGTTTTTACGGAAAGGTTAGTATAAAAAGGTTAATATTAGCTCTAGTGGTACTTAAGGTAGTAGGCGTTAGTGGCTTAGTATATATAGGTTTAGTAGGCCCAGAGGGCTTCTATAGAGAGGTCTTTAAGTAAGGGTTAGCAGTAGTAATCTAATTTAGTCGTCGTTTAATCTTTTATAGGGCTGCTACCATCTTATAAACATTGTTGTAGTTGTGGCTAGCGGCTGCGTAACTAAGGCGATAAGTAACTTTTTTAAGGAGATCCTTTTAGTCTTTAGTATCGTCTTAGGTAAGAGCTTTGGTGTATTCCTAGAATTTAATATAGAACTTATTAAATAATTTAGTAGGGCTTATCTTTAGGGCACGTAGTTTAGCTTGGTTGGTGGCTAGTAGGTTATAATTACAGTATATTAGGTTAAGATCGTTAAGGACTTCTTAGTAAGACTACCACTTTTAGGGGCTATTAGTCTCCTATTAGGCAAAGAGTCTGTTAAATAGTATACCCTTTATTCGCCTAATAATATAGCTAATCTTAATATCTTTTATAGAAAAAAGGTAGGCGCTCTAAGTTAGTTTCTTACAAATTTATATCCCTTAGTAGCTATATTCCTTACAGTCTCCTTAAAAGACTAGGGGATTAGAGTAGCGTATATTAAATCCTACGATAGTAGTTTAGGTCTAATTATTATAGCTTTTATTATTACTACTTTGGTAGGGGTTTCTATTAGGTAAAGCTACTTAGCGCTAACCCTCTATTAAGCGTTAAGTAGGTAAAGTTGCCGGGGGTATAGAGACTTAAGTGGTGTTATATATAGTAGAGAGGTATCTAGCGTTATTATAAATATGCTTATTAAGCTAAGATTATAGGTATTTAATTATGCCTTCTTTTTTAGTAACTGTAGCAATTAGTATAATCTTATTCTTCTTTAACTATTAGACGTCGCGTTTAGACACGTAAAGGTTATCTTTAGTTTCTTAACGTATGTTATTAGCAAGCGCCTTATAAGCTTATAGGTCTTAAATAATATTATAATCTTAGGTAGTACGCATCTTAGCTTGTATAAGCTTTAGGTAGTAGTTCTATAGAAGGCGGTAGTATTTATTAGGGTCTTATATTACTATTTTTATAAACATCTCAGCGACTTATATTTTAATTTTAATAGGTAGTAGCCCTTCTATTTGCTTATCCGTAGTTATATAATTAATAAAAGATAAAATATTATTAGTGTCTATCTCCTTAGGGGTTAGGGCTAATAAATTAAGTTCTCTTAGGATTAATTGGCGTTATAGGTTAAGTATAGGTATTAAATTGTTCTTTAGGTTTAATATAGTAGCTAGTAAGGAATATTGTCTTACTATTATAGGTTCCTTAGAAGTATAAAGTAAGGTAATTTATAGATACGCTACTTCTGGCAGCGCCTATAGTATTATAAAGACGTAGAATTGGTTATAGGCTAAGCGTTAGTAGTAAAAAGGCGCAACGTAATGTTATGGAACGTGGGCAGTGGCTACAGAGCGTATGTATTCGAGGAGTCTACAAGACGTTACGCGATCGATCGTAAGGGTCGAGGGCGTAAGGAGGTGATATACCTACGCGTAGCTGACATAAGCTATACGCGAGGTGTACGCGAGAGCACGGGGCTCTCCTATGGAGGCCCCTATGGTAGGGTTCCGTAATATAAATATATTCTAAATATGTTCTAAATATATTCTAAATATATTCTAAATATGTTCTAAATATATTCTAAATATATTCTAAATATATTCTAAATATATTCTAAATATATTCTAAATATATTCTAAATATGTTCTAAATATATTCTAAATATGTTCTAAATATATTCTAAATATGTTTTAAATATGTTCTAAATATATTATAACTAGTTATTTATAATAGTTAATTTTAATTAAGAGGTAAGTTATGAGGTAGGATAAGCGATTTAGGCTCAGTTAACCACATGACTTTGTATTTTAAGTTGAGGCCGCCCCGTATAGGGATTGTGCATTAGCGCTTATGGTAGGCCGACCTTTTAGCGTGGCCTAGCCGATCTATAACCACCTTATTACATAGTTCTACTAGCTCTATTCTAGACCGTGCCTATATTAACTAACTAGCTTCTTCTAACTCTTCTCTAAGTAGTTGTAATATTGTACTTAAAGTGTCCGTAATACTATCTCCCTCCTCTTTATCTTTATTCTTAAAGATTCCTAATATCTCTAAGTTATTTATTAGAGGTGTAATATCTGTCTAATTAATTTGGTTAATATTGTTACTTATTATACCTAAAGCCTCTTCTTCTTTATATACGCAACGCTATGCTCGCACTATTACTGCTATATTATCGCTTAGTAAAATAATACTATCTCCGTATTCTTATTATGCGAAAAAGGGGTTAGTTTATATTACGTTGGCGAGCCCTTTCTTATAGCAACCTTCCTCTTACTTAGAGTATACTAAAGCAAATATTTAATCCTCTTGCGATATTTGCTCTACTTCTAACGTTAAGTATACGCGTCCTATAACTCTTAATAGTTATTAAATGCCCTAATTAATTTGTCTTAGGGTCTTATATTTAAACTATTACTATAAAGCTAAACGGTAACCTAGCGTAGGCCCTTACTAAGCTTAAGTGTTCTTAGGATGCGGAATAGAAGGCCTTAAATACTCGCATCGCGGCATTTACTTAGTTGCTCCGTCTTAAGAAAGTATATAAGAAGGTCCGTTTTAAGGAGTGGAAACTTATAGAATAAGGTCTACAGGAACTTAGTAATAAAAGGACTAGTCCTCCCTTAACTAAGCAAGAAATAACTCTAAGTAGCTTAATAGCTACTCCTCTCAGGTCCCCCTTAAATAACTTATTTTTTTTAACAATCTTTCTTTATTAATATTGCCTAACCTAATCTCTTTTAATACTTCTATAGCTTTCCTATAGCGTTCTTTAAATTTTTTAATAGTTCCTAGGTAGTCTTATTATAGCCTATCCACTTAACTTTATACTATATTTTATTGTTAATGTCCTTATAACTAACAATCTTCAAAACTTGCCATTTATCTTCTTCTCATCCTCTATACGTATCTGCTTTGTAAATTAGTGGCTTAATATGCCTATATACTAGCTCTAGTATTATAATATATTATATAGGGTAGATCTTTATTTTAGCTAGTAGGTTTAACTTAAATATAACTAATAAAATTCTTTATATAATTTTAAAAGGTCCTAGTCTAACGTAGTCTAACTTCTTACTTAGTCGTTAACTCTTAAAAATTTTGTATAGTAGCCATACTTTATCTCCCTCCTTAAGATCTAGTCCCTTAGATCTCTTAGCATTATAGTACCTTTTTATCCTTTACTATACTGTTTTTACTGTTTCTATAAGGTCTATATAAAGATTTATTAAAGTCTTTATTCTTTACTTAGCTGTGCTATTTATCTTTTTTACTTAACGTAGTAATAATAATATTCTTAGCTCGTATCTATAATTCGCCTTAAATAGTAATATACCTATTCCTTCCTATAGTATTATATTATATATAAACTATATAACTAATAATAATAATACCCAATTATTTTATGCGTAATTAATATAATATCTTAGATACTATTCTAGTATCTAATTTAATCTTTCTATTTAACCGTCTATCTGCGGATAATATGCGGTAAAAGTTACTGCTTAAACTCCTTACTCCGCTAAGAATACCTCCTAGAATACTACTATAAATTTTAAATCTCTATCTAATATAATTTTACTTAATACTCTATATCTTATAAACACTTTTTTAATATAGATTCTAGCAATATCTTCTACTAAGATTTCTTTTGTATATGCTATAAAGTATCCTCACTTTATAAGCTTATCTACTATTACTAAGATTGCGTTATAATCCCGTCCGGTAATAGGATCTCTTAACTTTAGTAACTTAATAATAAAGTCTCATAATATAACCTCCTATAATCTTTTTAGTATTTTAATAAGTTATAGCCCTCTATATAGCTTATACCTTATTAGTTTATTCCTTTAGCAATTTAGATATTCCCTAGTAACCCTTTTAGCTAGTCCCTAGATTCTATTAATAATATATTCCTCCTAAAGTCTTAATATTAAGCCTATAGCTCCGTTATGTCCCTAAGTTATTCCCTTATAGAAAATTTCCATAAAATACTCTGCTATACTTTTTAAGATGTATATAGCTTCTTAGTTCTTATATATATCCATTTATAAATCTTCTAGCTATGCTTTTAGAATTCTTTATACCTAAAAGCTCTCTAGTATCTTATAGATTCTTTCTAATTTCTCTTCTTAAGTTACTATAATTTTTAGATAATTATACCTAATTAATCCGTCTATATCTTTTCGCAATAAAGCCCCTAATGGCTTTTTATTATTTTATAGTTTAGCCTTCCTGCTTAGAGCATCTACTTATATATTTTCTGTACCTTTAGTATACTAAATCTTAAAATAGTATTCTATAAGCATCTCTACCTATCTAACTTATCTTTAGTTAAGTTTCTTTATTATTAGGAATCCTGTTAAGTTCTTATAATCCGTTTTAACTATAAATGGTTTCTCTATACCTTATAAAAATGCTCTTTATTCCTTTAATACTATAACTATACCTAATAACTCCTTATTATAGATATTATAGTTTAACTCTAGTAGTATTATCTTCTAACTATAGTATACTACTAGGTGCTATCTATTTTTATATTTTTATAGAAAGCATGCCCCTAGTGTAAAGTCTAATATATATATTTCTATAACTATTTTTAACTTTAGTTAGTAGATCTTAAGGATTGGTTCCTAGGTAAATAACTCCTTAAGTTCTATAAACAACTTCTTTTACTTATCTCCCTATACCTATAGTTCCTCTTTTTTCGTTAACCTTATAAATAGCTTAATATTTACTAACTATTATACTATAAACCTTCTATAGTAATTGCAAAACCCTAGGAATAATCTTAACTATATAACACTCTCTAGTTCCTACTAATTTACTATAGCCTCGATCTTTTTTAGATCTATACTAAGTTAGCCTAGTTTAATAATAAATTTAACGAAATCTATCTTCCTAGTAAAGAATTCGCATTTCTTAATTGCTACTAGCATCTATTCTTCTTATAGTCTCTTTAAAACCCATTTAACGTATTCCCTATATTCTTCCTTAGTTATTAAGTAAATAATAATATCATTAAGGTATACTATAATAAATTCATCTAAGTATTCTCCTAATATATTGTTAATTCGCTTCTAAAACGCTACTAGTGCGTTTATAAGCCTAAATTATATAACTAATAGTTTATACAGTCCTTCCTTTAATCTAAAAGCTGCTTTTTATTTATCGCCTTCCTTAATTCTAATCTAATGGTATGCCTATCTTAGGTCTATCTTTATAAAGATTTACGCATTGCCTATCCTATTTTAGATTTCGCTAATTAAGGGTAAAAAATATCTATCCTTTCTTATAATGCTATTTAACTATTTATAGTTAATGTATAGCCTTAGCTTACCGTTCTTCTTTAGTATAAATAGTAATGGATAACCTACTAATAACTACAATAGTCTAATATATCCCTTTCGTAGGTTTTCCTAGATAAACTCTTTAAGTGCCTATAACTCTTTCTCTATAAGTTTATAGGTTAGAAAAAACCTTAAACTTATTCCTAGTTCTAACTCTATTTTATAGTCCTATGCTATATACTCTAACAGCTTTTTACTTTCTAGTAACTATAGCTTTTTACTATACTTATAGTATCTCCTTAGTATATAACTTAGTCCTTTCTCTATTTCTTTATAGGTTGCTCCTACTTAGTACTATACTAACTTAGCCTATTATCGCCTTTTACGTTATTAAGTATCTCTAATATTAACCTAACCTGTAATCCAATTAATTTTTAGATTATATTTTTATAACTAAGGCATTCCTAATACTGCCTTATCTTATCCTAATAGTAAGATATTAAAAGACATTCTAACTGGTCTTCCTTTAATAGTTATCTAAATAGGTCCCGTTTTAAAATTAATAATACCTCCTTTATAGGCTATTAGATCGCCTAAAATTGTTACTAATAAATATAAGTACTCCTTCTATCTATGTGGTAGCCCTATTCTTTCTACTACTGCTAGTAATATATGGTTTCTTATTACTCCACTATTTACCAATACTTTAAACTGCTAATCTTACTAATTAATTTATAAATTTAGGTATCGGAGGTCCGGGTTAGGCTTAGTATAACCTTAGGTTACGCATAACTTCTTAAGGTCCGCGACATATCGTCCAAATATTACCCTCCCCCCTTAGGTAGTAGTCCCTACTTTTTAGACGCGTTTTTAAGGCCTAGGTTAGTACTAGGTTAGTATAAAGGGCCTTAGCGCGCCTTTAACCTTACTATCGCCTTAATAATTAATTTTCCAATCCTCTTCTATTTTTATGCCCGCTATTATAGTACTAGTAGAAAACGGTAGATTATAGTAGACGCTATGGTAGACGCAGAGTTACGTAAAGCTTATATAACTTAAGGGCCGCTACTTTTCTTTCCCTTTCCTTTCTCTAGCTTTAGATCCTTGTTTATAGATAATCTAATTATATAGGTTTGCGCGTCCCTCTTGCCGTACTTATGCCTTAATTAACTAAGTTGCTAATATTATCTAAAGCTTATTTACTCTTCTTCCTAAAAAGGAACTTAAATATATCTATAGACTATAAATAGGATAAGGGTATAAAAACGGACCTAAAGAATATTACTAGAATAATAAGAATAAAATAGAACTTTAAGGATAGAATAGAACTTATAGAGTCTTTATTTATTTAGTGAATATAGTATATAGGTCTTTTATAGATATAGGAGCTTTTGGATTATTCTATATACTAGTTAAAGCGGTATAAGGTATAAGTTTAATATAATATAGTATTACGGAGTAAGTGTAAGCGATAATAATATATAGTAAAGTAGATATTATTAAGCTATATATATAAACTATATAATAAGATTAAAACGTTATATAAGAAAAGCAGGTAGGAAAATAGAAAGAAAGGGTATATATTATTAACTTAGTTACTTAGTTAATGCGTACATAGAGCAGAATAGGATTTACGTAATAGTCTTAGCAGAACTCGGCAGGATTTAGTAAAACTTAGCGGAATATAGCAGATTGCCGTTAGATTGCCATAGGTCGGGGCAAATTATAGTCTCGTAGTTAGTGGAAATAGGTAGGTGTATATAAGGTGTTACGGGTATATCCTATAATATATACTAATTACATAAATTAATTTTTATTATTTTCTTAGCCTATAGTAAACTAGCTTATAATCTTATATAATCTTATATAGTTTTATTACTTAAAGGCTCTACACAAAGCCCTATATAAAGCTCTACGTATAAAGGCTTTATATAAAGTTCTATATAAAGCTTTATATAAAGCTCTATATAAAGCCCTATACAAAACTCTACATATAGAGGCTCTGCATAAAGCTCTATATAAGGCTTTACGCAAAGCTCTACGTATAGAGGCTCTATATAAGGCTCTACGCAAAGCTCTACGTATAGAGGCTCTATATAAAACTCTATATTAGGTCCCCGCTATATTCCTAATAGCCTTTATACATACCTCTACCCTATATAGCTACCTTATTTTTTACCCTTTCTTCCTTCCTTATATCCTCCCTACCTAGAGAGGCACTAGAACAGCAGCTAGTAGAGGACCGTCGCTAGAACTAGACTATCGCTAGAACTAGACAACCGTTACTAAAACTAGACGACCGTCGCCAGAACTAGACGACCGTTACTAGAACTAGACGACCGTCACCGCCGCCGTCGCCGTCGCCAGACAACAACGACTAGCTAGCGAACACTACAAACCATTCGATTAATTAATCGAATTAAAGTAGCATAGACAGGTAGGCACAAATAGACAGATACTAACGAGTAGGTAGATATAAATAGGTAGGTAGATATAAATAGGTAGGCAGATATAGATAGGTAGGCAGTATAGATAGGTAAGTAGATATAAATAGGTAGGTAGATATAAATAGGCAAGCAGATATAGATAGGTAAGCAGATATAGATAGGTAAGTAGATATAGATAGGTAAGTAGATATAAATAGGTAGGTAAATACTAATGGATAGGTAAATATAGATAGGTAGGTAGATGTAGATAGGTAAGCAGATATAGATAGGTAGGTAGATATAGATAGGTAGGCAATATAAATAGGTAAGTAGATACAAATAGGTCTATATCTACTACTCTTAGTAGCTACTTTTTAGCTATATATATAAATTGTATAAAGAAGTGTATATAATTTACCTTACTAGCCTTATAAATGGCTTTAAAGTAGCCTTTATTTATTATCTAAATATACTATTGGTATAAAAGAGGTAAATGGTTCTAAATATAATTGTGGTTGCCAAACGCGCAGGTTGCACGTAGGCTGCGCGCAGGCTGCGTGTCAAAAAAACACGACATAGGCTAGTTGGTCGAGTTGCAAAATGCCCCCAACTGCACACCGGTTGCGTCAACCACCGACCATTGGGGCCATTGATGGGGGACGATATTTTGCCGATGCGTATAGATACCTTCTCGGGCCACTAAGCCCCTTAGATTCTTCCTAATAGAGTATTATATATATTATTTCCACTAGCCTACTTAGTAGCCTAACAAATATTAAGCTTATTATCTATCTATATAGAGCCCTTTAAAAAGTATAGTATATAGAGCTAGAAATCTAAAAGTCTAAAAAGGGATAGTAAATTATATTAGGCCTAGACTAGTGGTTAGCTCTATATATAAATCTTCGAGTAACTCTTGTGATATAAGTCGCGAAGGATGATCGTCTCTAAAGACCTCCTTTTTCACTGCGACCACGCGCTCTAGTAGCTCGACTGCCTTCTTCACCTGTCCGTCTGCTTCGTATGCTCCTGCGAGCGCGTGCTGCGATGCCAGCCGAGAAGGGTGCTCTTCCGCTAGCGCCTCCTCTTTTACTGCGACCACGTACTCCAGCAGCTCCACCGCCTTCTTCACCTGTCCGTCTGCTTCGTATGCTCCTGCGAGCGCGTGCTGCGATGCTAGTCGAAAAGGGTGCTCTTCCGCCAGCACCTTTGCTTCCACTGCGACGATATGCTCCAGCAGCTCCACCGCCTTCTTCACCTGTCCGTCTGTTTCGTATGCTCCTGCGAGCGCGTGCTGCGACGCCAGTCGGTCAGGGTGCTCTTCCGCCAGCGCCTCTTGCACTGCAACCACGTGCTCCAGCAGCTCCACCGCCTTCCCCACCTGTCCGTCTGCTTCGTATGCTCTTGCGAGCTCGTGCTGCGACACTAGTCGGTTAGGGTGCTCTTCCGCCAGCGCCTCCTCTTTTACTGCGACCACGTGCTCTAGCAGCTCCACCGCCTTCTTCACCTGTCCGTCTGCTTCGTATGCTCCTGCGAGCGCGTGCTGCGACGCCAGTCGAGAAGGGTGCTCTTCCGCCAGCACCTTTGCTTCCACTGCGACGATATGCTCTAGCAGCTCCACCGCCTTCTTCACCTGTCCGTCTGCTCCGTATGCCAACGCGAGCGCGTGCTGCGACAGCAGCCGACCCGATTCCTTCTCATCAAGCCTACTCCTCCATTGGCAACACTCCTCAAGCCACTTCACTGCTTCTTGGATCCTGCCGTCAACCTGCAAGTACTGTCCCACTAACAAACACAACTCAGACCTCTCTTCAATACCACAACCCTCCTTGCCCCCGAGCAGTCGTAGTGCATGCGGCAGATACGCTCTCCACACTGCCCGATTCGCGTAGTCATCAGACGGGAAGATTTCCACGACATGTTGGATTGCTTTCTCTACCTCATCTGCTATATCGCCGTGCCGGCTGATCCAGACCCTAGTCGCCAGGTGCACGAGTCTGTGGATATCGTACCTGTCCTCGTCGTCACGTTTTACCAGGAAAGAGTAAGCACAGAGCGTGCCGATGGCGTCCTCCATTCGCTCTTCCGGCTCCACGCCCGGCAAGATGGAGCGCGGTATTGCTTTCCATTCGATGCAGGACATGAATGATAGAAGATCCGCCGCGACCGTATCGCGTGCGCGGATCCGGCTGAACGACACCACCCATGTCGTTGCCACTGCGTTCGCCGAGCCCTTGTATCGCGTGCCGTCGCGGAACTCCCTACTCATGAGGCCGATAATGTCCTGCTCCGTGTTCCGCAGCAGCCGCAAGTACTTCGCAATGGACATCCTGTTCATGTTTAGGTAGGCGGCTGCCTGCGCAATTGCCAAAGGCAGGTATGCCAGCTCGTCTAGCAGCTCGGTCGTGGTCGCATCGTCGCGGACAAAGTCCTTCCTGATCAGCGACTTCTCTAGGAAGCTGGCGGCGTCTTGTCGATTCATCGCCCCTAGCTCGATCACGTCGCCGCGTGTCAGTGACACCGCCACCTCCAGCGTGCGCGTGGTGAACACGACCACGCCCTCCTCGCTCTCTGGCAGGTAGTCGACGATGCCCTTCGACTGCCCAGTGCCAAAGAGAATCTCCGCGTCGTCGGCGTTATCAACTACTAACAGCCACCGTCCCGCTCGAGCCGCACTCAAATGCTGCCTTACTAGCTCTTTCGCATCCTCTTCCCCGCCTGCCGCCTGGGGTATGTGCAGCGCTCTTGCGATATCCGCGCATGCCTGCTCAAAGCTCTCCATGCTCAGTGTGGGCACCCAGAAGATGGAGAATTCCGGCCAGGTCTCTTTTACCGTGTAGGTAAACTGCAGCACAATCTGCGTCTTACCGGTTCCACCGAGCCCGACGACAGATATCTTCTGACACTCCTGACACTCCTGATTCACCATCAACTTCCGCTTTAGCACATCAAGCTCGGCCCTTCTTCCGACGAAATATCGATTCCTGGGGAGCGGAATGTAGTAGGTGGATGTAGTTACACGGTCTGCCACGGCATTAGTGCTAACATACTATTCAATACAAGACGACTGCTACACTAACTGCTTGCGCCTCTGATTGTTTCTTCCACCGTGCAGGTCTTCGCCACATCTGCTGGCGGTATCACCGACAGCACTTCTTTCGCGCACGCCGCCGCCATCCCTGCCGCGTACGCCTGCCACCTCTTATTCTTGTGCGAGTCGGCGTAGTCGCAAATACCGCGGATTACGAGGCAGGGGAAGCTGTTCATCAGACCCGCTGCCTCCATCTCGAAGCACAGAATGCCGCCAAGCTCCCTGCTCACCCCATCGCGCGTGCGACCATCCCTCATCACCTGGTTCCCCGATGCAATCGTCCCGTAGTGTACTACCACCTCTTCGCTTTCGCGCGGTTGCCGAGTCTCTTGTCTGTCCGTGCTGCACAGGTTGCACGTCTGCCCTCCCTCGTGGTCGTACGTTGCCTCGAAGAGAACGTCAGGCCCCGTCTTGTCGCGCTGGAACTTGAGAATGCGGTCGAGCTTGGAGACGTGCTTAGAGAGCTTGCTTCTGCCTCGGAGCTCGTTCGCCCGCACTCTGGCCACCGCTCCGAGCAGCATCTGCGGCGGAGAGTTCAGCGACCCCGTCCGCTCAAAGCCGCTTGGCGTGGCCTTCCCGAGGTCGTATTGAACGACGCCGCCAAAGGTCTGGTGTGGTTGGCTGACCACCACGTCCCCGAGTCGGATGTCCACCTCTGCGCTTGGAACGCCTCCTCCAATACCGACCATCAGCCCGAACCGGATCCCCTTGAACGTCGCCCTCATCTGTGTCGCCACGGCCGCCGCGGGGTTGTTGCCGATCCGGCCGGCTGGCAGGCACACAAGCACGACGTTGTGTCCTGCAACCGAACCCAGAGAGTATAGATTCTCGTCATGGTCGCTGATGTCGCGCTCAAGGTCCTCGTGCTCTTCGTCGAGCATCTCCTGCGCCGCAGCCAGCTCGACCGGCAGGGCGCATACCCATCCTATCGTGTATTCCTCGCGCCGCAGTCGGCGCGACATTCGGAGTCGTTACGGTGGAAGTAAGGGGGCGGAGGGGTTGTCCTGGAGAAATGCTCGCGGAGAGGGCGAAGTGGTATTCTGACAGCCCTGGCAACGACGTTTGCTGCCGCTCAGCCTCGTGGCCTGAATTGTGGCCTGCATTGTGGCCGGCTGCCTGCTGGCAGCTATCATGGACTGAGGTGTGGTCGTCTCAGCGAGGCACAGCCGCAAGCGCTAGCCAGAGGTGGGACTGGCGCGAGCGGCCCGCCATTGGCCCGCCAGGCGGGGCACTGTCAGCAGCGGCGGCCTGAGCTTCGCGTTATCTCGGTACCAGACCATCATACCGGGGTTTTGCCGCGCACTAAGCCGTTTTGAGCAAAACCTTCGTATGGTGGTCTGGTAAACGGTTCGAATTTTATATAGGCGCGCGTCGTCTCTTATGTGACTCACCCGTGATGCGGGAAACTCAGGGGTTTCTTTTGGGATTTTCTGGAGTCCTTTTAGTTGGTTAGGTCGTTTGGGCTTAATGCCGCGAGTGCTCACTGGTTCTCTTATAATTCTATTATAATTAGTTACAGTTAGTTATAGTTTTAATATTAAGTTAATTAATTTAATTAACTAAACCTTCTACTTATGCAGCTTTTAATTTAATTAATTTGAGGCCTTAATTGAATTGAATTGATTGATTAGCAAGCCTGAATACGGGCTATGGTATATATTCTCCCGACTAGTGTTAAGCACCTGGAAAGTCAAATGAAGAGTTTGGATTAATTCAAGCAAATAGAGTCAAATCTTCATAAGTTGGCGGACTTCTGTCTAAAGCCGCGGCCTCGTGAACATTTTGCTTTTCAATGTTGACTTAAAACCGGCTTGGGGGAGGTCTGCCAACTTAGAAAGTGCTTTCAGTAGACTGTGCGGTTCGAGGACAATATTGATAGAGTTTAATCATTGTCCGAGGATACCAGTTTTACGCTAGAGAGAGTGATTCAGAATTCTCTGGATTTCTTGAAGCTGAGTAGAAGGAAGTTTATGATGGGCATATGCACGTGACGGAGGGTTCTCAGGGGATGTCTGGGTCAGGGGTATCCGAATGGGGGTATGAAAAGTTTAGTCCTAGAGACATTTACTAATAAAGTAATCGTGTATACATCTGTTTGACTACCATATTTCGGTGCGTTTAGTAAGAGTGTGCCAGACGGCGCTCTCTGTGCGGTGAATGAAATTGCTGGACAACTCTAAGCGAAGCTCTTTTTATTAAAAAGGTCGTCATAAGTCAAGCCATTCCCTGCTGCGCCTTTGGTGATAGGGTTATGACGGTTTGGAACTTCGGGTGCAAAGCCTGCACGCCGTCATAACCTTATTACCTACACCATCTCGTCAATTCCGGTGGTTAGCGCAGCCACGTCCGCACGGCCTTACTTTCCCTTAAACAGCAAAAACGGGGTGCAGCTCGGGGGGGTCACGGAAAAGTTGAAAGGGGTCACCGATGGGGGTCGGCG
>Ga0307515_10012302_pt1 | contig 16103 bp, 13 predicted proteins | sample 17_EM_MG_FD_194513 | JGI IMG/M metagenome (GOLD analysis project Ga0307515, IMG submission 194513) | Populus trichocarpa ectomycorrhiza microbial communities from riparian zone in the Pacific Northwest, United States - 17_EM | ecosystem: Host-associated > Plants > Roots > Unclassified | place...
CTCCCGCGGCAGTGAACCGGTCGCCGAGACTCGCCTCGCCTGGGCATTGGTGTGACAGCCCGCACCCGTTGACCATCAGCTCGGTGTGCGCGGCAGCGGCCTGGGAGAGCTCGGCGCTCAGCGTGAACGGCTGCAGGCTGTTCGCCGTCCGTGCGGCGTTGATGTGCGCCAGCACCTGGTCGATGACCGTGGTCGTCGGGGTGGCGGTGGAAGCTGACGTCGATGCGGCAGCGGTGGTGGGGTCCGCGCTCGACGGCGCCGGGGATGCGGTCGGCTCGGGGGGAGACGATGTGGTCGGGTCGGGGGTGGGTGACGAGCTCGGCGATGCGGTCGGCCGGGGGCGGCGCTGCCTGTTCGTGGCACCGGCCTTTGCGACGTTCGCCGCGTTGGTGAAGACGTGCGTGCGCGCTTCGGCCTGCGGCGGACTGGTCGCCGTCTGGGCCGAGACGATCCCGACTCCGAGCGCGCAGGTCGCGATCAGGATGTGCCGGGCACGCCGGCGGTTGCGGGTGGGCACGAGCCTCTGTCACCTCGTCGCATCACGGGCCGCGCCCGGCGCCCGGGTACGGACGCCTGGAATCGGCGCGCGGTCGACTATGCGGTCGAACTGGCCGCATTCAACGACGTCTGTGAATTCCTTATAGATCACCTAAGTGAAACGTAAGCGCGGGCTACGCGCTGGCCGGTGCCTCCTGCTCCTTCTCCACCTGCTGGTTCCATTCGCGCTTGGTGGACTGCCAGCCGTCCTCGTTCATGCCTCGGCGCCAGTAGCCGGAGATCGACAGTTGGCTCATCGGCAGGTCCCGGTCGAGGCGCAGGTGGGCGCGCAACTCCTTGACGAAGGTGGCCTCGCCGTGCACGAACGCGTGCACCTCGCCGGGCGGGAACTCGAGTCCGCGCACCGCCTCGACCAGCGCCTCTCCCACCGGGCGGTCGGCGCGCCGCAGCCAGGTGATCTCGGCGTCGCCGGCCGTCTCCAGCTTCTGTTCCTCCGCGGCGTCGGCGACCTCGATGAAGGCTCGCACGCGCGCACCGGCCGGCATCCCGTCCAGCGCCGCGGCGATGGCCGGCAGGGCGCTTTCGTCTCCGACGAGCAGGTGCCAGTTCGCGGCCGGGTTCGGCGTGTAGCCGCCGCCCGGGCCCATGAACCGGAACGGGTCGCCGGGCTGGGCGCGCGCGGCCCACGGCCCCGCGATGCCGGCGTCGCCGTGCACCACGAAGTCGACCCACATCTCCTGCACCTCGGGCAGCCACCGGCGGATCGTGTACGTCCGGACCACCGGCCAGGCCTCGCGCGGCATGCTCTCGCGGATCGACGCATTGTCGAAAGGCTCCGGGTAGGTGACCCCGGGCGGCGGGAACAGCACCTTGATGTAGTGGTCGGTGTACGCCCCGGCGTTGAGCCCGGCCAGGCCCGCACCGCCGACCACCACGCGCACCATGTTCGGGGTCAACTGCTCCACCCGAGTGACGACCCCGATGGTCGCCGCCCGGACCGGCCTGTTCGCCATGACACCACTCCCCTGTGATCGACATCGAACCCAGACCGGTAAGGCTACCCTTAGCCCGCACCGAGTGGGCGCCGCGCGGCCGACCAGGAACGATGAGAGCACCGGCCGGCGCGCCAGCCCATGCCGGTTCTTGGGTCGCAAGCAGGCCGGATGCCAACGACAGCGATGAAACCTACGCCAAAAGGGCGACAGGCGACCGCGTCGCACCCATTCCCGACAGCTAGCGGCCCGTGGGCACGATCATCCGGCTGGCCACAGTTCGAACTGGGGCAGGCGGAGCCAGCGGTCGGGCGGCCCGGTGAAGGCACGCGGGTCCTGGGGTCGCAAGCCCGCATAATTGCAGCAATAGGCGAGTGCGTGATTCCGATAGAGGTACGTTCGTAGCGTTTCTTCCGGCGAGTCGGCCGGGGCCGCGTCGCCGCCGCCCGGGTGTTGATCCCAATCGAGCATGATGCCGTCTCGGAAGCTGTTGCCCTGGTTCCCGCTCTTGGGATTGCCATGGATCCCGTAGCCGATCGTTCCCGGCGTCAGTTTGGCCATCACTCCCGGCGCAGACGGCACGCACATCCACCATTGCCCGACGACGCACCCGCCGGGAACATCACTGACGCCGACGATGAGGTTCAGTTCGTCATCGTCGAGGCCGGTTTCCCATGGCTCGCTGAGCAGTAGTTCCGTGTCGACGTCGTCGATCGGGGTGGCGCCGAGCCGCCGGCCCGCTTCGGTGACGTCGACATCGGCGATACAGGCGAAGCTCTGGCCATCGGGATCCAAGGTTCCCAGCGCGGCGATCAGGCGTCGGCGTTCGTCGACGGCTGCCTGCTCCTGCGACGATAGGGCGACGCCGACCGGTGGAGCACCGAACAGGTCGGGGGCCGGGCCGGCGAGGTTCAGTCGCCCGGGGGACCATCCGGCGATCATGGCGCGCCACGGGTCGGCGCCGGCCTGCACCAGGGCGAGGGCCACGTCGTCGCGACGCTCTTGGACGGCATCCCACAGGGCGGTGCGTCCCCACCACACGGTGTCTATGTCAGAGCTTTCCCGAATCAGCTCGCGGACCGTCGAGAACGGCGCGAACCGCACCGCGCCATGCAGGGCAGGCATGTCGTCGCCCACGTCCTCGAGATCCATGTCGCCAGTTTCGCAGTGCGAACCGTTCGGTGTCCGGAGATCGAAACCAAGAGCCCGGCGATGTCACCCCCAGAGGCCGCGTTCCGCGTACACCTGGCGCAGGATCTCGATCCGGTCCGTCATGATGCCGTCCACGCCGAGGTCCAGCAGGTCGCCCATCTCGGCCGGGTCGTCGACCGTCCAGACGTGTACCTGCAGGCCCAGGCGGTGGGCGTGGCGCACGAACCGCCGGTCGACCACCGGCAGGGGGCCGTGCCGCACCGGCACCTGCGCCGCCACCGCCGAGGCGGGCAGCCGGATCCGCGCGCCGATCAGCGAGGCCGCCCGCAGCCGGGTCACCGACCGCAGCCCCAGGGAGGTGGCTATCCCCGGGCCGGCCAGGGATCGGATCCGGGCCAGCCGGGTGTCCGAGAACGAGGCGAGCAGCACCCGGTCGCCCGTGCCGGTACGCTCGAGTGTCGCGATCGTGGGCGCGGCCGCGGCGTCCGCCTTGACGTCGATGTTCAGGCGCACCTGGGGCCAGGCGGCCAGCAGGTCGTCCAGGCGGGGCACCACGCCGGCCCCGCCGACCCGGACGGCGGCCAGGTCCGCCCAGCGCAGATCGGCGACCCGCCCGGACGCGCCGGTCAGGCGCAGCAGCGTGCTGTCGTGGAAGACGACCGGCACGCCGTCCGATGTGGCGTGCACGTCCGTTTCGAGATACCGGTAGCCCAGCGCCACCGCCCGCCCGAACGCCTCCATCGTGTTCTCGTCCCCGTCGGCGGCGCCGCCCCGGTGCGCGAACGCCAGCGGCGTGGCCGCGTCGAGAAAGCCGAAGCGTTGATCCACCGTCGCAGTATGCGCGACCCCCACCAAAGCCGCCGCGCAAAGCCAGGCAGTATGCGCGGCTACCAGCTGACGGCGATGTACTTCGATTCGAGGTAGTCGAGCATTCCCTCGTGGCCGCCTTCCCGGCCCACCCCGCTCTGCTTCACCCCGCCGAACGGTGCCGCCGGATCACTCACCAGCCCCCGGTTCAACCCGACCATCCCCGCCTCGAGCGCCTCGCTCACCCGCAGCCCCCGGGCCAGATCGCGGGTGTAGACGTACGCGACCAGCCCGAACTGCGTATCGTTCGCGAGCCGCACGGCCTCCCGCTCCTCCGTGAAAACCACGATCGGCGCGACCGGGCCGAAGATCTCCTCGCGCAGGATCGCCGCCGACGGGTCGACCCCGGTCAGCACGGTCGGCGGATAGTAGTAGCCGGGCCCGTCCGGCCGCGTTCCGCCGGTGGCCACCACCGCGCCACCGGCGACCGCGTCGCGTACGAGCCCGGCCACCTTGCCCACTGTGTCCTCGTTGACCAGCGGGCCGACCTGGGTGTCCTCGGCCGTGCCGGGCCCCATCCGGAGCGCCGCCATCCGCTGCGCCAGCCGTTCCCCGAACGCGGCAGCGACCGCCGCGTGCACGTAGAACCGGTTCGCCGCCGTGCACGCCTCCCCCGCGTTGCGCATCTTGGCGATCATCGCGCCCTCGATCGCGGCGTCCAGGTCGGCGTCGTCGAAGACCACGAACGGCGCGTTGCCGCCCAGCTCCATCGACGTGTTCACCACGTTGTCCGCGGCCTCGGCGAGCAGCAGCCGGCCGACCTCGGTGGAGCCGGTGAACGACACCTTGCGTACGCGGGGATCATGCAGCATCGCCGAGACGACCTTGCCGGAGCTGCGCGACGGCAGCACGTTGACGACGCCCGCGGGCACCCCGGCCTCGGCCAGGATGGCGGCCATCGCCAGCGCGGTCAGCGGGGTGTCGCTGGCCGGCTTGAGCACCACCGTGCAGCCGGCCGCCAGCGCCGGGCCGATCTTGCGGGTGGCCATCGCGGCCGGGAAGTTCCACGGCGTCACCAGCACGCAGACGCCGACCGGCTGGCGCAGCACCAGGATCCGGTTGGCGCCCGACGGGGCGGTGGCCACCGAGCCGTCGGCCCGCACGGCCTCCTCGGCATACCAGCGGAAGAACTCGGCGGCGTACGCGACCTCGCCTTTCGCGTCCACCAGCGCCTTGCCGTTCTCCAGGCTGATCAGCTTGGCCAGCTCCGCCGAGCGCGCGGTCATCAGCTCGAAGGCGGCGCGCAGGATCTCGGACCGGGCTCGCGGCGCGGTGGCCGCCCAGGCCGGCCCGGCCGCCGCCGCGGCATCCACCGCGGCGATGGCGTCACCGACAGACCCGTCCGCCACCGACGCGATCACGCCGCCGGTCGCCGGGTCGAAGACGTCGAAACGGGACACGGCGGGCACCCACTTGCCGCCGATGAAGAGATCTGTTTCCACCACAAGCTCCTAATAGGGATTCGCGACGATGAGATCCCGTGCCGGGAACAACGTCAGGATGCGCGGCCCGTCCGGGGTCACCACTACTTCTTCCTCGATCCGGGCGGCCGAAAACCCGTCGCTCGCCGGGCAATATGTCTCCAGCGCGAACACCATCCCGCTCTGCAGCTCGATCGGCGCGGACAGGCTGTTCAGCCGGGAGATGATCGGCCGCTCGTGCAGGCCCAGCCCGAGCCCGTGGCCGAACTGCAGGCCGAAGGCCGCCATCTCGTCGGCGAAACCGAAGTCGGTGGCCGCCGGCCAGAGCGCCGCGATCTCGTCGGTGCCCGCGCCCGGCCGGACCGCGGCGATCGCGGCGTCCATCCATTCCCGGGCCTTGGTGTACGCATCCCGCTGGCTCGGCGTCGAACTGCCGACCCCGAACGTGCGGTAGTAGCAGGTCCGGTATCCGTTGTAGGAGTGGATGATGTCGAAGAACGCCTGGTCGCCGGGGCGGATCAGGCGGTCCGAGAAGTTGTGCGGGTGCGGGTTGCAGCGCTCCCCGGACACCGCGTTGATCGCCTCGACCTGGTCGGAGCCCATCTCGTAGAGCCGCTTGTTGGCCAGCGCGACGATCTCGTTCTCCCGGATGCCGGGCTTGAGAATCTCGACGATGTCCTGGTAGACGCCGTCGACCATGGCCGCGGCCTGGTTCAGCAGCATGATCTCGTCGGCCGACTTGATCAGCCGGGCGTCCAGCATCAGCTGCTGGGCGTCGACGACCCGCAGCCCCTGGCGCTGCATCTCGAAGAGGAACGGCGGCTCGACGATGTCCACCCCGACCGGCTGGTCCGCCACCCCGGCGTCGAGGAGCAGACCCTTGATCTCGCGTACGGCGGACTCCATCAGCCCCGCCGAGGGCGCGATCGCCCCGCGCAGGCCGAGCATCCCGGCCCGGCTGTCCGACTCGTCCAGCCAGGGCGCGTGCAGCCGGTGGTGCCGCGCGGCCGAGCCGAAGTCCCACAGGGTCGGCCCCGAGGAGCGGGTGAGCAGCGCGTACCGGGTCATCTTGTCGCCGAGCGCGCCGCCGATCCAGGTCTGCGTCGTGTACCGGATGTTGTAGAAGTCGAACAGCAGGAACGCCCCGCACTCCGAGCCGGCCAGGGCCTTGCGGGCGCGGTCGAGGCGGTAGCGGCGGAGCCGGTCGAAGTCGACCCGCTGCTCATAGTCGACCGCCATGTGCCCGGGTGCGGGAATCGGCCCGCTCATGCCGAGAGCCCGTCGTCGACCGGCGTGTCTTCCGGCTTCAGGGTCAGGCCGGCGGCGTGCGCCTGCTGGTCGAGCAGGATCGCGAAGTCCTCGGCGACCCGCCCGCTGGACACCGTCTGCTGCACCAGCTGGGCGGTCAGCGCGGCCAGCGGCATCGGCACGTCCAGCTCGCGCGCGGCGGCCAGGCCGAGGTCGAAGTCCTTGCGCAGCAGCACCGGCGTGAACGTCGGCGTGTAGTCCAGATGCACGAACGCGGGCGTCTTGTACCGGGTGAACACCGAGCCCAGCACGCTGTCGTTGAGGAACTCCAGGAACGCCGCCCGGGAGACGCCGCCCTTCTCGGCCAGCACGGTGACCTCGGCCAGGCACTGGGTGACGACGCCGAGCATCAGGTTGTGGCAGATCTTCACCAGCCGGGCCACGTCGCCGTCGCCCGCGTACGTCACCGATCTGCCGAGGTGCCGCAGCAAGTGCTCGACCTTGCGATAGGTCTGCTCCGGCCCCGACACCACCAGGCTCAACCGGCCCGCCCGGGCCACCTTGCCGTTGCCGCTGACCGGCGCCGCCAGAAACTGCACGCCACGCACGGCACAAGCCGCCCGGACCAGGGCCGACGACTCGCTCGACACCGTCGAGCAGTCCACCACGATCCCCGGCAGCCGACCGGGGTCGGCCAGCAGGCCGCCGTCGCCGAGCAGCACCTGTTCGAGATCGGCCGGGGTGGCGACCATCGTGAAGACGACGTCGCGGTCGCGCAGGTCGGCCAGTTCCTCGGCGACCGCGCAGCCGGTAGCCGAGGCCTTGGACCGGGTCCGGTTCCAGACGGCCGGGTCCACGCCCGCGCGGGCCAGCCGGATCGCCATGGCGGCGCCCATCCGGCCGGCGCCGATCCAGCCGACGGTGAGGTCGTTGTCTGCCATGTTCTCTCCCATAACTAGTCAGCCGTGCCACCGAGATAGAGCGACGCCATCTCGGGGTGGTCGCGGACCTGGGCCGCGGTGCCGGTGAGCCGCACCCGGCCGCCCTCCATCACCACGCCGTGGGTGGCCAGGCCGAGGCCGAGCCGGACGTTCTGCTCGACCAGCAGCACGGTGGTGCCGCCGCCGTTCAGGCTCTGGATCAGCTCCGCGACGCCGGCCAGGCTCCGCGGGTCGAGGCCCAGCGACGGCTCGTCGAGCAGCAGCAGCCGCGGGTCGAGCATCAGGCAGCGGGCGATCTCGACCATCCGGCGCTGGCCGCCCGAGAGGTTGCCGGCGGTGTCGCGGGCGCGTTCGGCGACGATCGGGATGCGCTCCCGGACGGCGTCGTAACGCGCGCCGAGCAGCCGCCGGTCGCGCCGGATCAGATAACCCCCGAGCAGGACATTTTCGCGTACGGACATAGCCGGGAAAAGCGCCTGCGACTGCGGCACCTGGGTGATGCCCAGCTTGAGGATCTCGTCCGGTTCGAGCCCGTCGGTACGCGCGCCGGCCATCTCCACCGAGCCGGTGCGGCAGCGCAGCAGCCCGCTGATCACCTTGAGCACCGTGGACTTGCCGGCGCCGTTCGGGCCGACGATGCAGGTCACGGTCTTCTCCGCGCAGTGCAGGTCGACACCCTGCAGCACATCGCCGCCGCCGTAACCGGCCGTCACGTCCTTAAGCGTGAGCATCCGCGCCCCGCCAGTCGTCGCCCAGATACGCGTCCAGCACCACCGGGTCCGCGCGGATCAGCGCCGGTGGCCCCTCGGCTATCGCGCGGCCGCGGGCGAAGACGACGACCGGGTCGCAGAGCTCGAGGACGAACGGGATGTTGTGCTCGACGATCAGGAAGGTGACTCCGCCGCGGTTCAGCTCGCGGATCACCTCGCCCAGCCGGCCGAGCAGACTGGGGTTGACGCCACCGGCCGGCTCGTCGAGCAGGATCAGCTTCGGCTCGAGCATCAGCACCTGGGCCAGCTCGACGAGCTTCTGCTGCCCGTACGAAAGCGATCCGGCTCGCTGCTTCTCGAACCTGCCCAGGCCGACGATGTCGAGCAGGTGGCGGGCCCGGTCGGCCTCCGCGCCGCTGACCGCGTCGGCGAGCATCGTGCGGAGCCTGCCGTCGGGCAGCGGCGCGACCACGTTCTGCAGCACGGTCATGTTCTTGAACAGCCGGGTGACCTGGTACGTGCGGCCCAGCCCGAGGTGCGCCCGGGTCCACGGCGCCAGCTTCTCGATCCGCCGGCCCGCGAAGGTCACCGTCCCGGCGTCGGCGGGCATGGTGCCGGTGATCAGGTTGAACAGCGTGGTCTTGCCGGAGCCGTTCGGGCCGATCAGCGCCGTGATCGAGCCCTCGCGCACGGTCAGGTCGGCGCCGTCCACAGCGGTGAGCCCGCCGAACCGCTTGCTGGCGCCGCGCACCTCGAGCAGCGGCCGGCCGGCCTCCGCTGTCGGTGTGCCGAGCTCCCGCTGAGCAGCGACCGGGTCGTGGGACAGCGCGGCCGCCTGGTCGGTGAACTCGATCGCGACCGGATGCCGCCGGCGCCAGGCCGCCTCGATCGTGGGCAGCAGGCCGGCGGGCAGGAACAGCACGACCGCGACCAGGATCAACCCCAGGATGAGTACGCGCGACTGGGTGTTGCCGCCGTAGACGGTCGCGCCCTCGTTGACCAGCTGCACCAGGAACGCGCCGAGCACCGGGCCGTACAACGTGCCGCGCCCGCCGAGCAGCGCGGACAGGACGATCAGGACGCTGCCCAGGATCGCGAACGAGCCGACCGGGTTGAGGAACGTCTGGTAGTACGCGTACACCCCGCCCGCCACGCCGATGAAGAACGCGCTGGCCGCGTACGCCATTGTCTTGAAGATTGTGGTGTTGACCCCGATCGACGCGGCCTTGCCCTCGTCCTCGCGGATGGCGATCAGGCCGGTGCCGAACTTGGTGCGGGCGATCCAGCCGCTGAACAGCACGGTCAGCACCAGCAACAGCAGGAAGGCGTAGTAGAAGGGGATGTTCTGGAAGTCGGAGCTCCAGAACGGCAGGGCCAGGGTGATGCCGTCCGACCCGTTGGTCAGCGAAGCCCAGTTGGTGGCCACGATCTGCGCCGAGAGCAGCAGCGCGATGGTGATGATGACGAAGGCGTGGCCGCGGGTGCGCAGCACGATCGCGCCGAAGACGACCGCTACCAGCACCGCCGTGACCCCGCCCAGCGGCGCCACCCACAGCGGGTTCACGCCGGTGTGCAGGGCGACGATCGCGGCGGTGTAGGAGCCCAGCCCGAGGAACATGCTGTGGCCGAGCGAGATGTAGCCGGCGTACCCGGAGATGATGTTCCAGCTCGACGCCGAGATGGCGAGCAGGAACGCCGCCAGCATCACCCCCTGCGGGTACGGCTGCCACGGGTTGATCACCGGGTAGACCAGCAGCGCGAGCAGGACGCCCGCGGGGACGAGATGGCGTCTGCTCATGTGGCGTCCTCGCGAAGTTGGGTGCCGAACAAGCCCTGCGGCCGGACCAGCAGCACCGCCATGATCACCAGGTAGAAGACCAGCGTCGACCACTGCAGCGAGCCGTACGTCGCGGTCAGCGTCTCGGCCAGGCCCAGGATCAGCGCCCCGGTCAGCGCGCCCGGCAGGCTGCCCATCCCGCCCAGCACCACGATGCCGAGCAGCCGGGAGATCCAGTCGTAGTGCGAAGCCGGGAAGAACGGGTAGAGCACCGACAGGATCGAGCCACCCACCCCCGCGCTGGCGCTGCCCAGGGCGAACGCCAGCGCGGCGGTGCCGGTCGCGCCGATCCCGACCAGCGCGGCGGCCGGCGGGTTCTGCGCGGTGGCGCGGATGGCCCGGCCCGTCCAGGTCCGGGTCAGGACCAGATAAAGACCACCCAGCACGAGTACGGCGGCCAGGAACCCGTACACCTGAGCCTTCGGCAGCAGGATCCCGCCGACCGAGAAGCTCTGCTCGAAGTACGCCGGGGTGGCCGAGCGGAACCGGTTGCCCGCCACCACGTTCAGGAAACCCTCGATGACCAGCGCCAGCCCGAACGTGAGCAGCACCGACATGGACGGCGCCTGGCCCCGGATCCGGGCGATGACGAACCGGTAGAGCAGCCAGCCCGCGCCGAACATCAGCGGGGTGGTGATCACCGCGGCGACGATCGGGTCGATCCCGATCATCCGCCACAGCCACCAGGTGAACGTGGCGACCAGCACCAGGAACGCGCCCTGGGCGATGTTGATGATCCGCAGCACCCCGAAGATCAGGGTCAGCCCGGCGGCCATCAGGGCGTAGATGCCGCCGATCAGGACGCCGAACGCGACTGCCTGCACGAGCTGGGCCATCCGCGGTCACTTCCAGTCGGGCTTGGGGTTCACGATCGTCTGCGCGGTGGCGGCCTCGGCCGGCGCGACGACCTGGGCCTTGCCGGACTGCCACTGGGCGAGCAGGAACTTGCCGTTCGGCTCGCCGGTCGCCTGCCAGCTCAGCGGCCCGAGGATGGTCTGCACGGTGTTCGCGTGCAGCCAGTCGCGGATCTTGGCCTGGTCGACGGACCCGACGGCGGTGACGGCCTGCTGCAGGATCTCGGCGGCGGCGTACGCGTCGGCGGCGTCCTCGGCCGGATCGGCGTTGCTGTACGCGGCTTTGTAACCCGCGACGAAGTCCGCGTTCTTCGGCGTCTTCGCGTCCTGGTGCCAGCTGACGGTGTAGAACACGCCCTCGGTGCTGCCCACCCCGACGCCGTCGCTGTACTGGCCGGCGTTGCTCGGCGCGGACGTCTGGAACAGGATCTTCGGCGAGTAGCGCAGCTGCTTGAGCGAGCGGACCAGGCCGACGCCGTCCTCGAAGACCGCGCCCTGGGCGATCAGGTCGGGCTTCTTGCCGGCCAGCTGGCTGGCGATGGACTGGAAGTTCGTGGTGTCCGCCGGATAGGTCGAGCTGAACACGGTGCGCACGCCGAGCGCCTCGAGCTGCTGCTGCATGCTCTCGATGACCGGCTTGGCGAACGGGTCGTCCTGGGTGGGGTAGGCGGCGGTCGCGGGCCGCTGGCCGGCCGGCAGCGACTTGATCCAGTCGACGAAGACGTCGGCCTGGTGCGGGGCGGTGGCCGGCTGGGCGAAGAACAGGTTCTTGAAGCCGCGGGTGAACATCTTGGGCGCGCCGCCGGCGGGCTCGACGAAGACCATGTTGTTCTTCTCGGCGACCGCCGAGGCGGGATAGTTGAGCAGCGACGAGAAGGTGCCGAGGATCAGGTCGACCTTGTCCTGGGTGATCAGCTTCGTGTAGTCGGTGACGACCGTGTCCTGGTTGCTGGCGTCGTCGACGATCTTCAGCTCGACCTGGCGGCCGAGCAGCCCGCCGGCGTCGTTGACCTGCTTGGCCCACACCTCGTAACCGCGCCGGGCCTCGGTGCCGGGCTGGGAGAAGTCGCCGGTCAGCGGCAGCGAGATGCCGATGACCAGGGGTTTGCTGGTGTCGCTGGCGGCTTTCTCGGACGGGCGGGAGCCGCAGGCGGTCAGGCCGAGGCCGAGGGCAACGGTGCAACAGGCGGCGAGAACGGCGCGCCGGGAAACGGGTCTGTCCGGGGATGAGTGCATTTGGGTCCTCCACTGTGAGGCCGCAATCGATTGCGTTCCCAACATGCGCATGACGTCATCGGCATGTCAAGGGAGTCGATACCCGCTGGTGCACGGAGTGTGAATCGCGCCTTGCGCCGATGCAATCGGTTGCGGATATGCTGCCGATATGGCGCAGACCCTCCGGCTGGGAGCATTCACGCCGTCCGTGCTGCTGCGCGTCGCGCGGCGCCTCGGCCGGCTCGAGCAGGCCGGCCTCGAGGTCGTCGAGACGCTGGTGCCGTCGTCGCCGGCGCAGTTCCGGTCGTTGCTGGACGGCGCCTTCGACGCGGTGCTGACCAGCCCCGACAATGTGCTCGCCCAGCGCTGTCTGGGGGCGCGCGCCGACGTCAAGATCCTCTCCGCCGTGGACCGGGGGCTGGGGCTCGCGCTCTACAGCGGCAAGACCGACCTGCGCGGTGCCACGCTCGCCGTCGACGTGCCCGCCTCCGGGTTCGCCTTCGTGATGTACGCGCTGGCCGAGTCGCTCGGGCTGGCCCGCGACGATTACCAGGTGGTGGCGCTCGGGTCGACCCCGCGCCGGCTCGCGGCGCTGCTGGCCGGCGAGTGCGACGCGACGATGCTCAACGCCGGCAACGAGCTGCACGCCGAGGCGGCCGGCCTGCACCGGCTGGCCCGGGTCGGCGACGTCTGCCGGCCGTATCTGGGCACGGTCCTGGCCGCGGTGGATCCCGAGCCGGTCCGGGCCCTCGCCGCGGCGCTGACCAGCACCGCGGAGACCATCGCCGGGTGGGACGCGCGAGCGGTGCGGCCGGATTCGCTGGAGCGGCGGCTGGACTCGCTGGTGGTGCGGGAGGCCGGCGCCGCCCTGGAGCTGCCGCGCGGGCTGGCGGTCCGCTATCTGGCCCGGCTGCGATCGCCGGACGAGGGCCTGGTGACCGACGGCGTCGTCGACCCCGCGGCGCTGCGGACGCTGGTCGACCTGCGCCGTCGCTACGGGCCCGCGGCCGAGGGTGATCGGCTGGCCGCCGCCCTCGAGTCGGATCCGGGCCTGCTCGCGTGACCCGGAGGTCCCGATGACCGCGCCTAGAATCGTGCGGATGTCCACCCCGACGCTTCGCGACGTCGCGCAGCTGGCCGGGGTGCACCCCGCCACCGCCTCGCGCGCGCTCAACCCGCAGACCCGGCCGCTGGTGAACGCGGACACCGCGCGCAAGGTGCTGCGGGCGGCGGAGTCGATCGGCTACCAGCCCAACCCGATCGCGCGCAGCCTCAAGACCTCCCGGACCGGCACCATCGGGCTGGTCATCCCGGATCTGACCAACCCGCTCTTCCCGCCGATCGTGCGCGGCATCGAGGACGTGCTCACCCCGGCCGGCTACAACGCCTGGATCGTGAACACCGACAACGACCCGGCGCGCGAGGAGGCGCAGATCGAGTCGCTGCGCTCGCGGCAGGTCGAGGGCCTGATCGTGGCCACCGCCCGGCGCGACCATCCGCTGCTGGTCCGGCTGCACGGCATCGGCGTCCGGATGGTGCTGGTCAACCGGCGGGTCGACGGCCTGGAGCTGCCGTCGGTCAGCGCCGACGACGACGCCGGGGTGCGGCTGGCCGTCGCCCACCTGGCCGGGCTGGGACACACCCGGATAGCGCACCTGGCCGGCCCGCAGCAGACCTCGACCGGGGTGAGCCGGGCGCGGGCGTTCCGGCACGCGATGACCGACCACGGCCTGGCCACCGACCCGGCGCTGACGGTCGAGTGCGGCTACTGGTCGGAGACCGCGGGGGCCCAGGCATTGCGTACGCTGCTCGACTCGGGCGAGCGCTGCACGGCGATCGTGGCGGGCAACGACCTGATCGCGCTGGGCTGCTACGACGTCTTCGCGGAACGCGGCCTGACCTGCCCCGGCGACCTGAGCGTGGTCGGCTTCAACGAGATGCCGTTCCTGGACAAGATGCGCCCGCCGCTGACCACGGTGGCCATCCCGCACTACGAGATCGGCGGCGAGGCGGCCCGGCTGCTGCTGGACACGATCGACGAGCCGGAACGCCACCCGCGCACGGTGCTGCTCGCGCCGTCACTGGTGGTCCGCGCGTCCACGGCCGCGCCCCGCTGAGTCCGGCCGGTGTGAGCGACCCGGCACGGGTCGCTCTGCCGCGAGCCGGGCACAACCCGCTGTGCCATGATTCGCGGGCGATGACGCAGGAAAAAATCGATCTCGACGACCTCGTGACCGGCACCGACCCCGCACCGGCCGCGCCTCGCAAGCGCACCTGGCCGGCCGCCCTGCGGCGGCGCCGGCGGTGGCTGTTGGCGCTGGTCGCGGTGGCCCTGCTGGCCGAGATGGCGATCGCCATGGTGGTCACGGCGGTGCAGCAGACCCCGACCATCGACGAGCCCGTGTACGTCGGCTCGGCCGCCGTCTACCTGCAGCGGCACAGCTTCGAGTACAACCCGGAGCACCCGCCGCTCGGCAAGCAGATCATCGAGATCGGGCTGGCCTTCGTGCACCCGAGGCTGCCCCAGACGATGCCGCGCTCGCAGACCACCCTCGGCGCCCAGGTGCTCTACCGCGCGGGCAACGACCCGGACCGGATCATGCTCGCCGCCCGGCTGCCGATGATCGTGCTCACGCTGCTGTTCGCTCTGGTGGTGTTCGCGTTCGCCCGGGACCTGGTCGGGCCGCGCGCCGCGCTGATCGCGCTCGCGCTGTACACCTTCTCCCCCGACCTCATCGCGCACGGCTCGCTGGCCACCCTGGACGTGCCGGCGGCCGGCTTCGTCTTGACCTCCGTCTGGCTGCTCTGGCGCGCGCGGCGCCGGCCGTGGCTCTACCTACCGCTGGCCGGGCTGGCCCTGGGCGCCGCCCTGGCCACCCGGATGAGCACCCTGCCGGCCGTCCCGGTGCTGCTGGGTCTCGCGGTCTTGTCCGTCTGGCGGCCCGGATCCGACTGGCGGGCCGGCCGCACGTGGCGCCGGCTGGCCGTCGGGGTCGCCGCCGCGGTCGGCGTGGGCGCGCTCGCTGTGGCCGTGGTCTGGGCCAGCTACCTCGCCGTCGACCCGCACCTGCGCTGGGTCGCGCCCGCCAACCTGCCGCAGATCGGCGGCAAGAAGGGCTTCCTGCTGCACTTCATGCCGTTCCCGCAGGCGTACCTGGACGGCATGCGGATCCAGTTCCAGCTCGAGAACAAAGTCTTCGGCGGCTTCCTGTTCGGCCACGCGTACTGGGGCTCCCGCTGGTACTACCTGCCCGCGGCGCTGCTGGTGAAGATGCCGCTCGGGATGCTCGCCCTCTGGGCCGCCGGTGGCCTGGCGCTGCTGTTCGCCCCTCGCGTGCGCGCCGCGGCCCCGTACGTCCTGGTGCCCGCCGCGGTGCTGCTGATCACGGCGATGACCGGGTCGCGCGACTACGGCACCCGCTATGTCGTGATCCTGCCGATGCTGCTCGCCGTCGCGGCCGCCACCGTGGTCACCCTCCGCTGGCGGTGGGTGCCGGCCACGGCGGCGGCGCTCGTGCTGTTCGTGGCGGTCAGTTCGCTGCGCACGTTCCCCTACTACCTGCCCTACTCCAACGAGGCCTTCGGCGGGCCGGACAAGACCTACCTGCGGCTGCACGACGCGAACGTGGACTGGGGCCAGGACCTGGGCCGCCTCGCCGACCGGCTGCGGGAGCGCTATCCGGGCGAGCACGTCTGGCTGGTCTACAAGGGCGGCGGCTATCCCTCGGCGTACGGGATCAAGTATTCGGATCCGTTGAAGGTCCCGCCGGAGACGGTCTCCGGGCTGCTGGTGGTGTCGGACAGCCGGATCGACCGGCCCAGAAAGGAGCTCAAGGCGCTGCTCGTGGGCAGCCGGCCGATCGACACGGTAGGCCACTCGATCACGATCTTCCGCCGCTGAACCAACGCCACGGCGGGCATCCGGTAGACATGAGGACATGACGAGCACCCCGCCGGTAACCCTGGACGACGTCCGCTCCGCCGCCGACCAGCTCAAGGGCGTCGCGCACCGTACGCCCGTGGTCAGCTCCCGCACCCTCGACGCTCTGGTGGGCGCGACCGTGCTGCTGAAATGTGAAAACCTGCAACGGGTCGGGGCGTTCAAGTTCCGCGGGGCGTACAACGCGGTCTCCCGGCTCTCCCCGGCGCAACTGGCGAAGGGCATCGCGGCGTACTCGTCGGGCAACCACGCGCAGGCGGTCGCCCTGGCCGCCCGCGAGCTGGGCAGCACCGCGGTGATCGTGATGCCCGAGGACACCCCGAAGTCCAAGCTCGCCGCCGTGGCGGGCTACGGCGCCGAGATCATCACCTACGACCGGTACACGGGCGACCGCGAGGCGATCGGGGCGGCGCTGGCGGCCGAGCGCG
>Ga0307515_10012303_pt1 | contig 16102 bp, 11 predicted proteins | sample 17_EM_MG_FD_194513 | JGI IMG/M metagenome (GOLD analysis project Ga0307515, IMG submission 194513) | Populus trichocarpa ectomycorrhiza microbial communities from riparian zone in the Pacific Northwest, United States - 17_EM | ecosystem: Host-associated > Plants > Roots > Unclassified | place...
ATATCGTACGAAACTGAGTCAGAATCAGAGCCTAAGTTGGAACCAAAAAATTGCGACAGCAGCAGAACTATTTTTTAGTGCAAATTCTGAGGGATTTATTCAACCTTAAAGACCAGATAAAAAAGAATGAATTTAGCATTATGAAGACTCCTGATCAACCTAATAAAACCTGATGATTTTGGTAGTAAAGGGGAAGGATAAAAAGAGCAGAAAACAGCTCAAACAAGGTTTCAAAAAACAAAATATTTCTTTCTGCGCTTTTGTCAATCTTCTGGTAAATATGAGCTAAACTCCTACACTCTGTTCAAAAAAAGTATACACCGTCTCCAGCACGTGGGGTCCCAAAATTGAGTAACAACATTGTTTATTTTTTTTAATCTTTGGTTTAAGAAAAGAGAGAGTGAGAGAGATGTCAGAAGATAGAGAAAGTTATTGATTATCACAATTTTAAAGATGAAAACAATGATCTTAGTATCAATGGGTTCCATTCAACGAGGAAGTTTACATTAAGATGTGTTTAAAGCTTGATCTTGCCTAAACAATTAAATTAAGATCAAGAGACAAATATTTTTTCCAATTTGATTTTGTATTTTTGGACCTTTTGCAATTTTTCTTTTTGGGAATTTTAGGTTATGAGGGGGGTTTTTGGTGTTTTTGGGTGAAAATAATTTAAGAAATGAGTTTTTAGACCAAAATTCCCCAACCTTTGAGTTTTATAACTACATAGTGGTGGTCGCATTCTAGACACCAACATGCGACACATCATTTGCCACACTTAGCCTATTGTAAAAAGGCTATTTACCATAAAAGAAATAATAATAGAAAAAAGGATGGCCTAGGCGTGGTGGACCACTTGTGCCTGCATGCCTAGGTCACTTATGACTCGGACTTAGACTCAGACTCGGATGAAGTTGACAACATCAAGAAATTCAGGCCCACCTCAACCAAAATTCATGCATTTACAAAACACCACGTTGATAATATTGGCATTATCATCAAACCTTGGTTTGATAGATTGGAGGTAACAGGTGGTCCTAGTCCCAAGGTTGATACAACTGTGTAAGTGTACCATGGGCACCTGTTTCCTTAAATCTTGGAATTTTGAATATTGATAACAGCCACCCTTTGGGAATGACTAATTATATCTTTAAAGAACACATGATGGGTTATAAAGAGAACATGGACATGTTGGGTCGAGATAGAAATGGGCAAAATGGTTGGGCTACAGATAAAAATGAGAATATAGGCTTGATGAGCTGTGATACCAACATGTAAAATGTATCGGCTGTTGCACGTGTGCGGCGTCACGGTGATTATTCACTTTACAAGGTTTTGGGTATCGAGAAATGAGGGAGACAAGAAATTCTTGTCTTCTATAAGTGTAAAGATAGAATGAGAGTCGCCACCTAGTATTTTTGTCACAAGGAATCCTAACTAGTCTTAGAGATCGGGCACGGGGACCGATTGCATAAAAAGAAGGTATTAGCACCCCAAATATACCCTACCTAAGGTAAGCTGCATTGTTTGATTGTCTAATATAAACTAAGGTTTTATTGCTTTCTAATTGTTGGTCTAACTAAGGTTTAAGAAAAGTACTTCTTAGTAAAGAAGTCCTTATCTTATCGGGTAAAACTTAACCGTTCTAATGTCAACTGATTAGTACTTAAAAGTGTATTCTCATTAAGGCTTTATATCATCATATTGCACATAAAGTATCATTAAATTCCCTAACTAAAGCATGTTTTATAATAACAACTCTGATAATATAATATATCTTTAATTTATGGTAAATGCTTATTTTTAATATAGGTATATCTCACAATTCAAAGGATTGATTGATGTGATTAACTATTGAAAGTGAAGAGACAAAAAAAAAGACTAAACTTAGAGAAGAGATACTGGTTCAATTCAAACTGGAACATCATTCGGTTATTGGGTTATAACTAGAGCTATAGACCTTGGATTTAGGTCTGCTTAATATGTATGGAAAGCTAAGACATATACCTAAAACTTTCATGCGAAGTCCAAGACTCAATTCTGCCGTTTTCAAGTTCAAATCTTAGCATCAACGGAGAAGTCGGAATCTGTCCTGCAGTTCAGACATTGTTTGGTTTTCAGCTCATATCTCGAGTTCTAGAAGTCCAAATGAGCTCTGGTTTTTTTGTTGGAAAGCTGAGACAATTGTCCACAACTTTCATTCGTACAATAGGCTCTAATTCTAATGTTAGCAATGATGTTTTGGCCAGCCAACAATATCAAAAACCAGTCACCAAGTCAATGGTTGGCCACCAACTATTTTCTTAGTCAACCAATCAATAGTTTTGAATTTTAGCTTATAAAAGGAGGCATTTGCCATGTATTAAATCATCTTGTTATTCAGATCAAGATCATCTTCTTGCTTTCTTTCTTTATATTTTTGTAATGCTTAAGTTTTGCTTTCATTAATCTCTTGTTTATGCCTTTTCATTTCCTTTCCTATACTTAGTTAAGTTATATCATGTTTATATTCTTATATTGTTTATTTATGTTTTTCTTCTTCATTATGTTTAGCTAAGTTAATTATGTCAGGTGAAAAGGTTTCACTAATGGTGTTAGAATAGGTATAATATAAACTCAACATGGACTTCAATGTTTATATCCAAGAAAGTTTGCTATTAACATGTCTTATCTTTTTATCTTACCAATTCGAAAATACCTTACTTGTTAAATGGTTGATCTAGATTTGTGTTGTATAACACTTGGTACATCAAATGCTTGATTTTTCATAGTTTTCAGCCGACATCGTTGTTATGCGAGGAACTTGATTTATTGTTAACATAAGTTAGCAACATGAATGCCTGATGATATTTACAAGTATGATGTTGCTTAAATAAGATAATTAATATGATCATGTTAATACTTTATAATGAGCCATTAACAATAAATCATCCGATTGGAACCTCCTTTGTGTGTGGTTTCCAGTTGAGTAATAAAAAGAGTTTATATTATATTTATTTGAAATACCATTAGTGGATCCTCTAACCTTGACAATTGTTTTATCATTGTTTAGTCTTCACATTAATCTTATATTTCAAAGTCCTCTTTAAATCATCACCATCATCACTATTGCTATTATTATTATTATTATTATTATTTATAATTTATATAGTTCACCTCCCTGTGGTTCGACCCCGGTCTTGCCGGGTTATTTATTACTTCGACACTCCTGCATTTGGGATAAGACATCAACTATTTGATCGTGTCATCAACCAAATGAATAACTAATGTTTATTTAATATTAGGAATACATCTTACGTATAAGTTCATAACCCCTGATATTAAAATAAAACAAAGTACTTTTTTGGAAATTTTGAAATATTAGCCAAGTTCTCGTGACTTTAATAAAATGGTTATTAAAACCATAAATTTCTATATTTGAGATACTTAGCCGTATGCATGCAAACAAAAACATTTTTTTTTTTATTTTTCTATGTAATGTTTTTGCAATGTTTCGGCGAAAATCATGTATTTTAATATCAAATTTGCATCGACCCAAAAGTATTTTTTTTTTGGACTGTGCCGGACTCAGCCCAACCATTTTTTGATATGGATCGGCGTTGTCCGTCCAGTAAACAGTGGAGAACGCTCCACTGTTCACTGTAACGTGAACAGTGGGGAGTGAATTAATTCACTCTCCACTATTGACTTTGCAAAATAGTGGAGATGAAAAAGAAGAAGAAGAAGGAAAAGAAGAAGAAGAAGGACGAGGAGAGGGGTGGGGCGGGGAAAGACGGACCAGGTAATGTCTTATGGCGGTAGAATACGGCTGGAGATGGTGGTGTTGCAGTGGCTTTTCTTTTTTTTCTCTTATGTTTCTTTTTTGTTCCTTCTGTTTTTGTTTCTGTTTCTCTCCTTCTTCTCCTCTCTTTCTTATTTGTTTTCACGTCCAAGATCTGGTGATGGTGGCGCTGATGGTGCTTGTGGCGGAGTGGCGGTAAAAAAAAAAGATTGTTGCTGCTATTTTTCCCGTCTGTGCAGAGGCACATATTTCTTCTTTTTCTTCACCGGTGTTGCAGCGAAACCAGAAGGGGGAAGAATATGGTGAGAGGCTGAGGAACTCGTCTTTCTCTTCTCTCCTTATTTCTCTATGTTTTCACTGTTTTTCTTCCCTTTTTTTCCCGTTCTTTTCTCTATTTTTCTTTGTTTCTCTTCCTCTCATTGGTTCTCTCTTTCTGGTCTTTGTTTCTCTTCCTCTCTAGTTCTCAAACAATGTTTTCCTTTCTCTATCATTGTCCCCTATCTAAAATCTCTTTCCCCCTGTTTTTCGTCCCCTGGTCTCCTGTTTTTTTTCCCAAAATCTTTTCTTCCCCCAAACCTCTTTCATGTAAAAATATCCCCCCTCTATCTAATCGCCCCCATCTCCAAAACCTCCCACCTGGTATTTATAAGCGCAGGAGGAGAGGGGGAACCTTACCCCTGCCATGACGCAGGGTAAGGTGGCTACCCTGCCCATGCCTTGGCACAGGGTAAGGCGGTTGCAGGGTTCCCATTCTTCATCATCATGGCGGTAGGTGAAAGGGTGTGGATCGTGTCATGGTTTAGCCAAGTTAGGGGAGAGAGAAGGAGGGGGTGAGCGGGAGAAGAGGATTTAAAAAAGAAATCTTGTCTTCCCCTTTTGCACGACCAGGGGGAAGAAGAAGCAAAACAATGTTGTTTAAAACGACACCAATTCAAGCTTGCCACTTTTTTAAAACTGAACAGTGTACTGAAATGGCGTCGTTTTGCATAAAACATGTCGTTTTATTTAAAAAAATGGCGTTAAAACAAGTCAAAGTCCAAATCAGTCAATTTTTTATTTGTTCAATCAATTCCTTAATTGCAATTTTGATTTAAAAATCAGTTTAATTGCATCCTTGCCAAATTCCAACATTGCCCTGATGTTGGCCACCTTTTTCACTTTAGTCCTTGGTTTTGAATTTGTGCAATTTGACCCTCAATTGATCAATAAACTTCTAATTTCCTCAATTTAGCCCCTGATTCAGTCAATTTCAATCCCTCTATTTTCGTGCCTTTTCCAGTTTGGTCATTGGTTTTGGATTTATTCAATCAAGTCCCTGATTGGCCATCAAACTTCAATATTTATACAATTAAGCCCCTGATTTGACCAAATTGACACTTAAAAATTGAAATTTGACCCTAGAACTTTAATTTCTTCCAATTAAAGCCTAAATTGACTTAAAAATTAATTCTTCTTGCAATCAACCCTCCATAAATTCAATTAAACCTTTAATAAAATTTAGTTGAGTCCATAAACATCTGATTTTGGACTTTTCTTCCTTAAATTGAATTTTCTTTGTCAATAGAGCTCTCATCAATAAAGTATATACTGTCAAATTTTGATCTTCATATTTTTTAACCTCCTCAACTAATTTTTGGTCATTTTCTTGGCGCTCTGGCATCCTCTTCTCACTACTCATTATTTTTCTTCTGAATATTTTTTTGATTTTTTTGTATTTTCTCCTTTTTCGTGAGGGGACCTAAAAATATGTAACAACATAGGCCATAGACAAGGATACACATTTTACTTCTTCTATGCAATTGAGAAGTGATAAGAGATTACTCTTAAAAGGATATGGAATTCCAAATCCAGAATAGTTCAGACTCGGTGGACTCCTTTGATGAACGCATACGCGCGATGAATCAACGACTCTAGGCAAGGTCAGCATGGAATATTATTGATGAGGGTAAGGCTGTTATGTTAATGGGATCCAAATTGGGAGTCATATGTTGTGATAGTGATGTTGCAATAACAACTGAATTCCATAGCGATATCGAAAGAGAAAGGGAGAACTATAAGAGTTATACCTAGTAAGCTGGAGATTATTTGATCAGGTATTAATCTTTTCCAATGATAATATCATGGAATGTCTGCGATCTGGGTTCCTTATCTAAGAGAAAATTTATTAAAGAGGCTATTAGAGATTATGGTATTTTTTTTTGTCTCCTTATTGAAACAAAGGTAACCAATTGCTCTTCTACTTTAATTAACTTCTTATGGCCTAGGCATTGTGTTAGATGGGTTTAATTGATGCTATGAGTAAGTCTGGAGGTATGCTTTTAATGTGAGATAAGAGCATTTTTTTTGGCAAAATCTATTGAATTCTCTAAATCTTGGATTTACATTGCGAATCGGCATATTAAAAATGATGTTGCTTTTGTTGTTATGGGTATTTATGCTCTTTGTTCTGATTCTGAAAGAAGAATTGTTTGGAATGAACTTTCTGAGCTCCACTTTGCTTTTATGGAATATCATTGGTTTCTTTATGGTGATGGTAATGAAACCCTAAAAGCTTTAAATAAGAATAATGGCTTCTATAACAACAAAAAAAGGTGCTTCTAATTTTCAACACTTTACTTAGTCTTATCGTTGATAGAGTACCCCCCTTTAACCATCAGTTCACATGGTTTAGAGGGAACTCAATGAGTAAACTGGATAAATGATTTGCCTACCCACAATGTATGGATTTCTTTCCTAGTTTGAAATTGATTAGACTCATCAGAGGTATGTCAAATCATTGCCCCCTTCTTCTTATAAAAGACTTAGTGAATTAGGGTTGAAAGCCTTTTAAAAGTCTTGATTGTTGACCAAAGCACCTGAATTTTCACGCTGTTGTTAGTGATTTTTGGAAAGATATTGAGAGAGATTGTCCAGGTAATTATTAGATTCTCAAAAGCTGAATGCGTTGAAAGAAAAATTGAAATGCTGGAATAAGTTATCCTTTGGTAATAAAAAACAAGTTGTGAAAGACCTGCATGCTTCAATTAATCACCTTGTGCATAAGGTTGAATCTGTAGGTCTTAGCTTTGAGGAGCAAGGTAATCTCAGTACCTTGATTTCTAAGAGGTGGATGGCTAACAGGAACTTGGAGTCTATATGGAGACAGAAAGCTTGATTGAACTGGGTAACACTTGGGGATCGCAACACATGTTTCTTCCATATGTCAGCTAGGCTTCACAATAATAAGAATCACATCCAGAAGGTTATGCAGAATGAGATTTGTCTTAAAACTCCTAATGGGATTAAGGATAGGGCATTCAACTTCTTCTCTTAAATCTTTATAGGGACCAATACTCATGGACCTTTATTGGGAGGAAATGGATTCAAGAAACTATTTTCAAGACAGATTGATCATCTTAAATGAGTAGTAACAATTGATGAGCTTCATGAAGTCATCTTTAATAATGATAGGATAAAGGCTCCAGGTCCAGACGGATTTAATTTCAAATTTTATAAGAAGACATGGGGCTTGCTAAAAGTTGACTTATTTATGTTAGTCTCAGAATTCTTTTGTACTTGCACACTATCTAAAAGATTAAATACTAGTTATATAACGCTAGTTTCGAAGATTGTAAACTGCAGAACCTTTAGTGATTATAGACCTATTAGTTTGATTAATAAGATCTATAAGATGATATTGAATACTTGCGAATAAAATGAGGGATGTTATAAGCTTGTGTCATTAGCTCCAACCAATCAGCTTTTCTTAAAGGCATGAACATCGTGGATACTATTATATGTGCTAATAAGGTAATGGATTCGATGAAGTCCAAAGGAGTGAAGGTTTTCATCTTCAAGCTTGACTTTCATAAAGCTTTTGACTCTATCTCGTAGGACTTCCTAGACAACATTTTAAGGTGCATGAACTTTGGCTCATCTTGGCAAAAATGGATAAGGGCTTATATCTCTACGGTTTAGATGTCAATCTTAGTTTATGGTTCTTCGTGTCCTGAGTTTGGGGCTTCTTGTGGCATATGATAAGGAGATCTCATATCTCCTTTTCTCTTTAACATAGTTGCTAAAGGCCTATCAGTCCTATTCAGTAGAAGCTTATCGGCTAAGTTTGTTTCTGGTATTGAATTGCATGACTGTACAAGTATTTCGCACTTATAATTTGCAGATGATACCTTGTTGTTCGTCCCAAATAGCTTGCAATGCTTGATGAATGTGAAAAAAGTTTTATGTCAATTTAGTAAGTGTTCGGGTTTGGGGGTCAACTTCCACAAAAGTTGCCTAACATTAATTAATATTTATGAGGACTATGCTGCTGCAATTTTAAACTTCCTAATGTACAAAAGTGAGTCCTTACTTCTGAAATACTTGGGTCTTCCTTTGGGCTCTAATCCTAAACTAATCTCCATATGGAAATTTATATTGTTAACAATTAGAACTCGCTTACAATCCTAGAAGGGTAAGAAGCTATCTCTTGCTAGAAGAGTGTGCTTGATTAAAATTGTTTTATACTCTTTACCTCTATTCTACTTGTCAATTTTATGTTTGCCTAAAATGGTTGTGAAGCAAATAACTTTGCTACAAGTCAGATTCCTCTGGTCTGGAGTGACAAATAGAAGGCGTATGTATCGTCTTACATGGAACTTAGTTATCAAGGAGAAGGATAGAGGAGGGTTGGGAGTGTGTTCAATAATTATGAAAATACAAGCTTGTTATTTAAATGGATTTGGAGTTTGGGCTCAAGAAATGATACTTATTGGAAAGAAATTATTGTGGATAAGTATAAATCCCAATTCACTAATGGTATCCCCACATTGAAAAAGAAGTTATCCCCAATTTGGTCAGGTATTGTCTCTACCACTAACTTCTTAAACTCGACTCCTGATGCGGTAAGGAATTCATGTCATATGAGGCTTGACAATGGCTTCAATGTCAGATTTTAGGAGGACACTTGGATTGGGAGCATGCTGATATCTTTTGTCTTTCCTAAGCTGTACAGAATTAGCAATTTCAAGCATGGACGTGTAGTTGATATGGGTTGCTAGGATGTAGACATATGGAGATGGAAATTGATTTGGAGTAGGCCTTTAAAGAAGAGGGAATCAAAGCAACACAATGAGTTATTGTGTATTTTGCACAATACTATTGTCAGCAAAAGCAAGGATGATCTGCTTGTTTGGGCTTTAGATATTAAAGGGTTATTCTCAGTTAAAGGTTGCTCCCTCTTATTGGATATAATTATTTTTCCTCGTAGTCACCAATAAAAAATTGATATTTGGCACAACTCCTATATTCCAAAACATGTGGTGTTAACTTTGTTGGCCTTGAATAATGAGTTACCTACAAGGGCTCTCCTTGTTGGTAAGAAAGTTATTATTTAACATGAAGATATTTGCCCTATTTGTTTGTCTTACTTTGAATCTATCACTCATTTGTTTTTGCATTGCCAAGATTTTCGGTTGCTATGGAGTACCTTTATGAATTAGCTAGATTTGGCTTGGTGTATACCCTACTCTTTATATGAGTAATCGACAAGACTTTAAAAGTAAAGTTTGGGGTGGGATATGCTATTTTATTCTCTAGTATATTTGGCAAACTAGGAATAAGGTTGTCTTTGAGGGCTATACTCCTAATTAGAATTATGTGTGCCATCTCATTTTTCATCAAGTTGCAGGTTCATTACTAGAAAATCAAAGAATACAAACGAAACATCGATGAATTTTATTCATCGGTATTTAATGGTGATATTTACCAACTACATTTTTCCATCTCTAACTGAGTCAGTAAATACCAACAGAAATATGTTGTCGGTATATACCGAGGGAATCATAGTTGGAATAGAAGGAATTAAAAAAAATCAAACAGTATGATGACATGTAAGTTTTTACAGATGTCGTTATTGACAAAATTACAACTGGATTCAAATAGGCAAGCCATACAGTGATATGTCACTTATACCGACAGGATTGCTGACAGATTGACAAACGAAATAATTTTATCGGTAAATTAATTGATAATATTTAATATATGACCTGGCGCTCGACCCTCCTCTATCATTTCCCTATTTCTCATTCTTCCTTAAAAAACCTCTGCAACAAAAAACAGCCCCCCTTCCCCCCTACATCCCTCCTCATCTCAACACAACTCATCATTCCACAACTTTTCTAGTCACAATAACACTTTGTTTGACAGTAATCATGTTCTGATTGAAATTTTATTGTAGATTTTTCATCTTAAGTAAGCAAATCTACCCTTTTTAAAATTTGAATACATTTTTAAAATGTTAATTTTTTTTATTGTATATTTTTGTAGTGTGTGTGTGTGTGTGTGTGTTTTAGGTGTTTACTTGTTTTATTGTTTTTTCTCAAACAAACTTGTTGTATGGATTTATGAATTTGTACATGTTATGGTTTATTTTTTATTTTATAAAATTGTATCTGTTTGTAAATTGTTGAAACTTATTTTGAATTACTAACTTAGGTGTATTGTGATGAAATAAATAATGGCTTGTTTAATGAGTCCGTTTTATATTTTGTCAATTTTATTGTCGATTTGTAATTTCCATAAATATGTACAAATTAATTGGCATCCACGTAGATAATTGATAATGAATTAAGAGAAGTGTTAAAGTAGGTGGAATAATCTTGAGCTAAACCAACATTTGCAAATTTATTTAGTTAACGTAGTTAATTAATACATATTGTCATCATTATTTGATATAAGTTCGATAGAAGTCATTGATTATCATTCATGGATGTATCGAGATTCACCCCAAGGATTATGGAGAATGAATTATTGTAATGGGGTTCAGGGTTTTATTAATTATGTAACATCTAATCCGAGAAATATTAGTGGAGGCAATATTAAGTGTTCATGCAAGAGGTGTAAAAATAAAAAAGTTTCTTGATCCAGATGTTGTAACGATACATCTTCTACACAAAGGGTTCATGGAGGAATATCTGTGTTGGTATGCAAATAGAGAACCATTTGTTCCTCACGAGACCATGTCACAAAGGATGGTTGAGACAACTTCTAGTGCTAGCAACGTGCATGGAGTTGTAAATAACAACGGTAATTCTTATAGGACTATGATTATGGATACAATGAGAATGAATCACGGTCATGTCAATCAATGTTCAATCATATATGAAGAACTTAACGCATACGCGACCATGTTTTTTGATCTTTTAAAGATTCCAACGAACCATTATGGGATGGTTGCACAAATCACAGTAAATTATATGTCATTGCATAGGTGCTTACCATCAAGTCGGATTATAAGTTGAGTAAGGTCGGTTATTATAAAATTGTTGAATGGACAAAAAGTATTTTACCTGAAGGGAACAAACTGAAAGAGAACTTTTATGTTGTTAAATCCATAATGATACCCCTCAGTCTAGGATACCAGAAAATTGACATGTGTCCAAACTTCTGCATGTTATACTACCTTGAAAATATTGAGCTGGCCGAGTGTAAGACATGTGGACATTCTCGTTATAAACCCAGAACTAGCAGGGAAAAGACTCTTGTCGCACATAAAAACCTTAGATGTTTCTCAATCATACCTAGACTGCATAGGTTATTCATGTCACCAAAGACTGCTGAGAACATGACATGGAACAAATCACATGATGTGGTGGATGGGGTGATGGTGCACCCTTTCGACGGTGAAGCATGGAAACACTTTAACAGTGTGCATCCCTACTTTTTAGATGAATTAAGGAACGTGTGTTTTAAGTTATGTACAAACTCTTGTTGATTGGTAATACTCACGGTTTATAACTTGCCACCAGGGATGTGTATGAGTTTGAAGTTCATGTTTTTATCTACAGTCATACTCAGTCCTAATAGTCCGTAATAGTCCGGGCTGAAATATAGATATTTGTCTTCGACCATTGATTGGTGAGTTGTCACAGTTGTGGTCCTCTAAGGCTTTAACTTATGATGTATCGATGAAACAAAATTTTCTTATGAAGGCAGCTTTGATGTGAACTATCAATGATTTTCCAGCTTATGAAATGGTTCCTAGTTGGAGCACGCATGGAAAACTAGTATGTTCATATTGAATGGAAAATAACAAGACATTCACGCTAACAAACGGTGTTAAAACATCTTTTTTTGACTGCCACCGACATTTCTTGCCAACAGATCAAAGTACAGAAAGAATAGAAATGATTTTTTTTGTTAGTAAAGTTGAAAAGGATATTGCACCCCCGCGTCTTTTTGGTAAAAAATTATATAACGTGGTGTGAGTACGGTGACATTGTGTTTGGTTTCCAATCCGGTAACCAGAAGTTTCCTGGTTTTGGTTTGACCCACAATTAGGTAAAGTAAAGTATTTTATAGGAGTTTCCTTATTGGAATACCAATCTCCTCTGCTATAACCTTGACGTCATGCACATAGAAAAAAATGTGTTTAAGAACATTTTCAACACAGTTATGGACGTAAAGGGGAAGACAAAGGACAACATTAAGGTTAAAATGGATATAGTGTTGTTTTGTCACCGTAAAAATATTGAGTTGGTTTTTGTTGGGTTATGGGTCGCAAAGTTCAAAGAAGCTTCGTCTTAGACAAGAATGCACAACTACTAGTATATTTGGCTTAAGAGTCTGCGTTTTCTCGATGGACATGCCTCAAACATATCAAGATTGGTTAATTTGGAGGATTGTAGATTGTATGGATGGAATAAAGAGCCATGATTGCCACGTGTTTATGCAAACATTCATTCCATTAGCTTATCGTGATTTATTTCCGAAGGGAATATGGGATGCACTCACGAGGATCACATCAAAATGCAACAATGAACAATGAATAAGAATTCTATAATAAAATTAAGTATCCTAATAGATAATGAGTTTGTGATAGTATTTATGTGTGTTCTGAACTACATGGAAGATTGTTCATCTTGTAATTGAAAGATTTGGGATTTAGTCAGTTGTGAGTTATTAAACAGTAAATATTGACGATGTTGCCTACGAGGTATTCAATAATGTATGAGTTTATGATATTACAAGAGATAAATAGTCTATTAATAACAAAGTTTAAGTACTATGCTTAATGAATAAAAGGTCTCAGTTTATTGCAGTTAAATAACATATAATTATGTGCTTGTCTGAATTCTATTTCAGACAAATATCTTCCCTTGACAGCATTTTTTGGTGCAGGTCATCCAAGATTGGAGAATATTGACAAGTTCCTACTTGAAGGCACTTCACCACCATCGTCATGCCTTGAGATGCGAGTGATTCTTGTTCTCAAATAAAGCTCGAAATAGTACGAGATAAATGTTGATTGAACATGTGCCTTGTTTTTAACCTTTTTCTTAAGATTGAACAAGTACCTGCATGGAATTAAATGAATGTTTCAATTAATAAGAACAAGTGCCTCATACAGTAAATGCATGGGTAGATGCTCCATCGAGTCAAAAAACAATGGAGCAAATATATCTCAAGTTTGCATATTATCTTGATGATATTCATTTCAATCTTCTCAATGTGCTTTGTCTGCAACTTATTGGGGCATGTATCTTTACCAAGTTTATAAATTAGGAGGGAATGCTATTGCTACATTGTCTTTACTAAGTCTGGGTTCTGAAAGAAAGGTGAAGTGCTATAATAAGTATTTTGTCAATGGATACATGTTTCATACTGAAGAATATGGGTAGGGTAAAAAGATATATAATAGTGGGTTTTGTGTTAAAGGATTGACTTCTAGTGAGTTTAAAGTTGACTATTATAGGAAATTAGAAGAAGTAATTGAATTGCAATATTATAGCAAACATAATAGAGTCTTTTTATTTAATGTTATTCGTATGACACCACTGACAAAGGAATTAGAGTACATCTCCATCATGGTGTGGTCAAAATTAACTCTAAAGCTAGACTCTGCAACGTTAACGATGTCTTTGTTTTCACCAAGAAATGCCAGGAAGTTTATTACACATACACTCTTTCCTTTAGAAATGATCGGTCAAGAGTTGATTAGTTATCCGTATTAAAAACCAAACCCAAGGGTCGTGTCGAGGTTGTTTAGGATGAGAACGATAACTCAAATATGGGAGATGATGTCTTTCAAGTTAGTGAGTTGGTTGAACTATATTAAGTTGCTTCATTGATTGACTTAGAAGAAAATTTAAATTTTTGTCTTTGATAATATTTTTGTTGATGTTGATGTTGATGTTGATGTTGAGGAGTTGAATGTTGTTCTGAGCTCCAGTGAACAAGCACAAGTCGATGAAGATGATGATAGCAATGATATCAACGTAGAAGAGTGTGATGGAGCTGACAACGAGTGTTGCGATGTCGCAGTCGCACAAATTAATTACCCTAGCTTAAATAAACAAGATAGTATAGAGCAAGTAAGGGGTCGATCCCATAAGGAAGTTTTGGTTCAGATTTTTATGCTATACGATGTGAAATTGAGGGGGGGGAATTGTGAAGTTATCTATGGCTATAATAAACATAAAGAAACAATCAATGTTAAATCAAAGAAAAATGAAATTTATCAAGAAAAACAAACCTTGGTCGCAAGTAAACATCCACTTACAGAAATAAGAATTGATCATAGAAACTAAACATTAATTTATACTCTAAATATCTATCTTTTCTTGTGTTGATTAATTAACAGATCCACTGTATAACTAATCCTAACCATCAAACAACCACATTGTCCGCACTAGTAATTTAATTCAATAGCAGCCTTAAAAACTAGATGAGTTGATTAATCTAGACAACATAACTGTTCGCAGTCCATGTTTGATTTAATCGATCGAATGTTCTCCCTAAGATTACTAATCTGGATCTGCCATAATTATTAATCTCAGTTGCTTCACAATTTTATATACCACAACTCCGGTTTTGATAGCAAACTTAGCAATAGATTGTTCACAATAATAACTTTGAGTCCGGTCTATCAATTAAAAAAACAATCATAGGAAATAAGCATAGTAGACAAACATATTCATTCCTCATATAAACTAAAAAGAAAAGGTAAAATAAATCTCACAGTTTTTGAATTCCAAAGGTTTCTTTGTCCTTGCAACCAACAAAAAGAGTTTAGCCTTGCATATCTATTCATGATTTTGGGTTTGTGGAGGAAATGGACATTTTTTTCTCTCTTGGCTGGCTGCGCCGTCTTTCCTTTCTCTCTTTCTTTTTATATCCTAGGAAATCTTAATCCCTTCTCTACAAAATAGTCCTTTTCTAAGTAAACAATTTACATTTAATAACTATTTTTCTAAAAAAGAAGAAATAGTCTTGCATAAAATCTTCAAGCTTTGAATTTTGACTTAGAGGAGCTACATTGTTGAAATAAAGACTTGGATGTCGATTTGGATGCTATAGGATGTAATTTGAACTTGTTTCTTCACAAAACCTGTCTACTAGCATAATTCATGTGTCATCTTAGAAAACTCATATCTCTCTTATATGGGCTCTTTTTATGTTGAAGTTTGCTATTTTGATAGGTCTTCAAGTCAAGAATGCAACAAAATTGAGTTTGCATCAAATGGACTTCTGTAGCTCAAGATATTCAAGTCGGAATGGTCGAAGGTCAACACTAGCAGAATGCGAGATTTGACTTTGAAGGCTGCAATTTCCATACTTTTTTTTATATTATTTTTCTTGACCTATATGTATAGAAAGGTATGGATGTTAGCTTTCTAATGCCACTAGAATCACTTCGTTTTGACTTCTAGAGTTCAAGCTCTGCACAAAACATCAATCGGAGGTCAAATCTTTCAATTATCTCCAATTTACTTCTTTTTTAATCTTACATCCAAAAGTGTCTTCAAAACATAAAACAAAGAATATTGACACGACCAAAAGATTGAAAGTCTTCTCTCAAGTGTAGGAGTGTCGAAGTAATAAATAACCCGGCAAGACCGGGGTCGAACCACATGGAGGTTAACTATATAAATTATAAATAATAATAATAATAATAATAATAATAATAATAATAATAATAATAAGTTAAAGAGAGCTTTGAGATGTGATATTGATATAAGGATTAAACAATGATAAAAACAATTGTCAAGGTTAGAGGATCCACTAATGGTATTTCAGACAAGTATAGTATAAACTCTTATTACTCAACTAGAAACCACACACAAAGGAGGTTCTAATCAGATTATAAATTGTTAACATGATTACATTAATTATCTTATTCGAGTAATGCTAATACTTGTAAATGTTGTCAGGTATTCATGATTATAACTTATGTTAACAACAAATCAAGTTCCTTTCATAGCACAGGTGTCGGTTATACCATACGGTGTAGGCTATGAAAGTGCCAAGTATTTGTTGTACCAAGGCTATACAACATAAATCTATATT
>Ga0307515_10012304_pt1 | contig 16102 bp, 1 predicted proteins | sample 17_EM_MG_FD_194513 | JGI IMG/M metagenome (GOLD analysis project Ga0307515, IMG submission 194513) | Populus trichocarpa ectomycorrhiza microbial communities from riparian zone in the Pacific Northwest, United States - 17_EM | ecosystem: Host-associated > Plants > Roots > Unclassified | place...
TATTTTTGCTTGCCCACACCTTCCACCCCCAACAATTACGGCGTAAAATCATACTTTGGTCTAGCTGCATTAGGCTAATTGTATAGAATTGCTGGTGTTAACCATGGAGCCGCCTACACGTGTATTTAGTCGCGCTAATAAGGGCCAAAATTGCAAGCGTGCATTGTCTACTACCTTGCCGACGTAGGCTTCTAAAAGGACTCTAAAGCGTCCTTTAAAGCTCATTTTAAAGAAGGCTTTAAATTGTTAAGTAAGGCGTTATACAGAACCACCGCAGTAACTACCGTTACCAATATTTATAGAGTCTTCGCTACCGCGGCCAGAGCAGCTAGATAAGGAGGAGGAGGAGGAGGAGGAGGAGGAGGAGGAGGAGGAGTTAAAGGAGGAGCTAAATAAGGAGGAGGAGGAAGAGAAGGAGGAAGAGAAGGAGGAAGAGAAGGAGGAAGAGAAGGAGGAAGAGAAGCCAAAGGAGCAGCTAGAGGAGGAGCTAGAGGAGGAGCCGGAGGAGCTTCCTATTAGCTTTATAAGTCGGTGGAAGGCAGTATATAGGAGAGAGGCCTTACCTAGTGCGGTATCTTTAAAATATAACACCACTAACCTTTTCTACTACCTAATTAAGCGCTAGCAAGACAGTATTATTGCTAAGTGCCTACCACTAATCTTTACTATTAATCGCCTTAAAGCCACTGCCTCCTATAAAAAGTAATTAAAGACTAATTACTTCCGCTACGAGATTAGTAATCGTTGTAATCTATATAAGGTAACTAAGTTACTTAAGGATCTTTATAAGCAGAATCCTACTAAGTTATTATACTTAGATCTTACCTTATATATAATTAAGGAGAAGCCCTAAGAGATACTAGCACTGTTATTAACACCTTTTTCTAGCTAAGCAGTAAGATTTAGTAAAAAAACTACTACTTAAATCTAAGAAGCCAATCTCCCTAATATTATTGCTGTAGAGGAAGTTGCTAGTAATAGGATTCCGGCTCTAGCAAGTAGGTAGCCTTATATTAATAGCTACTGTTTTAATAAAGGAGCCACCTACTAGTAAAATAGACGTGGAAATAAAGCTAATTAAGTTAAGCACTACTATCCTATTAATGCTTATATCCTTTAGAGGTAGAGTAAAGAGATCTAATTAGATATATTAACGGTTAAGGAGCTATTATAAAATATAGTCTATTAGCTATTAGCTTAAAAGATAAGACGGCAGCTACTAAAGAGTTAAAAGCCAACTGTAGTAGGAGGCTTACTATTTAAGTAAGTTAAGGACCTTATTTAGCTAATTACTATTTAGGAGTTAAACTTAATAAGGCGTCTAGATTAGTAACAGTATACTTAACCCCCACCTCCCTCTAGTATTAAGCCGCCTACTTAGTTAAGCCCAGTATAGTTAGAAACAGATTATTGCGAGATCCTCTTACAGTTCTTTAACTAGCTAATAGCTTAGCTAAGCCATTCTAATAAGCATTAAAGGCAGATTCTGGAGTTAATTAGGCATACGTTAGTAGAGAATAATTAGGATATTAATATAATAATTAAGATCTAGAAGGATTATAGCTTTTTAATTAACACGCTACTATAGATAAGAGAGAAAATAAGAGAGTTTAAATAGCAGAGAGTAGTACACTATAAGTAGAAAGTAGATTATAGAGAGTCTCTATAAAGAGCCTTATTCTACTATATAGCCAGCCCTTTTAAAATAGCCTTTTGTATAAACTCCGTAAGCTTAACTAATTATAAACTCTAGAAATCTATTAAAGCTCTTAAAGTTAACCGCTAGTATATGGTTTTTTTTATCCAAGCCTTTAGATCTTTAAAAGTCGCCTTAATTAGATTAAAATCTAGCGAATATAGTAGTAGGAATTTAAGAATAACACCCGCCTGGTTATAAAGCACTTAAAGCTGCTTTAACTTATAGATAGATGCGTTATCCAGTATAAAAATTAATCGCGGCCCTGGATACGGTATATAATTAGGTAAAACTTTATACTCTATAAAAGCCTTAAAAAGCTTACTTATAAAAGCTCCTTAAAAGATAATATAGTCTGTATAGCCTTTAAGCGTTAACGCTAGTAAGATACTCCACCGTTTAGATCTTTATATAGCGTTAACACCTTATAGTCTATACTAACTAGCGCCTAGCCTCGTTTTCTATTACTAGTCATCTTATTTAAAGCCGACTTATTAAGAAAGATAAGCTAGTTAGCAAGCCATTCTTTCTACCTACTCTGCCACGTATAACGGAGCAATGCGCTTTACTAAGCAGCACGCTTAAAGACTACCTTTTAAGACTACTAAGCTACCTTAAAAATACGGCGAATAGTGGTAATAGAGGCTTAGATGTCGAATTTGTTAAAAAGGAAGTCTTATATCTTGTTAAAATACGCGGTAGGCCTATCTTTAAGGTACTTAAGCAGTTGCTATAAGTAGGCAGAAACGTTAATAAAAAACTTAACACTATACTAAGAATACTAACCTACTTTTAATACTCCAAAAAAAGGCCCGGTCTACCTAGTTTTACACTAAGTGGCGCGTATAGTCGGCCCTAAAGGTCCTAGTTTAATTAAAGCTTATAAACGGTTATTTTTAACAGCCCTAAAGCGACTGCTATATTAGGTATATACTTATTAAGATCTAAACGAAGCTTAATTTGGTTTATAACCTCAATTAGAAGACGACGGCCTATTATAATGGCGTGTGCAAGCAAAAATAATCAATTGCATCGATTTCTATGTGAAATTGGGTGGTGCGCGATGACCGGCTTTACTCCGGCGCGAGTTCACGATATTTCGGCAAGAACAATATTTTAAACCAATCGATTTTAGTAAGGGAGCGCGTGCCAAGATATTTTATAGTATGCAAATACTTCTACACGCGAGAATATATTATAAAACTGCCAATCTATGCTAATAATTTGTATAATATTTATTTTCAAAATAAGTATATTTCTATTATAATAATTTTATCTAAATATTACCAATATTCTAATATTAACACTGCAAATATTAACAAATGCTAATATTTTATTGGCTGGATTTTCGCTTATTGAAAACCTCACTAGTTTAGGGTCTAGAAAGTTTGTTGGATATATCTATATAACTAAGCGAGCACTATAGCACCCCTGCATCTTAGCAACACTAACATCATTAACATTTACAAAATTAAGCCTTACTTGCTTACTTTCTATATTAGTCTCATTTAAGAGCTAATACCTTATTTACTCAATTTCTAATAATTAATTGTTACTGTTAATGACTTAACGACCTATACGCTCGTCTAAACCTTTATAAATTATCTGTAAAAACCTTAAAAACTTAACTAATAACAATACACTTAACGAGCTAAGCCCCTTAGAGGTTACCTACTAGTCTCCCTTACCTTCCCCTATACCTTTAGGCGATACACCAGCGTTACAGTCTCCATCCTCCATAATGGCGCCTCTCTCCGCGGCTTAACGCGAGACTTTAGCCGCTAAAAAAGCTAAAGAATGGCTTTAATAACTATATAAGGAGGACCTAAAGATTAAAAGAGCTTAGGTAAAGGAGGTTAAGGACTAGGCAACCAACCGGAAAATAAAACTCCTTTAAGAACAGGAGGACTGTACCAAAATGCTACGCGTCCGAAAAGAATAGGAAGATTAGGCGACTGAACTCTATATATTAAGCCTTGCTATAGTAACAGCGAGATTAGCTATAGTAGTATTATCCTTAACCCTAATTAATAAACCAGGTAAGTTGCTCCCCTTTACTGCTAATATTTTAAATACTTTTCTCCCTAGCGTCCTAAATAAAGAGATACTTAAGGTATTTTAGGGCACTTTCTTGCCTAATAACCTCTCTTGCCTCTGGATATACTAGCTCTGGTCTAAGCCTCAGAACAATATCCTTATTATTAACAGCGTCCTTTTTATAAAACCGAAAGAAGGGATAATAAAGGACTACCCATTAGTCGAAGTGTAGGTAGAGGGCTTCCTTAACTATATAATAATTTTAATTATTATATATAAGAATCTTTCGGTAGATCTTATTCCTTAAATACTTACCTTTTATAATTAAGTTATCTAGCTATCTACCACCTACTAAATTACTCCCTTAATAACTATGGCCTTAGAGCACCACTCTATAGTTATTTAAAAGAACTAGTTAGAGCTAGCTAACTAAAAGATCTCTAGTAACTTCCTAGATATCTATTATAATCCTAGTACTTATAAATCCGCATCTATCTTAAAACGCGCGTAAGTAAGCACTAATATCTTAAGGACCTGTTACAGCTTTAATAGAGGGAAGTATAACCTAGGTAAGGATTGCAAGTTCCTATATACCTATAGCAAATGCAGTAGCCTATATACTGCGAGGAATTATAAGTAGTAATTACTAGAGGAAAGTATTAATAAGGAAAAGGAAGAGGAGGAAGAGGATTTTATAGAGCTATACCTACACTCCGCTAAAACTATACTCCACCCTTATAGTACGGGTAGGCTAAATACTATACTATCATTTCTAGTCTTCCTACCCTCCTCTCCTCTACAGGACTCTCCCTCCCCCTTAATTATTTAAGTATAGGGGCGTTATCTATCCCTATACCCCGGTAACCTCTAACGTAATATTATTAGTATCTTATAGTTTAGATGCCAGATTAGGGCAGATCTAAAAATTAAGCTCCTTTTTTAGAAAAACTAAGCCTTAATAGCCATAAATACGGTCCTAATTTTAGAGAAGATTAGCGCCAATCTAGATATAGGCAGGATTATAATAGTAACGTCTTCCGTTATATCCTTACCGCTAGGTTTAATACCTAAAGCGGATAAGGGATAGCGCCGTATTTATAACTTATCCTTACTATTTAGCCGATCTGTTAACGACTTAATTCCTATAGCATTCGCTATACTATAATATTTAACAGTTAATTAGGTTCTCCAATACGTTATATATATAGGCCGTAGTTGCATAATTATTAAGAGGGATATTAAGGACGCCTTTCGGAATATCCTATTTTCTATTAAAGCTTAACGCCTTATAGGGTTCTCCTAGAAGGATATGGTGTATTTTAAACGTTACCTCTTATTCGGCCTTTAAACTACACCCTTTTTATTTAATCTTTTTATGAAGGGATTCTACTAGATACTTATCTAATATATCCCAAACACCGCCTTAGAGCACTATCTAGATAACTTTATCTTTATACTCTCTAACGCTTCTATTCTCCCTTAATTGCTTAGTATATATAACCAATTAAGCAACAAATTAGGCATCCTATAAAACGAATTAAAGAATATCAAAGGCACTATAGCTAAAGTCCTAGGTTATATTATAGATACTCTAAAGTCTAAGCTACGTCTTTTTCCTTTAAAATAGGCCACTACAATTAAGAAGATTAATAAAGCTTTAAGTAGTAGATCCCTAACTCTAGTTTAGAGTTAAAAACTGGCTAGTAGACTTACTTAAAGCGCCTAGGTAATTAGGCTTGGGCGTTTATATAACCGCTCTATCTAGGAGTTTATCTCTACTTTTATAAAGGCAGGTGGTTATCCTTACTAATAGCTAACAGCTAAACTTCGCCAAGACTTATTATAGTGGAGGGATGCTCTTACCCTTTTAAATAGTATCCTCTTCTTTAATAATACGGATTAAAAATAATTCTATCTCTTCTTAGACGTATCTAGAATTCTTAGTTATAGGGCCTTCTTCTTCCTTAAGGACTCTTAAGGGACAGCATAGCCGCCCTATTCGGTATCTCTACCCTAAGACAATTCTTTAAGCTATTACCCTAATACAGAATACCGCCTTGCCCTAATTAATAAGCGGGAAATCCAAGCAATTACGACCTCGTTTTAGCTCTAGGTAATACGGTAGGAGTATAGCTTAGTCTGTATTTATACAGATAACACAGTAGCACTCTTAGAATTCCAGAATATAGTAGTAAAAGGACTGGGTAATTACCTGCTCCATAAGATCCTCTAACTAGCCGTAGCCTATAATATTATACTCTATACAGAGTAGGTTTCCTCTATAGAAAACGGGCTAGCTAATACTCTATCTCGTTTTAATCGCGATAGGGTGTTATTACTATACCCGTATTAGGATACTTCTAATTTACCGTTACTATACGCTTCTTTATTATATTTAATCTAACGCCAAAATAGGAGACCTGGTTCCTCTTAAAGACCCCCTACCTAATTTCTAGATTAAGGTAAAAGCCCCCTTAGAATGCTTTAGCTAACTATTATAGTATAGCCTCTCTAATAGAACAAGAGATTTATACTATTCCGTAATTAAGAGTTAGGAGGGCTACTATAACCTTTATAGAGCGGTAAAGTACCTAGCGCCCCTTTACCACCTAGGAGAATAAATTACCTAACAGATCTTTGGTAATACTAGTCTAGGAATAAGCCGTATTAAGCCTACTATAGTTAAAGCCTACGTCTCCGTAATTTAATCCCACTATATTAACGCTAATTATAACACCTCCGTTTTTAATAATCCTATTATTAAAAGGATCCTAAACGGTGTAACATCTATAAATCCCTCTACTACGGCTAAAAGATTACCAATTACTAAAGATATCCTCGCCTAATTAGTTACCCTAAATGCCTAATCCGTTAAGGATTTTAACTTTAACGCTGCTGTTACCACGGCCTTTACGGGATTCCTTTATCTAGGCGAGATTACCTATATTAAGGCTTAGAAAGATAGCCACGCCTTCTTTACTATAAAATATACTAGAAACGATATAACGCTAGTAGAGGACTATATAATATTACGTCTAAAGCGTAGTAAAACGGATATTAATTACCAAGGAGTCTTAATTATAATTACCGCTTTAGGGCAACCTAAATGCGTAGTTTAAGCTATAAAACACCTATTTAAAAAATAACCCCTAACCCAGAAACGCCCCTCTTTTCCGCTTTAAGAGATCGGCCTTTATAAGCTACGCGGTTAGGAATAAGCTAAAGTATAGAGTCGCCGCCCTCGGCCTTTACTCTAAGCTCTATAACAGACACTTATTTTAGAAAGGCGCTGCTTAACACGTTTAAGATAACGGTTTTACAGACAGCTAAATATAGTAACTAGGCCGGTAGTCCTTATAAGCGTTCTAGCTTTACTATTTATTATCCCTAAAAGACCTATTTTAGCTAAGTATAAACTTCTAATATAGAACGCCAATACCGTTTTTATTGTTACTCGCCCTAAATATAATAGGCGAAGGTATTTAGGCACAACGGCGTGCAGGAGTGCCTATTTTGGTACGCTAATATATTAACTTAAATCTCTCCTCCCCCCTCCCTTTTTTTTTCTTTTTTCCCCCTACTCTACCTTATATGGTACGGGCGCTGCGCTTCTAGGTCTATGGGTATTACATTTAGTTAAAGTAGGGCAATCCCCTATAAATAGCCTTACAAATATACCTATTCTTAATTAATGCCTTTAAGCCTATACCTACCAATTAGATTAATTCTTAATCCTCTTCTCCGCAAGCGTATAAATAATAGATAGATATATCTATATAGCTAAGCGAGCACTACAGCACCCCTACATCTTAGCAACACTAACATTATTAACATTTACAAAATTGAGCCTTGCTTACTTGCTTTCCCTCCCACTTACACCTTTTCTTTAGTTATATATTTTTGGGCTTTATAAATAGATACTATAGCGATATGCTTGCGCACGGGTCTATAGGTATCACGTTTAGTTAAGGCAGAGCAATCCCCTACAAATGGCCTTGCGAATATACCCATTCTTAATTAATGCCTTTGAGCCCGTACCCACCAATCAGATTAATTCTTAATCCTCTTCTCCGTAAGCGTGTGAATAATAGATAGAGCGCCTAACCCTCAAGCCCGCTGCGGCCCGTAAAAGACACAAGACAATTTCTCCTTATAGATCGTGTGATAAATCAACAGTAGTGGTAAGTCTTATACTTGGAAAACTTACTCTAATACTAATATAACATATAGCCCTCGCTAAGTCAGAGACCTGCTACTACAATGTGGTACTTAGTATGCATAAACTGGGGCTAGGCCTTATATCAGCTACAAAAAATGCATTTAATCTCTTTCCTTCGTAACACGCGACATGGATAGCGAGCCATGTCACGCCGAACTGTACTTGCGATAGTGTGGGTATTAAAGAACAAAAAGATAAACATTCTTGCTAAAGGCAAAATTCCATTTATAGAGTGCTCTCTATTACCTAGTGGGGACATTAGGGTTTGTTTGACTACGGTTAGGCGAAATTCTAGGTACATAGCAATTAGTTACATAGGTATTGGCTTACTAGGCAATTTAATTATAGCAGTGGATTGTTTAGTAAATCTTGCTATTATCTTATTAAAGCCAACTATAGATCTAGGTATAATATACTTTCTAAATCCTCGTCTAAAGGAGTTGTTAATAGCTTAATTTTCTTAAGACCTAATATTTAACGTCCTTTGGGGGTAATAAGTGTCGATTTAGGTTGAATTTAGCCTATTACCTTATCCTTGTTCTTATTCCGGTTATACTACTACCCCCTATTCCTATTACGTACCTACCCCCTTATTTCCCTTTAATTTCCAACACGTTCTTTATATATAAATAGCTTCTTTTAATTATAGTTTAAATAGATAGAGTCTTCCTTATCTTTCCCTATAATTAGTGTATAGACTACTAATTAACAGTTATAAGCCCGGGTAACTTGCCGTACTGCACCTATTTAATTAATTAATTATTACTAAATCCTTTGCTTGTCTTTATAAGCACCTTATAATATAACTTCTTAACCCACCTAAGCTATTACTACGATGGTAATATTATTGAACTAAGCTAATTAGGACAAATAGATTAACCTTATTAGGCTTTAAGCTTAAACAGGAGATGTATAGGAGTACGTTAACCCCTTAACTAAACGGGATTAATTACCCTAATTACTTAAACTAGTCTTTTCTAGGCCTTAAGATGTAAAGCTAGGAATAATATTATATATAACTCTTTCTAAGGATAAGAAGGACAAGCTTTAAATTCTTTAAGAGAGGTATAAAATAGTAAAAAAGGAATATAAGAAGTAAAAAGCAGCTTTAACCTCTTTATAAAGCTATATTACTAATATAGTAGCCAGAAACCTTAACACCTATATACTAGGGATTGGCTTAGTATATAATGCACTAGTAGCTTTTAAGGAGAGGGCTGTCCCTACAAATATAGTATATTAGCTCTACCTATCTATTTAATACGCTAAGATAAAAAAGGGCCTAAAGAACTAGAACTTTAAGGTCTGGCTATAGTAGTAAGAGAAGACGTATAATAACTATTAAAAGATTAACCTACTAGATGTATACGGCGACTAAGTAATTAAAGACCTTTTAATAGCAGTAAAGCTAGTATTACTAAATTAGGCCTTAATATAGAGGGTTAAATTTAATAAATATAACTAGGCTAGTAACTACGTAATATCTATATATTAACTAGTTAAAATATATTAGAACTATTAACGACTAGAGACTGCCTAGAAGAGAAAAGATTAGCTTAGCGTTAATATAGTAGGCTTTTAGGGCAAGTTAATTACCGAAGCTCTTAAGGCTCCTAAAGATAAGGCTTTTAGGACTATACCGTCTAGGACGTTATAAAAGAAAAACGCCTTATTATACTACTATAGAGATATTTACTAGTTTTAGAATTGTCCTTATATTAATAAATCGGTTTAATTAAAGGAATAGAAATTAGATAAAGCTATAGCTATAAATATTAAGGAAAGGATTATAAGCGCCTTAAATTAGACTAAGTTAAAAATTAAGAAAATAAGGCAATAGGCTTTAGGTAAGGAAGCTATATAGAACCTAAACGAAGTTAAAAGGAAGATAGCTATAGTATCTTCGCTATATACTAAGTAGGCGTCTATAATATAGGTTCTAACTATAGGCTATAGAATAGCGTAATTCTTAACAATAGAACTATAATATATATTGTAAGCTTTGCAGTGTATGGGAATTAAACGAGCAACTTGATTATAAATCTATGGGAATCAAGTGATATAAATACATAAAAGTAGACCCCAAACTCCAAAGCCTATGACTTATTTCCAACGTATCTAAGACATACGAGGGTAGTGCTGACGTAGGTGAAACAGGGTAATATGTAAGGTCCGGTAGTCGGTTACATATATTATTAATAAGCTCTGGCTAAGTAATAACTTTATATATACTGGAACGGGTTTATATTAAGGGTATAAGAACGGCAGTAATTATAATCTAGACGCTTATAGGCCCTAGGAGGATCCTACTAGCTAATAGAGTATATATGCCGGCGTTCTATATAAATTTGGCCTATTTAGATAGGTTTAACAATAAGAATATATAGTAGGACAATAAAAAGAACCTACTATATTACAAAGACAATTATAAGACATTTGCCTATTACGAGCGATATTATAACTAAAATATGCTTAAATATAATAAGCTAAAGGCCTTATTTATAATCTAATTATAAAACCCCCTTCCTAATTAAGAAGTAGTAAGAAGGCTTTAGTATAAAAGACTAGGCTATATAGGACTTAATATAATTAAGTATCTACCTTAAAAGGTAAATAGTGTAAAGCTTTAAGGCCTAGTAATAATTAACTATAAGACCTATACTGTTAGTAAGGCTTATAAAATTATATTAAGAAGAGTACCTACTAATAAGACAATAAGGCCCTTCTACTATATGCATATCAACTTATTTCTAGAAATTATAGCGTATAATAGTTATATCTAGACGATATATTTCTTTAATAAATTCTTATAAATAGATAAGATAGAGACCTTTATTTATAAGTTGTTATTAATATAAGTAATTATATAATATTTAAATAGGGTAAATGTTACGGCACTGGCAGAACTGGCAGAACTTGGCAGAACTTCGCGGTCACGTGACTAGAGAACCCCATAAAAGAACCCTACTTCAACCGGCGCTACTCTTCTTCTCCTTTCCTTTCTCTAGCTTTAGATTCTCGTTTATAGACAATCCAATCGTATAGGCTTGCGCGTCCCTCTTACCGTACTCGTGCCTCGATTGACTAAGTCGCTAACAGTAAAACGTCGATATAATTAGAAGATTATAGTTATCCGAATTAATGGCGAGGCCTCCCTTAGTAGCGACTTCTATAGTTAGATAACCTAAGAAGAAATTATAGTAGAGCACTCGGCCCTATATACGAAGTCTTAAAATAGTTTTACTAAACGTTTTAGGAGGGTAATTATTATTATATCTTGTTATATATAAATTAGGACTTAATTACTAGAAGAGCTTTAGCTAGAGATTGGTAAAGCTATAGCGTATCTGATTAATAGGATACTAAACGCCTAGCTTAACTAAATAATACCTTTTAAGAAGCTTTAGTTAGCACTAGGACTCTTGCCATTAAAGCTAAATATAGCCTATCTATATATATACGGCTATAGAGCTTACCCGCTTAAATATAACTTTCTATATATTTAAAAGCTTAAGCTAAGAGCTTATATTAGGTACCTAGTTAGGTACTAGTTAATAAATATTTTTAGGGTCTATATACCTAGCGAAAAAAAGGTAATTTAAATAAGAGACGTAATATTTAATAAGTAGTTACTCTATAACAACAGTTAGCCAAATCTGATAAATCTGCTTTAAAAACGCGCTAATTAAATTTTAGAGGTAATTAATATGTTATATATTAATAGGACGCTTTAAAAAGAGCTTAATAAAATATTAAATAAGGATAACGAGACTTTAAATAAGATTTAAGTGGATAATAGTGGAAATTAATAAGCGGATTTTAGTGGAAATTAGGATTAAGTAACTAATTAAGATAATAATATAACAAGCCTATAAACCTTAAAGGACGATTTCCTACCTGCCCTTTTTACCCTAGATAAGACGCTAAAACCTTAATTAATTCCTACTAAAGGATCCTTAAGCTCCATAGTCGGCTTACTTAGCTTACTTAAAGGCTTATTTGATTTTATATAGAAATTTTCAAGTAATATATAAAATTAAGCCTCTAAGCTACTAATTTGGCTAAAATGCTCCTCTACAGCCCTAATTTATAGTTATTATAATATAAGATTGCGTAAAGATAATGTAATAAGCAAGTTTATATAGCTAAAGGTGTCTATTATAAGGCTTAGTATAGTGGTAAAAGCTTTAGTAAGAAGGCTGTCACAGCGACTCAGTCAATCGAGGCACGAGCGCCGTAAAGAACGTATGCAAGCCTGTACAATTAGTAGTCTATAGACCCGGATATCAAGATAAGGAGCAGAGGTAGAAAAGGACACGTCTATATACATATGCCAAGGCTCAAGCGAGCCCCCTAACTAGATCCGTTACGGTGCCGTAACAAAGGCTTTAGTAAAGAGGAAAATCTTACTATTATCCTTAATAGTTGGTTACTAATTGCAGTAAACTTATGACCTTATCTATTAGATTTTTTAAAGCCTATTTTTATATAGCTATAATTACTTTATAAGGTAGCAATAATATTAAAATAACGTTTTAAGTAATATGGCTTTAGTAAATTATAAGCTTTACTAAATATTTATTTACAGTTGTTACTTATAGCCGGTATAGTCTATATTAAAAGTCATCTAGGCGAGCTTTGGCTAAGTTATTTACTTCTGCCACCGGTAGAGTATAGGGTTATTTACTAGTAGGTAATTGTCTAGTAGTAGCGGCAGAGTTTTTTAAGCTTTGTATTTGTCTAATAAACTAGTAAACGTAAGGCAAGGTTTAGCACCCTTGGTATAGAAAAATATATTAATTAGGCTTAGTGGTTACTTAAATAGTCCTATTTACTTATTTGTATACTTAAAAATATTTAAAATCGTTAACTATAATACCAAAGGTCTATTACGAACTTTAGATCTCTATTAAATTATATATATATATTTCCTATTAAGCGGGCAAGCAAGTAAGCAAGTAGGTCCTCTTTTGGCTTACTAGCTTGCCCAAATTAGGCCCTTCAGCTTGCTAGCTTGCTTAATAGCAAGTTTGCGTTTAACTACCTTCGGCCTTAGCTCCTTTATATAACTAATGTGTTAGGAATATAGGCAAGTTGCCGTTACGTGTCGCCGCGACACTAGCGTGGTAAGGAACCTTAAGTTCCTTACCCCTTTTTTAAAGATAAAACAGAACAATTATCATACTATCTACAAACCATAGCTACGTAATATCCCCCTTATATAACCAACACTAATTAGTGGTTAACTTCACTGTTATACTATAGAGCAGCTAGGTATTCCACTAAGAAGAGACGAGCTACTATACCAGTGCTACTTATGCTAAAGGAAGCTGTCTTTTAAGGTTAGAACTGGTCCTAAACCTTAAATAGAACTCTTCTATAAATCTAAGGATTTAAAGGCTAGAACTGGTCCTAAGCCTTTCTAAGATTACGGATTCTTGCGTCCATTACGCAGAATAATACGCTTTATAAGTCTTTGTAATTTAAGGCTAGAACTAGTCCTAAGCCCTATAATCGCAAATATATGTTATAAACGCGTACTAAACGATAAATATATATTACGAACGCGTACTAAACAATAATCCCTACGCTAATAATACTTCCCTCCCTCTAAAAACATGGCTACGCCTACTTTAAACGACTGGGAAGACTCCTTACTACTAGGGGTAGCTTTATACGCAAAACTCATTAATAAAAATTAGGACGAATTTACCTTTAATATAATAACTTATACCACAAAACAAGTTAATAGCTTTCTCTTACACCGTATTATATTTTACTAAAGTAGACACTACGCTAATATATAGCTGTAGGAATATTTTAGGGAGGATTTTATAGGATAGACCGCTAATACCTGGGTACTTAGTAATATTAATATTATTTAGGATTTTTAAGACTTTCTCTATAGGAACGGGGTATACGTTACTAAGAACGGTAACCCAATTGCTAGTAATATTTAGGCCGTTATTACTAGTATAGAAGAACCAGTATAGACGGAAGCTAAGATTATACGTTAACTACGGAAACCTAAAACTAACCTATATTCTTTAAAAGGCAACTTTAATTTAGAATAAAACCCCTAGAACGCTACTCTTCTACCTAAAGGTACTCTCCTACCTAGAGGTACTCGTCCTCTACCTCCGCCGCCTTTAACTCTTTTACTTTAGCTAACCGGTAACCCTCTACTATAAGAAGTTACAAATTTAATAAAGGTATATTTAGATAAAGAGAAGAAGTTTAGAGGAGAATTATACAATATACTCGGAGTAAAACTATAGGTCTTTTATAACTATTGCAATAAGGTTAAAATTTAACGCCACTAGTACTACCACGCTTTCTCCATTATGTTAAAAGGACAGGCAGTAATATTCTATTACGACTATATTACGGGTAAAAACTATAGCTTTAATATAATGCTTTAGCTTACTAGAGCCCACTTTAAAACTAATAAGAATTGCTAACTTTATATATCTAAATAGCGAGAGACTATATTTTAGAGAGTTATTACTTTTAACCTAATAAAGACTTATTTAGAGTGCCTTTAACTACTCTTTAATAAACTCTAGAAAATCTAATATAGCCTTACTAAAACTTACTAAAATAAGAATAGCTTAAGGGACTAGGTTATTTTAGCATGCTATAGCATTTCTAAGTATAACTTAGCGCTATATAAACCTATAGATACGTTTAAAGGAGTATATACTAAGCTACGCTCCGCTATAGGTACTATAATGCAAATATAAGAATCTTAATAGTTCTATACCGAAAACCCTACCTAATTAAGTATTCCCAACCAATATAATTATAACTAGACTAATTAAATATATGGTGGCCGTAGTAGGGAATATAAAAGAGGGTATAATTAACGTCAACTATAAGGCAACCGTGGAGGTCCCGGTAGAGGTTTATTTTAAAGTAATTGCTAAAAGAAGTGCTACGTTTATAAGAAGCTAAATTGCTAATTAACTAGACACTCCCTTAATAAGCAAAAAGAGGTATATAATAAGTTCCGTTAGAGTATAAAAAACGTTAAAAATTGCGAGGTTACTACGGCCTACTTTTAAAGCTTCCTAGTTTAATATAAAGGCGTAGAAAACCTTAAGGGTAAGGTTAATAAGACCAAATAGCTCCTTATAGATATAGAAATTAAGGACTACTTACCTAACTAATATTTTACTAAGTATAGTAAGGTAAATAGTATACAAACTATCGCTATTCTTAATAACTAATCTACGCTCCATTTTATTATAAAGTTAAATATCTTTAATAAGCCAAAGAAGAGCTCCGCGTTTTCCTTTAACAATAGATACTTAGTAAACGTCTTCTATAGTATTATACCGGATACTAAAGCCGCAGGAGTATCTATAGTAGAAGAACCTTAAGTTTAAGCCCTTTAGTAGCTTAATAGCTCTATTTAGATTAACTATTTAACGGCAGGCTAATATATAATTCGTTTTAGTAAAGGTACTATAATCTCTCTCGGCACAATTAGGGTTTAAACCCCCTTAGGGTATATTACTTTTTACGTTATTCCTATAAACACTCCGTTTCTATTTTATATTAAAGATATAAATAAATTAGGTATTAGGCTTAATAATCTTAAGAATATACTTATTTAGGGAGATAATTAAGTGCCTATTATGCGTAAGTAGGGTTACCCCTAGTTACTCCTTTATTAACTAGAAAAGAGTATTACTTAAAACCACTTAACTAAGTTAGAATTACGCTAACTATACCGTCGTTTTGGCCACCTATCTATTTATTAATTACTTAGGGTTCTTTAGCAAGTAGGCTATAAAGTTAAGGTTAAGGTAATTAAGCATCTTATAAAGTACTGCTATTACTACCAAATAAACCAGAAGTCCCCTAGCCGATTTAAATTCACCCTTAAAGATAACTACGACTTTAACTTCTATATTATTGTTAATATTATATATCTTAGCAGTAAGCCAGTACTCTAAGTTATTAACTTCTTAACCTCTTTCTAAGCCGCACGATTCTTAAAGGATATATTAGCTAGGAACGTATAGGATACCCTTTAGTTATACTAGATTAATATCTACCTAGGACCCCCTAATTAAATCGTCTATAATATAGGAAAGAACTTCTTATCTATAGAGTTCCGATAATAGATAAAGGTAATAGCAATT
>Ga0307515_10012305_pt1 | contig 16101 bp, 2 predicted proteins | sample 17_EM_MG_FD_194513 | JGI IMG/M metagenome (GOLD analysis project Ga0307515, IMG submission 194513) | Populus trichocarpa ectomycorrhiza microbial communities from riparian zone in the Pacific Northwest, United States - 17_EM | ecosystem: Host-associated > Plants > Roots > Unclassified | place...
GTCAAATCGCCCTCTGTCACGTTCCGCGCACAGCCTATCTCTTCAACAAGTCGTGGATGAACTGAAAACGGATACCTGGTCCGGCCTGGATGATGCCGAAGCCAAACGCCGCATCGACGATTACGGAACGAATGAACTTGAGGAGGTCGAGGGTGTGTCTGTCATTAAGATCCTCGTTGCTCAAGTTGCTAATGCAATGACCATGGTTTTAATACTTGCCATGGCTGTCAGCTTTGGCATCCAATCTTGGATCGAAGGCGGAGTCGTTACTGCTGTGATTCTCCTCAATATGATCGTCGGCTTCTTCCAGGAATGGTCCGCTGAAAAGACAATGGACTCCTTGCGTTCCCTGAGCTCACCGACCGCTCGTCTAATTCGCGGAGGGCAGCAGATCACTGTACCATCAGCTGAAGTCGTTCCCGGAGACATGATCGAAGTCAAAACAGGTGATACTCTTCCAGCAGACATAAGGTACGTCCAATATTTTACGCGCCATCCCTGTATCTCCAAGCTAACAGAATGTCAGGATATTCGAGACTGTCAACTTTGAAACCGATGAGGCCCTACTGACAGGAGAATCCCTACCTGTCCGCAAACAAGAAGAAGCGACCTTCCCCGAGAAGACCGGCCCGGGAGATCGCCTCAACATTGCCTACAGTTCGTCCAACGTTACCAAAGGCCGCGCCAAGGGCATTGTATTTGCAACCGGAGCTTTCACGGAGATTGGCGCCATCGCTGCTCAGCTACGCGAAACCAAGTCCAAGGTTCGACCTGTGAAGCGGAGGCCAGACGGTAAAGCAAAGCCACATCGCTATCTTGAGGCGTACACGCTCACATTCACCGACGCTATGGGAAGGTTCCTAGGCCTCAATGTCGGGACGCCTTTGCAAAGGAAGCTGTCTAAGCTTGCTATGCTACTCTTTGGCGTAGCTGTCGTCTGCGCCATCATCGTCCTGGGAGCGAACAAGTTTAATACCAGGCTAGAGGTTATCATCTACGCAGTTGCTACAGGCTTGTCGATGATCCCAGCCAGCTTGGTGGTCGTACTCACCATCACCATGGCAGCTGGGACGAAGAGCATGGTAAAGCGCAATGTTATTGTTAGAAATCTCAAGTCGTTAGAAGCCCTCGGAGGCGTGACAGATATTTGCTCTGACAAGACAGGAACACTGACTCAGGGCAAGATGATTGCTCGTGGCGCTTGGATTCCAGGTTTCGGGACGTACACGATCGAAAACTCCACTGCACCTCAGGATCCTACAGCTGGCGACGTTCGCTTCCACCCCGAATCACCTCAGAAGATGGACCTCAAGGCTGGAGGTGACGCATGTGGCGAACTCATCTCGTCAGAATGTCTCGAAGGGCATAATACAGGCGGCTTCCAACACTTTCTCAATGTTGCATCTTTGGCCAATCTTGCTGCTGTAAAGCAGAAAGACGATGGCGTCTGGGAGGCCCATGGAGATCCAACTGAAATAGCTATTCAAGTGTTTGCAGCTCGATTTGGGATGAATCGCAGTCACCTGGTCAAGGGTGATTCAGCTCAGTGGGAAGACTTGGTGGAACTGCCCTTCGACTCAGACATCAAGCGCATGTCAGTTATCATGAAGCATTCGACTGGCAATTTCGCCTTAACTAAGGGTGCTGTCGAACGAGTCATCCAAAGCTGCACCACGTATCTCGCCGACGGGACAGAAAAAGCGAAAGATATCACCGAAGACTTCCGAAACGAGGTCATGCAGAATATGGAGGCTCTCGCCGGTCTTGGTCTGCGCGTCTTAGCTCTAGCTAGCAAGACGTATTTCGGAGAAGTTGAGAAAGGAGCCGAAGCTAATCGCGCTTCTGTCGAATCCGAGCTCGTCTTCCGTGGCTTGATCGGTCTGTACGATCCTCCTCGACCAGAGTCCGCTGTTGCTGTGCGCCAATGCCACGAAGCAGGTATCGAGGTGCACATGCTTACGGGCGACCATCTGGAGACTGCCAAAGCGATCGCGACTGAAGTTGGTATCTTGCCTTCTCCCGACCGCATGAAGCGGATTTCTGCAGACGTTGCGAAGTCGTTGGTCATGACTGCCTCGGAATTTGACCGTCTAACGGACAATCAAGTCGATGAGCTGCCCGTGTTGCCGTTAGTCGTTGCAAGGTGTGCACCGAGCACCAAGGTCCGCATGATTGAGGCTCTTCATCGTCGTGGACGATTCTGCGCTATGGTAAGCAGCTCCTATTGTCCCCATGCGAAGCTATCGCAATATGTTAATTTTTGGCAGACGGGTGATGGCGTTAATGACTCGCCATCGCTCAAGCGTGCCGATGTTGGTATCGCAATGGGTCAAGCTGGATCAGATGTAGCTAAAGTACGTAGCATTTTGTAAAATAAGCATGCGTAACAAGCCTTGCTAACCATTACATAGGAAGCATCTGATATCGTACTCACGGATGATAATTTCGCATCGATCCTCGCCGCTATCGAAGAAGGTCGTAGAATTTTCGACAACATCCAAAAGTTCGTGCTCCATGTCCTGGCCGAGAATGTCGCGCAAGCAGGAACCCTCCTTGTTGGCCTCGCTTTCAAAGACTCCACGGGACTATCCGTATTTCCACTCGCTCCAGTCCAGGTAGTCTGGATCATCATGGCAACGTCCGGGCTGCCCGACATGGGTCTCGGATTCGAACGGGCAGTGCCCGACATCCTTCAGCGTCCACCCCAGTCGCTGAAGACCGGTATCTTCACTATGGAGTTCCTTATCGACATGGTAGTATACGGCCTGTGGATCACATTGCTGTGTCTGTCTAGTTTCGTTCTCGTAGTCTATGGCTTCGGCGACGGCTCACTTGGCGAAGGATGCAATGAGAGCTACAGCGAATCCTGCGAGCTCGTGTTCCGCGCACGTGCTACTACGTTTGCGTGTCTGACATGGTTTGCCCTCTTCCTGGCGTGGGAGATGATCGATATGCGTCGTTCCTTTTTCCGCATGCAGCCTTCCTCGAAACGCTATTTCACCCAGTGGGCGATTGATGTGTGGCGCAACCAGTTCCTCTTCTGTGCCGTTATCGCTGGCTTCGTTACGCTGTTTCCTTTGATCTATATCCCTACGCTCAACACGGTGGTATTCAAGCATGCACCGATTGATTGGGAGTGGGGTATCGTATTCGTTGCTGCGGGCTTGTTCTTCGCGGGCGTGGAGACATGGAAATGGTGTAAGAGAATCTACTTCCGTCGCCAAGCACGTAAGCAGACTGGCAAAATTGACAAGAATATGGATGTTGAGGATCGCGTCTTTGGGCGATACTACACTACCCAATCTTGTAATTCGGGAAGGATAACGCAAGAGAAGGTCTAGAGAGGAAGTCGGCGATAGGAGGTGTCGACATTCGGCGGAGGCTCGGTGTTACGCGTGTCATTCATGGGCAAATGGTGTGCCTCAGGGTTTTTGTCCCTCGACTGGGGTTTTCCCGTAGGGTAATGAGTGGTTGTGGGTTCGTGCTGCGCTTAAATTGTAACTACTGTGCTACCTGGTGGTTTTTGGTCGGGTTTTTGTGGGGTCTAAATTGTAATGTGCCGCAATCGCTATGTATCACTGCTTGCAGGAGTGTGAACCGATCAATCACACCTGTCGGCAGAGATATGGATGAATTGACAACGAAGCTTCGATGATTGTTCATACCACGATCGGTATGCTATTGTTGTAGGGCTGCTTGATTACTTGAATCAATCTGCTGTCGGATGTTGAAGGAGTTAAATTGGAGGAGAGTTCAAGCGTGCCATGCTGGGCCCAACCCGTATCTGCTATATGATAACCTTGCAGGAAGAGGGGGAGAACGGCGACTTATTGACCTTGTATAGAGCCTCCTAGATGAAACCGACTTCTCTTCGAGCAGAACAATGAAAGCAATTGCCGCAAGTCAGTCCGGTCTACCAAGGTCGATGAGGCGAAAGTAATACGCCATAGTAAGATCGTGGAGGCTTAAGCGAAGCGTGATGCAAGGAGCCAGCTACGCGGGAAGGGAAACGCAGGGTGAAGCGCAAAAGCTCTGCTTATATCGTCTCCTGCACACGGGGCTTGTGGCGAGCAACAGTCGGATGATCCAGAGTTGAACTCCTGCTACTGCTTCCCAAGCCTGTTTGGCTGCATCAAACGCAGGCCTCCACTAGTCCAGGTCTACCGAACCGCAAATGGCCAAAACAATGGATTACTCGCTCTCGCCCCCTTCGAGCGTGGGTCGGCAATCGGGGAGTTCGTCGGGTTGATTACTAAAGACGTCAGACATCTGGATGTCATGGATAGCTCGACAGCAACGACCAGCTACCAGATCTGGCCGGGAGGACAGGGTAACTTTACCCGCTTCATCAACCACAGCTGCAAAGCAAATGCGCAGTTCGCATAGTTCACTTGGCTAGATACCCAGTATGTCATACTGGTGAGTAAAGGGATTCAGGCAGGCGCTGAAATTTTTGTTGATTATCGCGATCGTTATTGGGTGGGCTTGGATAAATCATGCCTCTGCGGAGAGTCATGTTGTAGATATAGACGGGGCAAGTAGATGCAATGGGACGTTTCTCATCTTGAAGCTATGAAAGGGCAGAATGAACTTTAGTTCATCCTACTGACTTGTGGCTGGAAAATCGGCGCGCGCTTTCAAATACAGAGACGGATCCTTGGGCCTTATCATCCCGATATAGAGTCTTCGCTTTAAGCTCTGATTGAGTGGCAAAGAGAAGAGAGAAAGATAACACTTTGGTGCCGCTTTAATACATAGCAGACAGCTAGTGCAAATGTGGAACAGGTGGAGCCGTGTAAGCATGCTTATGAGTGGTATCTGATGGTAATCCGACTGACTAAATAAGGGATGTTGCCACCACAAGCAGGGAGTTGGTCGACCCGCTCCGGCCACACCCTTATAAGGTGGCGAATTCTATAAGAGGTGAATTGGTTGACTAGAGGCATAGCAAAGGTTAAGTTGGGTCACAAGGCTGCGGGGCTAAGGCCGGCCCGCTTACTAAGACTTTATATAGCTATAGGTATAGCAGCTACTAAGTAATATAGAGTATATAGTATACTATAATAATTATATAGCTATTTTGTACTACAGTTGGGTGTCATAAGTGTCCGTGCTAAGCGAATTTTTAAGACAACCTACCCTATTAAATTATATATAACAACCATATAATTAACTTTAAAGCTTTAAAAAATAGCTGAAGTTTATATTATATATTAAACCTAGCTATTACAGCTTTTTTTTTGGGTTTAAAACCTATAACTCTTTTAGAAATCCTATTAGTTCCCTAATAAGATCTATAATATTTAATATATATTTTCTACTACTAGATAATAATTTTTTTTTAAAAAAAAAAATATCGCATAAAGATTTATATTTAGAATATTATTTTAAAAGTATAAAAGTTTATTATAACGTTATAAAGTTGAAAATTTTTATTTTGTATAAGGAATTTCATTTTTTTCTACTTTTTTAACTTTATAACCCTACAATAATTTTATATATTTTTTAAACAAAATTTTAAATATAGAGAGTCTTAGTAAAAGCAAATCTCTATAAAATATTAGAATTTTAAGAAATATTTTTAATCCCTAATAGTAGAAAATATATGCTAAATATAGTAAGTTTAGTAAAAAATCGGTAAAACATCGAGGCTTTTAATAAAGGACTGTAAAATATAAGACTTTAAAAAAGTTATAATAGCTAGATTTTATATAGTAATAGGCTTTATAACTATTTTAAAGCTCTAGAATTAATTTTGTGGTTGCTATATGGTAATTTAGCAAAAAATATCACATTTGGTGTGGTCTGGGCACGGACACTTATAACACCCCACTGTAGCTAGGACTAGTAATCGTTCTAGTTAGAGGTATTAATTAGGGTAGTAACCCTATATAAATTTGTGTACGATAGTAGATATAAGGCTAGTAATAACCCTTAAGTATTATAGTAAGGTTTTAAGGCTTAGATAATACCGTTATAAGTATTATAAAGTAGTAAGAGCTTAATAGTGGTGCTATAGGGGAGGAATACTATTTCGCTAAAGAATAAGGCTCTCTACGAATTTAGTATAAAGGCGATAATATATAATATAATTTTTAGATTAAAGGGGTTCTAAATTTTTAGGAATAGCTATAGTATATAACTTATAGAGAGTTATTATAGATATTAACGTGTATATAGATTTTAAGTTATTTAAAGTTAAAGTATCTTTTATATTTTTTGGTATGGGGGGTTTTTTACTATATAGGGAGGGACGTTAGCTATCTTTTTTTTTCCTCCTTTATATTTTTTCCAATTTATACTTATTAATAGTTAGAGGCAGTACGTTACTTAACTATACTGTTTATTAGTTAGTAATATATATATATATATCCTATATATAAAAGACTTTAATAACGCGATTTTAGATATAAATACAATCGGGTAGTTATAAATTTAATTCCTAGTTATAGGCCCGCATTTTAACGAATATAACTAGATAACCTAAAGTGCCTACTACCCTTCTAAAACCGCAATTGCGGGTAACTAGTGCGTAAATAGCTTTTATTCCTATACGGGGTATAAGCCTATATACTTGCTTACTCCTATTATAACAAGGCCTATATAGTAGGCTATAGTGTAGGCAAATTGCTAGTAGATCTAGAAATAGGAGAACGGAAGCTATAGGGAATTAGGTCCCGTAGGGGAGTAAAAGATATTAGCGTTAGTTCCCGTAGGGAACTAAAAGCTATAAGGGGACGGAGGATGCGGATATTAGTTCCTATAGAGAACTAAAAACTGTAAGAGATTAGTTTCTATAGGGAAGTAGAAGATATTACTACTAGTTCTTATAGGAGAGTAAAAGCCGTATAGGAATAGAAGCTATAGGGTATGGTTCTTATAGGGTAGTAGAAGATATAGTTACTATATATAGGAATGTAATTTATAAGGGATTTGTTTCTATAGGGGAGTGAAAAAGGTAGCTTATAGTTCCTATAAGGGAGTAAAAGCTATATAGGAATATAAGCTATAGGGGATTGGTTCTTATAAGGCGGTAGAATATATAAGCATTAGTACCTATAGGGGATTTATTAGAGTAGAGGATTTATTAGCGTAGGGGATTTATTAGAGTAGGGGACTAGATCCTATAGGGGATTTATTAAAGTAGGGGATTAGTTCCTATAGGGCGGCAAAATATATAGGCATTAGCTCCTATAGGGGATTTATTTAAGTAGGGGACTTGTTTAAGTAGGGGACTTATTTAAGTAGGGGATTGGCTAGAGTAGGGGATTAATTCTTTTACGGCCTTAATTTAGGCGGTATAAGGCAGCTTCTAATAGGCTAGGGAGTAGATTGTATATTTTATGGAAACATAAAGCCCGTACGGGATAGTGGGGTGTAGGGACTTAATGATCTGGCAGAAGATTAGGTTATCCGCTTTCCCGGGTTTATTTAGCTTAGGCGACTCGCCTTTTGCTATTTTATATACGTTTCGACTAAGGCTACTGCCTAGCCTTAGCCGCCTAAATCTCTGCAAAACTTTAACTTGTGTGGTGGAAGAATATAGGAAAATAAAATGTTATTCTGCTAGCACCTTTAGATCCTTCTATGCTTACTAGAGAATCTCTTTTATCTAAGAATAAAGCCCCCTATCTTCCTTCTCCTATCTCCCATCTATTAGGAAAACTACCTTTTGTAGCTTATTAACCTATAGGACTAGCGGCTAGTAGTAGGGTGTAAATGCCTTAGCTATACGGTTAAGAAAATGCCCTTCCCTATTTACTAGCCCCGATTTTAACTTAGCTAATTTAGTAGTATTCTTATAGTTTTAACGCTTAAACTTAGTTGGACCAATATCTTTACCTAGCCTATTATAGTGTATATATATATAGAAAAGCACCTAAAAGAACGACTCTAGATTATACTTAAAGGAGTATTTCTTGCCTAGAAGCACTCCTATAGCTATAAATACTTTTATACTAGTCTTGCCCTATACTCCTAAAGGTTCTTCTTACTTCTTTTTAATCGCGAGATTAAAGTTAATTAAAAATGCCGGCTAAGAAGGATTATTATCTTTCTCGTTTATTATAAGGTTGCCTATTAAAATGTTATATTAAATAATGCCAGCCTACGTATATAAAGACTATATCCTTTAACACCACCCTTTAGTGTAGTAAGTATTGCAGCCTAAGAGCTTGCCTTGTAAAGAGGCTTTCTATAGTTACTAGTAATAATATATTAGTATACTGTAACGTTTCCCGCCCTAACGTCGCCATTCGGCCAAAAAGACACGGAGTGCTTGCGATATTAATCGCAAGCGCGGCGGGATCTAATATATGTACTCTTACAATTGCCCTCCCCTCTGCGCGTTCGCCCTCGAACGCCAAGCCACAGGGGGTCCGCACACGAAGAGTCGCACTATATATTAGGAGTCCCCAGTAACGAAGGCTGCTTGGAGTCCAAGCCTAATCGGACACAAGCCGACGCCTCTTCGCCTAACCCCTGTAGACGTGTTTGACTGTACTAGAGCAAAGTGCGTGACCGTCGGGAGTCGCACCCACCCACTAGCAACGGACCCATACACCTGGCCCCAGTAAGTTCGCAAGCACAATTGTAACGTTTCCCGCCCTAACGTCGCCATTCGGCCAAAAAGACACGAAGTGCTTGCGATATTAATCGCAAGCGCGGCGGGATCTAATATATGTACTCTTACATATACGCGATTCTATATAATAGAGCGCTTAATTAGAAAGTTTAAATACGGGCGCTTACTAGGCGGTAATGGGGCGCTATAGCTAGAAGACCTCTTTCTACTAAAACTTTGACCTTTTTTTATACTCCCTTGCACTCTAGCTAGTCTTAAAGGCATTATTAAGCCTTCTAGCTTATAGTTTGTCGCTTTTATAATATTTAGCCCCTTATAAATATTAAAGATGTTATTATCTTGTCCACTTATATAAATAGTTTTATAGTAATAGTACCTAGCTACGTTAACTACTCCTTTCTCCAATATCTTATATAGTAGTTTACCTTCTTCCTTACGCTCTGGGTACTGCTACAAGTCTTTAATAATAAGGGGTATCTTAGGTGTCCCCTTATAGTGTACTTTTTAGTAAGTAGTTGCTTAACTAGCAATATAGCGTACCTACTTTATAAGTTCGTTAAGGATAAGACGCTTAGTCTAGTCGTTATATATAATTTCAATATACCGTTTACCGTCTAATATTAGAATAGTAGGGTTAAACCTAAGCTGCTCCTTATTTATCTAGAAAAATCCCAATATTGCTAAGGTAAATTATAGTCCGTCTTTATTAATATTAAATAGTAATAATGCGATGCCTCCTACCTAGTTATACTTCTATAACCGCATAATAGATTTATAGAGGGTAAAGCCTAGAATAAAGCGATAACTGTCCTAAGTAGCAAATACTTCCCTTATATATTTCCCTAAATCAAACCATGCTTTTAAGGCTATATTAGTATTTAAATTACTCTTTAGCTCTCCTAGTATAAGTATATGCGACTAATAGCATTAGGAGCTTTCGCTGGCTATTAGATTATCTATAAAGCCAATATTTAGCTTTTAGTCGGCCGTAGATCCTTATAAAAGCTGCTAAGTATACTCTACTAGTCTTTATTATACCTTTAAAACGAACCTATACTCCTTTATAAAGTTTAAAAATGATATAATTAGCTTATTAAACTACTTTAGGACTCTATGTTTTTTTTATAGCTTTAGGCTAGTTACGCCAGCCGCCCTTAGCATATAGTAGATTGTCCCCTTCTTTACATTTCTTAAAAACGGCAGCGCTTGCCTCTTTAAGACCTTTTACTTTCCCAAAGAATGCTTTATATAAGCTAGGAATCCCTACTTAAAAAGGGCCTAGCTCCTCCTTTAGAACATTATCCACGTATTTTCTATATTTAGACAAGTTAGCAAAGCTGCTTATATTATATCAATGTAGGGTTTAAATATAGAATAGTAGCGGTTAGGGGGGAGGCGTAAACTTTATTATAATGGTATAGACCTTTTCCTAGATAACCTTATTAGGTTAAATCCAAAAGATTATATTTAAAAGAGGTAGGAACTATTTAATATTAAAGTTATTAGAGCTAACTGCTAAGTTAAGTCTTAACAGATCACTAAGGAGGTTTTTATTACTACTGTTAAATAGTAATAAACAAGAAGCGGAAAGGCTCTATAGAGCTAGTATTAAATTAAGTAAAATATCCTTTAGTTCTGCGAGCGTTAGAGGAAACTTATAATAGGTATATTAATAATTACCTTTATTACCTATTTAGTGTAATAAGTCTAAAGAGCTAGAGATATCTAGATCTTAATAAGCTAAGTTAAATAAATTGCAAAAGTTATTTAGTCCTTCTCTAATAGGTTTCGTTTTAATTATTTCTAATTAGGAGAGATTCGCTATTGTAGGTAAATACGCCGAGAGCTACGTTGGGAGGGCTGACGTGGTAGGTGGGTAGGCGGGTAGGTAGACAAGAAGGGGAGATAGTAGAGAAGTAAATAAGTATAGGGAGGTTAAGGATATATTGGGCGTGTCTTGAAATAAGAATATAATGAGGAAGAAAAGTGTAAGGAAGGAAGTAAGGTGTGAGCGGAACGCAAGGATTAGAGATTGGGCGCGGAAAAGTTAATCTAATCTAATATGGCTTAGACTAAGGCCTTGCGGGGCTTAGTTAAATACTAAGCTATAATAACCCTAAGTGCGGGACACTATTTGCAGTCTTTAGTTATATAGGCTAAACCATAGTACGTATATAGGATTTTAGTATTATTAGAAAGCTATAGGTAGCATTTTTTAGTCTATAACTAATTATAATTATTAGCTTTAGTTTATTCCGCGATATATAAGGCTTAAATAGAGCGAGGCTCTAATGTAGTAATGCTAAAGGCGCTAGGTAGGATGCAGCTGCGAAAGCGGGTTAATTGTTAGGTTAGTTATATATACGCCTATAATTAATTACGTAGCTAATTTTAAAACGAGCTAAACCTAATATGCCAAATATAGATATAGGTAACCTCTTTTTACAGCAGTTAATTAACCTATTTCCTGAAAACTAGATCCTATTCCTAAAACCAGATCTAGTTTTTAGAATCACGCCCTTTTTATAGTAGTTAATTAGCTTATATCCTAAAACCGGAATTAGGATCTAGTCTCTAGAATTAGATCTAGTTTTTAGAATCGCAATTAAGCTAAAACTAAAAATAATCCGATTGGCTTAATACTATATTTTTTTAGTTATGTTTAGTACATCTAGGACCTAGAATTAGGATATAGCCTTTAGGGTTAGAATATAGTTTTTAGGATTAGATCTAGTTCTTAAAATAAGATCTTATTTTTAGTTAAAACTTAGGCTAATATTAAGGGGTAGATTTTATATTTATTTTTAACATTCCTACTTTATTAATATGTAATTTAGAGTTAACTTATACCCTAGTTACCCTATAAAACGCTAATAGGCTATTAATTATCTAGTACTACGGTAATATATTTAAAGTAAAGGTCACTACTAAGGTTAAAGTAAGCTATAAATAAAAAAATTTAAAAGTAAAAGGAGACCTTTTTATAAAAAGCTAATAGATTAAAGCGGGATTATAACGCAGATTGCTATATCCTAATACGGCGCAACGGTCGATTTTATACCTATACGTTTATAGATTAACCTTTATAGCCTCTAAACCTATAAGATTTAGTAGGTTCTCTTCTCTTTATTACTATACGGACTACTAACTACTTTAAAGGAAAAGTTCTATCCTGCACTAGTTAAGAAAACGCTAGTATATTTTAACTAGGTTAAAGAGGGTAGGCCGATAAAGGCTAATTCTAAGATATTTAGATTAGAAATTAATAAGTCTTTTCTTTACAAAGGACTAAATAAGTTATAGGCTGGCCTAATTTACGCTACTAAGTATATAAAGGTGGAGAACTATTATATAAGCTAGGTAATTATTTATTAAGACTAGACTAGTATAATATAGGTTTAGGTAAGGCATTTTAAGGGATGTTTCTTCTTAAGATGGCCTAAAATTAATTATAGTAAAGACTCTTACAGAGATCTCTAGTAATTGCTATAACTTAGCTAAGAGTTGCATTATAATTAAAGTATTTATTTTCTAATTTATAAAAATAAAGCAATGTAAATACTAATTAAATAGTATGCTTTTTTATAAAATCTGTAAGTAAAATATATAAGCTAAACACCAACTATTTAAAGACAGCTACTAAAAACTAGCTAAAGGCATATTGCTACAGGCACTCCCTATTACTCCCTACTATTATAGGTAACTGCCATTATAGGTACTCCCTAATATTATAGGTGCTCCCCGTTAATATAGGCACTACTACTTATAAGTACTTCCCTTTATCGCGGGTACTCCTTATTATTATAGATGCTCCTTATTATTATAGGTGCTCCTTATTATTATAGGTGCTCCTTATTATTATAGGTACTCCTTATTATTATAAGTACTCTTTATTATTATAGGTACTCCTTACTATTAGGAGTACTCCCTATTATAAATACTCCCTTCTATTATAGGTGTTCCCTATAATTATAGGTACTCCTACTTATAGGTACTTATTAATATTATAGCTACACTAAGTGTAGCTACTTACTTTAGACTAGGGTTTATTATCCGCTAAACCAAATTTAATTAAGTGTTAAGTGCCCTATTACGGGCACCTAAACCAGCCTTACTTATTAGCAACGTGTCCTTTTTAAAAGACTTTTAAAGTATACGCTACGAAAACGTATATATATATATATACAGCACCCTAGCGCATCTGGTTAAAAGCGCATATTAATTACACTAATTAAAATGCCTAGATTTATACCTAAAAAAGGTAAAAATATATTAAAGTGGCCGTGTCTCCCTAACTTAGGAGATTTATAAATGCACTAATTATGTAAACAATCTCCTTATAGACGTCTCTTACTTTAGTAATAGTGAATTTATTATATAATGCCTTAAAGTATCCTACTTTCGCGGTTTTTCCTCCCGCTATCGGTCGTCGGTCTTAGGCGTTTTATTACTAGCCTAGACGACCCTTATTAAGACTACCACAATCCTATTTATAATGCTAGCCCTAAAGTTATAAAGAAAGTCTAAACTTAGTACGACAGCATTTATTATACCTTTAACTATTAAAACGTAGTATTATAGCTTACGGCCTTCCTTTCCTTGTCGTTTTTAAAGCGTTTTAAAGCGTTAATCTAGATTATAGCCAATTAAGCTAAGATGTACTACTTAAACAACGCGGGGTAATGGTTTTAATATACTATACAGTTTTAAGAAACCCGTAAGTGGATTAAGAGAACTATTGGTAATGTAACGGCGCTATCGCACGTTACCTGCCAAATTCTGCCATATTCTGCCGACCTGCGATTGGCCCGCCTAAAGCTAGCGCCTTGGCGGCTTACCCTATATATTTATTTACATCGGTCCTAGTAACCCCTTTTCCTTCTCTTTAGCTTAGTATCTTTGTAATACAGCATTCGTTTAAGCTTCGGTTTAGAGGCATTTATTTAAGCCGTAACATTATACTAAGCTCTCCCTACCTTGCCTGGGAAGGCCTTAATAATATCCTACCCCAAAGAAACTTCGTCTGCAATGACGCATTAACGCGCTATACTTAGACACTAAAATAACTTTACATTGCCTGGGAAGGCCTAGATAATATCCTACCTTATAAGCTAGATAGGACTAGACCTATACCCCTAGAATTAAAACCAAAGTATATAATACTAACGAACTTTAGAAAGCTAACGATGGCACCTAAAGTAAGCTTATTTAAGAGAGCTACTTTTACCTAAGAGGAACCTAAGATCTAATTAGGATCAGAAATCGAAGATAATAATAATATTGTAGACGTACGCGAGTAGATTCGCGCCCTTATAGCTAGCTAGGAAGCTAATTATCTTAAAGCAAGAAATATATAAGAGACCCTATAAGAGATCCTAGAAAGCCTTACGGCTCTATAAAATAGCCTAGCTTCCTATTTTTAAAGCCCTAGCTAACCTATTTACTCTACTAAATATAATATACTAGGGAGTATAGATATAATAATAAAGCAATTTAAGTCCGCTAAGTTCCTTAACCCCCTACTACTATCTAATAGGATAGACCCTACCTTTAAAAATTAGAGGATTTAAGTACAAGGAAAGCTCCGCGTTAACTATAACTATTTCCTTTTTAAAGAAGCTAAAATACTCTACCTCTTTTGTTAAACCATTAGGGACACCTAACGGCACCTTTAAGCCAAGTTTAAGGACGACTCCCTTATCTAATTTATATCTATTAATAAGATAATACGGTACCTAGCGGCTATTTATATTAACCCAAATAAAGTATAGGATACCTATTATAACTATAATCGCCTAATAATAAAACTAAACTAACCCTTTATTAAATTTTAGACTTAATTCCTACACCTTATAGGAGAAGGCTAGGTTCCCCTTAAGAACTACTAATTAAACCTATATAATAAGCTAATAATCTAGCTATAAGAAAAGATTGCTATAACCTTAAATAACCTACTAACCTATAAAAGACTTGTAGCTTATTGCCTATTATTAGACTTAAAACTAAAGCAAATTAACGCCTACCCTAATTAGCAGAAGCGACTCCGTAATAATTAGAACTTACTAGCTATACTTATAGGAGCTAGAGTAGGAAGATAAGTTATAACTACCCTTATACTAAAGGCGGTTATAATTACGCACTAGTAAGCCTTGCCTAACCAGTTATATACTATACTATTAACTAGTATTTACCGCAATACTTTAATTAACCCTGCCTTGGCTATATACTATAACTATAATAAGTAGGGTTACTTTACCTTATTCTACCTAGAGCTAAAGGATATAGGCGATATTAAGGAGATAGAGGAAGGAGAAACGTCTAATAAATTAGGAAAAGAAGAACCCTAGGGAAAGACTTCCCCCTAGGGTACCCTATTAATCTTAAAGAGATTAATCTTAGTTAGTTAATGGGTAAAAAGTATTTTATAGTTTTATATATAGTATCTTAAAATAGATATAGAGTTAATATAACCGCCCTTATTAACACTAAAGTAAATAGCTTTACCTTTATAAATACTGCCTATATAAATAATATTGCCAAGTTTCTAAATACAGAAGCCATCTAACTAGAGAAGCCTATTTAGGTAAAAGGCTATAACAGCTAAGCCGGCTAGCCCGTTACCCACGTCTTAAAATTATATATTGCTTTTAACGGACGACGCTAATATAGTATCCCCTTTTGCATTTTAAACCTGGGGTCCTATAATATAATCCTTAAATAAAAATAGATGTTCTATTTTAATATTTAGTTAAATATGCAATAAAGATAGTTTATCTAGCCGGAGGATAAACTAAAGTTGCCCTCCTTTATTAGGGAGATCCGAACTAACTACAAGATACTAGCCGTAAGGGCTAACCCTACCTACTAGTAGGATGTCCAGGCCCGTGACTTAGCCTTTACTTAAGAAGACGCCTGCCGCAAAGCTAGAAAGAACTTTATACTAATAAAGATACTCTCCTAAAGCGCTATATTTAAAAAGGACTCTATATATAAAAGTGAGATAGATAGTAATATAAATAACGTCTAAATTATATAGATCTAACTAGTACGGAAAAGAACGTATTAATAGGATATAAGGGATAACCTCTAAAAGATATAATAGGAGCTAAAAGGAGTAATAATAACACTAGTACCCTAGAAGTCCCTAAAGTTACATACACCCCTATTATTAGATAACCCCCCTACTATAGATATCGCCGCAATTAGCGCTATAGCGTTTTACTTTAATATGTACCGGAAGGATAATAAGGTCTTTATAATAAGCCTATATAAGATTAACCAAATTATTAATAATAAAAAGGAAAGGCTAGCTAAGGAAACTAATAAGGAACTAGTTAAACGCCTCCTTTTTACCATTTATATAGACTATAGGGATATATTCTTAAAGGCGGCCTTAGATAAATTACCCCCCTACCAGATATATAATTATAAGATTTAATTAAAAGCCAATAACTCGCTAGGCTATAGCCCCCTCTACTATTAATTAATGGATAAGCTAAAAGTAATAAAGTAGTACT
>Ga0307515_10012306_pt1 | contig 16101 bp, 3 predicted proteins | sample 17_EM_MG_FD_194513 | JGI IMG/M metagenome (GOLD analysis project Ga0307515, IMG submission 194513) | Populus trichocarpa ectomycorrhiza microbial communities from riparian zone in the Pacific Northwest, United States - 17_EM | ecosystem: Host-associated > Plants > Roots > Unclassified | place...
GGTTAGCCTCACTCGTTTTACCGATTCTATTTATGAAAGAAATATAAAGAAATGACAGGCAGCTATCACCTATGCACTTGAAAGCTTCTTTTAAGAACCTCCCCAGAGTGACTCCCTCCAGCTGTTCGAGATCATGGAACACAGGTGTACTGTGTTCATGCACCTGATGCCAGCACGCACGAATTACATTAATTTGGTAGGAGCCTCGAATATCATGCACAAATGTGTTTTTATTTATTTATTAATTATGGATGTTTGGGTCAACTTACATACACCCTTGACTAATCTTCTACTATTCTAAAGTTAATAATCATGTAAATCTCTAGTATTTCTGAAATTCGAGAGACTCAACCTAATAATTTTTTAAAAATATTTAACTAATTCAGCTATATCTTTCATGTTATCGGTTTGTTTTTCCTCGAGATAGTAATGTACCACCATGGGAATTAGTTAGATAGTGAAGGTGCTTTAATAATTGTTCCTAGGCGAGTGATTTAGGATGGGATTAAGGTACATTTTGGACACTAGTTTTTAATAATAAAAGAAAAGCACGGCTCCTAAGAATGGCTTATTTATTGAGAGGTGAAATAAAATACGCAAAAATCTCACTTTCTCGTTTTTTATAGTTCATCAAATCAGCTTCACAGTCACCTTCCAACCAGACAATCGCGTATGTCTTTTTACAAAAAAATATTTAATCCTCACTGGCAAGGTATATGAGCCCAGTTAGTTTCATATCACCAAAAACAATTAGAAAAGAAAAGAAAAGAAAACGAAACCACCGGGGCAAATTGTTTATTTTTTAGTTATGATTGGTTATTATCTTTATATATATATATAAAACATATTTTGTCGTGGAAACGTAAACTAAAGTATAAAAATAGATATGTTTTTAGGACAGATTTTTAATGAAACTGTCATTTTAAAATGAAAAAAAGATAAGGAGACATGTTCTTCCAATCCAACCTATTTTTGTCTAATATCAATGCTATATTTACATGGCATTTTAATTCCATCTTCATGCTGTTTGAGATTTTAGTGTAAAGTATTTTTTAATATAGTTTTTTTTAAAAAAATAAATAATTTAATAATTTTTCAAACCAAAAATATTTTAAAAAAATATTTAAAAACAGAAATAAAAATTAATTATATCAAACACCTCCTCTCAGAAGCGATGGGAGATTTTTGACATGTAAACATATAAGTAATTGACTATGATATTATTTTAAGAAAAAAACCATTCAGGTCAAAGTTTATTTCATCAAACTATGCTATGTCGGTTACTGCTCGAAACATTTACGATTTGCAACTAATACTAATTTCTCGATTGTGATTTGTCTACTATATATATATATATATATATATATATATGAGCTAGACTCTGTCGTCTTTAACTCGTTTATAGAGCGATGTGACTAGAACAGTATTCTTTGTATCAGACATAAATCTTGGATAAGATTTCGAAACCGAAGCCTGATTTAGAGGCGTTTTGGAATTGTGGTAATTGTTATATTTAAAAGTATTTTTTATTTTTTAAAAAAATTATTTTTGATATTATCACATCAAAATAATCTAAAATATTAAAAAATTATTAATTTAAAATATAAAAATAAAAACAATTTAATTTTTTTCAAAAACATTTTCAAAATATAAAAACAAAAATAACATGGATTTAGGAGGAAGTAAATGCACACAGCCTCACAGGAAAAACGAACAAGTTTAGAGCACTATTGTTTGGTTTTGATAGATCATATGTATTTTTCTCGGACTTTGACTACAAATTAATGAATAGCCATTCAAAGGATGTACTTGTCGGCACGTAAAAATAATTAACTACAAAACTAAAAAAAAAAAACAGGGCTTAATACGATTGCTTCACTGGTTATATAAATAGTATAATACTTCCCAACTTTTTTTTTTCGATCATTTTTTTTTAATTTTTATCCTTCAACTTTAATTTTTTTTTATAACATAATTGGATGAAATTAAATTTAAAATCATGGCTAAATTCAAAAAAGGACTTAAATGTAAAGTAGGGATAAAATACATGACTAATTCTAAATTTGCAGAAATTTTCACCTTCATCTTTAATGTTCTTTTAATTAAATTCTTTTATGACATAATTAAATAAGATTAGGTTTGAAATAATGGTAGAAAGATTATTTTTTAAAAAAAAAAGACTTATATGTAAAGCATATATAAAATACATGGCTTATTTCAAATTTATAAAATTTTTATTTTAGTTCAAAAGTTCATTCTATTTATTTTTTAAATTTTAAATTTGAGATTGAAAATAAAAATTTATGAAAAAACAACAAAATAATAATAATTCTCTCTATTATCACAAAATTGACAATTTAAATGGCAAAACTAAGTGTAAAAAGTTTTAATTCAACGAGAAAAGGTTGAAAATGATAATTTTTATTTTTATTTTTTATTTTACTTGAAAAATAACTAGTATTATTTTTATCTGAAAAACTTAGTTTCGGTTCGTTTAGATTTTTTAAATTTAAATGATTTTTTTTATGATTTTAAAATGTTTTTTAGTTGATATGTAATTTATAAAGGTTTTTTCTAGTGATTATGAGTTTTTTTCAGTAAAAACGACTGCAAATGTTGCGCTGTCTAGTATTGCATCGTATACCACACGAGTCCTGGAACTTGACGTGCAAAACAAAGAGAAAGGGTGTTGGTATTTCTGGCTACATTTTGATAGCAATGATTAAAGGGGCCGAGGTAGGTTCATGAAAGCACCAAGCATTGTCATAGTACTATAGTAGTGTGTGTGTGTATATATAATAATAGTAATACGCATAAGAAGGCAAAACAAAGTGTTGCGTCAGGATTGAGTTGTCAGGGATATCTGGTGGAGAAGAGTCCTTGGAATCGTCCAGGGGGAGCCAGGGAAGGGTCCAAATGAAGAAATTTTGTAAAAGGTTGATCAAGTAGTGGTTATTTTTTAAAATAATTTTTTATTTTAAAATATATTAAAATAATATTTTTTTTAAAAAAAAATTTGACATTAATATATTAAAAAACATTTAATTCTTTTTTAAAGAAATTTAAAAATACAAAAACAATCATGAATTTTAGTAGATGTTCCATCTACTGGTGCATGGTACTTTTGCGTTCTGCTTTTTCTTTTTTTCAATAACTTGCGCACTTTCACAAAATAAAGAAATTAAAAACCTTCTCAATCATTAGGAAAGAGTTAAAGGAAAAAAAAATCAGACATGCACGGAGCATAAAAATTTAAACAAAATAAATTAAGACAAAATCAAGAACAAATATCAAATAGACAACCAGATTATTGTGACAACCTAATCTCTGCCGGTGCCTCACAAAAACTATAGTATTGCTAGTAATGCCGTCCCGCTGTAAAGGTAATGCTTAGTATTATTATGTTACTTATTTTTCATTTAAAAATATATTAAAATAATTTATTTTTAATATTAAAACAATTAAAAAACATTAGCCGCCACCCACGTTGGAAAAACAGTGCCAAAATGGTGATGTCCTAAGGAGGTCTTATCTAGGCTTTAAATTTAACTCAGCACAATGTTTTTCTTGTGTCTGAGTGTGATCGATCAGTGGAGTGTGGACAATTATCAAGTTGATGGGTGGTAATTAAGTTCCTGACAAGTCTGGTCAGATCACTCGTGCAGCTTGTTAATTTTATTATATCAATATCATTATTATCATTAGACCTGCACTAATCCAACATATTGATCTAGTAAACTCATTTTAAATTATTTTAAATTGACCTAAAATACATTGACATGATAAAACATACTTAACTTAATTAACCATGTTTTTAATGATCCAGTTGTTTTTGTTGGATATAATCGGATCAATTCTAATCATTATAAAAACACAATATTAATTTAATAAAAATATTGATTTAAAAATTCATGAGTTGATATAATAATTAACTCAGGTTATTTTTATTTTGATTATAGAATTACGTCTAACAATTATAACCAATAGCACTACCTATTTTATTTATGAGAAAAAAAATGCATGCAACTATCACCCATGCACTTTAGCATTGCGGTAGTTTAGTATTGTGATAGTTTTTATTATTATAATTTGAAAAAAAAATCTAGTAAAAATATAAATTATAAAATTTTTATAATTAATACTTTTTTAAAAAAAATTCAATGAGACTCGTGCAAAATTGTAGTGACTAATAATTAATCAAACACCTTTAACATTATAATTAAAGCAAAAAATAATTTCAACTACAATTCATCTCACTACGATGTATATCACACCACAATAAAAGCTACAAATTATAATTTTTTTATAACTAATATTTAAAGAAATAATTTTTAATAGAATCTATATAAAGTTATTATGTATATTAATAAATAAAATATTTTAAAAATTATAGTTAAAATAAAATAAAATTTTAACCATAGTTATTAAACCCGGTTCGAGAGTTGACCCGGCTAAAAGGCTAGGTCCTTGGTTACACGGGTTGAAGTGGGTCAACCCAGAAAAAAATAAAAAAAAATATTTGCGATTTTAATATTTCATGTGAAAAAGTTAAGAAATATTTTATGTGGATTTATGTCATCCCACATTTAAAAGTTAAGAAACTCTTTATATGAATGCAGGGTATATATAGTTATCCCACATAAAAAAATTTAAAAATATTTAATGTGAATGAAGGCTATATATAAATGGTTATCTCATATGTAAAAAATTAAAAAACTTTTCATATAAATGAAGACTATATATAGCTATAAAACATGAAAAAATTAATAAATATTTCATATGGATATATACTATAAATATAATCATTTCACATGAAAAAGTTAAAAAATATTTAAGGAGAAGTAGGCTATAAAAAAAATAAGGTCAGATATTCATAAATTAATTATATATTTTTTGAACTTTTTTTAAAAAAATTAGATCTCACCTAAGTTATACCATATTATTCAGCTTGCAAATTAACCCAACAAGTCATTCAAATTTAACCGGGCTAATAGCAAGCCTGAGTTTTAGCCATTGAAAAGTGGAAACCCAACTAAAACCCCGAACCACTCTGATCAATCTGTGTTGCTAGGCCGGGTTTTATATCTTTTACTTTAACCCTTCTCACCACTCTACCGAATGAACCATGTAGCTTCCCAAGACCTCCCAAAAGTGACTCCGCCAGCTGCACGGGATCGCACCACAGCTGTCTTATGTTCATGTACCTAGTGCTAGCAGGCATGTCCAAAAAATCATGTCACGGGTAATTTTGTTTTTCAAGATAGTAAAGGTCCCACCGAAGGCCCTTGATATTTTGTTCGGAGGCTAAGTAATTTAGGATGGAGATTAAGGTCCTTCTGGATAACGTTTGTTCATGCATTGGCATGATGAAAAGATAAGCATTGGCGCTAGGATCGATCCTATCTTTTATTCTTCCTTCTTTGTCATATGTACCTATCCTAAAAAATTAAACGGGAAGGCAAGTTGGCGAATTTATTGTGCAAATATAAGCATTTTACTACTCCTGTAACAATATAATTACTGTTTTGTCATCCCAAAAAAAAAATCAATGGTCTTGGTCTTGGTATTGAAAGTATTTTGATATTTTCTCATTATTAAAAAATTAATAAAAAATATAATCTCTTTTACAATTTTTTAAATATAGTAAAATAACTCCATTATTTTCCAAATCAAGATTTTTAAAATTGACAAATAATAATATTTTTGTCTTTTTACTTTTTAAAACAAAATAAAATGACAACTTTATCTTAAAAAAGAAAGAAGTATTCGGGGGCTTTTAAAATATAAAGTTATAACGTATTTATTGTTAGTCAAATTAAATTGAGTTAAGATAATTTCTACACGGTTTAATTTTAAACTCAAACTAAGTAAAAAGTTAAGTCAATAAGTTTTTTGATATCAATTTATCATTTTTTTCAATTTATTCCTCAAAACTTTTTCTATTAGTTTATCATATTGTTTTTAAACATACCAAGTTAACTCATGAGTTATGTCAGAGCACATACGGTTTAATTTTAGACCTGACTAAGCAAAAAGCTGGACCATAAGTTTTTTGATGTTAATTTCATTTCTTCTCAATTTTATCTCATGATTTATTTTTACTGATTGGTCAGGATGTCTTTAGACTGATAAAACCAATTGGATTACGTAGAGATATTTTCATACAATTTAATTTTAAAATCATGCTAGATAAAAAAAAAATAAGAAAATTTCAAAATTAACCCATTAATTCAAGTAAATATAAAATAATTTTTATTATATTTAAAATTCTTTTAATCCGACACAAAAATTGTGTCTAGATATTTTTTTTAAGTTTTTTTGTGTTAATTTTATTTTTTTCTCAAGATATGTTTTTTTATTGATTGACCAAGATATCTTTAAACTGATTAAATCAATTGGATTACGTAGTTACTTTTCATATAATTTAATTTTAATTGTGAATAAGACAAAAATAAATTAATAAGAGAATTTCAAGATTAGCCCAAGTTAAAATAAACATATAAAATAATTTTTTATTATCTAGATTTTTTTTTATATTTAAAATTCTTTTAATCCGACACAAAAAAGTGCGGGCATGAAACTAGCTGCTGCAAGTAAAATATTACTTGAGTGTGATTGTTCTATTAGATATTAACTCAATGAAAGAGCTGGACTCTCATCTTTAATTCGTTTATAAAGCAGATATGACCTGAACAATTATGTATCAAACATGAATTTGAAATAAGATTTCAAAACCAAAACCAATATGGGTTCTACGAGAGAAAGAAATATGATACTCATGAAAAATTTACCGTACTTACTTTTTAGAAGAAAGATAAATTAAAAAGTGAGGTGAAAATATCCATATAATTTCTAATGGGGTTCATGTAAATTGTGTCTCCCCCAATTTTTGAGTTTTTTTTCCTCCTTAAATTGAGTTTTTTTTTTTTTTTTTTTACTGTAAATGAATGGCCATTCAAAGTGATTCAATTAAGGTTGCACTTGTCCCGCACAAAGAAAAAGACAAAATATGAATAAATTCATTTTAAAAATATAAATGAAGAGTGAATTCTAATATACTTCTCCTTGAACAATAATTTAATTTTTAATTTTCTTACATAATTTGATATAAGGTGTACATTTGTCCGTGAGCCCATTTGTGCTTAGCTATCAAGAACATAAATGTCTGCATAAGATCGGAGTGGTGAACTTAATTTGAATTCTATTTTTTTTATCTTCCCAAGATTTGAAAGTTACTGAACGTCAGGTTAGAATTTGTTTTTTTTTATTATTATTATTTTTTTTTAGAATTTGGTTGGTCGATCAATTGGTCATGATTTGGATTCAAGTTTTGCGCACATAAAGAAAGAAAAGAAAACAGAACCCAGGATTTTATATATAAATAAAACCCTACATGTGCAGTTACAATTTATCACAAATAATTCAAAATATATATTACAAACAAAAAGAAAAAGAAAAGGAAAGTACAGCTAAACATCTATTATTCAAACTCCGATGGTTATTCTTGTTGCAGGCCAAGGCTGATTTCAAGGACACTTGAGTCGGCCACCTCGAGTAGTCATGGTGGCATAGCAAGGGCAGGTATAATGGTTGCCGGAAGTGCCTGGGGGGACACACTTGCATCGTGCACAGCAAGTCCCGCAAGCCCTCTTGCAAAGACGTGGCCTGGAGGATAAGGAACACCTAGCATTGCAAGCGCCACCACAATCTGCTTATAAATGCACGAATAATTTTATTAGAATGTGCTGATGTTTAAACAATAATTTAATTTGATCTTGATATATACATATATTAACCAATGAAATAGTTGCCATTTGACCAACTGATGACAACCGTGGGCAGGTTGAACAAATTACGTACCGATATTCTTCCCAGGAGGATAGCTAGCAGCTTGAATATTTGAGTTCACCACCTGCATCAATCATCGATCAAACGCCATGTTAATTTGTATAATCTTGGAGGGTTCGACCTCAAAAACAATGAGAAAGAAATCAACTTGACAACACTCAATTAATCTGAAGGAGGAAATAATTAAGCTGTATATAAGAAACAATACTCAAACCTTCTGATCAGCTTCAACAAGGCGGAGCACAAGGAGAGATGCGACAAGAAAAACAATCAAAAGCTTCGATATAGCCATTGCTAGAGCTTTAATCAGACGACTCCTTGAGAACTTTTAATTTTGTTTGGAATTGAATTGAACTCTGTTTGTTTGATTGCATGAAATGAGAGAAAGGGTGTCACTATTTATAGCCAGAGCATGAGCAGCTTCAACAAGGTGGAGTAGTTGCATGGAAGGACGGGACATCCTGCTGGCATGCACATACGAAACTAAGAGCTGGTCTCCCACAAATTATAATATGGCAACTTGTTACTTGTTATACATATATATTAGGACTTGGGGATGGGATATATTAAGACTTATCGGGAGCAGTTGTTTTGTTGAGTTTTTTTTCAAAGAAAAACCATAAGCATCCCTGTTTACCTACACCGAGTATGCTTAAGTATATGTATCCGAACCCATTAATAGTTTAATTAATTAATTATAAAACATGCTTTTTATAGTCCAAAATAGCTTCCATAAATGGCAAGACGAATCATTTGGGAATTTTCCAAATGAGTCGTAGAAAATGCTTCGTTTTAATGTAAGTGTTTGTTTGATATTGATATTAGTTATGAAACTCAAGAGCCATAAATTAATAGCGGGGTATTTTTTTTTTAATTAACTCAATTATGTAATTGTTTATTTTTATCATATAGTTAAAAAAAATAATTTTTTTAAAAAATTTGTTATTAAATTTTAGAAAATCTATGGGCTTGTTTACGAGTTTGAAAAATTTAACTTTTTTTTTTTTTTGAAATTGGATTAGTTGGGAAATAAGATTCATATTTTATTTATTTTTTACTTTCTATAGGATTTGTACTCGATTTTGCAAGCATTTAATGTTATTATAAAATTAAATAAAAAAACAAAAAAAAAACAAAGACACCGTCTCAATATTAAAAAATAATTATTGTCTTAAAATTTTTTTAAAAGCAATATAATTTTTTTACCAATTATCAAAATTATCTTTAAATTCATTAAATTAAATGATTTATTTTCAATTATCTATCATATAGTTTAATTTAAAACTCAAATTAACTATGTCTCTATACTTTTAATATTATATTTTAAATTTAGAAAAAGAAATAGTATGATATGTAGCGCATACAAATGTACTGGTAGCGAACTGTTTTTAATTTGTTTCATTTCGAAGTATAAAGTTTCACGTCGAGGAAAAATTGGCTTTGCCAGATTACTCGCAGTGGGGGGTTAAGTTGGACTCCTTTGGACTCCAAACTAGCTATTAATTAAGCTTGATTTATGACTCGATTGTGTAAGCGAGTCAACCGAATGAAGTCGACAACATAAAGACAAGAGACTTAAAGCTGTAATTTTTCCATCTATCCGTACCAATTATCACAGTGCACTGAATAGAGTTTATCTGCCGACACATTATTGGCATTCAAACTTGGTTGCTTAACCTTCAAAATTAGGAAAGGGACTTCTTTCCCAGCATGGTATGCCCAAGTGAATTGGATACTGTTCACTTTGCTAAAAACTTCCTCCACGCAAATGCTTCATTTTCACATGAATTACTTATTGATGCATAGGCATTTATTGTTTTTTTTTTTGGATTGTCTTTCGAAGCGTGCTCAAGGAGAGGATTATAACCCAAATGTTTCTGACTCAAACAAGCGCTAAGTTTAGATGTATATAGGTCAGACAAGCTGGTAGATTCACCATCTTCTAACATTTATGAGTCTGATAATTTATAAAATTCATCGAAGCTAATTATATACTTTTTCTTTAACTCCAAAAGAATCTCAAGCTCCCCGATAGAATCGTGAGTTTATTTTGACGAGTTAGAGACATTTCTACCATGTGAGTTAAAGATATTTTTATCCTGACAAGACAGATATATTATCATGATACGTAAATTCTACCTTTATAAGACAGAGATATCTTATTTTGATATGTAAGAGATTTTTAATCTTAACAAGATAAATATATTTTTCTAATATGCTAACCTCTTTTCTTTGAGCAAAAGGAGGGATTTCAGGGCTATATATCTATATATATTAAGATAACCTTTGCTTATATCTATTTTTTTCTTTTCTCTGTTTATTTCACAATGACAAATATATCTTAAAAAGCTATTTTTAAAAAGAATAATTAATTTTTCTTTGAATCGACACTAATTTAATTTTTAAAGACTCCAAATATATATATATAAAAAGACTTTTTTTACAGATAATAAATATGATGCACCACCATTCCATCAAGAAAAGACGCATCAAATTATCAAAATTAGAGAAACGAACCTCACCACTTAGCTAGTAATATCATCGACAGTCATCCCATGTATCAACGTTATCCTACAAAAAATTTTACCCAAAATCACTTTATATGTTAAAAGATTAATGACCCAAAATTTTTACCCGAGAAGAAGAGAATTGGTGAGCCTCAGTCATCCTTGAATGACTTCGTAGAAATGGAAGGATTTTTTTTTTCGTTCCAGTCTAAAAATTATCCAAGGGCCTGTGGAGTTTGGCGTTATTTTCTTAATAAAACAGGAAAGTCTCAAGAAAAAAAAAAAGTAGCTCCACGAAGAAAAATATTGTATTTTTTAATCAAAGCTAAAGTAGACTTTCTGTAAAAGAGTTCTTTTATATATAAAAAAAAGGGGATAAAAGATGTTCTACAAGGAAAAACAAAACAAAAAAAGATGCTAGTGACAAATAGGAGGAATCACTGCCATCACACATCAGCTGTGATGGGTCTATACACTTTTTTTCTTTTATTTTCTTTACTCGAACTATAATCGATATTATTATTTTTTAAGAAATAATTTTATATTAATTTAGTATATTTATTGATTTTTTCCTTTTATTTATAGTTTATACACAATGCACACACAGCTGGATCATGTCGGAAGCAAACAGCTGTACAAAATGGGTCGTGAAAATAGTGCTTGCCACAACTATACGAGATCACGCTGCTGTTATTTGAGAATGTAGTAGATTTTTTATTTTAAAATATATTTTGTTTGAAAATATATTAAAATAATATATATATTTTTTATTTTTTTAAATTTATTTTTAATATCAATATATCAAAACAATGAAAAAACTCTGAAAATATTTTTTTAATTTTTTTTTTAATCAAATAACATTTTGACTACTTGAAGACACTATGATGCCGCGTAAAAGCTATCAAAATATTTCTATTTAATTATTAAGCTATCAAAATGCCAGCATAAAATGCGACCAATTTTACAGTCCACCTACTACAACTCTAATGCCTGCAAAAGATAGAACAAGCGTTGCACGCACTATCTGGATGGCCAAGAGCAACCAAAGCTAGCATCCTCCCACACTTCGCAGATTTTGCAAGGCAGACTAGCTTACACCACTCCTGAGGGGAGCCTTAGAACAAGTTGTCCACCAAGAACACTGCATTTATCCAAGCATGTGTTAGGTGGATCATAAAGAACGTAATTTATATTTTCCAAAAAGAATGGCCATTACCCACCTCTTGACGTAGTAGTAGCAAAAATCGGCAAGAATGAATGTCTGCACAATTTCTGAAAGTAGGACCATAAGAGGCCACATTCCATAGCCCAGTGCTGTCAATAGGCGTCCTCGAGTGTCCAGTACCTGTATATAGATATGAAATGCATCCTCAGATATTCGTGGCTACTTAACTGATTCATGCTAAGCCATCTTCCCCTACGATTTGGCACAACTTCAAGCACTAAACACAGCAGAGTAACAAAGAATTTTACATGAAGCTTAATGAGAGATATACTTAAGCATTCTTTTACACTTGAGGCATATGCATAATGCATCAAGTGTGTCCGCGTGGGTAGGGATGGACAAGCAGAAAATTGATGTGTATTTGTACCTAAAGATACAGGAGGGTGGGTATCATTACCCCCAAAAAATTGAACATGGTCATCCATGCATCACAAAAAAATGAAATGCATGGGGAAAATAAGTACTTCTTTAGGCAGTTATATTAGTGTACTAATCAATCTTGTGGACAAAACATTACTCTGTATGAAAGTTCTCTGCCTAGTGTTGGGCGAGTGTGCTACGGCGACAAATGTCTGATGGTAATTGGTGATGCCAAGATGGATAACTAACACGAATAGTTCATAATACAATGGCCATGCAATTTTCCAATAACATAACCAAGTTATATCCCAAAATCTATAAGCTGCATTGTCAAACCTGGAGGATCCAATGTGCACAACCCAAGAACCTGGCAACTCCAAGCGCAAATACATAATGTGCCGTGAAGGGTTCAACAATCTGAAATAATAAGAATGAAAGAAAGATGAGCAAGAATAGTCGTGTAAAGATCATGTACACATTAAAAGAAACAACCCAACAATAGCCTTTATTTGGGCATTGATTAAGAAGAAAGTTAGTAGGCGCACATGTTATTCTCAGCCATACCTTTGTGTTTTGCATTACTCGCAGCTGAGGCAACACTGAAATAGATTCAAGGTAAACACAAAAGGCCCAGCAAATCCTGTTGACTATGTGGTGATGTGTTCTTGGATGAATATACAAAGCTAGCACAGCACATGGTATCACCTGTTAGAAAGGAGAGAAGGCACATAGTACGTTAAGAAAATACAACAAAGAGCAGACTGAGACCAAAAAACTCGTGATCAAACTACATTGGAGGCCTGATTAAAAAAATTAATAAGAACTACCACACTGTAAGCAACTGGTACTGTTTTTTTTTGCGGGTTTAAGACATCACAAGGCTAAGTATGAATCTTCCAAATTGATGATAACACCAATCTGAAATCTAGAATGCACAGAGAGCTGACCAACCATTTCAATAGGCACATATGAAGATGGTTAGTTTAAACTCATAGTATAGTCAAGGATGTTTAGACTTACAGGATGAGCTAACTGGTTAAAGACCTATGGAAAAATTGCAGTTTAACTTACATGCTAAAATAGGCACACTATCAGGTCCCTTATCACGATTGTTTTTGGTTAAACACATTTAAGTATGGTAAGCCATAGTGATTTAAAATCTTGTTAAGGGCACAGCAAATTCAGGTATATTTAACTTACTGGACTGGATTAGCTAACTGATCAAATACCCATGGAAACATTGCAGTTTAACTTACATGCTAGAATATAATTACTCAGTAATCTTTACATCCCATGAAATCTCCCAAAAAGAAAAATAAAATAAAATCTACTTATGGATTATTTCAGTTCAACAAATGCATATGACTCACCAAATAGTAAATTGCAAAGTTATCTTTGCCTTCCATGTAACTGGACCTCAAGTTGAAACGGATCGTATAGATTACCCAAAGGGTTGTCAGCAACGTAGCTGAATCAAGTAGAGTGTGTATGTCATACTCCATGACAAAACTGCAATAGAGCCTAACAGCTAAAAATATAGCTGTTAGCTCCTGTGATTTTAGTGAAAGTCCTGCAAAGAACTAAAATTAGAGAAGACCAGGATAAAGACAAAACAAAGGCCAGAGTTGTGTTGGTGCAAATTAGAGAGACAGAATGCATGCTTAGTTGCAATGAGTTACATGAACGATATTGAAAATCACTACAATCACGAGACAAATAGTAGCATCGACCAAGCAATTATCTGTACATGATAACTGATACGACGAAAATTAATCTTGCTTTTCTTCAATAAAAGCTATTTATCCTAAACTAGCAATTTAGATCTTCACCCCTCAAAATAAATTCTTGACACTCCATAGACTTCCCAAAATGAAAGGATAAATCACCATATACAGAAAACAAGAAGATGACCTCGCCAAGTCACAATGCAAGATTGGCATAAATGATAAACCCCATGACTACTGCACCAGAGCCCTATCATTTTTTAAGCGAATTTTGACTCAGTTTTCACGGTCTAAGATTTTCAGCCTGAAATATCAAGCAAAAGCCCTTTTCCTCTCTCACACTAATTTAATCAGAAGACTCAATAGTCCTCTTCAATGGTTAAACAGAAATAATCCCAATAAACCAAACCTTTTACACTTTACAGCCACGAATAAAACGAAAATGATCATAAACAAAAAAGCCAACTACATTTTACCTACAACAGCTTAAGAAATCAATTAGCACAACAAATCAAGAAAAAAAAAAACCCTGACTTTTTAGCTAATCATAAAGTTTCAGAGAGATGTTTCATATTTATTACCAGCACAAGTCTTCTCCTTCATGAGCTTGTAAATAAGAACAGAGATTCCAATAGAATGAACAACCTCAGCAGCAACAAAGAGGTTATCATGATCACGAACAACCATTCTAAGAAAAACCAAAGCCGCCAACCCTGAAACCACCGCTAAAAAAGCCTTCATCTTTGGTGGTTGCCTCCTTACCCATCTCGCCACCGCCTGTATCGGCCTCCTCGTTGCCTTCATTCTATTCCTCTCCTCCTCTAGCTAAGACTCTTCTCCCTCTCCCTCTCCCTCTGCTTCTCACTCTGCGCTTCTAATTTCGATGTATCAGTCACGGGACAGTAAGGTGATAATGTAAAATGCATATGTTGTTGATGTTAATGTTGTAATAAATATTCGATATGCCTAGAGAAGAGGTACACATGTGAAGTACAGGAGGGAGTCTTTCATTAATGTGATTTAATGTTATTATAACACGTGGAGTGGTGGAGAGTTTGGTAAGAGGTAGAAATTGAATGTCGAACTACTTGTGTTTTGTTATTGTTTTGAGAAAGAAATATATTAAAATAAAAATAAAAATATAGATAAAGATATCAAATAATTTGTTTCATGAGTAATTTTAAATTATTTTTTTTGTATTTTTTTTAACTATTGATAGAACAAAGTATTTGAAAATGTATTTTTTAAAATTTTTTAAATGAAATGTGATTTTTATAAAAAAAAAAGTTCACAAATATATTGGTTTCTGCTTAGAAAAAATAAAATGAGAAGGGATGATTAAGGATTGCTTGTTTTATTTAAAAGAAGAATATAACATTAAATAACCTAAAATCATTAAAATAATAATGTTATATAGTTTATATTAATGTATAATCTAAAAATGTCATATGAGGTTCATTGTATCACTTGACTTTTGAATTTACCTATGAAAGTGTTTTTCTTCTTTTCGAGTAAATTATTTTAATTTCTTAATAAAAATATTTATGTAATGTATTTAATGCCAGCTTTAGTTCAAACAACACAACAAAAAGTCACCAAATAATTTAATGACGTTAGTTTAATATACTCAACCTTATAACAAGGACCAAGCAAAGCTCCTGGACTTCAAAGACAATGGGTTATCTTTATTAAAAAAAAAAAAAAAACGGGATGAGGAGTTAGTTTCTGACTGATAATAAACTAATATATAGTTTTTTATACTAGTGATGAAAAAAATATTATATGAGGTATTGATTCTCTGTCTTCCTCTCTACTCATATTACTCTTTATTTTTTATTTTATCTATGAAATTATTTTTCATATTTTCAAGTAATTTAATTTAACTTTTTAATGAAAATTTTAAAATTATATATTTAATATCGGTTTAATCCAAACAACACAACAATAAACTACTAAATAATTTAATGGTTTTGCCCCACTTACTATTTAATCTCATAACATAATATAAAAAGCAAGGATCAAACAACTTAGATTAAGGGTTAATCTATAACTAATAATAAATCAATGAGGTGTGATGATATCTTTATTTTTTTTTAAGAAAAAGGTGGGATTGAGGATTAGTCCAGCTACCATGAACTTATAATGGAGGATGCGTGCTGGATGATATTTTTCTTTTTGGTAAGGCAATCTCAATTAAGGTGAGGTGGTTGGTCTATCTTTTTTGCAAGGGCCAATGGAATCGTGCAATATGGTTGACAAATTTGGATAAAAGCACTTCCTGTTGACCTTATCCATCTCCCAAAGACGGATGCGGATCTGGTACATCTAATATTATATTTTTTTTATATATCCATTGATTTGCAAAAATATCTTTTAATTAAAAATATATTTAAAATAATTTTTTCAAGTAAAAATATAGTTTTGAAAACCATAAAAT
>Ga0307515_10012307_pt1 | contig 16100 bp, 18 predicted proteins | sample 17_EM_MG_FD_194513 | JGI IMG/M metagenome (GOLD analysis project Ga0307515, IMG submission 194513) | Populus trichocarpa ectomycorrhiza microbial communities from riparian zone in the Pacific Northwest, United States - 17_EM | ecosystem: Host-associated > Plants > Roots > Unclassified | place...
GGATCCACGAGCAGCTCACCGTCTACCTCCCGCAGCGGCCAGGCTGCGTTGTCGTGCGGACCGACGGGCACGCGCCTGAGGAGACCTACGACGAGGTCGTCGCCGCGCTCTGAATCGGCATCGGGTTCACTGGGGCCCATGACGGCGATTCCGGAACTCGCACTGCGGCAGATCGAACGGTGGTGCGCCCAGCGGGTTCCCGCGCGGGCTCTGGACCAGGTCCGGGTCGAGTGCCGGACCCGTGGCCGGACGGTCACGATCGTGGAGTGCCGCGCTCCGTGGTCGCCGCAGGCCGGGCCGGAGTGGACCGAGCAGAAGATCGCCCAGCTGCGCCTCGACGAGCACGGGATCTGGTCGGTGCGCTGGGCCGATCGCAACGGCAAGTGGCTGACCTACCCGGACGCGCCGGTCGCCAGCACGCCGCCGCTGTTGCTGGCCGAAATCGACCGCAACCCCAACGGCGTCTTCTGGGGTTAGGCCGGCGGCGGGAAGCGCAGTTCGTTGCGGTCGATCTTCGCGTGCGCCGCTTCGGCCAGGTCGATGCCGAGGCGGTCCGCCAGCTGGAGCAGGTACAGCGTGACGTCGGCGATCTCGTCCAGCACGTTCGCCTCCAGGGCCGGATCCGAGCGCCACGCGTCGGACTCCTCGGGCGTCAGCCACTGGAACAGCGAGGTCAGCTCGCCGACCTCGCCGGAAAGCGCCATCACGAGGTTCTTCGGGGTGTGGAACGGCTCCCAGGAGCGGGCGGCCGCGAAACCACGCAGCCGCTGGGTCACGTCGTCGAAGGTCACGCGGCCGATTCTCCCCGGTCGTCACGGACCGCTAACGGCCGTATGGCGGATTGGCGTTGACCGGTGAATCTCTCACTCAATAGGTTGACCGTCGTCGGGATGCTTGCGGGGCCAGGTGCTGGGAAAGGAACGTACTTGAAGTACCTGCGATCCGTGCGCGGACGCATGCTGGGCATCGCGTTCGTCCCCGGGGTCGCGCTTGTCCTCGTCGCGCTCGTGATCGCGGCTTTCCTGATCCACCAAGCGGATCGGACGCGCGAGCAGGCAACGGAGACGGCAGCCGCGGCGGACCGGACGGCCCGTGCGGTGGTCTCGTTGCAGGCCCAGCGCGGCGAGGCCATGGCGACACCCGACCACCGTGCTTCGGCGTTCGCGATTTTCACCCAGCGGATCGACACCGCGATCGCCGGGCTGCGCGACTACGCGCGCCGCGCGCCGGACGCCGAATCCGCGTACCAGCAGACCATCGCGGTCGAGCTGCTTTCCGTGGCGGAAGGCATGTACCGCGCCGATTCCCTCGCGCTTGCGGGCCTGGACAGCGTGACACGGCGGTCGTTCACCGCCGCCGTGGCCGCCTACCGGGCACAGCTGGCGCAGGTCTCCGGGCAGCTCACCGAGAGCGGCCGGGCGGCCTACGAGTCGATCACCCGCAGCGCCGAGTGGAGCAGGCTGGCCGCCGCCGAAGACGCCCTCGCCGCCGGCGAACCGTTGCCCATCCCCGAGTCCACGTGGCGAAGCGCCGCGTACACCGTCTCGCAGCAGCTCGGCCTGCTCTACAGCCGCCAGAGCCAGTACGCCGTCCAGCTGACCCTCGACGACGGCCGCCGCACCCTCGCCGGCGCGTTCTCCGCGAGCACGGCGATCGTGCTCTTCGCCGTCCTCCTGCTGCTCGTCGTGCGGCGGCTGGTGGCACGGGTGCCGGTGCCGGTCGTGCCGATCATGGTGCCGACGGCCCGGACCGCCATCCCACGACCCCGGCACACACGGTCACCGGAGCCGCGGTCACCGGAGCCGTGGCCGAGGAAAGCCGTGTTCGAGGACTTGCGACGCCGATGACGCACTCACTGAGAGTCATGGATTACTCCGAAAAGAGCACGCGGTTGGCCCACACGCCGCGTCGGCACCGTCGGGCAGACTGGTGCGCGTGAGTCCCCACTCGGATCTTCGCCCCTACCTGCGCACTTTGGACGCGGAGACGCTGGCGGACCTGTTGCACGCCCAGGCCGAGCGCGACCCTGAGCTACGCCACTCGCTCGAACTGCGCGCCGCCACCCAATCCGGTGACGTCAGCGAGGCGCACCGGCTGCTGGACACCGCGGTGACCGACGGGAACGCCGAGTACACCGCGAAGGTCGGCGCGGTCCTCGACACGCTGCAGCGGATGCTCGACGTCGGCAGCCGCGCCGACCTGGCGCCGCTGGCCCGCCGCACGGTCGACGACATCAGTGAGATGTACGAGCAGGCCGGCGACCACCCCGGTGACCTCAGCGATCTCGGGGAACGGCTGGATCGAGCCGTCGAGCTGTACGCCCGCGCGTGCGCCGCCCGGCCGCCGGACCCGGAGAAGCTGGCCGACTGGATCGTGGAGGTCGAGTTCGACGGCCCCGGCCGCCCGGCCATCGACCTCGCCGAGTTCGCGACGGCGCTGGGCGAACCCGGCCTGCGCCGGATCAAGTCCACTGTGGACGACGTGCTCGCCGCGAGCGGGCCCGGGCATCGGCGGGACGTGGCCGAACGGTTGCGGGAGCAGCTGGCCGAGGTGCTCGGTGACGTCGACGGGCTGGTCGCGATCCTGTCGGCCAAGCCGCCGGGCCGCGACGTCAGCCTCAAGATCGTGCGTGTGCTGCGGGCCGCGGGCCGGCACAGCGAGGCCATCGCGCACGCCGCCCGCGCGCTGACGCCGCACAAGAACGTCCAGCCGCCACAGCCGCCACAGCCGCCCGAAGAGGACGACGACGTTTCCCGGCGCCGCAAGGAGTTCGACGAGCGGCCGGGCCGCGAGACCTACGCCGCCCTGCGCGAAGCCGCGACGGACGCGGGGAAGTGGCCGGTCCAGCGCCGGGCCGCGCTGGCCCGCCTGCGCGAGCTGGCCGCCGAGGGCGTCGAGCACGCCGACGAGCTGGCCCGGCTCCTGCTGGAGGACGACCGGCCCGACGAGGCCTGGCGCGCCTGCGTTCGGTTCGGCGCGTCGTCGCAGGTCACGCGGGAGCTGGCCGAGCTGCGGGCGGCCGAGCACCCGGCCGAGACGATCCCGGTCTTCCGCGCGGAGGTCGACGAGCTGATCGAGCGGAAGGACCCGCAGGCCTACCAGGAGGCCGCGCGCCGCCTGAAGCTGTTGCGCACCTTGCACAAGCGCGCCGAAACGCCGGACGAATTCACCGCCTACCTCGCCGCCGTGGTGGAAACCCACAAGCGGAAAACCCGGCTGATCACGGAAATCCGCACCGCGCGGATCGCGCTGCCGAAGGCCGTAACCTCGCCGCGCGCGGCTCGTTGACCGGCTGAACCGGTTTTGCACGTGCATCGCCGGCATCGAGCCCGCCAAGGCGGTCACACCGCTTCTGGCCAGTGATGTCGCGGTGGCCCTGTTCCGTCGTCCGGCTCGGCGCCTCCCCGTCGAGCAGCCGGCGGGACCCGCGCCAGGGCCACCGCGACCTGCTCGCCGGCTGTGACATCCGGGGCTCCGCCCCGAGCCGGGGGCTCCGCCACCCGAACCCCCGAAAAGCGTGCATGAAAACATGAGCGCATGAGCCCGGTGAGTCGCGCCCGCAAGAAGGCGCCCCAACCCGTCACGCACAGCGTGACCGGTGTGTTCAAGGACGTCCTGAACGACTTTTCGGCGCTGGGCGCCGACCCGGCGGCGGTGGACGTCGAACTGCTCGCCTCCGAGGTGCTCGGGCAATTCCACGACGTGCCGGTCGAAGCCGGCGAGGAGTCTCTCGGCCTGGAGCTGATCGCTTTCGCGCAGCGCAAGATCACGCCGGGCGCGGCGGCGCTGCTGGCCGCCCTGGCGGTCGTCGCCGAGACCGACGTCGAGCGCAAGGCCGCCGGCGCCGGACTTGAGGTCGTCCTCGGCCGCGGCATCCCCGCGCCCCCGTGGGCCGCCGGGCTGGGCCGGGTCACCGCGGGCGAGTGCTGGCGCACCGGCGACGTCTACGGCGACGAGTCGTCCCTGCTGATCGTGTTCGCCCACGGCGACCAGGTGCACGGCCTGCTCGCGCTGCTGGACTTCACCGAGGGCGGCCGGGTGCGCGACCTCGTCGTGATCGACCAGCCCGCCGAGGTCCTGAAGGAGATGCGGGACCAGGCCGAAGCCGACCCGGAGCTGGTCGTGCTGGAGGCCGTCGACCCCGCCGACGCGCACCGCCTGATCGCCGACGGCCTCGCCGCGACCGACCACCTCGACGAGGCCGACGTCAGCGAGGACTACGCGCGCTTCCACGCCGTCGCGCTGACCTGGTGCCGCGCGCTGCCGGAGCCTTCGCTCGTGCCCGAGGTGTCCGAGTGGTCCGGCGACGAGCGGGCGGCCGTCGTCGAGCAGTTCGTCGTCGCGAGCGGCGAAGACGCCGACGCGGCGCGCGCGATCGGCGGTCTGCTGCTGGAGCACGGCCTGCGCACCGACCCGGCGAACCCGCTGCGCGTCGGCCCGGAGAAGCTCGCGCGCTTCCTCGAGGGCCTGCTGGGCGAGGAGTACGAGCTGGACGCCGACCACGAGGACGCCGTCGAGCCGGTGGTGCTCGCCTGGGCGCAGTGGGCGGCCGGGCGTGACGGCCTGACCGAGACCGCGACGGCGGCGCTCGAAGAGGCCGTCGCCGAATACCTGGGCGAGTACAACGACGAAGACGACTCTCCGCTGGAGCGCTACTTCGGTGACGTCGGTGACTTGTCGCCGTCCGAGCTGGCCGACGCGCTGGAACGCCGGATGTTCGCCGTCCCGTCGCTGACGGCGGAGATCGGCGACGAGGAGGTCGACCTCGACCCCGCCGACCCCGAGCAGCGCCGCGCGCTCGTCATCGCCGAGGCGGACGAGGACGAGGACGAAGAGCGGCTGGTGCTGCGCGCCACGGTCGTCGACCAGCTGTGGGAGGACGAGCCCGTCGAAGCCTGGCAGGCCGTGCAGCGCCTGCAGGAGGGCGAACTCGACCGCGTGGAGATCTTCGAGCAGCTGATCGACGCGCTGGAAAGCACCCTGCTGGATTCGGAAACGCTCGAATACGACGCCGACGGTTACCTGGAAGCCCTGGCCGAGCTGGGCTGACTCAGGGGATGGGGCCCGCCGGTTCGACCGGGTTGCTCTTCCGGCGGCGCTCCTGCAACCGGTCGTCGAAGTCGACGACGAACGTTCCGGCGGCCATCGCGATCAGCAGCGCCAGACCGAGCACCGCACCGACCCACGTGAGGATCATCGTGAACATCGCGGGCCTCCTCCCAGCTCAGAGCCGTTTCCTGACTCCCTCAGGGTCGCTTCCGGAACGGGCCTCCGGTATCGGCCAACCGGTTACGCCTGCGCGCGCCGCCTCGGCCGATCGGCCGAGAAACGGGCGCCGACAGCGACAACGCGTGTTCGGCCGCTCGCCCAGCGTGGGAATGGGCGACATGTGGGTGACGGCGGGAGTGACCGCTCAGAGTTTGCGGTGTCAGAGTTTGCGCAGCCGGACGCGGTTGATCGTGTGGTCGGCGTCCTTGCGCAGCACCAGCGTCGCCCGGGGGCGGGTCGGCTTGATGTTCTCCATCAGGTTGGGCTCGTTGATCGAGTGCCACAGGTGCCGCGCTTCGGCGCGGGCCTCGTCGTCGGGCAGCCCGGCGAAGTGGTGGAAGTGCGACTTCGGGTCCGCGAACGCCGTGTGCCGCAGCTTCAGGAACCGCTCGACGTACCAGCGCTGGATGTCGTCGGTGTGGGCGTCGACGTAGATCGAGAAGTCGAACAGGTCCGACACCATCAGCCGCGGGCCGGGCTGCAGCACGTTCAGGCCCTCGAGGATGAGGATGTCCGGCTGCCGGACGACCTGCTCCTCGCCGGGCAGGATGTCGTAGGCCAGGTGTGAGTACACCGGCGCGGCGACGCGCTCGGCGCCCGACTTGACCTCGGTGACGAACCGCAGCAGCGCGCGGCGGTCGTAGCTCTCCGGGAAGCCCTTGCGGTGCATGATCCCGCGGCGCTGCAGCTCGGCGCCCGGGTAGAGGAAGCCGTCGGTGGTGACGAGGTCGACGCGCGGGTGGTCCGGCCAGCGGGCGAGCAGCGTGCGCAGGATGCGGGCCGTGGTCGACTTGCCGACCGCCACGCTCCCGGCGATGCCGATGACGTAGGGGACCTTCGTGCCGCGGCAGTCCTCGCCGAGGAACGTCGTGGTCGCTTCGTAGAGCCGCTGGCGCGCGGCGACCTGCAGGTTGATCAGGCGGGACAGCGGGAGGTAGACGTCGGCCACCTCGGCCAGGTCGACCTGCTCACCGAGGCCGCGCAGGCGCAGCAGTTCCTCCGCCGTCAACGGCAACGGCGTCGAACTTCGCAGTTCTTTCCACTGTTCCCGGTGCAGCTCGACATACGGGCTGAGTTCGCGGACCCGGGTCATCGGACACTCCTCCGGCCGTCGCCTGCACTGGCGGACGTTCACCTGCTTGATTAACGGTAGGGCTTACGGCCGGTGAACGCGCTGTGATGTAGTGCACCCCCTAACTTCGGGTGATCACCGAAGGTGACGATTTCCGAAGACGTCGTCCCACGCCGCCGCGACCTGACGCGCGCACGTCGCGGGGTCCACGCCGCCGACGCCGGTGCCGAGCCCGGGCATCGCGATCGTCTCGACGGACTCGCGGACCGGGCCGTGGTCGAGCTCGCCGTCCCGCCACTTGAGGAACACCGCGCGCGCCGCGAGGTAGGGGTGCACGGTGTCGGGGGGCAGCAGTTCGCCGGCCTCCCGCATGGTCGGCGCGCTGATCAGCCACGCCGGCTCCGCCTCGCCCGTCGCGACGATCACGGCCTCGCCGATCGGCAGCTCACCGCCGTGGAAGGCCAGTACGGCGCTGCGAACGTGCTGTTCCACGCCGGGGAACGCCCGCGCGTAGACGGCGTCGATGCCGCCGCGCATCCAGCCGTAGGAGTTGGCCGGGCTCACCACGGCCTGGGCGACGACGTCGAGGACCGACCCGCGGTGCACCCGGATCCGGCCGCCCAGCGATCGGGTGGCGGTGGTCCAGGCGGTGGCGAGTGGTTCATCGACGGCGCACAGCACCAGCTCCGGGGAGCGAGGGGAAACCGGCGGGTGGGCGCCCTCACGGCCGGTGTGCGTGCCCGAGTCGGCGGTCACGCTCCTAGCATCGCAAAAAATGCCACCCGGCGTAACCGGTTCCCGTACCGGCTGTCCGAGTGAAAGTCGCCACGCCTGGGCCCCGTAGCCTGGGTGTTGTGTCACGGATCGCATACTTCGGCCCCCAGGGGACCTTCACCGAACAGGCCGCGCGGGTCCTCGCCGGCGGCGAAGAACTGATTCCGGTCGAGACCGTCCGGCTGGCGATGACGGCCGTCCGCAAGGGCGAGGCGGACGCCGCGTGCGTCCCCATCGAGAACTCGGTCGAAGGCGTCGTCCCCACGACGCTCGACGCGCTCAGCGAGTCGACGCCGCTGGTCGCCGTCGCCGAGGCGATCCTGCCGGTCCACTTCAGCGTGCTGACCCGGCCGGGTGACCGCGAGATCCGGACCGTCGCCAGCCACCCGCACGCGCTCGCCCAGGTCCGCGAGTGGCTGGAGGCGAACCTGCCGGACGCGAACCCGGTGGCGTCGTCCTCGACGGCGGCGGCCGCGGTCGGCGTGCTCCGGGGCGACTTCGACGCCGCGGTCTGCGCGCCGGTCGCCGCCGAGCACTACGACCTCGAGGTGCTGGCCACCGAGGTCGCCGACGTCACCGACGCGGCGACGCGGTTCCTGCTGGTCCGCCCGCCGGGCGACCTGCCGGAGCCGACCGGCGCCGACCGGACGTCGGTGGTGGCCGCGGCGGTGAACCGCACCGGCACGCTCGCCGAGCTGCTCACCGCGCTGGCCCACCGCGGGATCAACCTGACCCGGCTCGACGCCCGCCCGACGCGCAGCAACTTCGGCGAATACCGCTTCTTCATCGACTTCGAGGGGCACGTGGCCGAGCCGCGGATCCTCGACGCGCTGACGGCGTTGCGCCGGCACTGCCGCAACCTGCGCTTCCTCGGCTCGCACCCGCGGGCCGACGGGACCCGCACCACGATCGAACCCGGCTTCGGCAACAACGACTTCGTGGACGCGGCCGTGTGGGCCGACGCCGTCCGCAAGGGGGACCTGGCGTGAGGCTGCTGCTCATCCGCCACGGCCAGACCGACGGGAACGTCCGTGGCGCGCTCGACACCGCGCTGCCCGGCCCGCCGCTGACGGAGCTCGGGCGGTCGCAGGCCGAGGAGCTCGCGACGCGGTTGTCGGGGGAGCCGCTGGTCGCGGTCTACGCGTCGCAGGCGACCCGGGCCCAGCAGACGGCGGCGCCGCTGGCCGCGCGGTTCGGGCTGGACGTGCAGGTCGTCGACGGCGTGCACGAGGTCGTCGCCGGTGACCTGGAGGGCGCCACCGACCACGCGTCGATCCGGGCCTACATGGACACCGTGCGGAAGTGGACGCTCGGCGAGCTGGAGCCGTCGCTGCCCGGCGGCGAGAACGGCGCGAGCGTGCGCACGCGGATGCTCGACGCCGTGGGCAGCCTGCGTGCCAAGCACGAGCAGGCGGACCCGGACGGGGTGGTCGCGCTGGTCAGTCACGGTGGCGCGATCCGCCTGGGTGCCGAATGGCTGGCCCCGAACGTCCACGCCGACGTCGCCAACGCGGCCCTGATCCCGAACACGGGAATCGTCGAGCTGCAGGCACGGCCCGAGGGGCAGTGGTTCTGCCTCACCTGGGTTGACTCGCCGCTTTAACGTCACGAAAGTGTGATGCTGTCACGTTTGGGACACTTTCGGTGGGGAATTAACAACTGAACCAACCTGCCGTAGATCCGTACGTCTACCCAGTAGCACCACACCAGGGAGGCGATTGAAATGGTTCGGACGAAGCTTTCTCGCTTGCTGCCGATCGTCGCGGCTTCGGCGGGCGTTCTCGCGCTCAGCGCCTGCGGCAGCGGGGGGACCACCCCGGCGGCGAGCAGCTCGACGCCGTCGTCCGAAACGCCGACGACCTCCTCGACGGCCTCCACGGCGACGCCGAGCCCCAGCAGCACAGCATCGACCAGCTCGCCGGTCGCCGCGCCCGCGGACAACGGGCTTTGCAAGGCCGGCGACGTCAAGCTCGCGCTCGGTCAGGGCGACGCCGGCGCCGGTTCGCTGTACCGGCCGCTGCTCATCACGAACTCCAGTGCCAAGCCGTGCGAGATCCAGGGCTTCCCCGGGGTCTCGTACGTCGGCGGCACCGACGGGCACCAGGTCGGCAAGGACGCCTTCCGCGAGGGCAGCAAGGGCAACGCCGTCAAGCTGAACCCGGGCCAGTCCGCGGCCGCCGACATCCAGTTCGTCAACGTGCAGAACTTCGACTCCGCGACCTGTCAGCCCACCGAGGTCAAGGGCCTGCGGATCTACCTCCCGCAGGAGACGGCGTCGAACTTCGTGCCCGCTCCGGGGACCGGCTGCGCCAGCACGAAGATCCCGGGCAACCAGCTCGCGGTCAAGACGGTGCACCCGGCTTAGTGTCGCGCGTCGCAAGTTTGTTCAACGCTGGAACAGGTCCGCCCGCGAAGCTCCGGCGACGGTTCCGCCTAGGGGCGCGCATTTGCCGGACCGCTGTCAACGAGCCCAGGCGCGCGCGACACCAGGTCTCTCGAGTGGCGCCGTCGGGGTCGTGTCACGGCAGGGGCTCTCAGCGTTCGTCGATGGAGGATTCTGGTCACTCAGCGTCCCAGATCCTCCATCGACACCTCGCGGCCACGTCCCCAGCCGGAAGATTCCGCCCGGCGGCGCTTATGCACCCAAGGCGGCCTTCGTTGCGTGAGATGCAACCAAGGCCGCATTGGGGCGCACTGCCGGACCCCTGTCAACGACCCTCAGACGCGCGATACTAGAGGCGACCGCAGATCTCCTGCGCCTGCACCAGGTGCCGCTGCCCGGAGATGTCGTTGAAGTGCAGACTGAGCACCATCCGGCTGACGCCGTCGATGTGGTCGGCCAGCGGCTGGTAGGTGGCGTTCACCTGGGCCGCCGCCGCGGACAGTTCGCGTGCGGCGATCATCCGGTGGAGCCGCTCCGGCGTGAGGCCCGGGGTCAGCGACGGCTGCGTGTCCCGGCTCGTGTCGGGCAGCTCGCCGACGCGGTCGAGCGACTGGCACGCAGCGAGGGCGTCGTCGAGGGCGCCGGCGTGCACCCCGGACAGGCTCCAGAGCAGGCCGAGCACCCCGCCGCCCAGGACGAACCCGGCCACGGCGCAGAGCACCAGCATGCGGCGGGACTGCGGCACGGGCTTCGCGGCCTCGCCGGAGTCGGCCGACGACTCGTCGTAGTCGGGCCCGGCGTCGGTGCCGGCGCCGGTGTCCACGGTGCGCATATCCCGCCTCCCACCACCTGGGTGATGAGGTATTTCAGCTCACATTCGCGGATCCTGGTGCTGTAGCGCCCCGGCTGAGTCCGATTCGTCATCGAGCGAGAACCGCCGCAGCGATCCGAACGCGAACGCGGCGATGGCCAGCATCGCTATCCCGGACACGGCGAACGTGCGCGCGGCGGTCCCGAGCGCCTCGGTCAGCACGCCCCCGAGCAGGGCGCCGACCGGGATCGCACCCCAGACGACCGTCCGCCACACCCCGAGCACCCGGCCGAGCAGACCGCCCGGCACGAGCGTGTGCCGGGCGGTCGCGAGCACAACGTTCACCGCGACCACCGCGGCCGCGAACAGGCCGAACAGTGCCGCCCCCGCCACCGGCGAGCGCACCAGGCCCATCCCGCCGAACCCCAGGCCGCAGCCGAGGATCCCGCCGACCATGACCGCGCGCCGGCTCGACGCGCGCACCAGCCGCGGTGCGACACCCGCGCCGGCCAGCCCGCCGATCCCGCCGACGAACGCGAAGAGCCCGAACGCCGCGTCGGACAGGTGGAGGTCTTCGAGGGCGTAGAGCACCAGCTGCGCCTGCGCGAGCTCGCTGACCAGGCTGAGCAGGCCGGCGACGGCGACCAGGCGCAGCAGCAGCGGGTGGCCCCGCAGCCAGCGCAGGCCTTCCCTCAGCTCGGCGCGCAGTTTCGCCGGCCGTGCCGGCACTTCCGCCTTCGCGGTGTACGTCCCGGAGAGTCCGAGCAGCACCGCCGCGGCGATCGCGAACCCGGCCGAGTTGAGGATGAACGGGAACGCGGCGAAGAGCGCGAACGCCGTGCTGCCGATCGGGCCGCCGAGGAACGTCTGCCCGACGATCTCGCACGCCTGGAGCTTGCTGTTGGCCGCGTCCAGCGAGCCGTCGCCGACCACCGCCGGGACCAGCGCGTTGGCCGCGCTGTCCGCGATCGTCTCGGCCGTCCCGATCATCAACGCGGTCAGGTAGACCAGCCCGATCGTCATCCCGCCGGTCGCGACGAGCACGGCGAGCGCGCCGACCACGACCGCGCGCGCGGTGTTCGCGACGATCATCGCGCGCCGGCGATCGATCCGGTCGACGAGCGCGCCGGCGACCGCGGCGAACAGCAGCCAGGGCAGGAACTGGGTGGCGGACAGGCCGGCGATGAGCACCGGGTCCCGGGTCAGGGTCGTGGCCAGCAGGGGCAGGGCCACCTTGCCGATGCCGTCCCCCAGGTGGGACGCCGCACTCGAAGTCAGCAGCCACGCGAGTCTTCGGGTCTTGTCCATCGGGGCCCCCGGCACGGTTCGCAGTCGCCCAATGACCTTGGGTAACAGGATAAGGGCGCGCGTAGCCGACGGTGGTCACGTTGTCACTACCAGTGCGGAAAGTCAGCCCCAGCCGAGCTCGTGGAGGCGGGCGTCGTCGATGCCGAAGTGGTGGCCCAGCTCGTGCACGACGGTGATGAGGACCTCCTCGACGACCTGGTCCTCGTCCTCGCACATCGAGAGGATCGGCTGCCGGTAGATCGAGATCCGGTCGGGCAGCACCCCGCCGTACGACGACGTCCGCTCGGTCAGCGCGATCCCGTGGTAGAGCCCGAGGATGTCCGGCGCCTCGTCGTTGAACTCCTCGACGAGCACGACGACGTTGTCCATCGCCTTCGCGAACTCCGCCGGCACCTCGTCCAGGGCCTCCGAGACCAGTTCTTCGAACCGCTCCCGGCTCATCTCGACGGGCATCAGCCGTTCTGCTTCGAAGTCGGCGGCGCGGAACTCGACGTCGCCGGGCCGCCGCCACCGTCCGAAGGCGGGCCGTCGGCGGGCGGGCCGTCACCCGGCTGGCCGCCGTCGGTGCCCGCCGGCGCGGCCTTGATGCTGCCGGTCACGGCCTGCAGGCCGCTCTTGTCCGGCAGGAGCGCCGCCACCTTGCAGTTGACCTTGGTCGAGCCGGCGTCCCAGCTCTCCTGCTCGCGCAGGTCCCAGCTCAGGATCAGGTGCTTGGCGTCGAGGTCGCCGCCGCCGGTGTAGTCCGATGCCGATTTGTTGCACTCGGTGTCGAGCCAGTTCTTCTGGTCTTCCTGCGACGGGTAGGCGTCCTTGAACTTCGACTTGAGGTCGAGGGTCGCGACGATCTCGTAGGAGTGCGGCTTCGTGCAGTCGATCGGGTCGCCGACGCCCTTGCCCTGCAGCGCGAGGCAGGTGCCGGGCGCGAAGGCCAGCGACTGGTCCTGCTCCTTCGCCGGGCCCGTCGTCGGCAGCAGCTTGCCGCCCGGGCCCGCCCACTGCAGGCCACAGCGCAGCTGGCGGTCGCCGTCGTCCCACTGCGACGCCGTCGGGCGCAGCAGGTTCGTCGTGAGTTTTCCGTAGGGATCGAGGTTGTGCCCGAGGTACGGCTTGACGTCGGAGGTGCACTTCTGCTGCGCGATCTGCTGCCACTGCTCCAGCGTCGGTGTCGGCGCGCCCTCCGGGAACTGGGCGCCGATGTCCACGAGCGTGGTCACTTCGAACAGATGCGGCTGGGTGCAGACCACCTTGCGCGCGTCGCTCGCGTCCGGGTTGTCCCAGGTCAAGCAGCTGCCGGGAGGTGAGTGGAAGGCTTCTTCGGCGGCCGCCGACAGCTTGCCGGCGCCACCGCCGACCCCGCCGGCGATGCCGCCGCCCCACGAGAAGACGACACTGAGGGCGAGCGCGATGAGCGCGCCCGCGAAGATCCCGCCCATCACGACGCGGGTGCGCAGCGTCTGCGTGGCGGTGGGGAACCGATCGGCGCTGGAAGACATCGCAGTCCATGATGCCCGCGTCGCGCGAGACGTGCGCGATCCGGGTGGTTAGGGTGGTCACGGTTTCGTGGTGGCCGGTGATTACGGAGCGTATATGACGCAGGACAACAACACTGGGGACCAGCCGCCCCCGGAGCCGCCGAAGCGCGGTTCCATGAGGTTCCAGGACTCGAACACACAGCCCCGCGAGCCTTCGCTGGCCGAACAGCGGGCCCGACAGCAGGCGCTCGTCCAGGAGGAACGCGACGAGGAACTCGCCCGGCAGGCCGACGCCAAGTCGGCCACCCGGCGCAAGATCCTCATCGGCAGCGGCGTCACGGTCGGGCTCGTCGGCCTGGTCGCGACGTTCTACTCGGTCGCGAAGACGGACAACGTCACCGCGGTCTGCACCGACGCGAACGGCATCGTCCAGAACGACGACAACTGCGACGAGACCTACGTGACCAGCCACGGCGGCTACAACAGCGGTGGTTTCCTGTTCCTGCCGATCGGCGGTGGTGGCTACAACAGCTACCGCTACAACTACGGCGGCTCGGGCGCGATCGGGCAGCACGTGTCCGGCGGCACGTTCAACGCGCCGTCGTCGCGCACCAACGTCAACACCAAGTCGGGCAAGTCCGTCCAGCGCGGCGGCTTCGGCATCAGCGGAAAGAGCGGCAGCACCGGCGGGACCGGCGGCAGCGGCAAGAGCGGGGGATCGTAGGTGTACCGGGACCGGCGTGAGCCGCGGCGCGACTGGCAGCGGATCGTCGAGGAGCAGGGGCTCGTCTACGGCACGCCGGCCCGTGACAGCAGCGGCCGGGTGCGGCCGTACTGGGACGAGTCCGTGCACTACGTCTTCGACATGGACGAGGTCCTCTCGATCGAGGCCGATGTCGAACTGCTGCACTCGATGTGCCTCGAAGCCGTCGACAACGTCGTGACGACCGAGGGCTACCAGCGCTTCGGCATCCCGGAGTGGGTCTGGCCGCACATCGCCGAGTCGTGGAAGCGGCAGGACCCGCACGTCTACGGCCGGTTCGACCTCCGCTACGACGGCAAGTCGCCGGCGAAGCTGCTCGAATACAACGCGGACACGCCGACGACGCTGCTGGAGGCGTCGCTGCTGCAGTGGCACTGGAAGACCGACGTCTTCCCGGACGACGACCAGTGGAACTCGATCCACGAGAAGCTCGTCGAGCGGTGGGCGTTCCTGCAGGACAAGCTGCCGTCGAACGAGCTGCACTTCACCTGGTCGGCGGCCGATCCGTCCGGTGAGGACAACGTCACCACGGCGTACCTGCAGGAGACGGCGGCCGAGGCCGGTCTCGACACCGTGGGCCTGGCGATCGAGGAGATCGGCTGGGACCCGCTTCTCAAGCGGTTCGTCGACCTCGAAGACCAGCAGATGGCGACCGTGCTGAAGCTGTACCCGTGGGAGTGGGTGGTCGACGAGGAGTTCGGCCGCAACGCCGTCGAGTCGCTGCCGCGGACGCTGTGGATCGAGCCGCTCTGGAAGATGATCCTCTCCAACAAGACGCTGCTGGCGATCCTGTGGGAGAACTACCCGGGCCACCCGAACCTGCTGCCCGCGTTCGCCGACGACCCCGGCCTGCTCACCGAGTACGTGCGCAAGCCGAAACTGGGCCGCGAGGGCGCGAACGTCCAGATCGTCGCCACCGGCTACGAGACCCAGACCGACGGCGTCTACGGCGCCGAAGGCTTCGTCTACCAGGCGTTCGACCCGCTGCCCGAGTTCGACGGCTACCGGCCGGCGCTCGGCGCGTGGATCGTCGGCGACAGCTCCGCGGGGCTGGGCATCCGGGAGACCGGCGGCCTCGTCACCGACGACGGTGCCGCATTCGTCCCCCACCGCATCCCCGAGTCGTGATACAACACCGCTGCTGATCAGCTCTTTCTCCTGGGAGACAACTCGTGAACACGACCCTTGCGCTGTCCGACACGTTCGGCTCCGACCTCGTGCGGGGGATCGGCGCGATCCTGCTCTACGGCGTCATCGGCCTGCTGCTGATGTTCGCCGGCTTCTACGCCATCGACTGGACCACGCCCGGCAAGCTGTCGAAGCTGGTCACCCAAGGCCTGCCGAACGCGGTGATCGTGACCGCGTCAGGGATGCTCTCGATGGCGTTCATCGTCGTCGTGGCGATCTTCAACTCGGCCAGCGACCTCACCGAGGGCCTGATCACCTCGCTGGTCTACGGCCTGCTCGGGATCATCGTCCAGGTGATCGCGGTCCGGCTGCTGGAGTGGGCGACCCGCATCGACGTGGCGTCGACCATCGAGAGCGAGAAGTTCGCCCCGGTCAGCATCGTGGTCGCGGCCGCGCACATCGGCCTGGGCCTCGTGGTGGCGGTCGGCATCTCCTGACCCCTCGCATCCAGGTGAGCCGGGCCACGAGCGTGGCCCGGCTCTCTTGTTCCCACTAGCGTGGGGTTCGTGCGCCTGCTGAGGACACCGGACGACCGGTTCACGGACCTGCCCGACTTCCCCTTCGAGCCGAGGTACGTCGAGCTCGACGACCCGCACGGCGGCGTGATCAGAGTCGGCTACGTCGAGGCTGGTCCCGCGGACGGACCACCGGTGCTGCTGCTGCACGGCGAGCCCAGCTGGTCGTTCCTGTACCGCAAGATGCTGCCGGTGCTGGCCGCTGCCGGATTGCGCGCCATCGCGCCCGACCTGGTCGGTTTCGGCCGGTCCGACAAGCCCGGCGACATGGTCGACCACACCTACGCCCGGCACGTCGAGTGGATGCGCGGGTTCGCGTTCGACGCCCTCGACCTGCGGGACGTCACGCTCGTCGGCCAGGACTGGGGCGGCCTGATCGGCCTGCGGCTGGTCGCGGAGCACCCTGATCGCTTCGCCCGGGTCGTCGCCTCCAACACCGGCCTGCCGAGCGGCGACCACGACATGCCGGCCGTGTGGCACGCCTTCCGCGAGGCCATCGACAAGGCCCAGGTGCTGGACGTCGCGCGGTTCGTGCAGTCGGGTTGT
>Ga0307515_10012308_pt1 | contig 16099 bp, 18 predicted proteins | sample 17_EM_MG_FD_194513 | JGI IMG/M metagenome (GOLD analysis project Ga0307515, IMG submission 194513) | Populus trichocarpa ectomycorrhiza microbial communities from riparian zone in the Pacific Northwest, United States - 17_EM | ecosystem: Host-associated > Plants > Roots > Unclassified | place...
AAATTAGCTTGGAAAATTATGAATGTACTTCCGGTGCCCAGGTTGGTATATGGTGGGTACTTTGTCCATGTCCTTGCAGTGTATTTGCAGTGTACCAGCCCAGTACACCACCCCTTGCCCCCAGTGAATGGAACTACCGTGCGGAGGAAGGTGATGATGGTAGTGAGACTTCTCCTTGAATCGAATAGTTAGTATAACCACTCGAAGTCTCCAAGAAATCTATCAGATCCTCGTTTCGTATCAAAGAGAGTGAATGAAGTATAAGATAAAGATAACAATAAAAAGGTATTGTCATGAGGTCGTTAGAGTCATAAGGCGATAACAATGTGGAAACATTGAAAACAAAGAGATAGCGGAGAAAACAATGAGAACAATTGACAGAGCGCGAAGAGAAAAAGAGAAAAACGAGTGTGAAATAACGGCGAAAAATAGCGCGATGACAACCATGTGATCCGACGACCCACCCGGTTACTGTATAACCGGAATGCCTGTTATTGTTAATGACTCAGCCCCATTCCCACACTTGTTATTGCCTTTGTTCTGACCTTAGTCATTCATTGTTTATTTATAGTTCAGTGTTGTACAAAAATGACTTGGCGCATGGTCTGTGTGCAGGGTCCTTTGGGATAAATACTCGCGTAGCTAGTCTTTGTATTCCCTCAGATTTATCAACACAGGATTCTCCCTCCTAGGCCTTCTAGTTGCCAGGATCTGCATGTTGCCCTGAAACTCCCCTTTTGTCCCCTCCTGTCAACATACTCTCCCTCTCCTGAAACTCAAGCTGTACCTCCTGTGTGATTCAGGACCTGCACAACGAGTCCTTGGGGCTATCCAAACATCGGTTACCCAGATCGGCGCTGTCCAGCTCCTAGGGTGCCTTTAGCTGAGGTCCGCCCTGACAGATATGTCCGGCTTCAACACTCTTGAGGGGGAAGATCACAGAAGATCACTATCTTTTTGTGGGGTTGTAACCAACTGCAGGCATTGGTAAATACCCTGGTGAAGTTTGTGCAATTGGGGAAATCACCTGGGACTAGTGGGTACCCCTCACAATGAGTGGCCACTGTAGGGAAGGTCAGTACTGATTGTCAGTACAAGCCATTAAGCAGTACCAATAATCTATTTCATGAAGCCAGCTGTTGTATGTTTGGAAGCCTCATCTAATTATAGGTTTGGGTGTATGTATTTTGTATTTGAACCCAATTTAAGCTTAACAGGCACCCAGTACCAGTGAACTACCAGAAGCCTGAGTCTATGATCAGCCTGCAGATATGACATGTGGCAAACTGGGTATCACTGAAGATGGAACTGAATTTGTTCACCTAAATAGATCCAGGCCTGCAGTGACCCAATTCAGGTTCAAAGGTGTTATGCAGGTCTGTCCATGTGACCTGATGTGCTCTGGAAATAGTATTGTATCACCCAGACTTACCTCCCCATAATATCACTGCCCTTCCTCTCTGAATATAAAAAAACTGGGAGAATAAGGCAATTTATAGGGAGAGGAGGCATAAGAGCTGGGACTTGTTTGTGAATTGCATGATAGATGTAGATTAGTGAGATTCAGGTATTGGAAGGGTTAGAAACAATCAGCCAGAAGTACAGGGAGACACAAAAGGAAGAAGGGGCAGAGAAATAGGTAAAACATGAGAGAAAGAGAGAAAAAGCATGGTATCAAGCAGAAAAAACAGCAGGAAAAATTTACAGCAGAGGGGTGGCATGTGGAAATAGAGAGGGAAGAAGAGAGGCAACTTTGGGAGGGAATGCAGATGGAGGGAAATAACTACTGGATAAATTTAAAAATATTTTTTAGTCTGTGAAGACCAATGGAACATTCTGATAGTCTCTTTGACCATTTTCCCAGTATTATGTGCTAACCTATCACCAATCCATCCCTGCTTTGAACCCCCTATTGCTAGTGGATCCAGAGGCCCATTATCACTAGGCATAATTGGTGGACCTATCACAGCATAAGGATTATTCAAGATGTGTCTAGAATAGAATAGAAGAAAAAAAAACACTAGAACCACTTTCTGTAGTATCTGATGAATTACTAGTGTGCTCCATATCTCTGTCCACCTCAGGAGAGGTTGGCATCAACACAAATTCATTCCCTTCAAGACCCTGGAGTATGGTTTTGGCACTTATCCTGTCACATGACTGGTGCTTCCAACAATATTCCAGTACCCTCCATATGCTGTCAGTGAAAGTTACTCCACCCTCTCCATGAGGTCTCCCAGGGCGTTCACCTTTGAGGACCTTGGAAACTACAACAGGGGCTTTATGTGGAGCAAATGGTGTCTTCCCACAAAGAACTTCATATATCACCATTCCCAGTGCATAACAGTCTGATTGCTCGGTTAGGTGAATACCATCCAAACCAAACATGTCTGGGTTGAGGAGCTCAGGGGCCATCCAGTGATAATTTCTACCCCTTAGAGATGAGGGCATAATACTTGACTGGTCTGAAGCCATTGTGAGCAGGCTGAAGTCTGCTAAACAGGCATGACCACTGTTGTTAACCAAGATATCTGCCTTGGGGCCAGGTAAGCTATAGATAGGATAGTATCACAGGGCCCAGAAACATACCCCTTTGAGATCTCCATGAATTATTCCTTGATCATGCATATAGATTAACCCCCTTGTAGCTTGTTTGAGCTATAGCCACCATGTGATTATCAATGATAAGCAAAGATAAGGAGCCCAAATAAAAACATACAAGTTCCAACCGATCTGCATTAGGCTCTTCCTTTACAAATTCATTGATATTGCCCTTTGCCATCCACTCTGATACCATCACAAACTGGCTTTCAGCCATGGTTACACCTAGAAGTGGTAGCACATTTGGGTGATGAAGACTCTTCCATGCCATAACCTCTCTGCAGAACCTCTGCATAGGGTACTCAATCAATTGACATGTGCAGGAAGTTGAGGACAACCCACTTTTCTGGTCTTCTCCAAGTCACCTCTTAGGTATACTCTCAAAACCTTGGCAGAAACTTCCTGGCCATTATACTCTCCCTTCCACACATCTGCAAACCCACCACAATATAGTGGGGGCTCTGATGGGTCATAGCAGAGTGAAATTGTCAGTGATTTTGGAAGTAGGGCTTGGTTGCCACAAATCCTATACAAGGTGCACAGACACTTCCTGTGGATCTGTGGTGGGAGGCTATCCAACACCTAGTTAACACCATGAAAAGGTTTCAGTAGGAGCCAACTAACCCATTGCTCTGAGGTGAAAGTTTACCTCATCTACCATATCAACAAAGGTCTGTGCATCATCTCCTGAGAGATATTCAACAACTTTGGACTCAATGTTGTCAGAGAATATAGATGCTATGAGAGGGATGCACTCTTTTGTGGGAAGTGGGTAACTGATCAATTGTTTCCAGGCTGGAGGCTCACTACACACCCAAGGTTAGTCAAGGTAGCAATGAATAGTCACTGGAATGAGCAATAAACTAACAGCACAGGGAGAACTTGCAAGATTTCTGTAACTACTGGGCGTGAGTGAGGATCCTGGTCCCAGCATTGTTGCATTAATGTCCACAGCTGGTTTGTGAGGGCAGGATGTGTTGGTCGTGATGGGTGTTCACCACTCATTATTGCCAACATAACTGCAGAAGATAGGCTATCACTGAATGGAATTGTGCCAGTAAATACCTGTTGTATAAAATTTTAGCAAGCAAAATACCAATGGGCAGTGACTATCCATGACACACTTCAATCATGATCATTGCGAATGAGAAAACATCAGCTTCTTTGCTGTATGTCCCCTCCTCAGTCAGGATTTCTGGTGCAGTCCATCGCGCAGTATAACCCTGATTATCCAAGGCAACCTGTACAGAATCCGAACATTGGGTGACTGTAGCCTGGCTGAAATCAGTGATCCGTGGGCGACTGGCATCATCCACAAGGATATTTGGCTAGACACGTGTCGATACACCAGTAAAACAGGATTTAAAAGAGTTACATACACCTTTGAGGCTACCATGAATGATGTTTCGAAGGTGGAGAAATTGAAGGCCTTCAGCGATACCAGATAGCTGGTGCCTGGAGTGAATGCGAGATCAAACAGAATACAAGGGACACCTACCAGACAAAGTCGATCTGTATCAGGATGCTTCTTAATATGTTCCGTGAGTTCCCTGTCAGGCATCCATTCTGAGATGAGCTGGAGAGGAGTGGAGGTGACACCGAGGAGAGGGACAATGTTTTGGTGGTGCAAATATCTCCACACCACGGCCTCTCGATAGAGGGCCTATAGGTCCTGTCAGCAATGGGAAGGAGGAAACATATTAAGATGTACTTTGACTGCTTTCTCGGGGTTGACTGTCGGACATAACCTACTACGTTTAACGAAAACCCTTGAACCGTTGAGGGTCGCTTCGTACAGATTGCTGGAACCTCCCGAGGCGATAGGTCGAGGACCGATATTTAGAGGTGAAGACGAAAGAGTGTACGAGGTCGGTAGTATCATCTTGGTGCCGCATATGTGTCTAAGTTCGCATAGACATCTCCGGAAACTGGAACTTGCGGGATCGAGACGATCGAGAGCCTATCTGGCTTGAGCGGAGAGCGGGGAATAGTGGTACCGCGACATACCTTGTCCAGATAGTCAATCAGCCGCACCAAATCGTCTCCAGCGAGGTTTGGCACCCATCGTTTGTACTCCTCCCCGCGGAGGATGTCGCTGAGTTGGTCATGTGTAGGTGACGACCTATCCAACGAACGAAGTTGTTCCGATGTATCTGGCGGCATGAGGAATAGCCTTGGGTAGGGCAACAAGAGGGAGTGAATAGCAGATGGGCACCTGCGGCCAACAGGAAGGTTTACAGAACGAAAGCCTCACCCGATTCGTGAGCGAGTGCTTTGAAGATGGACAACGAAAAATTATGTCGCGTCGTGAGCACCGTGCCGAGCGCCAACGCGAAGAAAAACCCACCCCATACCGATCACCTTCTCCCAGACATTGCGGCGTGCAGTTTAGATGGCACTTTGTGCAGACACGGAATGTAGAAGGCACCCTGTATGGAAAAGCTTCGACCATTGAGACTTCCCACCGGGGTTGGGTATCCTCTTCGCAACCATTGCCCATGAAGACGCATATCCTCCTCGACTCATCCCTGTCGAGCCCATCTCATATGGTCCCTCAGGACAGAACCCCCTACAGACCCCCAAACCAAACCAGAGGCCACGGCAACCCCCCGAGCGGAGGTGTACCCACACCTCCCCCCCCTCCGAAATCCCCGACCCGGTAGACTCCTACTTCAGGAGGCGGTACACCGTGGAGTGGTTTTAGCGGATCGATGGTCGTGCACATGTTCGAACTGGCCTGCATCATTTTCGAAACATTTCGGTTCGTCTATCGCAATATATCTGCCTTGGGCGCCATCCACGAACTAACTTACCGTGGTGTTTGAAGGATTCTCGCATGGAGCGCACTTCTCTGGGGTCACCTGCGAGTGGGAACAACGTGGAAAGTGACGAATGTAATCGTGGTTTCCTGGGTTGTGTCGGGGTTGGTTCGGTGCTAGGATTATGAAATATCTCTCCCCGGGTTCTCGAAATCATCAGCGGTTTCTTGGTGTATCGCTTACTCGACGTCGACTAACCGATGCTTGCGCATCTATTAAGTACAGTCTACTGGATGCTGTAATTGCGGAGCGGTCTATGTAACACAGGGCGGAAATGGTTCATGAGGATGACATAGTAAGGACGGAGAGCACCCCGTCCCCGATGAGGGAAGGTGAGGATTGAAGTGAGCATCATCAACACGAATCGATCGCACGCAACGCTACTCTCCCCTCAGTTACCATAATTTCCAGGAATGGTGAAATTCCAGCTTCCGCCTCGAGGAGTCACCAGGAAAAGAACATATTCTGGCCCAATTCGATAGCTACAATGGAGCGTCTCTGGACTGTCCCCATTCTGCCCTCAAGGAGTCCGTCTATCCAATGATGATTAAGATTCCCGAGGATAACCAGACCGGCCTATTCTCCGCAGCCGTCCCGAAGATAATCGATGTTCGAACGAGATGACCGCCGCCTACATGCAAGCTCTTATCCACGCAGCAAACGTCTCCCTCTTCCCTGACGCAGATTCAAATGCCACAATTTAGGCCGGCCTACCGCCCAGTTCTGTCACCGTACAGTCTTCGTTTTACTCCAGTCTCGCAATTTCATCCTTCGCATTGCTCACTGCAATACTCGGCAAACAATCGGTCAACAAATATCTTGGGGGCCACGAAGGTTCTATTGTCGATAAGAGTCGGAACGGATAACGCAAGCTGGGTGGACTTGAGAAGTGGCATCTCCACCTCGTCATTGAGAACTTCCCGGTGATCTCTAGCTTACCTCGCTGTTCCTCGGCTGCGTCCTGCCACAGCACCCACGGACGACCAGCCGCACTGTTGCTGGGGTCACCTTCGCTGTGACTCTCTTCGGGGTAACGGCCTACGCATTGTCTACCCTTACTGCAATTGTCTGTCCCTACCGGAGACCGTGTCATCATTCGAACTTCTCACGCGATTCCGTCATTTCCATGGCACAAGACGAGGAACTTGCTTTAACCTGTACCGATGCCGCCAGGGTAATCAGGCGTTTAAAAGAGATTGGACGTTGGAACACCGCTGAACTCGTTTTATGTGGGCCTGGGTCATTGGCACCGTGGACCCGGCATAATATTGTGGTTGGAAGTAATCGGAGGGGAAACAATCAAGTTCTACCGTGTCTATGGGACATCCCGCTGTGTATCAAAAACAAAACCTCGGGAGTTTGGTCATAAAAGCGGCTGCACGGACTTCATCGTGTAGAGCGGAGGGCAGTCCGTGTTTGGGACGGGCCGGAGACCACTGGACCGATTGGGAGAGAACGTGCCTCGTTACCATTCCCTGCCAGCTGAGGAGGTTTCAACCACTCGGGTGCAAACCCACGACGTAGGAGGAAACGGCGGAAACGCAAACAGTGTCTCATTGTCGGGTTCCGTCGTCCGGATTCTGCTCGTCCTATTATTTTCGCTTCACCACCTTGGGTACCAGGTCCAGCCCCGCCTTTGGAAACGTGGGATTCATATCAATGCTCACAGGTGGGACGGCACTTCGTGCCCACCACCACCCTAGCGTGCGCCCAAAGGAAATGCCTCCCGCTCGGATTCCCAGTGTTAAACTTTCGGATAAGGATGCGGAACAATATTTACCTCTCGTGGGACGTTGGTCCGGCACTCGAGCGTGCACCACTCGAACGGGTCGTGATCGTCGTTCCGGAGGGAACAAGTGTCGGAAACGCGAGAAACTCGTTAGGAGCTCGGGTGTTTCTCACTGAACCCTAATTGGAGGTTGATTGACACCATACGCTCCAGTCCTATCAAACCCACAGAATAAAACGCTTAATCGCTCTTAGATAACATACCACTGCCCAACCCAAGTGGTCCCGACGTATGATGTTTCTCAGTACGACACAGAACATTTTCGTGTCGGGCGGGGAGCGCTCTTCGGCCAGACCCGACGTCAAAACCATGGCTCAGATCTGGGAACCAGTATCTCGCCATTTTATATCGCTCGGGTCTGTCAGTTGAGGAGGTTGTACATATCACCTGTTTGGGTGCGGCCCCATAACGTGGAAGGAGGCGGTTGCGGTTGAGGCAGTGAAAGAGGAAACGGGCATGTCGTCGGGACTGTATGCAAAACCTATTCTGTTTATAGGTCCGTTCATTAGTCGAGCTTGCGAGACTCTATACAGCGTAGCGAGTCCAAAATTCGTAGATTTGTCAGTAAACGTATTACCTTTTTTAGTAATACAATTTGCTTATCTAATTTCCGCGAGTTGGCTCCCGCGCATTGGATTGGCCACTCGGACGGGGGTTTCCGGCTACACGAAAATTTGAAAGAATCCAGGCCACGAAAAAACTAGGTAGCAGAAGAAAAAAGAGTTCGGAACGGGCGAGTTCGACACTGCCATGAGGGGTAAACCCTCATAAATAACATTTTAAACTGGGCGTGGGATTATCCATAGTGAGTATAATGTTTAGGGTCGCAAATTGAAGTTTGAATTTGCGACGGTTAGCCGTAGTTACCTCTCACCTGTGATAAGAATTGTTGACATAATCAGCGCCTTCAGCCGGACTCGTGGATCGGGCGCCAATATTCCGTCTCCCCACCACCGCGCATACCATGACAGCCGGGCACGTCATTTAATATATGGGACCGCACGACCGAAACCTCAACCACAACAACCGGTGATCGTCTAACCCCACCGGAAGTGGTATACCCACAGGCCGGTCTGTTCTCTGCAGTCAGTTCAGCGTTCGGCGTATTAAAGCTCGAGCTGGATCTAAACGTGCCAATGAGTGGTGCCCACATGTGAACCCCAGTGAGAATTCGGGCGAGCGGGAGCGAGCCCGGGCGGGTCCGAGCGGGTGGGTCGAGCCTGAACGAGCGCTGGCGGGCTCGAGCGAGACGTGTTCCGTTTGACGCGGCGGAAATCTAGACTGGGAGATCCGGATCGAGCCAATTGCACGTTGTTGACTACGTAGTACACGCTCTTCTCGAAGTTCATCTTAGTTTCGGTGGACTCGAGAAGGGGTCTCTGTGTCATTTGAACATCTTGCATGAGTTGACCTAAGTCCCCTTCTTCCCGGGCCCGGACGACAAATGTCCCCCAGTGCCCCCATCTGGGTCGGGTTGAAATAGGAATTATAACTGTGACCGCAGAGGGAAGAGGGCCATCCGTGGAGTACTCTCCGACGAAGGAATTGAAATAATTTCAGGACCACCACCCCATCTTTTCAGTTAGCAGGCGGTGGGAGCAACGTCTTTGCGATAGAATTGTGGGAAGCTAGGGTAACAGTACTAGTAGAGGCGAACGATCCGATCAAAGTACTCGCTACACCTCGTCTCGGATAGACTCTAAGATGGCCAGGACTGGGTCCCGTGCTTCTTGTTCCGGGTTCCCCCAACTCTTTTCTCTTTCCCCCAGCTTCTCTCCTTACCACCACGACCTCCCGCTACGAAGGACTCCCCTGTGATATCCTCTGGTGGTCCGACTCTCACACAAGTTCAGATATTATCCTGTCTTGCTCTCAGCCTCCCGTTATTCGAGACTCTGATTTCCTCTCTCGTCTGGACGCAGGCTACACACCCTGGCACAGGATGAAGAAGATTCACCGGTTCGGCCGTGAGCACATCCCGAATGCATCGTGCGCATTTCCAAATGTGCCCACTCTCGTTCTCACCGACCCTTCGAGGTCCACATCTGTGTCCATACGCTTCTTGGTTGTTCAGGGTCTTCGAGATATCATGGACGCTGTACATGATGTCCGTGGGTCTGTTCCCAGGTTCCACACCCGAGGGTAATTGGGATTCAGTAGGCCTTTGAATTTTCGTCGATCGTGACTCGCCTACGCCGTCGTCAGGTTCATATCCCAGGTAGGCGTATTCAGCGGACCGCCTTGTGATTTTTTGAAATATTTTCTTCGTCGTTTTTGGGCTGAGGTGAAGCGAAGTTTGGGGCTGGGATGAGCCTGCTAACCTCTTTCCCTTCACCCCGCATCTCCGCAGCTATAGACTCTCCATCTGGCATCCCCTTGGCTGCATCTCACGGTAGGTGGCCCCACCCGAAATACCACGAACAGGATGAACGCAAAGACACAACCCACCCCCCCCTTCATCCCTTCTTCAGTCATGACGGAGATGTCGGGATCAAGCACGTTAACACTCTTGCAAGAGCACGACATCTGGGACCGCGTGGCTATCGCACAGGTGGAAAACGATTTCGGTCACAGCAAAAAGTGTCATTTCCACTACTCAAATATCTGAACTTATCCCAGCTCCAACGAGTCCTGCCTATCCCACGCCTCCGAGCCTACTCACGATGACGTAGATGACTGTCCCAGGGCCAACACTGGCGGGTCCTCCTGATCCACTCTCGACGGTCAACCCGACCATGTCCGTCAACCGTCCCAGCAGCTCTCCTACACGCTTTATCGTGGATCCCGGTGGTACATTCAATGGCAGTTTCGTCTCCGCTGATATCTCCAGTTGGCGAACCTAGCGGATTCCCCCCGCATAAGGTTCCGTAATCAGCATTGCAGGGGAAGGGATAACAAAGAACCCTACGGTACCTCTCCAGCCCAAGGGGTCAGGAACAGCGCCTCAACTACAACCCCTGAATCTGGCTGGTGCAGCAGTTACTTAACACTCCGAGGGTCGTCAACGAAGTCGCCTCCTCTATTGACCTGGAAGGAGGTCGTGATGGGGACTGCCAGGGGACGTTCATCAGCAACAATGAAAAAAACTTTTTTGTGCCTTTTTTCAGTCTTTTCGTAAGAAAAGATAGAAAAAAAGAGAAACGTATGTACTTTTATAAGTTATGTCACGGTTCAGACAAGTTTGACGTCCAAATATGGTAATAAAGTTACAAATAAGTGGTGAAAAGCGAGGAAAAGTGACGTCAAAAAAAAGTTTTTTGCAATGTTACTGATGTTCGACCTTTGGGAATACCTCACTTCGTCAAGCGATGCAAACTCAGCCGCAGGAATCAAGGACAAGTACATTGGAGTCACCTGGGAAGATCTCGGGTATCGATAGTAAGAAAATAAGGTTTGCCGTTTCATGAGATATCCACCACCTTTCTGTCTCACGGCCCGTGATTGCCAGATCTACGTCTCTAAATACGCAGGTGAAGGATTTTGTGATCTCTTTCTTCGCGGTTTTTTCTGACTTCCCGAACAGACGCAGTCGCAATGCTCGTCATCCTTCCCCTTCGGTAACACACCCCAACCGCTCCTCCCAAAGAGACTGCTAAAGACACCGGGCGTTCGAAAAATTATTCACAAGTGCGTCTCCTACGTGGAGAATTGTTTTCCTTTCTTTCTGATCTTCTTTCCAGGAACTTTAGCGTCCTACGACCTGGCAAGATGGTTCTCGTGCTCAGTTCCCCAGGACCGGGGTGTATCACATTCCTCAAGGTCATTGCCAACGATCGTGGCGCGCGTCCACCTGAGGCTTCCGGAAGCCCTGTCTCTGGTGTTTTTGGGGCGTCGGTGGGTGGGCGGGTGGGCCGTAGGCCCGCCAGGAGAAGTTCTAGGGTATGCGGGTGGGTGTACTAGCTTACCATAGATTCGAATCGCTCCGGCTAGACCTGCCTCGATGACAATAGATATTTCTCGCTCTCGCTCGACCCAAATAGAACTGCAAGCATAGATTCGAATCGCTCCAGCTTGACCTGCCTCGATACCAATAGATTCGAATCGCTCTCACTCGCGTGTAACGATTGTTCTGGTATATCTGATCTAGTCTAATCTATTTTCCGGCGCCAGGGATACGTCGACTAGATTTTACTCGATCCCAATAGCGCACGATCCAGATTTGTCTCAAATTCACGAGTCTGGTCAGGTTTACTCTAGCCCGAGCGATCCGATGGCCACCCGCTCGGACCCGCTCGCCCGAATTCTCACTGGGTGTGAACTCTCATCCACGTCATGAACAGTTCACTCTTCCCCAACGCAGACCCCGACTCCTTCACCAGGGCCGAACCTCCTCCTGAGATTGTCACCATCCAGTCATTGCTCCACGCCAGCCTTGCAACCCCACTCCTCGCTGCCTTCCTAGCAATGCTCAGGAAACACTGGGTCGACCGATATGTCCGAAATCGAGGGCGGGAGCTGGATGGACTCGAGAAGTGGTACTCCAACCTCGTCACCAAGAGTGTCTCGGCAATCAGCGCCAGCTCCGGCTTGCCTTCTCGTTGCTCGGTTCCACCCTGTCCTGGTATCTATGGACGGCCAGCCGCGCTGTCTCTGGGGTCGCCGTTGCTGTAACCCTCTTCGGGGTGGCGGTCTGCGCGTTCTTTATGCATGGCGGAAAATGAACGGTCAAATCACCTATCAGTACCCCCAGCAGCACCGGTCAACGCCATGTGCTTAGACAACAACAGAAACCTATCCTTACCTGGAGTCTGTCAGTTTCCCAATGCCGTCCGGGATTATAACTGTGCTCGGTGGCGAATTCGATGCGTCGGAAGTTGGCTGTCATTGCCCGGACAGGATCTGATACACTCGTTGCCTTATGCAGGGTGATGAGAATCTTCGGATAGCTGCCGTAGTGCCTGCGGAAAAGGTGGAGTACTGGATGGGGGACTCCACTCGAAGTGATTATGGATGAGATGTGGTGTGTGGAGCCGTACTTACATCAACTCATGTTGGAACGGTCGTTCCAGACTCTACTCGTCCGAGTGTTTTTACATCATCAACTCCGTCTTGGAAAACGCGAGACTCGTCTCGATGCCCGTGGGTGGTATGCCGAGACTTCGCGTCCAGCGCCACCCTCGCGTGCCAAAATGCCCTCATCCGAATTCTTGGCGTTAAACCTTCGGACATGGACGCGGACGAGTGCCCCTCGTGGAGGGCGGGTCCGGCACTCGGGGTGCGTACCACTCGGACGGGCCGCGGCCGTCGTTACGGAGAGAATGATTACCGGAAAGTGGTTTCAACCCACGTACTGTCGCACTGTATCACCCCCTCCCCCCGTTGTACGTCTGCGCAAGCACATACTACTGCACAGGGAAAACTGACAAAATAGTCTGGAGTTATGAGAACTCCTTGTTTCCTAACAGCCTTACCCAGCTGACCCCAGACCCCGAGTACTTAGCCACTTCTTGAGCAGGGCTGCTGCGCTGCCAAATTGTGTTATTCCAGAGGGTAAGTCTATACCTTGATACCGAGTTGACCATCCCAACCAACTCTAGATGCGGCGGAACGGCCATCCTAGGCAGTCACATTCGCAAGCCGAGCCAACGCTCCTCAATTCCTCAATGACTTCCCGTTCGTCCCAATAGCGAGGGTTAAATCAACCCCGTTTCGAGAATCGAAATTGCCCATCTCCAGAGTGAATGAAGCGGCAGCTAAACTTCCAGACACTCGGCCCGCCGGTCCACTGAGGCGAAGTGTGGAACCCGATGGCCAGGAAAATGTTGGCTCCGGAGATCACGATCCTCAATCCGTATCGCTCCCCAGGAATCGGGGTCGAATTAGTTCTGTTCGCTCAACAAGGCCAAAGCGCATGGAGTGGAGGTCGGCCTCAACAGCCTGACGGAGTGCCCATTGACGATTGGTAGCCTAGTCACAAGTTCCGGTCCGGACGCGCAAGACAGTGCTAGTGATCGCCCCCCTCTGGCCGACGCAGGAGCCTGGGGTGCGTTCAATCAGCTGGATGCCTTGCAGCCAGTCACCCCATCAACACGTGCGGTGTGCCCCAGGGGAAGCACATAGCTGGGGATCCATACAGGTCCCTTTCCAGGGCGGATTGACGTTGGCCGTCATGCTAATCCACTCGCTGGGGTGCTCGTGCGTAGGTAGCGTTCCGGTGAAACACCCATTCCATGCGCTAGCCAGGGGCAGTGCATCTGTAAGAAAAGCAGCAGGCATATCCGTATCGAGCAGACCTGCACGAGTCCGATCCCTGTTATATTGTTGGCGAATCCGGTCCATCCCTCCCTTGACCTGGAAAGCCACCGAGCGCCCAAACCTCGTTCATTGCGACATCCTTTAGTTTGTTCAATGGGTCGAAACGTCCTAGGAGATGGCAGATGGCGGTTGCTGGTCGATAACACCAGCGGGAGTCCTCGTGGGCACCGTGCGCGCGTACGACACGAATGGGGAGGGGATTCGTGAAGGTTTACATGGTCCGCCCGACTAAGTCACGATTGTCTTGATGCAGATCTTCATGAGAAGCTAACTTCTGCACGAGGGTGAAGAGAAATAGGCACGTGGAGCTTATCGGCCAATTGAACAAGGTGTGCGCGGTGAAGGGTCTCGACAGGAAGTCGTACGGTTTCTTTGCGTGTTGTCACGGGCAGAGCAAGCTTCTGCGAAAAGCTTCCGAATTGTAAACCCAGCAGCAGCGGCGATCGTGGTGAAAAAGGATGAGAGCGGTGACGGAACATTGGGTTTTTTGCTTGAATGGAAGTAGTTGCCAGATATCCAGCAGGGGTTTCATATCCACAGCCATGGTCACAAGAATGAAAGTGACGGCAGTACGCATGACGACCTCAATATCCGGGGTCCGTCGGCGGCATACTCATTATGGCATCTTGCCCGTTTATGAGGGTATCCGCCATGGCAACGTCGCCCATTCTAAACTTTTCTTCGTGTTGCTCCAGTTTCTTTCACTACCAGATCCTCTGTGGCCTGAATTTTCGTGCAGCCCGAAGAATTATCGAAGTCCGGTAACCGCCTAGGCTGTGGCTAAGGTACCCACGGGAGCCAACTCGCGGAAATTAAAATTAGATAAGAAACGCTTGTTACCAAAAGAGGAAGCACATTCGCCGGCCAAACTAAGACTTTCGACGCGCTCATAGAATCTCTCAAGCTCAACTAATGAAACGGGGTTGTCCTCAGGAGGAGAAGTAGATAGCTCTGCGACAAAGCGAAAGCAGGGGGTCGCGTGTGTGCATGTGGACCGCAACTCCGACACCCTACGAGTTTCCCGGATATTCGGGGGGAACAAATACGTAGATGGGAAGTGTGCCGGACCAAAAAACCGATTTTTTTTCGTTTGTTGGTTTGCCACAGAAGTACCCTTCGAACTGCGCCCTGCCCGCCTCTGAACTTGAGGCTGAACTCCAGCCTAGCCTGCCACCAACTACCAACCCTGGCAACGCTCGTCTGAACTGCCATCTTCCTGGCAGTTCCCTCGACGAGTTACTGCCGCTATAAAGGGTTCCCATGAACTCTTCCCAAAAATGATAGGCGTTCAGCAGTGGAAGTGAAACCCGACCAACCTCGGTCATGATCGTGGAGTACGATCCTCGTAGCATTTGACGTATTCATGAGCCCCCAATGCTGTTCCTCTCCTTAAACTTGAAACCATGAATGTACCGGTCACGGTGAGCGAGGCAAAGTACTGATTGGATGTAAAACATTTGGTGTGAAGGGCCACCGGCCGGCGAGCGAGTGTCGAGAAACGGGTTGATTCGGGAGACAAGCGTCAGCAACACCGCCCTGTAATTCGCTCTCGTAGGTGGTTTAGAGGGCGGCCCTGGACAAGGACCGTCTGTGAGGTGGGAGGTAAACGCAGGTTCACAAACGACGAGCATAGATCACCCTGCTTTCCTAGAAGGACGACCAGGATCCTCAGTCGCTTCGGAACCAACAATGCAGATATGAAGCCGATGGAAACCGGAGTGCCCGCTGACCGGCCTGGACGAGTTTGTGCTTATCTCCCTCGTGTCAAACACGTTGGTTTAATACATGATATATAAGGTGTAGGGCCGACTAGCGGCAGAGCCCGGTACGGATCGATCCTTTGACGAACTCGCGAACTCGCCGGCATTGTGCCCAGGACCTGTGGCCCTGGGCATTCACTCTCAGGCTCAGACTGGCAAGCGGTAACGTGGTAACGGCCAGGCTAAGCCTTCCTCTGTAGCAAGACATGACCCGACATGACTGATGCGTGACGTGACAAACAAGATGCTTCTTGTGATGCGTTACAATCGTACAGAGAAATCGGATTTTTGCAAGAAACCAAAAATGGGGTGTGATGTGACTGATGTGACCCGTGACAAAGTGACCGAGAAATCAGGTTTTTGGCGGAGGCGCTTATAATTCTGCACGATAAGACCCGGTACTTAACGTACCGGGAATACCCAAATTGGTCAGGATAGCCTGGTTCCAATGCCATTTCTAACCTTTCGGTCGTTTCGGAAGACCACTGGACTTCATTGCAACTTAGGAGCAAATTTCGTTGTTGCGGAGGCCTTGATTCCCTCTCCAAACGCAGTCTCCCCCCGGTCTACGCCTCGAACCATAACATCGGCCCAAACATTTTCTCTCTGGTCGACCATCAGGGATGTGGCAAACAAAGCTTTCCTTTTCTCTCACCTCCCCAACCGTCCTCATACTCGCCCCGCGATCGCAGGGGTCGTTTGCTCTCTACAGAGTTCATGCGTCTGCCGTCAAAATTCCACTATGCGGATTATTACCAGCAAATCAAAAATCTGGCCACCCTCGGATAGAGAAGTATGCCGACCTGGACGCAGCCAGATAGGACCTCGAACTCTGCTTCAAGGACGCGAAGATATACAAGGTGAAGGATAATCCA